>Ga0182021_10002833_pt1 | contig 20358 bp, 19 predicted proteins | sample 612E3MmetaG_FD_120493 | JGI IMG/M metagenome (GOLD analysis project Ga0182021, IMG submission 120493) | Permafrost microbial communities from Stordalen Mire, Sweden - 612E3M metaG (Illumina Assembly) | ecosystem: Environmental > Terrestrial > Soil > Wetlands > Permafrost | place: Sweden... | reverse complement strand
CGGCCATCGCAAACGAGTTATCGTTCGCGTTTGTTTGTTGCCCGTTTTTACGAGGCCTCGGGCGCCTCGGCACGCTACCAGAGCTTCGCTTACTCCCGTCGAAACTATTTCGCCCCCTTTGTCATGTTGGTTTCTCAATCATAGCGCCTGTCGAGCCAGCAGGCCACGCCCGGCCCGCGGCAATCGGTGCTACCCTCGCTGACCATGCTGACCGTGCTGCTGGCAGCAGCGCCGTCACTGGCGCTCCTGACCTACTTCTACCTTCGCGATCGCTATGATCGCGAGCCAATCTCCTGTCTCGCCATCGCGTACCTCTTGGGCATGTACTCGATGCTGGCGGCCCAAAGCATGGGCGCCGCCTTGGTGGGCGCCGTATCCGAGGAGTGGCTGCACCTGGGCGGCGAGCCGGCGCGTCTCTTCGAGGCTTTCGTGCTCTCGGGTTTGGTCGAAGAGGTCGCCAAGTGGGTGATGCTGATGGCCGCGATCTACCACTGGCGCCAGTTCGACGAGCCGCTCGACGGACTTGTCTACGGCGTGACCATCGCCCTGGGCTTCGCCACGCTGGAAAACTTCTTCTATCTTTCCAGTCATGGTGTGGGGATCGCTTGGCAGCGAGCGGTGTTCGCGGTGCCGGCCCACGCCCTTTTCGGCGGGGCCATGGGCTACTACGCCGGGCGTGGCAAGTTCGTTGCCAGGGGCGGCCGGCACGTTGTTGGCGTCTGGCGCGACCGCATCCTCTGTCTGACCCTGCCGGTGCTCTTCCACGGCGCCTACAACTTCGCGCTCCTGCACGGCCTCGACTGGTTCATCTGGGTTGCCATCACCGCGCTTTCCCTCGGCTTCTGGGCCTTCGTGTTGCGGCGGATTCGTCGCGCTCAGCGGGCATCACCGTTCCGGCCCAAGACCATGTTGCCCTCGGACTTCCGGGTGCCGCCGCCTGCCCGGGGGGTGTAGAATAGGCAACCATGCGGAACGACACCAAGCTGTTGGTTGCAGGAATCGGACTGGTCGTAGGTCTCTCAGCGGCGTGCTCGAAGCGCGCCGAAAACCAGGGTCCTTCTTCTGTGGCGAGCGCGCCCACTTCTGATTCGGAATTCGACAAGAAGTGGGCTGCGCTGGCCCAGGCTGGCACAGACGTGGCGTATATCGAAGATGACCGTGGCGAGGGTTTGATGGGAAATGTGCGTCGCGCATCCCGGGTGAAGGCTGACCCCCCGCCAGTGCTGGGCGCTCCCGCCGCGGCTCAGGCGGTGGCGGACTTGCCCGAACAACCCGCGGGCGAGGAAGTCCAGCGCATTATCCGGGGCAACCTCATGGCCGTGCGCGGCTGCTACATGAACATGGCGCGTACCGGTCAGGCCCGGTCAGGCAAAGCCATCGTCAGCTTCGCCATCGGTGCTGATGGCCGCCCAGCCAGCGTGCGTGTTGATGCCCCAACTTTCCACGACACACCGTTGCCGGCTTGCGTGACGGCGCAAATCGCACGCTGGTCATTCCCCAGGTCGCAGAAGGGTGGCGGCTCAGTGAGCTACCCATTCGTATTCGTCGGCGGATAGACAGCTACCCCGCAGGATGGATTTCCACACATCCGGCCTTCCTTCGCCGCCGCCTGGTCGAGCCCGGGGAGAGGCCTACTTCGCCGGCCGGTCTTCCAGGAAGAAGACAGTGATGGCGAGGCAGTGGAACGCTTCGTCGGAGGACTGGGTCACGATGGTATCGACCACCTGGCACTGCGGATGCTCGCGAATCCAGGCGGTAACCTTCTCGCCCAGGTTCTCTCGTTCTTGGGCCATCGTAGCCGAGAAAACCTTGACTCCATTGAAGCGTGCCGTCGTGTGCGTCTGACTTTGGGCCATCATTCTTGTTCTTCCTCTCCGGACTTCTCAGTGCCACAAACCAGTACGGAAAAGGCCAGTCTTGTCTTGGCTCACTGCGGCCCCGGAGCGCTCCGCATCTTCCCCGTACAACCTACCTTCGTGCATCCTATAACAGGGTTTGGGGGCCAGGGACAATCATTACGAGCAACACCGGGCAAACCAAGGACGCTTTGCGCAATCGGGGCGCGAGAAAAGCGGCATCACTTGCTGGCTGCGCGGAGTTCCTCGCTGATGTCCAGATGGTCCAACGACAGGGCAAACGCCAGCAGATCATCCAGAGCAGCCCGGCCTTCCTCTTCGGCCAAAGCGCGTCCAACCCGCAGCAGATCGGCGCAGATCACCAGCGACGAGCGTGAGGCCACGCGGCCTAGACCCTTGGCCCAGGCCGTCAGGTTGATGGAACCATACCTGCGCGCCAGTTGTTGGCTGACTTCCACGATGGATGCGCGAGCAGGCGCGTCGAGAGCGGCGATGGCTTCTCGGGCATCTTCGAAGGCTTGTCCCTCGAAGCGCAGCGACCCGCGGGCGGTGGCAAGCGCGGCCATGACATAGGGGCGCAACTGGCCGCCCGAACGTACTGAGCCGGCCAGCCGTCCCGTCGTGGCCAGCGCCAAGGCGCGGCCCAGCCTGAACCCGAGCTCCACTGAGTCGGAGTGTTCAAGCAGCGTCGAGCCGCACAGAAGTGCGGGCGGCTGCAGGTGGGCCATGCGTGCGTCACCCAGCAGCACCGGGTGGAGCAGCACGGGGGGCTCCGGTGTTTCCAGCAGCTCGCAGATGTAGAGCAGCACGCTACGAAACAGCGCCGGCTGTTGCTTGGGCGCGATCGGCGCCTCGCCATCGAGTCCCACGTCCGTGCTTCTGACAGGCGGGAGGACACCCGACTCGACCAGGAGCGAGATCAGTGATTCAACGTCGGCAAACTCGGGGCTATAGCCGAGGCGGCCGAGCCAACTGGCGGGGAGCTTGATCGAGATCCGAGGCAAGACCGTAGGACTGGCTTGGCTGGCGAGCCTCGCAAGCTTGTCGTCACCCAACCCGCGTAGCACCATGGCCGCTGCTGCGATTCCCGCCGCGTTCTTCAGTCCCTGCTCCAGGAACAAGTCCACCAGCCGTTGTCCCGCACGGCCGTCTTCCGGATGAAGCTGCCACTCCGCCGTAATCGCACGCGCCCTTTCGCGCCAGCGCGTGGGATCTTCCGCGTTGATCTCAGCCGACTTTCTCAAGATGTCGATGTCGTCTGGCGCCAGGCGCGCCGCCATGTCGTACGCGACGCGTGCGGAAAGCCGATCCCCCAGTCGATTCTCGTAGACATTGGCCAGTTCGCACCACAATCGTCGCCGCAAGGGCTGCGCGCGATCGCCCAGCGCGGCGACCAGCTTGCGCACAAACCCCTCTGCACTCTTGGGATCGTTGAGTCGTTGATAGGCTTGTAGCAACAGCTCGACAACGTCAGGCTGGATCGGTTGCAACTCCAGGCTCCGCTCCAGATGCTTGCGCGCCGTCGCGGCGTCGTCCTCCGTGGCTGCCAGTCGACCAAGCATGGCGTGCGCCTCAGCCAGATCGGGGTCGAGCGCAAGGGCGTGATGGAGGGCTTCGCGGGCCGCGTTGGCCCACTGCGGACCGAAGGCGACGAACTTCGCCCAACCCAAATAAGCCTGGTACAGCGCCTGGTCCGGCCGGGCGCACACCGCCACTTCGAACTTCGGCAGGGACTCGGCGATCTTGTCAGCGTTGAAGAGACGCAGTCCCTCGCCGAAAGCCAGCTCGGCACCCAAAGGATCCGTCTCGGGCGACGAGGAGTTCGCCAGGGTTCGGTCGTAGCCCTGGCGCAGTTGAGGATTGGCGAGAACCCGGGCTGCGTGGTCGATGGCTGCGCGCAAAGCATCGAGCCTGGCCCGATCAGCGGCATTAAGATCGAGTCCCGCCACGGCGGCGGGCGAGAACTCGGCAGACTTTGCGGCACAGGCCGCAAGAATCTCAGCGGTCGGGGCTTCGCGCGACAGGTCCAACGCTTCGTAGAAACTCTTGCCACGGATTGTCAGGTAGGTGCGCAGAATGGCTTGTCGCAAGGCCTCGCTGGGCGAGTCGCACATAGGTGACAGGGAGCCACTGCCCGCTCCATCCTTTTCGGGCGCCAGGGTGATGGCACGCAGCCCGACGTCCATGGCGCCGGAGTCCTGTCCCTCTGTCACCTTAGAGAAGCCATCTACGGCTTCTGGCGAAGGGGTGGGGTTGTGCGGAACGTGACTGAACAACTCGTCGGGGGCCTCAGTGTGGAGGGCGTCGATGCGCCTGCCGATCTCGGTCCCCAGCTTCTCCAAAGAGAGCGAGGACTGCCACGCGTTGGGCACGGGAGCATCATCAGGTTCTCGAACCGGGTCGCCCAGTTCGGCGAGTCCGGTTTCGAGCAGGGTGTCGATGGCGGCGATGACCAGCTGCGCGTCGTCGCGCAGTGCGAGCGAGCCCACGCTGGCTCCGGCTGCCAGGACCTGCGTGATTTCGGATCCGAACACTGCCTCGAAGGCTGGGCGATGCTGAGCAAAACGACGGGTCAGCTTGACTTCGCGGGCACCATTCTGGTCAAAGCGGCTGACCAGCTTCTCAGGCGTGGCGTTGCGGAGCAGTCCCATGAAGATGATGCGCTCGAGGTCCAAGTCGTGCTCGATGATCCGGTCGCCGAAGGCGTCGCCGGGAACGAAGGTCCAGACTCCTTCGTCCCAGCGCAGGCAGTCAGTGATGCGTTTGCGCACCTGTGCGGACAGACACTGCAGCACCTCTTCGGGCGAAAGCCAGCCGAGCTCGATAAGCACGGCTCCCATCTTGTGGCCGCGGGCTTTGGTCTCCGCGAGCAAGTAGGCCAGCTGCCGTTCGTCGATGATCTCCTTGGCACAGAGCAGGGTTCCCAGAGCCTCCTGGCGCAGATTCGAGTCGGCGGCGACAACCTTGCCGTCGCGCAAGTAGATCTCCTTCCGCACCTTGCCCCGGGCCAAGGCGAGCGTGCCGGTCTGACACCCGTCCGTCAGGTCGAGCAGCAGTCTGGAAACCCCTTGCTCGGCCAGTGATCCAGAGGGTCCTGGCAAAGGTCGCGAGGAAGAAGCAGGCGGGAAGAAGCGCAGGGTTTCCGTCGCATCCGTTGCGGCTGCCGTGGCCGGCCCGACAGGTATCGACACTGGCTGCGCGACGGGCTGCGGGGTGGGGCTGGGCCTGGGCATGTGCGCAGGGCCGGCTCCGACGTGAAGAATCGGTGCGGGTGTGGGCGAACGGGGGACCGTGACCACCGGTCGCGGAGTGTTCCCCGGCTGAAGTGCTCGGCCGTCGGCGACGGGCGGATGAGTCGGGACCGGGGGTCCAGGCGCTGCCTGCGCCGTCAAGGGCGTGGCTTGGCCAGGCACGCGCAGACAAGCCAGCATCGCCTCCACGAGATCGGTGCGGGAAAACGGTTTTGACAAGAAGGTTGCGTCGACGTCCCTGTCAAGGCTGACCGCCAAAGATGGATCCTTGTAGATGCCGGATATCACGATCAGCCCGACATCTCGTCCGAAAGGGGCTTCGCGCACAGCCCGGCAGAACGCGAAGCCGTCCATGCCGGTCATGATGAGGTCGGTCACAACTATCTCCGGGCGCTCGTTCACGAACATGGCGAGCCCTTGCTCGCCACTCGCCGCTTGCAGCACCCTGGGACCGAAAGGCCGCAGCCTGGCGTCATCGAGGATGACCCGCTCCATGGCACTGCGAGCCATGGGGTCATCGTCGACCAGCAGGACCGTGAATGCCATGGTCTATCTACTCGGCTGGTTGGCGCTTCTACACAGGGCTTTTGTCGCGTGGGGAGGCTGTCAGGATCCCCGTTTGTAAAGTCCGCGAGCCGCGCGTCACTTGTCGCGGTTTTCCGTCGTCAGCACGCTGGGGATCTTAGACTCGTCCTGTCTGACCTGGGCCGAGGCGGGCAGGGCGGCCTTGGCTTCGGGCGAAGAGGCAAGTCCCATCTTGGCCTTCAACTCGGCCAACGCCGTGTCGGTACCGGCGCTGCCAGACTCCAGGGCCTTGAATTTCTGTTGCAGAGTGTCCCCCGCCAAGTCACTGCCCAACTCCGCGGAGGCTTCAGACTCGGCCTCGATCTGGTCCACCTTCTGCGCCATGCGCTCGAAGGTGTCGAAGGCGCTGGTGTCCGACAGACCTTGCATGGTGTCTTGGATGGCCTTCTGCGCCTCGGCGCGTTTTTGCCGCGCGATGAGGATGTTCTTCTTCCGCTTGGCCTCCTCGATCTTGTCGTTGAGCGTACGCAACTGATCCTTCAGCTTCTCCACCGCGTCTTTTTGAAGCTGTGTCTGCTTGGTGAACTCCGCCGCCTGCGCCGCATGCTCGGTCTGGCGCTTGAGCGCCTCACGCGCAAGGTTGTCGTCGCCAGCGCGCACCGCCAGCATGGCTTTGCGTTCCCATTCCTGGACCAGCTCGGTCTGCTCGTCGCGCTGCTTTTCCAGACGCTTCTGGTCCGCGATCGAGACCGCCACCTGCTTCTTCGCCTCGACAAGCTGGTTTTGCATGTCGGCGACGAGCTGGTTCAGCATCTTCTGCGGATCTTCCGCTTTGGAGATGAGATCGTTGAGGTTCGATTTGAGGAGAGTTCCGAGCCGCGAGAATATTCCCATGACTAATTCTTCCTTGCCGGGCGTCTGGGTCTAGGGTTCAAGCTGCCGCGCGAAACTTCGACAGCGTGGGATAGTGCTTGCTGATGGCCATTCCCATGTCGTCCACCACCGCCTGGAGTTCGCTGAAGTCCAGATCCTCCAACGGCAACGAGTCCGTGAGCACAACCGCGTTGCCGTCGATGCCGAACGTAGCGTAGACCATCTCCCTGGCGTTGAGCTTGAGCAGGGTTTCGAAGAGGGCTTCCCGCCTGCCCTGAGGCAGGTCCATCACCTTTAGCCGAAACACCACCACGGGGCCGGCCATGGAGACCAAGAGGTTGTCAAAGCCGTTGTCCCGTATGCGCCAGACATCGTGACCCAGGTCCTCGTGGGTGAGGCCAAGCCTCAGCAGGTAAGACTCGATATCTTCACGCGTTTTCATGGCAATCACCTTTCCTGTTGCTTGGTCGAGCCCGGGGCTGGCGAGAGGAGTCCCTGCCGAAGGGTAGACGATTCCGGGGCGGGCCACAAACCTGTTTTCTTGCCGCAGACCTGCGTGGGAGGTTGAAGCAAGCCCGTTCCTGTGGTACCCGGAATCGTTCCATGTCCATTGATCCCGCCGCGCTGCCGCGCCACGTTGCCATAATCATGGATGGAAATGGCAGGTGGGCGCAAGACAGGGGGATGCCGCGCATCGAAGGCCACCGTCGGGGGGCAAACGCCGTGCACGAGGTGGTGCGAGCCGCGCGCGAGATTGGGGTGAAGGCCCTGACCCTGTACGCGTTCTCGGCGCAGAACTGGCTTCGTCCACCCGAGGAAGTCGGCATGTTGATGCGGCTTCTGCGCGAATACGTGATCGCAGAACGGGCTGAGATCATGGACAACGCCATCCGGCTGGTCACTATCGGAGACGCGGATCGGTTGCCCGGCTTGGTGCGCGAGCCGCTTGATGCCTTGGTCCGCGAGTCGGCGGGCAACCGGGTCATGACCCTGTGTCTGGCACTTTCATACGGGGGTCGTGAATCGATCGTCGCGACGACCCGCGCCCTGTGCGAGGCGGTCAAGCGGGGCACGCTTTCCCCCAGCGATGTCACCGAGGACTGTTTCCAGTCGGCCATGCAGACCGCTGGCCTGCCCCAGCTCGACCTGCTCATCCGCACCTCGGGGGAGGTTCGGCTATCGAACTTCTTGCTCTGGGAATCGGCGTATGCGGAGCTCTACTTCACCGACACCTATTGGCCCGAGTTTGGTCGCGACGAGTTCGTGCGTGCCCTCGAATCGTACCGAGGCCGCGAGCGCCGTTTTGGCCGCACGGGAGAGCAGCTTCGGCGTCTGGGGTGAAATCTAGGGTGGCCCGAACGTGAAGCCGGACCAGAAGAACCTGCTCGTCCGGATCGCATCGGCGTTAGTGGCCTTGCCCATCGTCGGTGTGCTCGTGTTCTGGCGCGAGCCTCTCGGCCTGGCGGCCCTCTGTCTAGTGGTGGCGGTTCAGGCCTTGCGCGAGTACACATCCATGACCATGCCTGCTCGGCCCGTGGCCGAGCGCGCAGGAGTCGTGCTGGTTGGCACAGGCTTGTACCTGGCCCTCTATTTCCGGCCGGAGTTGGGGCTGCTGTGGTTCTTGGCCGCCATGGTGGCTGTGGCCATGTTGATTCTGGTGCGCGCGGTCGACCTTCCAGCCGCAGGGGCTCGCTTGTTCGCGGCGGAATTCGGCGTGTTCTACGTCGGTGGATTGCTGGCCGCCTTGCCGCTCCTGCACCGCAGTTCGGGGCCGGCCTGGGTCGCGCTGGCCATCGCGGTTACCTTTGCCAACGATACCGGTGCCTACTTTGTGGGCCGAGCTTTGGGGCGCACCAAGATGGCGGCAACCATCTCGCCGGGGAAGACCATCGAAGGCGCGGTGGGTGGACTCGCAGCTGGCCTCACTGTGACATTCGTGACAGGGTGGCTTTTCATGCCTGCGCTGTCCATCGCTGAATGTGTGGCGATCGGTTTCGTCTCCGGCGTGGTCGGGCCAGCGGGTGACTTGGTCGAGTCGCTCATCAAGCGAGCGGCGGGCGTCAAGGACTCTGGCAGGTCCATTCCTGGCCACGGTGGCATCCTCGATCGCATTGATGCGCTACTTTTTGTGGGCGCGTACGTCTACCTGCACGTCAATCTGTTCCGCTAATGAGTAGTGTGGCCCCAAATACGGCGAAGCCCCCGCGGTTGTCCACGGGGGCTGCCACTATTCTGAAGCAAGGCTGGTTAAGCTTGTCTATCTATGTTAAGCGGTTGAAGAATCTCAACCGCGAGTACAAGTCACACCGACTTGCGCCGGTGTGTTGGGAGGAGGAGCAACTCTCGGAGTCAGTGCCGCCGGTCGTTGCTGGCTGAACACCGTTAGCAACCTCCGTGCCGGCCCGGACACGGGACCCCGCTCCACTTGGAACTATTTGAATCTTTGAGGTTTTCATGCTACATGCGGTACGACGACGAGACACCGAGGGTACGACTGCCCTGACATTTGCGTCAGGGTTGCTGAACCTAGATGCCGGTTTTTCACAGTCCTAAATGACTGACAGCTTTCTGGTCATCAACGCGGACGGACCCGAGACTCGCGTTGCGCTGGTGGAGGACGGCCTGCTGGCCGAACTCTACATAGAGCGCAAACAGGAACGGGGCATCGCGGGAAACATCTACAAAGGCCGGGTCGAGCGAGTCTTGCCGGGAATGCAAGCGGCCTTTGTCAACATCGGTCTAGAGAAGTCCGCCTACCTGCATGTGTCGGATGTGCGAGGGACGCCAGATGATCTTCGCCGGTTGGTTTCAGCGGGTGAGGGACAGGGGCGGCCGAGCGGCCAGGACGACGACGAAGACAACGAGCCGTCCGGGCCGCCGGGTGGCGCGCGCATCGAGGATCTGCTGAGAGAGGGTCAGGAAATCGTCGTTCAGGTGACCAAGGAACCCATCAGCACCAAGGGCGCTCGGGCGACGCGCTACATTTCGCTTCCGGGCCGGCACTTGGTGTTCATGCCCACGGTGGAACACGTGGGGATCTCCCGGCGCATCTCCTCGGACAAGGAGCGACGCCGCCTGCGCGAGATCATCGACCAGATGCGGCCGCCGGGGACGGGCTTCATCGTGCGTACCGTCGCCGAGAACGTGCCGGAGAAGGATCTCCGCGCGGACATGGATTTCCTCATCAAGCTGTGGAATGAGATTGTTCGCCGCACCGGGAACAGTCGTTGTCCCGCGCTTATCTACAACGATCTCGATCTGCTGCTGCGCACGGTGCGCGACATGTTCACCCCCGAGGTGGGCAAGCTGATCATCGATTCCCGCGCCGAATACGACAAGATCAAGAAGTTTATTGCCGCGTTCATGCCGGACTTCACCGGGCAGATCGATCTCTACGACGGACCGGAACCGATCTTCGACGGCTACGGTATCGAGATCGAGATCGATCGGGCGTTGGAGCGCAAGGTGTGGCTCAAGTCAGGCGGCTACCTGATCGTTGACGAAATGGAGGCCTTGACGGCTATCGACGTCAACACCGGCCGCTTTGTGGGCAAGAAGAATCTGGAAGACACCATAACCCAGACCAACCTGGAAGCCTGTCGCGAGGTGGCTGAGCAACTCCGTATTCGCTCGCTCGGCGGCATGATCGTGGTCGATTTCATCGACATGGACCGCGCGTCCAACCGCGAACGGGTCACGCGTGCCTTCAACGATCACTTGCGCCGCGACCGATCGAAAGCGGCGGTGACCCGTATTTCCGAACTGGGCTTGATCGAGATGACCCGCAAGCGAACGCGGGAGTCGCTGCTGCACGCCCTGACCGAGCCCTGTGAACACTGCGAGGGCAAGGGCTACACCAAGTCGCGGCGGACGGTGGCCTACGAACTTCTGCGCGAGCTGAGACGGCAGGGCAACCTGATCGAAGGGGACACCGTGCTCATCGAAGTGCACCCGGACGTCGCGCAGGTGTTGGCCACCACGGATCACGCCTACCTGGAGGACATGGAGAAGCGCCTGCAGAAGCGCATCATCGTCAAGGCGCGTGGGTCGTTCGCGCTGGAAGACTTCGAATTGCGCTCGCCCAGCCAGAAGACGCCGCTTGATCGATCAGATGCGGATCGCGAGGGCGATCGCGCTGATCGCCGCCGCCGGCGCCGCAAGAAGCTTGGCCCGCCGGCCGAGGTGGAAGCCATGCTGGAAGAGGAAGAACGCAGCAGCGCGGCCGACCGTGAGGCGATCCAGGAGGACCGTACGTCGGAATCACGAGACGACGAGCGTGCGAGAGAGCGTCGAGGCGTGGATGGGGACGCTGTTGCGGGCGATTCCCTGCCCGACACGGCGGAAACTCGTCGGCAGACTGGAAGAGCCGATGGTCCAGCCGGTGCCGAGTTGCCGCAGGTTGCTGCGCAAAGCTCTCCGCGTGCCCCAGTGCCTTCTGAGACACCGCAGGTCGCGTCCGAAGTGACCGCGGGGCTGCCTGGCGCTGACGTGCCCAAGCCACAGGGCTGAGCGCTGACCTGCCAAAACGTGGAGACGTATTTGTCTCACAATGTAGCATAAGGTCTTACTTTTACCGAGGTGTGGTTATCAACAGGAAAAGTCAAATAACTTCAAAGTGATAGAATCTTGATCCACAGCTTCCTGGTTGTTACGATCGCGGAATCGAAAGAGAAGAACATTCCGCGATGCGACGAGGACACAATTGAGCAAGATGCTCTGTCGAGGCGCTGACGCCATCCCAACGGGAGCTGAGTCGGGCTACGTGGATCCGCGGCAATTGAGCTTCCGCTTTGCCGCTTCCGAAGAAGAAGGAGTCGCGTCTTCGGCCCCCATGTCGCGTTGGGCTGCGCCAGCCAAGAACCCAGGCCGGATCGTCCGACTACCCGCTGGCGGCCGTCCATTGGAGGAGATTCGGCTTGAGCACGCGGTGGCTGCCTACTTGCCGCCGGGCAAGGGACTGCGTCTCACGCTGACCAGCAACCGCTACAACATCGTGGCGGTGCGGCGCGAGCCGGCGGCCTACGCGGTCAGAATACACCAGATATTCGCCGGCGCTGAGCCTCGGCTGGTGCGGGCCCTGGCGCGCTACGTGGTCCACAACGACCGGCGGGCGTCCGGAGTTCTTGGGGAGTTCATCGAGCGTCACGAGAACATCATCAGTCGGGCACCACGCCGGCCGCGCCAGGTGAAACTGCGGCAGGCTGGACGCTTCCACGACTTGCAGAGCATCTTCGATCGCCTGAACCGACGATACTTCGAGGGCAAGTTGCGGGCACAGATCACCTGGGGGCCGGCGGTTTTCCGTCCGCAGCAACGATCCATCAAGATGGGCAGCTTCGCGGTCGAAGACCGAATTATTCGGGTGCATCCCGCCTTGGACCGCGCCGAGGTGCCACCTTTCTTCGTCGATTGGATTGTGTTTCACGAAATGCTTCACGGCCGGCACGAGATCCGTCGGAGCGGGAGCCGACGCTGCTTCCATCCGCCTGAGTTCCTTGCCCAGGAACGTGAATTTGCCGACTACCAGCGAGCTTCCGCTTGGGAGAAAGATAACGTCGATCGTTTGTTCCGGCGTTGAATTGCCATCTTGGCAGCACCGCGGACCATTTCTGGCCAGAGAGTCGTGGGTTGGTCTGAGCGCGGCGAATGGCGGGCACGGTCGCGGGCCTTTTCTGCTGGAACGATTGATGCTAGTTCCTTCAAGACACGCATGACAACGTCAAGACTCGGTGCGCTCGCGGTCGTGTTTGCAGCAGCTGTGGCTGGCTGCGGTCACACTCGGTATCTGAACGGAACCACCATCCCTGCCACCGAAGACAACTTGGCCATCGTCGAAACCATCGAGCAGTATCGGGCGTTCCTGATCGAGAAGAACATTGAAGGACTGCTCCTGCTGGCGTCGAAGCGGTACTTCGAGGACGGGGGTACGCCCCAGGCGAACGATGACTACGGCTACGACGGCTTGCGCGAGGTCCTGACCGGGCGCCTCGGGCGCGTGCAGTCTCTGCGCTACGACATCGAATACCAGGAGGTCAAGCTGAAGGGCGATCAGGCCGAGGTCGATGCGTTCCTCAACGGCGCATTCGAGCTGCAGAGCGAAACCGGTGAACGCTACCGCCGCGTCAATGACCGCCACAGGTTCGTGCTGGAACGAACATCCAACGACAAGTGGCGCTTCTTGAGCGGAATGTAGAGGCCCCCAGCGATTTGACTGTGCGTCCGGGCGGCGGCTGACGGTTTCTGGGCGCCGTCTCACGCTCGTCCACATCTGGAGAACTGCCTACATAAGCACACCTTGGCTTTCCCATTTGTGCGGGGAGGGGTGTGAAGGCGGCAAACATCCACAGGAGCACGCCGTGAAACGAATTTCGTCCTTCACCTCTGGGTTTGCGTTCGCGATGGTCATTGCCTTTGCAGCCGCTGGTTGCGGAGGGTCCAGCGGAGGCGGCGGAGCCGGTGGTCAGGGGGGCGGAGGTGGCAAGGGCGGCACCGGCGGGACCAGCGCAGTGGCCAGCAGCAGCGGAACTGGCGGGAGCACCGGCGTAGCCGGAAGCAGCGGCTCTGCTGGGAAGAGTGGAACGGGCGGGACCAGTGGCGCGGCTGGGAGCAGCGGCATGGGCGGGACCAGCGGCGCGGCTGGGAGCAGCGGTTCCGGCGGCAGCAGCGGCGTGGCTGGGAGCAGCGGTTCAGGCGGGAGCGGTTCCGGCGGCAGCAGCGGCGTGGCTGGGAGCAGCGGCTCAGGCGGGAGCGGTTCCGGCGGCAGCGGCGGAACGGGCGGGAGCAGCGGTTCCGGCGGAGACAGCGGCAGCGCAGGCAGCGGCGGTCGGGGCGGCGCGACTGGTAGCGGGGGCGCGAGCGGAACTGTCACAGACGCTGGAGTTGATGACGCAGGCAACGATGCGCCAGCAGGCGGCGACGATGGAGTAGGATCGGCTGCGGATGGCGGCGTGGGCAGTGATGACGGCGGTGGCGTGACTGGACCTGAGGCCGGAGATGATGGCGGAACAATGGCCGAGTCTGATGCAAGCACCGATCGTGGCGTGGATGCCGTGTCTGTCGCCGATGCACCGACGACAGGCGGGAACTGCGTCGAGCAGATCAAGAGCAACGGCTACGTCTTTGGGACGGTCGCGCCTTGCAGCCAGTGCAAGGACAACAGCGTCGATTTGGCCGGGACTTGCAGGAGCATGATTGATTGCCTCGCTTCCGCGTGGCCCTGCACGGGCGACTGCTGGACCAATTGTCGCAACTCGGTTGGGGGCAGCGGTGTGGTCGACATTTGCGCGTCGAACCTCACCAACGCTGCCTGTCAGTAGTCGATCTTCGCGGGAGCCCTGAGAGGGTTTGCTCCGCCCTTCGGCCCCCCCGCCGCCCCCGCCCCGCTCGCTTCGCTCGGCCTCGCCAAACCCTCCCTCGATGGTACGCCACGCGCGGCGCTGGCGAGGGCGCGCTCGACGCGCGCGGGGCGCGCACAGGGTGGGCTGTCCTTCCCGAAGGGCCGGAGGGCTCCCCACACGTCTACAGTCGGTACACCAACAGGCGCGTTTCAAGCGGGCCGTTCCACAGACGGTGCGAAATCTCATGCTTGCGCCGGAGGGCGTGCGCCAGCAGCGGGTTGCCGCACAGGATGACCGCGCTCCATCCGCGCATCTGGTCTAGGGTGCGGGCTATATTGGCGTAGAGCTGGTCCAGCGGCTGCTCGGGTGCCGGACCGGGGAGCCGCTCGCCGTAGGGCGGGTTCATGCAGATGGTCCCGGGCGGGTCGCGCGACACCAGTGTCGCGACATCCGCGACCTCAAACAGGATGTCATCGGCTACCCCAGCGGCTCGGGCATTCCGGCGCGCGGATTGAAGCGACGTGCTTGAGACGTCGCGGGCCAGAATAGGGCAGGGGGCCTTGGCCAGGCCGGCGTCTTGCGCCGCCTGTTTGAGCCGCGCGAACACCGGGAGGTGGCTCTGGTCAGCCCATCGCTCGAAGCCAAAGGCGCGACCGAGGCCCGGGGCGATCTTGCGACTTGCCAGCGCATGCTCGATGGCCAGCGTCCCTGTGCCTGTCATGGGATCGACAAAGGGCTGGTCGGCACGCACCCCGCCCAGGGCGAGAACGGCCGCAGCCAGGGATTCCTTGAGGGGAGCCTCGCCCATGGCCACCCGGTAGCCGCGTCGATGGAGCGGCTCGCCAGCCAGATCCACGAAGAGGCGCGCGTCACTTCCGCGCAGGTGCAGGACGAGGGACACGTCGGGGTTCTTCACGTCCACATTGGGGCGGTGGCCCAGGCGGTCGCGGAGCGTATCGACCACGGCGTCTTTCACCTTCAACGCGGCGAAACCCGAGTGGTGCAGCTCGGGGTTCTCGTGGGTGGTGGCGGTGACGGCGAGAGTGGTCTTGCTGCCGAGAAAGCGGCTCAGGTCCGCCGCACGCGTGCCGGCGTAGAGGGTGTCGGCGTCGGAAGCGGGGAAGCTGCCCACTTCGAGCAGGACGCGCATGGCCACGCGCGACCACAGGCAAGCCTTCATCCCATCTTCCATGGTGCCGTCGAAGGAGACGCCTCCGGTGGCGCCGCGGGGTGCGTGGATGCGCTGGGCAACCAGTTCGCGGCGGAGCGCGCCCTCGGTTCCCCTGGCACAGGTGACGAAGAACTTCATCGCCCCAGGACCTACCAGGTGGCACCGGGTGCGTCGAGGGCTGGCTCTTCGGATCTCGCGGATGACCTCGGCGGATCATCGCTCGGCGGTCGCTCGGTCTTTGACCTATGGCCCAGATATGGGAATCTTGGGCAAGCACCGGTCGGCAATCCGCCGGGCAGGGCCTGCCAGTTTTTCCAAAAAGGCTGGGTTGCTGTGTCTAGGAGAAATCATGATCAGTTTGGCGAAGACCATCCTTGTCCTCGGCATTGGGCTCTTGGGGTGTTACCGTGACCCGCTGCGCCAGCCGGCGCAGGGCGGGGATGCGAGCCCAGCCGCCGACGTGCCGAGACGGGAGGTCGCGCCTGACCGCAGAGACCGCGACAGCGGCGCTGCGACGGATGCGAGGCAAGAGCGTGCGGCGCTTTTCGGCGATGCCGCGATAGTTCCGGGCCCCGGCCGCGACGCAGGCACAGTCCTGCCCGGGCGCCCGGACGCCCCGGTCATACGGATGGCCGAGGCTGGTGTGACCCCCGGCTTCGCAGACGGATCAGTCACGCGGCTGGCCGACGCTGGTGTGACGCCTGGGCGTGCAGACGGACCGGTCCCCCCCGTGCTGCCGGACGCTGCCGTGGTCCCCAGGACGTCGCCGGATGCCACCTTGCCGCCGCCCCGACTCGCCGACGCGGCCGGAAGCGCGACCGACACCTTGCCACCCGGTCCCGATGCGCAGCCCCTGTCCGGCACGGTCCTGCCCGGCGGAGCCTGTACGGACAGCGGCCAGTGCGCCTCGTTGCCCGGCCAGACGGCCATCTGTGTTCCACCCGCCATCGGCTTCGACTCGGGCTACTGCGCGGTGCCCGGCTGCTCGATCCTTGCCCAGGACTGCCCGGGCGGGGCCGCTGCCCTGTGCATACTCGGGGACGACGGGCCGATCTGCATTGGGGCCTGCGTTCCGGGCGGGACCGCCTCGTGTCGGCCCGGCTACGTGTGCCAGCCGCTTGGCCTGCTGTTGCGGGCGGTGTGCGTACCCGGATGTGTCGACGACACCGGTTGCCCGGCTGGCACGACCTGCTTCCCTGTGGCCGGCAGCCCTGTGGGCCAGTGTCGCGATCCCGGACGCAAGGTGGGCGATCCATGTGCTGCGGCCTCTGAGTGCCCGCAGAACGGACTGTGCCTGTCCGAGGACGATTTCGGCTGGCCGCATGGCTATTGCGTGACCAGCAAGTGCGCCTCCAGCGCCGACTGCGCCGCGGGCACCGCGTGCACGGGCAATGATCCCGACGGTATGTGCGCTCTTCGCTGCACCGGCAGCTTCGACTGTCGCACGGGCTATCAGTGTACCCCGGCGGGACGCGCCGGCGAGAATGTCTGCATCCCACGCTGCAGCAGCGACAGCCAGTGCGGGAACCTGACCTGTCACATCGGCACGGGGCTCTGCTGAGCCCCGGCGCGGGTCGGTCGTCTACCTCGGCAGGGAGAGCTGGGGCTGGACAGGTGCTTTCGAGTCATTTCCAGTGCCGCGCCAGTTGAGTTTTCTCCCAGACTCTGCGAGAAGGTCCTATGGCAAGCCAGAGTGTTGGTTTTGATCCAGAGGAGTTGACCCGACTGGCGCGTGAGGCAGGAGCCCGGCTGCGCAAGTCGCGCAGGCCCCTGATGTTCGTAGGGCTGGCGATCGTCGGATTCGTGGCACTGTACAGCGCGTACTACCAAGTGGAACCGGACGAGGTGGGCCTGGTGACGCGCTTTGGACGTTTCGTGCGCACCTGCAATCCCGGCCCGCACGCCAAGTTCCCCTTTGGCATTGAAGTGGTGCAGAAGGTTCCGGTGCAGCGCCAGCTCAAGCAAGAGTTTGGCTTTCGCACCGCCCGGGCAGACATCCAAAGCTCGTACCACAAGGACGAGAAGACCCAGGCCGAATCGGTGATGCTGACCGGGGATCTCAACGTGGCGACGGTCGAATGGATCGTCCAGTACAAGATTTCTGACCCATACAAATATCTTTTCCGGATGCGCGACGTGGAGGAAACCTTCCGCCTCATGACCGAGGCGTCCATGCGCACGGTCGTGGGCGATCACAGCGTCACCGAGCTTCTGACCGTGGGGCGTGAGTCGATCGCTGCCAAAGCCAAGGAATTGCTCTCGAACCTGTGCAAACTCTACGACAACGGCATCTCGGTCCAGCAACTGATACTGCAAAACGTAGATCCCCCCGAGGCGGTTCGGCCTTCCTTCAATGCGGTCAACCAGGCCATTCAAGAGCGGGAGCGAGCGATCAACGAGGCGTGGGCTGAATACAACCAGGAGATCCCGCGCGCGCGCGGGCTGGCCGAACAGAAGATCCAGGCCGCCGAGGGTTACGCCATCGACCGGGTGAACCGGGCTAAGGGTGACGCCCAACGTTTCAACGCTCTGGAAGAGCAATACCGCAAGGCCCCGGAGGTGACGCGCACCCGAATCTATCTCGAAACCCTGGCGGCGGTTCTGCCCGCGGCCGGCAGGAAGTTGATCTTCGACGAAAAGGCAAAAGGGATCTTGCCCATGTTTCCTCTCGGCCCAGTCCAGGAGGGCAAGCCATGAGCGGCCGGTCTATCCTGATCGTCGGTGCCTTCGTGGTGCTGGGGCTGGCGACAGTCTCTTCCGCCCTGTACACGGTCTCCGAAACCGAACAGGTCATCATCACCCAGTTCGGCGAGCCCATGGGGGAGGCGGTCACGCAAGCTGGCCTTCATCTGAAGATCCCGTTCGCACAGGAAGCCAATGTGTTCGACAAGCGCTGGCTGGAATGGAACGGCGCCGCCAACCAGGTTCCTACCCGCGACAAGAAATACATCGGCGTGGAAACCTACGCGCGCTGGCGCATCGCCCACCCCTTGCTGTTCTTCCAGAGGTTGCGCGACGAACGCCGCGCACAGTCGCGCCTAGACGACATCATTGATGGAGAAACGCGCAACGTAATCGCGAGCCACGACCTCATCGAAGTCGTGCGCACCACCAACCGCGCTTTCGAGAAGGGTGAAGAAGCCGAGGACATCATGGAAGCCGAGTCCATGCGTCAGGTCGAGCTGGGTCGGGACAAGATCACCCGGCTGATTCTGGAACGGGTTTCGCACGTGGTGCCGGACTACGGCATCGAGTTGGTCGACGTCCAGATCCAACGGGTCAACTACATCGAGAGTGTGCAGGCTAAGGTGTTTGACCGCATGATCTCCGAGCGCAAGCGCATCGCTGACCGCCACCGTTCGGAGGGACAAGGCAAGAGCGCGGAGGTCCGGGGCAAGAAGGAGCGCGAGTTGAAAGTGATCGAGTCCGAGGCCTATCGCAAGACCCAGGAGATCATGGGGCGTGGCGATGCAGATGCAACCTCCATCTACGCCGAGGCCTACAACCGCAATCGCGAGCTTTACCGCTTCCTCAAGACGATGGAGACCTACCACAGCACGATCGACAAGGAGAGTTGGCTGGTGTTGTCCACCAGCACGGATGTCTTCCGCTACCTGCAGTCGCAAAGCGCCGCCGGCAGTGCCAGCAAGTCGGTGGCTCCCGTCCGATGAAGCCCGGGACGGACCCCGATCCCTATCCGGTCTTGGGTGTCGCGCGCACCGCCACCGGTGCCGAGATTCGCGCTGCCTACCTCGCGCTGGTCGAGAAGTACCATCCCGATCGGCACCAGGGTAATCCGCTCGAAGAATTGGCCAGCGCGAGAATGGCGGAGATCAACCGGGCCTACGAGACTCTTTCCGATCCCGCGCGACGGGCCGCCGCCGATAGCGGGGGCGGCACCGGCGTCGCCGGCACCGGGCAGCCCTACCCGGGTGCCCCAGGCTCAATTTCGCGCAAGCACGTCCGCTGGCTACAGATTATCGGGCTGCTCTTCACGCTGCCGCTCTTGATTCGCTTCGGCTCCTTCGTGGTGCGCTTGTTCGTGCAAGTCTTCCGTGGCGGGCTCGAAGTCACGAGACTGATGCGTGGAACTCCCCTGGCGTCCGGCCTGGTCCTCTTGGCAGTTGCGATTCTGGCGCTCGTCGTCGTCCGGCAGCACCGCGCCAAGCGGAAGAGCAAGAACGGCAAGGGCCACGTCGAGGCTTGACTGACAGCCACACCAACACCCTGCCTGCGGTTTGCGGCCGGCGGGCCTCGACTTGCAGTCCCTGATCTACGAGGACCGCCTGCTGCACCCGCGCCGCTACGGCAAGCCGGGCGAGGCGCCCAACCCGTCGCTCGATCACCGGCGCGTGCGCAACATGGTGCCGTACCTGCGCGCGCACGCCGCCGCCGGTGCCATCGGGCCCGCCGGCAAGCTACAGCCGGGCGACATCGTGGTTCTCGACACCGGCATCGTGAACGGCACGCCCTACGATCACATCGGCATCGTGGACACCAAGACGGACGCGGCCGGCAATCCGCAGCTCATCAACGTGTGGACCGTGGGCTACCGGACCCAGTCAATGTCCCTGCTCGGCAAGAGCTATCCCACGGTGGTGGCCTGTTTCAGGCTGGGGCACCCGTTCGACTATGAGTAGGAAGTGCATGCGCTCGCGCCTGCAACGACGGCCACAGCATGAGAAGGCCGAGCGCTGCTGCGCCTATGGAGTTCGGTCGGGCTAGAGCAGGCCGTTGGTGATTGGGACTGGCTTGGCGCTCACCGTGGCCGTGCCTGACGTCAATCCGGCGCGGCTGGCGGTCAGTGTGATCTCTCCTGGGGTCAGGGTGGAACGAATGAAGACGCGATTGATTCCGGCCTCGGTCAACAGATACATGTTGTTGGTAGAACCGGGGACACGGGTGTTGTACCCGCCACGCCAGGTCCCGGGCCCGGTCATGGCGAAATCGACCCGGTCTTCGTCAGTGGGACACAGCTGTCCATTCGCATCCACGACCTCGACATCGTACATGACTACGTCCGCACCATCGGCCTGCAGGCCACCCGGCCCAACCGTCGGGGTGAGCCTGATCGCGGTCGCCGGGCCAGCGGTCGTCAGTTCATGCTGGCGCGCCGGGGCTCCGCTCGCGTCGTACCCCACGGCCTTGATGCTGCCCGCAGCCCACGCGATGTTTGGGAACCGGTAGGCATAGTGATTGGTCGCAGCCACCGACGACAATTTTCCCTGTGATACGCCATTGACGAATAGCTCCACCGACGAGACGTGGTTGGCGAGCACATACATGGTCTTGGTGGTGCCCGCCGGATAGCTCCAGTGCCCGATGATGTGGATGTCTGGCTGGGT
>Ga0182021_10002832_pt1 | contig 20360 bp, 8 predicted proteins | sample 612E3MmetaG_FD_120493 | JGI IMG/M metagenome (GOLD analysis project Ga0182021, IMG submission 120493) | Permafrost microbial communities from Stordalen Mire, Sweden - 612E3M metaG (Illumina Assembly) | ecosystem: Environmental > Terrestrial > Soil > Wetlands > Permafrost | place: Sweden... | reverse complement strand
TTGAGGAAGGAAAAGGCTTCAGCGACATTTCACAAGTTATGAGTAAAAGTAGAATCTCAATAAGAATAAACTATACAACTTGGGTTTATCTCTGAAAGATAATGCCCATTCGCAACCACCAATCACCGTATCATCAATATCATCATTATCTTCTAAAGCTCCAGAAAAAGCGAAATCGCAAGCCTACTCAAACAACGCATAACCAACCAAAAATTCTACTACCCACTCCTAAACTGGGAACGACCCTACCACGGAGACATATGCACCGAACTAAACTAGAACGCTACAACCTACGCAAAAACGGCGCCATAGGATATTAACACCCAAACGGCACACCCACGACGACGTATTCTGGAGCATAGCACTAGCCAGCTACGCAACCGTTAAGATGCAACTGGAACCATTCTTGACTATTGTACCTCGATAAATACAATTTAAATCAGAAACAAGAAGTGGTCAATAGGTAAGGGTTCATACAATTAGCCGGTAAGTTGCATTCTAAAAGTCTGCTCCTATCGCTGGATTTCAATATTTGTAACACTAAAAAAGGGGAAAGTTTGTTTTAGTTTAGCTTTCTTTACGGTCGTTTTCTTAGCGTTAGGATTGTTATGGCAAAACCGATAGCGATAGCAATAATGATAGCAACAACTCCAGCAACAATGTACATTTCAGTTGGCGGCAAACTTATCTCAGGATATGGAGATGCTGATAATTGTGCTTCTTGCACGTTCATATTTGTCTCTGCGTTAGATGGCCAGTAACCGTTCGTGCCAGCGAATTTAGCTGTAACAGCATAATCACCTGGAATGTTTGGAGCTGTCCAAGTGTAGTGAAAAATGCCGTTTGTATCAGTTGTAACATCACCGATGTGGATGTAGTTGCCGTTGGGATCAGTAGCGTCTATTGAGACTGGAACACCGATAAAGTTTGTTGGAAGCGGTCTTTGCTGGTAAACATATTCCATCCAATCTGTCATGCTAGAGTCAGACGCAACTGGAACTCCATTCGGAAAGTCCGCTGCTTGCGCAGTCTGTGTTGTACCAGTTGAAACATCCATCACTGAACCTTGTATCACTACATTATTTCCTGAAGTGATGCCATTCTGTTGTGCTTGCACCGTGGTGGAGCTTGGACCTCTGCCAGTAGTGTAGATTTGCATATCGTAGCCATTAAGGAATGTTGTGAAGCCGTCTGCGATAGCAGGAGTAGCCATACTGCCGTAACAAGAGAGGGTCCAGACTTCTTTGCCAGTGGTAGCGTTGAGAGCAACTACTCTTGCGCCTTTGTAAATCGGGTCAGTTATGGTATGTTCGTTAGACATTAAGTATACTAATCCATTTCCGCTAATAGGTCCAACGTACATCGGATACTCACCGTAAGGAGAAGATAAGCTACTAGTACTGTTGCCTTCGCCGCCATTGCCATATGTCCACAGAAGATTCCCATTTCTATTGTCGTAACAGTAGCATATGCCTCCCATTCCATCAAAGTAAGAGTTGCCATAGGCTAAAGCACCAGCTATTCCATAGCCGCTTTCATAGTATTCTAATCCAACCATCGGTTGAGTTGGACCCCATATCTGCGCGCCTGTGTCTAAGCTGAACCCGACCTTATTTCGGGTTTCACGGTAGCCTTCAACGAAAGTACGTGTTTGCCAATCAACCCCGTGAATACTGACAGTTATGTTGCCTGCTGGCGGGTCATAGTTACGCATCCATAGTATCGATCCCACTATACCCTTAGACGCGTTCAGGTTAACAAGGAACAATGTGTAGGGAGCTTGTGCGGAGCCTGTCCCGGTTGACGAGAGACCGGAAGGTAGGGAGCCGTTTCTGCAAAGCATAGCATTGTTGAAGTCCGCCGCAACGACAGAGGGTCCGCCTGATATAGCGTTAGCCCAGGGTACTGAAATATTCCAGTCGTATGTGGTTTGTGCACCTAAGTTAGTTGGGTATATGGTAGTAGAGTTCATGGGTATGTTTCCGTTGACTGTGATTGAGGAGCCGTATGGGACTGTTATGGTTGCTCCAGCCGTACCGGGCGTTACTGGTGGGAGTGTTGCTGTGGTTCCAGCATAGGGAATAGGGACTCCTGAAGATGAAACGAGGGCTCCATTGCTTGCGTTCACCAATGACGGTGATAGACTGCCGCCCATCGTGTATGGATTTACATCGTATTGCCACAGATGTGATGAGTTCCACTGAGCCAAGCACCATTGTGGATTATTGCTAGTGCCTGCGTTCGCAAATACATACCTTAATTGTTCGCCGCTTGGACCCATTACGGCTGTGCCTGTGGGAACGCCTGTTACGTTGAACAATGCTTTTCCTGTCCATGAATCGAAAGCTTGTGCAAAGTTAGTTGTGAATAGTATAGGTTGGAAAGCTCCATGTTGTTCGCCGTTCCACAGGTTGTAGTTGTAAGCGAATGATGGTGCAGGCATAGTGTCTGAAGACCAAACAACTTGTCCTGTCCGCAGGTCAACGCAGTAGACGGGCCCACCACTGCCTCCTGTAAAGCCTACTACTCCTTTGTAGAACAGGTATCCATCTACTATTATCGGATTGCTGAATCTACCAATGTAACAAGAGCCTTCGAAGTAGGCAGTTCCAGGAACTCCAGTGTACTGGTTTCCCCCGACAACTCCGCCTGCGGAGAGGGGCTTTGTCCACATTATGTGAGCAGTTAGAGATGCTACAGAATCTCCGTGAAACACTGTTGAGCTAGTATAGCCATTTACGGGTGGTGATCCTGAACCTAGCCAGTCAGATGAGATGGTCCACCAATCAGTGCCTTCACCGTAGATTGGTCGAGTCCAGTAAGCAGATGGCAGCGGAGTGCTACTTTCCGCGCTAGAAATTGGTTGTTCTTGCACAGTAAGCGTTGTTACTGCAGAGCTTGGCAGATAAGTATCGTTGACTGCTATTGATCCAGCATAATGTTCGTATTGATCATAGTCCTGTCCTGGGAAAGTAAAGTTGAAGCTGTATGTGCCGACTTGAGTAGGGGTGTAGAAAAATGCTTGATTCGACGTTGTATCCATGATAACACTAAAAGTCTTCTTTTCTGTTGTGCCGTCTGGTGAAGTAATGACACACTGGTAGTTGTGGAACCTGTAGTTGTTTGATGTCAATGCTGCGCTACTAGTGTAACCTGTCGTTCCAATAATTGCGCTGGTTCCACCAACTGCACCAAAAACAGGGAGAACCCACATGTAGACTGTAACAGACTGACCGACACCTATAGGGTCAGGGGCTATAAATATGGTGGCGTATGTTGGAATCTGCCACGCAGGTGTGTGCGTACTAGCCATTGGTATAAGCATCATTGAAGCTGACATTGAAAGCATTAAGAGTATACAAATCGCAATAGCTGCAGTTTTATTTTTCAGTATTTTCATTTCTTTTCTTTCCTAAGATTTTATGTCTTGAGAAGAATGTGAGAAGCCACTTCTTCTCAGCTGGTCGGTAAGTTTGTTGTTTTAAGTATAAGTATTTTGGGTATGTTGCTTCTTATGTAATAAAACTAGTAAACGTATTTTTCATATGAAAATGAAAAGATTTTAGAATTACAAGCTGTATTGAAGGAAAAACTGCTTACGTTTTTGGTTTGCTGGGGCTCCGGACTAACTATGAGGAAAGAACGAAATACAAAAAAACTTTTCGAATATGGCAATTTCTTGAATTTTTGCCGGTGCTTACTCAGACCTTATTTCTCGTCATTTCTAACTGGTATTATTATCTTTTTCAAAAAAAATAAATAAGGGGATATTTTGTTTTAGGTGGCTTTGTTAGGGTCGTTTTCGAACCATTATTATTGCCATCAACGCGAATCCAATTATGATGACAACGATTATGGCTGCAACTGATGGAATGAAGTATAGATCTGCCATGGATGGTGTTGCTGTTGGGGTTGGAGTTGCTGTTGTTGATGGTTGGGAGACAGTGAATGATGTTTCAGCCGAAGATGGATAGTATGATTCAGAACCTGCGAAGTCTGCAACAACGGTGTAATCGCCGGTTATGTCAGGTTTCCAAGTGAAAGTGAACATGCCTTTGGAGTCGCTTGTAGTGCTACCGATTTGTCGATAGTTTCCGTTGGAGTCAAGAACTTTAATGGTAACTGGAACTCCGGTTGTGTTTGCCGGCTTTGGTTGCTGCATGTACACGTATTCCATCCACGCACTTTGGCTTGCGTCAGATACTGCTGGGACTCCGTTGGGGAAGTTTGCCGCTGTTACTTGTTGTTGCGTGCCTGCTGCTATGTCAGTTACTGTTCCTCTTATCACCATTTCCGAACCAAAAGGTTGAGCTTCAACACTCATAGCGCTTGGTCCTTTGCCGTAGGCGTATACAAGGTTGTCATAGGAGTTTAGCACTACTCCAATTCCGTTTGCAATGGCGATTGGATTTGAAACATCAAAACTAAGGATACTCCAAACTAATTCTCCGTTGGTAATGTTCACTGCGAATTGCTGAGCTCCGTGGAAGAGTGGCGGACTGTATTCATGACCTTCTCCTAGGAAAAGCATTCCATCGGCAATAGTGCCGACTGGGAAAGTCCATATTGGCCAGACTCCGTAAGGAGTGTTGGTGCCAGGGTCACCATGAAGCGCGACTGTGCTAGTTTGCCAGAGAATAGCGCCTGTCAACAGATTTACTGCGTATATGTCTCCGCCTAAGCCCCAGAGGTACATCATGCCATTAGCAATGTCTGCTTGATAGCCGCCGATGCTGTTGTAGGGGTTGGGATTTGGTAGCGGGGTTGTCCATTGTTGTTTTCCTGTGCTAAGACTATAAGCTGTTAGCACTCCTGTTGCGTAGTTGACCTCGACGTAGTTTCCGTATCCTCCTGCCATGACTGGTGCTCTTGAAAAGGGTGTTTCGGTTCGGTTTGCTATCCACAGTAAGGCGCCTGTTTGTGAATCGAAGCCTGCGTCAATTCGGAAGCCAGCTTGGAACAAGTTTCCGCCGGTTGTTGCTGAAGAAGTCAGTAGTGCTACTCCACTGTTAATGAATGTGATGAAGGTTGCCATTCCGGTTGCGGTGAGTGCGAGAACTCCTGGGAAAGCGGCGCCTGAAAGGTTCGTAGGCATTGGTTGTGACCACATTATGCCTTTGCTAAAGTCAATTGTTATGTTCTGTGTTGGTCTCCACTGCCACGCGGCTTCACCGTTTGTTCCTACTAGGATGCATTTGGTTGAGTTCCACATGTTGAAGGTCGGTGCATTTGCGTTTGTTGAGTTCACGTAGTAGCCAATTAGGTTTCCTCCGTCGTCCTCTGTTAGAGTTTGAAATGCGGAACCGTTAACAATGCTTAGGATGTAGCTGCCCGTCATCGCGTCGAACATGTTATATGTGGTTGTGCCTGCAGCGACTTTAAGGGCGGCTGGAGTTCCTGTAGTCCACAAGTATGACAGAGCGCCATATTGATTTGGGGATACATAGTTGAGTATTTCACCGCACCTAAGATTCGTTGGAACACCACCAGCAGTCAATGGATCAGTTATGGTCCACAAAGTTTTACCAGTGTGTAAGTCAACGGCAACGGTACCTGTTGGGTTAGTCGAGGCTCCAGGGTATTGAGTGTAGTAGAGAATACCATTCAAGATTACTGGGCAAAATTTAGGTTCATACTGTGAGGTAGCGTAGTAGTTGCTTGTGGATGTTCCACCAAATTCTCCTCCAAGGGCACCTCCAGAAGCAATGGGAGTAGTCCACATTATGTGGGCTGTCTTTGGAGCTGTAGTGTACGGGTTATAGTTTCCCGTTGCGTTGTAGCCTCCAGTGTTTCCGCTAAATATTTGGCCCAATCCAAGCCAGTTCCCGGAAACAGTATACCACGTTTCGACATTCTGTGCATTAACTGGGTTTTCCCAGTAAGATGTTGGCAGCGGATTCACCGGAATGTTTGGTATGGGTTCCTGTTGCACTGTTAGTGTAACTGTGCGGCTCTCCGCAGGTTGATAGTAGTCACCGATGTAGGCTTTTATTGCGGCAGAGTATCCAGCAGGCGGAGGATTGCTACCTGTTAAAGTTTGTCCACCAAAAACCATTTTGAAAGTGTAGTTGCCGATAACGTTTGGCGTATATTTAGTATATGTTCCGCCTGTGTCGTCAGAAGTGAAGGGACCTAAGGTTTCTTTTGACCCATCAGGATGCGTTACTATAACGGTCATGTTTTGCCATCTGTCCCCATATGGACCACTTGCTGTAGGTGGTGCTTGTTCAAGCCAGAAGCCCACGGTGACTGCTTGACCTAGACCCGCCGGGTTAGGTGCTACGTTGATGAAAGGATACATGGGAATTTGAAGCGGTGGAGTATGGGCATTAGAAGTTGGTATAAGCGTCATTGAAGCGCTTATCGGGATTATCAGAATTGCAATGATAAAGATTGCCATAGTTGTTTTTTTTATGTTTTGCATTTGTATTTTTCTTCCTTAAAATTTATTGAACAAAACAAGTGAATGCTTGTCTTTGTTCGTCAAAGCAATTTAATGTAAAATCTATTTATGATTTTCGAGAAATAAGGCGAAAATCGTTGCCGAGTTCCAGCGTTGTTTTCAATTAGCTCGGGCTCATATAAAAAAAGAAAATGCTTCAAAAAAAATACGTCGACAAAAAGAGCTTAGGTAATTATCATCAAGACTAACAGACTTTTGCATCACAATCGATATTTACTGAAATCTTATAAAGAAAATGAGTTGATTAAGCTTTTGAGCGGCAGCTTCATGCTGCTTGCTTTATGAAATTTAGGAAAGAAAAATGCAAGGAGAAAAAATAAAGTGACTTCTATTTTAACCACAAAAAAACGGAAAACCATAGCGAATTCAAACAAAATCCTATCAATTACTGTTGCAATATTGCTACTGCTTTCGTTTTTTCCTATAGTACATGCTGCTAGCCAACCAACAACAGGAGGAACGGGTACACCAAAACGTGTCATGTTCACTGAAACTTTCATGAGCATTTCACCGAATCCTGCAGGCGTTAATCAATCTGTAACACTCTTCATATTCCTAAACTTGGACATACCTTATGTCACCGGTACACCCTTCTACGGATGGAACTTTACCGTAACTGTCACTGACCCATTGGGGCACACTACCACATTAACACCGCCTTATTCTCTTCCGAACGGGTATACCTACATAGGGTATACACCTACAATGATTGGCACATACCAGGTTCAAGCCCACTTTGAACAATTGAACCTGACTTTTACTGATACTGGAGCAGGCGGATTCACAGCTGGCCTTTACACTTTTCTTGCAAGCGATAGCCTGGTTAAGAACCTAACAGTAACAGATACTCAAGTACTTCCATTGCCTCAAACACCCCTTCCAACGGATTATTGGCAAACCCCAGTGTATAGTACCAACCTTGAATGGTACAGTCTGCTTAACAACTGGTTAGGCGGCGTTGGCGGCGGTGCGCCCACATCCACGACAGGTCCCCTTTCTGCACACATACTCTGGACAAAACCATTAGCATTCGGCGGGTTAAGTGGAGGAACGGTATACGTGGATGGAAACACTGGATCGCCACTTCGAGATGGAGCTCGACCTGGACTAAACTATTACACAGGTTTGCTCTACCAAAACAAGTTGACTTCATTCACAATCAACGGCTACTTCATCTATAACATACAGCCTCAGCTTAACGCTGGAGTACGCTGCTTAGACTTACGCACAGGAGCACTAATCTGGGAGAATCGGACTATGCCAAACATATCTTGCGGTCAAGTGAGCACGTTGAACATGGGCTTAGGATCAGGATCCTTAGCATACCTATGGTACGCCAATTCGACATCAGCAACTTGGTTCCAAATTGACGCTTTCACTGGAAAAGAAATAGCTTGCTACACAGGCGCCCAAGCTTTCAATCCGATTCAAGGTCCAAACGGAGAAATACTCGTGTACACGCTTAACTCAGCAAACCATTGGCTATCATTATGGAACTCAACTTGGGCTATTCAAGCATCAGGTGCAACAAACTCTACACCAGGCATACTAAACCCCATTGCCTCATCATATACCCCCTACTCGACATACAGCCACGTCTGGGCTAACGGAGTCCAATGGAACGAAACTATTCCAGCGACATACAATTCTGTTCCAGGAAACAATTCCCTGCCCACATTCACCTATGGCCAATTGGACTATCAGGATGGCGTACTTGTTGCTGTCGGAAACTTCTACACTAGCACAGTAAATCCAATCTGGGAAGACGTAGGCTACTCTACCGACTATATGCCTATCACTGCATCAAATCCAAACGGAGGGCAACTCTGGGCTGTTAACCGGACAAACATTGGATGGGGCGAAGGTGGACCAGCAAACGCTGGATTGTACACTTTCAGCGGCTACACATTCGGAAGCGGAGTATATGCAATCTTTGAAAGAGAAACCCTACGTTGGCACATCATCAATGTAAAGACGGGTCTTGAGCAAGCTGTAACACCACCCTTAAACACTTTGCCCGATGTTAGTGACTGGGCTTACTATGATTGGCATGCTAACATCGCAAACGGCATAATGTATACTGTTGGCTACTCTGGCCAAGTGTGCGCTTTCAACACTACTACAGGAGCAAATATGTGGGTTTTCAATGTTGGCGACACAGGCGTTGAAAATCCATTCGGCACTTTAGCCAGTTACGGCGGAGTAACAATCACAAACGGCGTGGTCTATTATGGTCCCACAGAGCACACACCGCCAACACCGATGTATCGAGGATATCAACTATTTGCCATGAATGCTACAACAGGCGAGCAACTCTGGTCAATCCCAGCATTCTTCACATCCATAGCACAAGCAAACGGAATACTTACTGGATACGATGGATACGACAACCAACTCTACGCTTTCGGAAAAGGCCCATCAGGGACAACAGTGTCTGCTCCCCAAACAGAAATATCGTTAGGAACAAAAGCATTGATCACCGGCACTGTTACCGATCAAGGACCTGGCCAAACATGCCTCGGAATTCCTGCAGCAGGTACTCCAGCAATTGCTGACGCCTACATGGGCAACTGGATGGCTTATCTGTATAAGCAACAGCCAGAGCCTATGAATGCAACAGGCGTTCCAGTAACATTGACGTACACAGACTCGAACGGCAATACCTATACAATGGGCCAAACGACCAGTGACATAAACGGACAATACGCATTTGCCTTCAATCCACCCATAGCCGGACTATATTCGATCACAGCAACTTTCGGCGGAACCCTCTCATATTATAGTTCATCAGCACAAACCCAAATGATCGTCGGTCAAGCTGCAGCTACAGCAGCACCAACCGTTGCTACTCAATCTGGGTTAGCAACATCCGCAGACCTGATGATGTACATAGTCTCTGCATCAACCGCCATCATCATTGCAATAGCAGTAGCCGTCCTTATCCTAAAGAAAAAACCATAAACAACACAATCAAAATCATTTTCCCTTTTTTGTAAGGAAAAACGAAAAAAATAACTGACCAGACCTCTAATTTCTCAACCTCTTTTTTCTCTTAAATCCATATCTACCACTATCTGACTAATTTCAGCGCTCTTCGTTGCGGTTTTAAAAGACAAAAACACGAAGCTCCACAGAGGGCACAATGCATAGTTCCGTACAGCTTTACGAACCAAAAGTCGCGGGTAATTTTTGAACAATTGTTAATTAAAGTTAAAAACCAAATAATTTTGGCACGCCTAAATAAATCAAGAATGCTTTTTTAGCCATTTATTCGATCTGCTCGGCTCGAACTAATTATGGTCAAATACCAAAAAATGGTCGTGGATAAGCATATAAACTGAATGAGTAGTATGTGATTGAAATGGAGCGGAATTGTAAATTGGAATTATCACTAGAAGATGCGAAGAAGATAATAGCAGATGCTGAAGCAAAGGCAAAAGAAATCAGCGTAAAGATGAACATTGCTGTTGTAGATGTTGGTGGAAACCTGGTTGCTTTTGAAAGAATGGATAATGCATGGATGGGTAGCATAAACATCTCCCAAAGCAAAGCTTTCACAGCAGTTGCCTTCAACATGACAACTGAAGACTTAGGCAAAGAATCTCAAGCTGGCAAATCACTGTTCGGTATAAACACAACCAACAACGGAAAAATTGTGATTTTTGGCGGCGGCATTCCTCTAACACGAAAAGGCGTATTGGTCGGAGCGATCGGTGTGAGTGGGGGGGCTGTACCTCAAGATATCGAAGTTGCAAAAGCCGGCGCAAAAAACTTCAAGTAAGAGGATTTCCAAAAATTTTCTTTTTTTAATTAAGGATGATTCCGTTTTGACAGAACCCAGCCTGACTAGAAAATGCGTTGCAGAATTTATAGGAACGTTCATTTTAGTTTTTATTGGTGCGGGAGCAGCTGCAACAACTATTTTGCTGGCAAACGGTGAATCATCCAAATCTAGCTTCATGTCAAGCGGCATAGGTGCTCTTGGCGGTTTAGCTGATTGGCTCTCAATAGGATTGGCTTTTGCTTTTGCAATCGCTGGAGCATTCTATATTTTTGGGCACATTTCGGGATGTCACATTAACCCAGCGGTAACCATTGCGTTGTGGTCGGTGAAAAGGATGCCTGGAAGAGATGTTGGCCCATACATTGTTTCCCAGTTAGCAGGCGCTACTGTAGCAAGTATATCCTTTGTGGGGATTGTTGGTACGCGTGCAGCAACGATTGGGGGAAGCGGCGCAACTGCTCTATTCCCAGGAATAAGCTATCTGCAGGGACTCTTTAATGAAATAGTAATTTCGTTCATGCTAATGCTCGTTATCATGGCGTTGGCGGTTTATGAGAGGGGATCTAAACCCTTTTCAGGCTTAATGATTGGCTTAGTGGTGGCTGCGGGAATAACGACTACTGGTAACATTTCAGGCGCCTCGTTTAATCCGGCAAGAACTTTCGGGCCCTATGTCGCAAACGCCTTGTTTGGTGGACCAAACTTTTGGATACAGTTTCCAATCTACGTTATTGGGCCGATATTTGGAGCACTGCTCGCAGCCTTTACGTACACATATTTGACTGAAGCAAAAGCTGATTGAAAACCACTTTTCTTTTCCAGATTATTTCTTCGGTAAATAAAACCGAACGCATACACAATCAACCAACCAACTTTACTATGAAAACGCCAAATTCCTAAAGACCATTGTCAGCAATAGAATTTAAAAAAAGGAAAAGGGAAGTTGTTTTGTTTTGTGTTCTTATGGTCGTTTCTTTAGCAGAACAATTGTGACTGCAAAGCAAACAACGATTGCTAAAATTATCCCCACGATTGCTGGTACAAAGTATTGATCAACCATCGATTGTACTGGTGCCGCTGTAGGTGTTGCTGTTGGATGTGCTTCGCTAATGTAGACGGCTGTTTCTGCGGATGATCCGTAGTATGAGCCGGAACCTGCAAAGCTTGCGAGGATAGTGTATTCGCCTGATACTTGCGGATTGAATGCCAGTTTGAATGCGCCGCTTGAGTCACTTGTGGTTGTACCAACAGGATAAGAGTTGCCGTTGGGGTCAACTACGCTTACAACTACTGAAACACCAGTAGCGTTGGTTGGCTTCTCTTGTTTCATGTAAACGTATTCCATCCATGCGCTCATGCTTGCGTCAGAGACTGCTGAGACACCTGCGGGGAAGCGTACTGCTTGCTCGTTCTGTTTTGTACCTGCAGAAATGTCGATAACTGTACCTTCCACTATGACTTTGTCGCCGAATACTGAGACTTTCGGTGACGCTGTTACTGTGGTTTGACTTGGACCTTTAGCGATAGCGTACAGTTGGTTGTCATAGTAGTTGTAGTAGCATAATGTCCCATCTGCTAGAGCTGCTGTGCTAAGACCTTGTCCGCCGCTTTGGCCTGACCAGCTGAGTAACTTGTAGATTTCTGCGCCAGTTGTTGCGTTTATAGCGTATATGCTATAGCCTTTGTATAGTGGGCTGTTTGGTGAGTGTTCGTTGTTGAATGCATAGACTTTTCCATCAGCGATGGCTGCGATGAATATTGGAATAAGACCCCAAGATGTGTCAACGCCACTGTCTGTGTCGTTAAACTTCCAAAGTAATGCGCCGGTCTTTGAGTCGTAGCAGAACATTTCGCCACCGAAACCTTGTGTATAGATGTTTCCGTATGCGGTTGTTGCTCTTTGACCTGCTCCTGAGCCACTACTCCAGAATTGCGCTGGGCGTACTACGGTGTTAGTTGACCACAGTTTACTTCCATCAGTTAGACTCCAACCTTGATATTGCATGTCTTCAGCTGTAGTTGTAGTCCAAACGCGGTTTACTGGATCTAATGGGCCGAGATTGAGTGTCATGTTACCGGACGGTGCATCGTATGTCTTCTTCCAAAGTAGGTTGCCCATGTTGCTGTCTGCTAGGCTTAGGGTCCAAACTGTGTATGGGGTAGGTGTGCCTCTAATTGATAGAACTCCTGGTGCAATGTTTGGCGTTGTGCCAAATAGAATATCGCCTGGAAGTACGTATTGTATTGTTGGGCTTTGTGTTGTTGCAGCACCGGCTGGGATTGTTGCATTTGTTGGTCCCATTAAGTCGCCGATGGTAATGTTCCATGAGTATGCTGTGCTTGTGTTGACAGCCTTGCCTAGTGGTCTCCACTGTAGGTAGTTAGTTCCTGATCCTGGTCCGTTTAATTGAACTCCGTTAGTTGATGTAGCGCTTGCTGGTACTCCGTTTGCGCTTGTCCAATTCCAAAGGGCTAGCCACCCTGATTTTGTGGCTATGTTGTAGTTTAGTATGTATTTGACGATTTCTCCTTGGTTAGTGTACGCGATTGTGCCTGTTGCTGGTACGTCGGTGAGGTTGAATAGCCATTTGCCGGTGTCTGCATCATATGCGATCCATGTTTGGGTTGTTGCACCTACTGGAGTAAATGTTTGCCATAAGTAGCCGTTTGGAAGGACACCGTGCTGGTTTGGTGATTCGTAGTCATATAGTTCGCCGAATGTTGGGTAAATGTTGTCGTTTGTCCATAAGATTTGACCAGTGCGTAAGTCTCGGCATATGTAAGCGCTTGGGGTGACGCCGTTTGTTCCTGTTATGCCTGCGGAAACGTTTGAGCCTAAGGGGGATTTGTAGTAGATTTTGCCGTTCATGATGATTGCATTTTGTAGTCTGCCTTCATATGAACCGCCTGAGTAGAAGGTCGCGCCTGTGATACCTGTGTTTAGTCCGCCGACGACTCCTCCTTCTTCAAGTGGGGCTGTCCACATGATGTGTGAGCTGTCGGGTCCTGTTCCGCTTTGTTGCCATAGGCTTTGGCCACCTTGTTGGAATGTTCCTAAGAAGTTGCCTGCAAGCCATTGTGATCCAAGTACGTACCAGTTGAAGTCTTCTCCGTAGATGGGTCTTGTCCAATATTCAGTTGGAAGGGGTGAGTTTGCTGTTGCAGCTACTGGGTCTTGTTGAACATTCAAGGTTGCTGTTGCAGTGGCACTTAGGAATACTACGCCGTAGTAGGCTGCGGTTCCTCCTTGGGATGTGGTCCATGTGTAGTTTTGGTCTGGGAAAGTGAAAGTGAATGTGTATTTTCCTACTTGATCGGGTGTGAATGATGTAGATTGGGCACCTGTTGTGTCTGCTACTCTATCAAAAGTTTTTGTTTGTTTGGTTCCATCGGGGGCAGTTATGGTTAGCTGATAGTTGTGTCGTCTGATGTCGTTGGCTTCTGATGCACCTGGCAGAGGTGTATCAACAATCATTGCGATGTAGGTGGTTTGTCCTACACCCACTGGGTTAGGTTCTACGATAAGATATGCGTATGATGCCATTTGTCCTGAAGTCTGGGCGTTTGCGAGTGGCGCTGAAACAAGTGTGGTTGCGATGCTTGAAATTAAAAGGAATGCTAGCAAAATTGCAAATTTTTCAATTTTCATTTGTTTTTTTCTCCTTTTGTAGCTGTTATTCGCAATTGAAACGCTAATAAACCTTACTCACATTACGTGAGTAAAAAAAACAGAAATAGTTCTCAAAAAAACCCACGACAATCATTAAAAAATTAAAGTCAACAATGAACATTAGATGTATCAAAGGCAAAAGTGTCAAAAAAACAAAGCAGACCCAACTTTAATTAGAAAAAACTATTGTCTTAGTTGATGAGTTTGCTGAGGCTCTGGAACTTTCTTCTTTAGGAGAAAAGAAAAATGCAACTCTATCACGAACTATAGCTATTTCGCGAATTTGATCCAGAGCCTACTCAGCCCCATCTTTTTTCTCCAATACATTTGTTTATGACTAAAAAAGGGGATGGAAGTATAAGACTTGTTTTCTTAAGGTCGCTTCTTTGTGACTAGCAATGCGAGTATTGCGCCGACTACTGCGATTGCAACAATAATTGCCGCTACGCTTGGTAGTAGGTATGTGTCAGCTGTTGATTGTATTTGCGCTTGGGTTGGTACTGGTGTTGCTACTGCTAAGTCTACCGCAAACGATGTTTCTGCGGATGATTTGTAATAGGCGTTTGAGCCCGCGAAAGTTGCGATCACTGTGTATTTTCCGGTGATATCGGGTGTCCATTGAAGGCTATAGGTTCCACTTGCGTCGCTGACTGTGTTACCAATGCTGCGGTAGTTACCGTTTGAATCAATAACTGCAATGTTGATTTCGACGCCTGTTGTTTTTGTCGGTTTGTCTTGTTGCATATAGACGTATTCCATCCATTGTTTTTGGCTAGCACCTGAAACACATGGTACGCCGTTGGGGAATCTTGCTGCTTGCTGTTCTTGTCTTGTTCCTGCTGAGATGTCAGTGATTGTACCTTGGATTACTAGACTTTGGCCTTGAGTTAGTGCCGCTGATGGCGCATCCACGGTAAGTTGGCTTGCGCCTTTTCCGACGCAGTAAACTTGCATGTCATAGATGTTTAGGTAGACAAAGAATCCGTCTGCAACTACATCGTTTTGTCCAATGTACATGCCTGAGCCCATTCCGGTAAGGGTCCAGATTTCTTCGCCAGTGGTAGCGTTCACACATCTGTATACTGAGTCTTTGTAGAGTGGTTGGTTTGGTGAGTGCTCTGTTGTACCAAGATAGACTTTTCCATCAGCGATTACGTCTACGAAAAAGGGATAGTGACCATAGACTGTGTTTAGACCTGAGGAAGTGCTGTTGCCTTCACCACCTCTTCCATAAGACCACAGTAGGTTACCGGTTTTGTCGTCAAAGCAGTAGCATATACCATCGTAACCTGCAGCATAGAGGTTGCCATATGCAGCGAGTGTGTCTCTTCTTAGTGTATCCCACTCTACCACGGGGGTGTCTGCTGTCCATAGGTGATTTCCGTTGCTGAGGTCGAAGCCGTTGAATTGTAGGGTTTCTTTGTCTTCTGCAACGAATGTACCTGCGATTGAATCAACTGCGATAAGCGTTCTAGTTACGTTGTTGTCTGCTGCTGCATAGTTCTTTGTCCATAATGTGTTTCCTTTGGTGTCTGGGTTTATACTTATTGCGGTTATGTTTGCGCCGAATCCTTGCGTTCTTGGGCCAGTTCCTAAGCTTCCTTGGATGAGGAGTAATCGGTCACCGACAACGACATCTCTGAATATAGCCCAGCCTTGTCCTGTAAGCGATGACAGAGATACGTTCCAGTCATACATACGGGAGTCGGATGCATTGAATGTTGTTGGGTACCAGTTGCTGGCTCCAATCTGTCCAGGTGTTATATCGGTTAGTTTTGATGAGTTCCATTCGCTTAAGTAATACTTGGGGTTTGATGTAGTGCCGTAGTTTGTTAATGAGTAAACAAGGTATTCTCCGCTTGGACCTGCTGCTGATGCGCCTGTTGCCATGTTAGCAGCTAGAGTAGCAGATGCAGCTGATCCTGATGGAACGTTTGTTAGGTTCATTCCAGTGAGTACGCCTGTTCGAGGATCATACCCTCTCCAGACTGTACCGAGACCAGTTACTGTGGTTGGTGCGATTAGTAGACCGTTGGGTAGAACGCCGTGTTGATTAGGGTCTTCGAAGCCGTTTAGGTAGCCAAATGATGGTACAATAGAAGTGCCTGTTGCTGAGCAGTTTATGCGCCAAAGTTCTTCACCTGTTAGAAGGTTTACCGCGAGATAGTCGCCTCCGCCACCTGAGTTACCGTATGGCTCTTGGTAGAAGAGGGTCCCCTGCATGATTATGGCGTTAGCGAATCGGGGATTGTATGAGCTGCCTGTGTAGTATCCTTCGCCTTCGTTTTGAGTTGAGATTCCGCCTACAACTCCTCCGTACTGAAGCGGCTTAGTCCACATTACGTGTGAAGTTTCTGGTCCTGAACCGTCGTTTTGGTATCTTCCGTAACCTGCACCGCCAGTAGCGGTAGCGCCTGATCGGATGTAAGGTCCGTTTAACCAGTTGGAGGCTATTGTGAACCAGTTAGCGTTTTCACCGTTTATTGGTCTACTCCAATATTCTGAAGGAAGGGCAGCGCCTTGTGTTATGTCTGGAATTGGGTCTTGCTGTACGGTTAGTTTTGTTGTTGCTTGGGCAGGAAGGTAGGTGTCGTTTTGGTAATCACCGCTCCAAGTATGTACTTGCCCAGGATAGTTGAAAGACAATGTGTAGTTTCCTATTTTGTCAGGGGTAAACGAATATGATTGTACTCCTGTTGTATCAGATACGACATCCCAAGTCTGAGATATCTTTGTGGCGTCTGGTTGAGTAATGGTTAAGGCATATCCATGTCGTCGAATGTCGTTGGTTACGAGTGCGCCTGATAAAGGCGTATCAACCCACATGTAAACGTAAACTGGCTGACCTACGCCTACTGGATTTGGAGCAGCGCTTACATATGCAAATGATTTTATGCTCCATGCTGGAGAATGTGCACTAGCGGTCGATAGAACTGTCATAGGAATAACCATAGATAGCATTAGAAACAATGCGAATATACAATACGCTTGCTTTTTTGAAAAGTTTTTATTATTTAGATGCATTTTTTCTTTCCTCTCATTTATGAATCAACCATGTAATCGAAAAATGGTAATAAGCCTCACTCACTTATCGTGAATACAAAAAAAAGTCAATTCTACTTAATAAAAGCAAACATTTCAATCATTTGGCGATAGAGTGGAAACCAAAATATGGCTAACATTAAAGCGCTCGATAGAACCTATAAAAAAGCAGTTTAGCCTTTTTTTGGTTTGTAATTAATTTTAGTAATTTGTCGGATATTTACATTAGAAGGTTTGTTGAAGCTCTGGAACTTTTTCTTAGGAAAAAATAAAAAGCAAATTTATCACGAACTATAGCTATTTCAAAAACGATTAATAGAGTTCAATATTTCTTTTTACTTCGTTGTTTTCCTAAAAAAATAAAAAGGGATGTTGTTTTTTTGTTCTGCCTGTGTTTATGGTTTTTTCTTAAACAGTAGCAAGCCGACAATCGCTATTGCGATGATTATCGCGATTACTCCACCTACAATGTATGTTAGCAGGTCTGCGGTCGTTGCTAAGCCCTGTTGAGTTGCCGAAGTTGGAACTGGTGTTGCTGCATCACTTGCATAAGTGTAGGTTGTTGCTGAAGACGAGTAGTATGATTCTGAGCCTGCAAAGGTCGCGGTGATTTGATAGGCGCCTGATATGTCAGGGCACCAATTAAAACCAAAAGAACCTGAGGTGTCACTTGTTGTTGAGCCGATTACTCGGCTGTTGCCGTTGTTGTCAACTACGCTAATGATTATTGGAACTCCTGAAGTGTTTGTGGGTTTGGGTTGTTGCATATAGACGTATTCCATCCATGCACTTTGGCTTGCGTCCGAGACGCATGGTAGACCGTTGGGGAAGTTAGCTGCGACAGCTTCTTGCCTTGAGCCAGCAGAGTCGTCTGTAATTGTTCCACGAATAGTTATCGGAGTAGCGGTCGTTACCCCAAGATCCGGCGCTGTCACTGTAGTTGTAGTAGGTCCTTTGCCCCAAGCATATAGCTGGTTGTCGTAAGCATTCAAGGTTGTCATTACACCGTCTGATATTGCAGGTGCACTGGTCACGTCAAATGCCAATAAACTCCAGACTAATGATCCGTCGGTTATGTTAATGGCTAATTGCTTTGCATCGTGGAATAGTGGTGGGCTGTACATGTGACCGATTGGTATGAAGAACTTGCCGTCTGCGACTGTTCCAACGCTGAAAGTCCAGAGTGGCCATACACCGTAGGGTGATTCATAGCCGCTTGCAGGTGTATGGTACTGCCAGTTGATTGTTCCGGTTCTAGCTTGGATTGAGTATGCGTCTCCTCCGTAAGTCCAAAGTATGACTGTTCCATTTGGTGCAGTGGTGTATCTCATGCCAAGTGAGGAATATGGTTCTGCATTTGGTAATGATACTGGCCCCCAAAGTTTGCTACCGGTGCTTAGTTCGTATCCTGTTATTGCTAGTGCTGATTGATCGGATTCTATCCAGACGCCATCATTCATGGCTTCTGAGGCGATGTTAACTCTCGAGTTTGGGGTTTCTGTTCGGTTAAGTGGTCCCCAAAGTAGGTGTCCATCTTGGGCGCTGTAGCCTGCTTGAATGTACCATCCAGGTTGGAAGTAAGAGCCTCCCGCGCTAGTGTAAGTCATCAGAACTACTTTGCTATCCATTCCTGCAATACCCAGCGTAATTGGGTCACCGTTGAATGTTGTGTTTATTGGTGCTGTCCATTGTATGCCGTTTTGGAATGATAGTACGCCGTTTTGTGGAGGTTGCCATTGCCAGCCTTGTGGATCGCCAGTGCCGCTGACTCCTCTCATGATGGTTCTAGTAGAGTTCCATACGGTGAGAGAGGTCTGGCCGGAGCTTGAGTTAAGGTAGTAACCTAATAGTCCGCCGTGGTCGTCGATGGTGAGTTTGCTAAAGCTGGAGCCGTTAACGATGCTTAAGACATAGTTGCCTGTCATAGCGTCATACATGCTGTAAGTTGTTCCAGTGGATACAACTCCTGGTACGTTGCCGGTTGCCCAGAGGTATGCTATGCCGCCGTATTGGTTAGGCGATAGGTAGTTCATTATTTGCCCGCATCTTAGGTTGGTAGTGTAGTTTTGGGTCCAAATGGTTTGTCCAGTGTGTAGGTTTATTGCTGACCAGCCTGCAGGGTTTTGGGTAGAGCCAGGATAATTAACGTAGTAAAGTACATCTTGGATGATTATGGGTGCGAATTTAGGTTGGTACTGCGATGTTGACCAGTAGTTGCTTTGTTGGTCGCTTCCGAATTCTCCACCCATTGTTCCTCCAAAAGCCACTGGTTTGGTCCAGAGGATGTGTGGGCTGTTCGGTGCGGTTGTGTATGGTGCGTAGTCTCCTTGTTGGTCGTATTGTCCAGTGTTTGCGAATGTTGATACACCGAGACCTAGCCAGTTTCCCCCTATTGCCGACCATAATTCATTGTTTTGAGCATATATTGGGCGTGTCCAGTATTCTGTTGGCAGGGGTGTTAGTGGTGGGTAGCCAATAAGGTCTTGTTGAACTGTCACCTTGAAAACGCTGCTTTGACTGGGTTGATAGTAATCGCCAATATAGGTGCTTGGAGCCGAGCCAGGTGTCAAGTTGTTACCCGCCAATGTTTGTCCGCCAAAGAACATCTGGAAAGTATAGTTGCCAAGTACTGTGGGCGTATAAACTGTATGGCATCCCCCTGTGTCATCGGATACGAATGGACCTAATGTTTCTTTGGTTCCGTCTGGGTGCATAACAACTACAGTGATGTTTGTCCATCTGTCACCATATTGCAGACCAGCTGTCGGAGGCGGTACATTGAGCCAGAAGTTAACGTTAACTGATTGCCCAACACCTATGGGGGTAGGCGAGACGACAATGAAAGCGAATGTAGGTAGCGACCACGCAGGGGTATGTGCGTCAATTGTCGGTACGAGTACCATTGAAGCCATCATTGTTATAGATAATAGAACCGCTGTCAAAATAGCTATAGATTTAATTTTTAGCATTTTCTTTTCATTCTCCTATTTTTGTGAGCTGTTGTGTGCAATCCACAGCTAATAAGACTCACTCACCTATCGTGAGTATATCTAATTGTTTATATCGATAAAGAAGCTCGGATATTCTTCAAAAAAATGGAAACGTTACCCATTTTCTAATGGGTTTGCTGAGGCTCTGGAACTTTCTTCTTTAGGAGAAAAGAAAAATGCAACTCTATCACGAACTATAGCTATTTCGCGAATTTGATCCAGAGCCTACTCAGCCCCAGTCTGAATGCCCTTAAATTATAACTAAAGAAAGGAGGGAAGATGGATGTCATTTCGTTGTCACTTTAGGGTCGTTTTCTTAGCACAAGTAGCGTCAATATGATGCTAACTATTATTGCTAAGAATAAGCCTGTGATAGCTGGGAGGAAGTATTGATCAGCAACTGACTGCTGT
>Ga0182021_10002831_pt1 | contig 20362 bp, 10 predicted proteins | sample 612E3MmetaG_FD_120493 | JGI IMG/M metagenome (GOLD analysis project Ga0182021, IMG submission 120493) | Permafrost microbial communities from Stordalen Mire, Sweden - 612E3M metaG (Illumina Assembly) | ecosystem: Environmental > Terrestrial > Soil > Wetlands > Permafrost | place: Sweden... | reverse complement strand
GTGAGTTTTTCTGCGATTCTCGATTTTCTTTCAGTTTCCATAAGAAAACCCTTTCGGTATTTGGTTATAGCAATTTAATTATAATAATATAAATATACATTAACATTATTTCTGCTTTTAATTATTCATTATGCACTTTTTCTTAAAAAACCCGATATGGTGGGCTATTTTACAAGTACCATTTTTTTAGTATCTGTGAAATAATTATTTGCTGATTTTACTTCTATTCTGTAAAAATAAATTCCGGATGATAAATCCTTTCCGGAAAAATCTACTTCGTAAGTACCTGCAGATTGCTTTTGATTAACAAGTACAATGATTTCTTTCCCGAGTAAATCATATACTTTTAAAATTACAGAACTGTTATTCGTAATTTGGTATCTGATATTTGTTATAGGATTAAAAGGATTTGGATAATTTTGAAATAAAATAAACTCTTTTGGAACTTCACTGCTAATTTGGTGAACTGATAAAAAAGTAGTGTCTCCACCAATAACTGTGTGTATTCCTTTTAATGAAACATATGCCCAACCAATAAGTTTATTTGTAAACTGTATATATCCATAATATCCTTGATTTTTTATTAAATTCGTATCGGGTATTTGAAAATACCAGTTTAATCCACTATTTGTTGTTCTATAAAGAATTGCTCTGGTTCTAAGATTTGGAAATTGATAAGAACCACCAACTCCCCAAATCGTATCTTTATTTAAAACAGAGAAATGATACATACCACCTGAAATATATCCCAAACTTGGAGTAGGTAACGGTTGATTCACCCAATTCAAACCTCCATTTGTGGTTTTTTTCATTAATGTTCCATTGGCTTTCCAACCGGTTAGTGAATCTATGAATTTGACTTGTGAAAATCCATCTTCTCCATTTATTTTTGACCAATTAAATCCACCGTCAATGGTTTTAAACATTGCTGTTTGAAAACTTGTACTGAAAAAACCAATATTCTTTTTGTACATATAAATTTTTTCAGGAGTATAAGAAGGACTACCATATTGCTGTATCCAGTTATTACCACCGTTTGTCGACCTGAATACACCACCATCGAACCCATTATCATCAACTACCCACATTGTATCCTGATTTAATATGCACATATCATCAAAATGAATTGAGAACACAGATGCAGGAAGTACTGACCAATTATTTCCGCTATTTGTTGTCTTGGATACAAAACCGCCTGATATTCCTGCTCTACCGCCTCCGCATATAAACCCGGTGTTTGCATTTAAAAAAATTACCCTGCTTATATCTCCATATATTGAATCCAGCTTAAACCAGTTATCACCTCCGTTAGTTGTTTTTATTACATAATTTGTATCTCCGCTCGTATTATCACCCGTAACTGCATATCCCAGTAAACTATCCACAAATGTAATATCACTAAGAGGTCTGTTCCTTAGATATGGAAGGGATTGGTTATACCAATTGGTTGATTGTATATTTAAAGGAGTTGCATAAATAAAAAATGTCAGAATAGAAAAAAAAAATAAAGAATATTTTTGTAAACTTTTTCATAAACTTAAATGGCTTATTATTTCAAATTTAAACAATTATTATAATAAATGAAATACAAAGTTTAAAAAGCATAAAACCAATAATCAGTTTCAACAATAGAATTGAGTTCGCGCTGATAAACACTACTTTGGGTTTTATAAGTTAATGTGAAGAAAAAAAACCGTTCCCCTTTTTATATGGAGAACGGTTTTTTTTATGCTCTTAAATCCATATTCGTTATGTCTGCTGGAGCGGAAGAGAAATCAATGAAATCAGCGTAATCAGTGATTCATTTAAGCATCAGCCCCGATTCATTTCGTTTCCCGATAAATCTGGATGCTGTAGAGCGCACATCGGAATTGACCCAAAGGGTACCCCTGCTTAAATGATTTTCGTCATTTAAGCATCAACATTTTTTTGCTCGTATTAAACTTCTGTGTGCTGAGTGTATAAAAATATATTCCGCTTGCAATCTCCGTATTGTTTAATGAGAAATTTATGTTGTAATTCCCTGCAGCCTGAAATGTATTAACAAGTGTCGTTATTTCCCTGCCGTTTATATCATAAATTTTTAAAGTTACAAATGTGTTTTCGGGAATTGAATAACTTATCACTGTCGATGGATTAAACGGGTTCGGATAATTCTGATTTAAAGAATATTTAACAGGAATATTGTTCCCGCTGTTATTTATTCCCAATGCCCTGCTGCTTAAGTTGAACCTGTATATTTTTCCTGTCGTATAACCGACAAAATATAATTCATTGTACTGGTCAACTCCGAATGAAGATAAAGCCGAAGGCAATGTAGTCAGGAGCGAATCAGATGTTACGGTTCCATTGTTATATCTAAGCATCCAGACCAGACCGCTGCAATAATCACCGTAAATATACGCTCCCTGAAGTTCGGGTCTGCGCGCTCCCCTGTAAACATATCCGCCCGTAATAGCACAGCTTCCGCTTGTATGACCGTAAACTTTTATAGGCATTGTTATTCCCGTAGTGTCGCAGTTCGCAGGAGGATTGTAACAGGCATAACCTTCAGTTATTCTCCATCCGTAATTTTTTCCTCCCTGAATTATATCTACCTCTTCCCATAAATTCTGACCAACATCACCGCAGTATATCAACCCGGTTACCGCATCCTGACTGTATTTCCACGGATTCCTCATTCCCCAGCAGAAAATTTCACCTTTCCCAGCCGCAGGATTATTATAAAAAGGATTTGTAGTGGGAATCGTATATCTCGTTGTAGGAGTTGTATCATTCACATTTAGTCTTAACATTTTTCCGAGCAATACCTGCGTGTTTTGAGCATTATTGTTCGGGTCTCCGCCGCTTCCGCCGTCACCCATCCCGATATATAAATATCCATCCATTCCGAACATAACCGTTCCGCCGTTGTGATTTGTAAAGGGTTGGTTGATTGTAAGAATCTGATATTCACTTAGAGAATCTGCCTTATCAGGATTTACTGATGATACTTTAAACCTTGCAATTACAGTATGCAGAGGATTAGGAGCCGTGTAATCTATATAAAAATATCCGTTGCTTGTAAAATTCGGATGGAATGTCAAACCAAGCAAACCCTCTTCACCGCTCGATGCAGAAATCTTATTTGAAATATCCAGAAATGTTTTTGCATTCGCTGCTGTAACATTAGAATCGTTCGGGAAAACTTTTATTATCCCGTTTTGCTGGATTACGAATATCCTGTTCGTACCGTCATTACTGTATGTTAAATAAAGCGGACTCGTAAAAGTCAGGTTTGGATATGCCTGAGTTAATTGTATATTAGGATTTTGGGCAAAGAGTATTTGATGGATAAATAGAATCGAAAAAACCGTAATTATAAATTTGTAGCATTTCATATTGTTTTTAGATACAAAAACAATATAATCTTATTAAAGTTTATATCAATTTTTAAATTAAAAAAAAACTGCCTCCTTAAATTAAGGAGGCAGTATCTGAAAAGAAATCTCTGACTATAATATTATTTTATCAGCATCATCTTCTTTGTTGCTACAAACCCGTTGGATTCCAGTCTGTAGAAATATACACCGCTCGAAATCGCTGAACCATCGAAGTCAACAATATATTTTCCGGGATTCTTATTTTCATTTACAAGAGTTGCTATTTCCTTGCCCAGTATATCGTATATTTTGATGGTTACTAACCCCGATTTCGGAATATCATAGCTTATTTTCGTAATCGGGTTAAACGGATTCGGATAGTTCTGACTCAGAGCATAATTTCCGGGAATTTTGTTGCTGATATTACCGACACCTGTTATTATTGCACAGGTATCTGCAAATACGATTAAAGGTCTTGTTGTCGCCGATAAACTTCCTGCCGGCCGCCAGATTTTCACGCCACCGTTAATAATACTTGAAGACATTATACCCCAGTAGTTTGAATTGAGGAATGGATCACCTGCTACATATGACCAGGTTCCTGCCGATGTATCAAAAATTCCGATTCTGTTACTTGCAGTACCCGAGCCGGAATCACCTGGACATACATAGAATCTTCCCGCTATTGCTGTACCGCCTGCACGGCTTGCTGTCCATAAAATATTATTTGTTGCTAATGTCCACGTAATACTTAACGGATTAGAAGGACTTATTACACCTCTGTAAAATGAACTTAAATAAGTACCGTTATATCCGCATGCAACAAATATGTTATTCCCCATTATTCCACCGGCAAATGACCTTCTGCCCGGTCCTCCAAACGCTGTTGCCGTGGTCCATGTATTACTGTTTACATAATAAACCTGTATTGTCGTTAAATACGATGACCAGCCTCCCATCATACAGTATATTATCGTATCCTGATATGATTCCGCAACATTTCCTGTTACAGGGGTTGGGATTGGTGCTATCGTTGTCCAGGCACCTGTAGAGCGGTTATACATATATTGTTCGGCTGTTCCTGCAGTATTGTTGGCACTTCCACCGCCAATATAATATATCTTTCCGTTAGCGGCGCATAAATCTCCTCCGCATTTAGCTCCCGGCATGCTTGCTCCCGTGGTCCATGTATTTGAACTTATTGCATATTTATACATTGTTGTTGAAGGCAATCCTGTTCCGTCTCCTCCTACAACATATAATGTATCACCTAAAACACATGATGCATGATACAGTAATGCACCCGAACCCGGTAATGAAGGATAATTTGAACACCATTGATTAGCCTGCCTTACAGGCGGTGCGGCAGGAACTACATCTACGCCAAAGTTGAGCGTACTTGCATCACCACTGGCATACGGAGCAAACGGACAACCTCCAACAGACCAGACTCTTCTTATACCTGATGTCAAGGTATTATAAATCGTAAAACCGGTGCCGGAATAACCGCATTGTCCTACAAATATAATCAGACTTTTTGCCGGGTCGTAAACATAAGGATGTCTTAATGTAACACAAGTCCATCCTCCCGTCGTAGATGTAAGAGTCGTATCTTTTACAAAAACGGTATCATATGGACCGGCATAAAAAGTACCTGTGGTAAGAGTTGTAATTACATCCTGAGCCATCAAAATATGCAGGTTCGTAAAAGAAACCGTTGTAGCCGACGCAGAGCGGAAATAAACTTTTGTTATCTGCTGTCCCGCCGGTAACGGTGTTGGGTTGGCAAAGTCCCCCGCAAGGAACAAATAATTTGTAGCTTTTCCTGCTGACATATTAAACGGGAATGAATTTGCCGATGTACCCGTATTAAGATTGTAATACTGTGGTGTTTGTGAAAGTATATATCCTGACATCACAAACAATATAACAAAAAGAAAAATAACTTTTTTCATTTTTTCTCCTTTAAATTAAATTTCAATTTTGTAATTACAAATTAGTAATTACAAATTAGTTTTAAAAAATTACAAAATAAAATTAATGATAAGAATAATAGAATTACTTTTTTAGTTTTTCGTTATTAAGTATAAAAATTTCATTAATTGGGTCATAGAAAATATTGGCAGTAAATATGATATAATTTAAAATCAGTTTAAAAACCTGCTGAAATATATTTTACTTTACCCTTTTCTTATTTCAAATTATAAACTGCTGCCTCACAAAATTTTTGTGGGGCAGCATAATTTTAAATTTCTTAATAATTATTTAATAAGCATCATCTTCTTTGTAGCAATAAATCCGTTGGATTCCAGCCTGTAGAAATATGTACCGCTGGAGAAAGAAGAACCGTCAAATTCTACAATATAGCTTCCCGGATTCTTGTTTTCATTCACCAGTGTTGCTATTTCTTTACCCAGTATATCATATATCCTTACCGTTACAAATCCAGATTTCGGAATATCATAACTGATTTTTGTTACAGGATTAAAAGGATTCGGATAATTTTGCTTCAATGAATATGATAATGGTATATTATTATTGTTATTGCTTATACCTGTTGCATTGCAATAATAACACCTTGCTGCAAATTTCAATACGGAAGTCTGACCTGCGGCATTATATCCTGCTGCAAGATAAACCACGCTGTCTTTGAATGCATATAATCTCGCACCCATGTTGCTCTTTGCGCTTCCCGTTGCAGATGTCAGGGTCGTGTAAGCATCTGTACACGGATTATAAATATATGCCGTTCCGTTATAGTGACCGCTCGCATCTGCTCCTCCAACTATCAGTACTCCGCCGTTAAACGATTTTATCGTTGCCGCTGATGACCTGTAAGTCGTTCCTGTTGTATTGAAAGAAGCCGGTAACGTAGCTATTGTTGACCAGGTTATAGATATCGGACTGCCGGGAGTTATTATGCCTCTGTAACTTGTTCCGACCGTAGTACCTGTGAAGTCATATCCGCCAAATGTGTAAATGGTATCTCCTACAATTGTACACGCCATCATAGCCAGCTGAGCCGGAAATAATGATGTTCCGGTCAGGTTTACCCAGGTATCATTATAAACATTGTAATACCTTACTGCATTTGTAGATGCACCTGCTGCAAATAGACCTGTTCCTCCGCCTACACAAATTATCAAGGAATCATGCCATGGTACAATACCCATATCCGCCGGTGCCGTGGTCGAAGGCATCGAGGTCTTTGTAACCCATGCATCCGTTCTCGGATTATATTTATACACGGCAGTACTTACACCGCCTGTATAACCTCCGATTACATAAATAGAATCTTTTACCGTAGTAGCATTGGTTGTCGCAAGTGCTACCGGAAGAACTGCTTTTGTCGTCCATGTATTGGTTACGGTATTGTAACATCTGTTTAAATTTACAGGTGTACCGCCTCCCATTACATAAACATATCCTGTATCATTTATTATTATTCCTCCGGGAATTACACGGGAACAGTTTGTTGCTCCGTCCGGAATTACTGCCAGACCTGTCGTCCAGGCTGAAGAAAAGTTTGAACATGGCGGTGTATATGCCGGAATAACATCTACTCCGAAATTAACCATACTACCGTCACCGCTTGCATATGGTGCAAACGGACAACCGCCTACCGACCATACTCTTCTTGTACCTGTTAATGTAGAGTTATAAATGGTAAAACCTGTACCGGAATAACCGCACTGTCCTACAAACGTTATAAGACTCTTTGTCGGGTCGTATGGGAAAGGATGTCTTAACGTAACACACGTCCATCCTCCCGTTGTAGATGCAAGAGTCGTATCTTTTACAAAAACAGTATCATATGGTCCGGCATAAAAAGTGCCCGTCGTTAAAGTTGTAATTACATCCTGAGCCATCAAAATATGCAGGTTCGTGAAAGAGACCGTTGTTGCCGACCCGGTGCGGAAATAAACTTTCGTGATTTGCTGTCCCGCCGGAATTGGTGTCGGATTTGCAAATTCACCTGCAAGGAAAAGAGAATTTACTCCTTTTCCTGCCGACATATTAAACGGGAATGAATTTGCCGAAGAGCCCGTATTAAGATTGTAATACTGAGGTGTTTGCGAAAGAATAAATCCTGACAACACAAACATTAGAACAAAAAAGGAAATTACTTTTTTCATTATTACTCCCTCCATTAATTTATTTTTAATAAATTTGTTAATTCTTTTAATTATTTTTATTTTTAAAAGACTATTATTATTTATAATATAGTTATTTCCTAAAATGCCTGTGCATAAATCTAAGTACATCCGGATACGTAAAAGGATAAAATGAAAATAGTAGAGGTTTGGGCATTCGCTTCTGTGTATTGTTTCCTGTATAACTAATATGTGCCTTAGTTTTTATAACTTTCATTAAATCCAATTAATAGTTTTTCAAAATAATATAAAATAATGTTTCCTGATTCCGGTTTTAGAAATTAAATTTATTCAAAACACTTATTTATATCTGGACTTAAAGAACACGTAAAACGAAAGTAAAGGTTTAACTAATGCTAGTTAAAATAAATATATTTAATTTTCAAGGATAAAATTCGTATAAAATTGTACGGAATAGAGCGGAAAAGGTAATTCTGATATGATTTAATAATTGGAATTATTTTGTGAAATCATCGAAATTATGCCGTAGACTGACTCTTTTTGAAAGAATCTTATTAAAAATCAATTATACTTTTGACCTTTGTTATTTTTCCTGCAAAACATCAATATTTTAATAAAATTACTTATTTTTCATTTTAAAATGATGGACACAAAAATTCGGAGGATTTAAGTGCCCACCATTTTATCCTCTAGTATTGTTTATCTACCGGTCTTTTCACACCGGATGATGCATCCGTTTTAAAACAAAAAAGCCCGTTTTAAAAATATTACCGTTTCTCTAAAATTAATCAGTAGTAATATTATTACTGTTTTATAGCTTATTATTTTCCTGAGAAAATAACTTACCTTGCACTACTTTCTAAAATATTTCGTATTTCCTTTTTTTTAATTCCAAGCCTGTAAGCAATGCTCAAATCCTTTTTCCCTCTTCTTTCATCTTTAATATAATTTATTAATAATTTTCCTCTGTAATAATAGGCATATGGGCAATTTTTGTTCAGCTTAATTACATGCGCATAGTCTCTTAATGCTCCCTGGTAATATCCAGTTTTTTCGTTGAGCAATCCCCTCTTCAAATATGCTGGAATAAATACGGGATTTATTTTTATCGAAAGCCCGAAGCTGACAAGTGCATCACGATACATATATAATTTGGACTCGATAACTGCCCTGTTAAACAAAATCAAAGGACACTCAGGGTGGATTTCATTGGCTTTTATTATATCCTGCAATGCTTTTTCGTAGAAGCACATAAAATAAAATAACTTGGACCTGTTGTTATATACTTCTGCCCTTTGGGGATTTATTTCGACTGCCGAATTATAATCATCAAGCGCACCCCGGTAATCATTTAGTTCCCGTTTCACTTTCCCCCTGTATAAGTAAGCTTCATAATTGCTCCTGTCTTCTGCAATAACCTCATCAAGTATCTTTAAAGCATTATCGTAAAATCCGCCTTTTATTTCTTTCAACGCCGGTTTTAATTTGTTTTTTTTCATCTGATTCTTTTAATAACTTTTCAATAAATATTTTTTTTGTATTGCGGTATTATGCATTTTCAAAATATGTTTAAACTGTTGCAAAATTGTGCAAATAGAAAGAAATATCAATAATAAGGAATATGATTTAACTGTAATAATTGTTGCTCAGATAATGTAATAATTTTTATTTGGTTTTGTAATAAATTTTATACCCTGATTCCGCCGGCAAACTGTAAGAATTTAAGTTGTCGGTGAGTATTCTATTCCTTTTGACATTAACAATCCCTGCTTAATACAATACTGAATAAGTTCGGAATCATTTTTCATGTTCATTTTCTGGAATATTTTATTCCTGTATTTATAAACCGTGGGAATGCTTAAAAATAAATTATTTGAAATACTTTTTATGGTTTTGCCTGATGCGAGTAGACACATCACTTCCATTTCACGCTCGGTTAAACTTCCGTGAAGTATTCTGTATTCACTATTGTTAAGTATCGGAATCAGCCTGTCCGAAAGTTCGGGATTGATATATAATTTTCCCCCAATAACTGCTTTTATTGCGTTAATCAGTTGCTCTGAAGCCGCTATCTTATTAACATATCCGTTTGCTCCGGATTTAATTAGATTAATCGCATAAGGTTCTTCCGGTAATGCACTTAATATAAGAACCGGCATATTCGGATTCGATTTTTTTACCTTCTTCAGTATTTCCATCCCGTTCATATCGGGAAGGCATAAATCGAGTATCAAAATATCATAGTTATTATTACTTAATAATTCAAATACCTGCCTCCCGTTTTCAGCTTCTCCCTCTATTTTCATCCCTTCTTCATCTGATATCATCTGCCTCATCCCGTGCCGGATTATTGGATGATCATCAGCAATTAAAATTCTAATCATTTTATTTAAAAATTTTATATCTGTATAAAAGAAAATATTTATTCAAATATTTTCAAATAAAATTGCTAAAATAAGCTGAAATATTCAATAATAAGATATATGATTCTATTGTAATAAATTTTATTACAATTTTAGCAGGCTGTTTATATTGCGCAGTTATTAAGATCCGTAATTATATACAAATATTATAATACCAATCCTTCTATGATGCAATACTGTATTATTTCATTGTCGCTCTTCATTTTCATTTTATCATATATCCTTGTTCGGTAAGTGTATACGGTCGGAATGCTTAAAAATAATTTATCTGCAATTTCTTTTACGGTATCCCCGGAAGCTATCCGGCGCATTATCTCGAATTCCCGCGGAGATAAATCCTCGTGGCGGATACTTTTTTTGTTGCCTTTTAATACGGATAATAACCTGTCCGAAAGCGTGTCACTCGTAAAATAACCTCCCGAAATTATTTTTCTTATTGCATTTACCAGCTGTTCTGTTGCGGTTATTTTATTAAGGTAACCCATTGCGCCCGCCTGAATTGCCCTTAAAGCATATTGCTCTTCTGAATGAGCACTCAAAATCAATACAGGAAGGTCAGGATTACTTCGCTTTAACTTTCCCAGAACTTCAAGCCCGTTTATATCGGGTAAACTGATATCAAGAATTAAAATATCATACTGGTTTTTCTTCAGTAATTCAAATATCTTTCCCCCGCTTTCTGCTTCACCGCTTACTTTCATGTCGTCTTCTTCCGATATGATTTGTTTCAAACCATGCCTTATTATCGGATGGTCGTCTGCAATTAATATTTTAATCATAATGTATTGTTTGGAATTTTAATTGTTAATTCAGTTCCTTTTTTTGTCTTGCCCGATATTTCTACCGTGCCTTTGAATATCATCGCCCTCTCTTTCATTCCAAGCAGGCCAAGAGAGTATGGAGATTTTTTTTCCTCTTCCTCTATACCGCGTCCGTTATCAATCACTGTTATTGTATATCCGTCGATATCCTCGAGCAAAATTATTTTTACTTTTGTTGCATTTGCATGCCTGACAATATTAGTCAGTGATTCCTGCAGTATTCTGAAAACTTCTGTCGAATATCTCGGATTTATTTCTATGGAAGTTACTTTCTTTTCTATGTCGCATTTAATTCCGCTTTTCTCACTGAAATCTTTTCCAAGCCAGTCTATTGCCGGTATCAGTCCCAGCATATCAAGAATGTTTGGTCTTAGTTCCATTGAAATTTTGCTTGTCAAAGCTACCGAATCATCTAGAATCGATTTCATTGAAATAAATTTTTCAGGTAATTCTGGATAATCATTTATATTTAATATTTTATTTAATTTTTTCTCGAGCGACGAGACTTCCATTTTAAGACCCGTAAGATACTGACCGAAATTATCGTGAAGAATTCGTGATAATGCTGTCCTCTCCTCTTCTCTCGCTCTCTGCAAATGTGTTGCAAAATCTCTCATCTGGTTTTCAGCTTCTTTGAGTTTCGTTATATCACTCATAATATGAACTGCTCCTGTAAATTCATTCTTATCATTGTATATCGGGTCAACTGTTACTGAATATATTTTCCCGTCTCTTACCTGCTCCCTAACTTCCCTTTTTTTACTTATATGCATTGCTGTAAACGGGCAATCGTGTATAAATGTTTTCGTATTGTGCATTATTGAAAAACATTTTTGCCCGACCTCTTCGGCACAGGATGTACAAAACGAATCTATTATACTGCTGTTGCTTTGAACTATAATTCCGTTTTTATCGAGAAGCCATATATGGTCTTTTATCGCCTTAAAAGTATCACTCCAGTTTTTGGATGATTGTTCCAGCTTCTTTTCGGCTTCCTTGCGCGCAGTAATATCGAAAATAGATGATCTGCTGAATTTATAATTTCTTTCTTTATCATAAACAGCCGTTGAATTTACCGACACGCAAAAAACCGAACCGTCTTTTCTTATAAATTCCATTTCAAGGTCATCTATATTTCCCCTTTCCTTAAATATCGGGAAATTTTTCTCGAATGCTTTATAGGTTTCCGCAGTTTGTATATCGGAAATGTTTAATTTCCCTATAACCTCATCCCTGCTGTATCCCAGCCATTTCAGTTCGGTATTGTTCATTCTTACAATATTACCATCTTTATCCAGCGAATGGTATCCGCAGGGTGCGTTGTTATATAAATCAAGAGTTTCGGCATTCAATTTATTCAGTTCCTGCATTACAATTTTTCTTTCCGTAATATCCTGTATAGTGCCGATTATTTCAAATACCTTTCCGGTTGAATCCTTGGATACTTTCCCTATTATATTCAACCAGCCATTTTTCTTCTTGTCTTCATTTATATATCTGAATTCCTTATTGAAATCTATACCGTTTTCAATAGCGTTCTTTAATAATACTTCATATACTTTCCATCCATCCGGTGTAAAATATTGAGAAAGTTCTTCAAGCTCCGGCTCACCTGACTCTTTTTTCCTCCCGATAATATTATACATCTCATCCGACCATTTAATCCCGCCTGTTTCAACATTAAAAAGAAAACTTCCTATTTTTGCTAATTTTTGTGCTTGCTTGAGATTTTCTTCACTATCCCTTATCAATTTTTCTGCATTTCTTCTTTCCGTTATATCCGTAGAAACCACTACTATACGGTCATGCGCCAATGGTGCGGCACTCACACTTACCCATATTAATTCTCCGTCTTCCTTCAATACTCCGATTTCTTTTTCCTGAACTTTTTCTTTTTTTTCCAGTGCTATTATGCTTGGAAATTCTGATGCAGGCATTATTGTCAAATCACTCCGCAGGTATTTTCTGTTTAAATGTATTATGTTTGATTTATTGTCATCAGGTATTCCGAATATCTTTTCAAATGCAGGATTCGTATCTAATACAGTACGGTCATCATCCACTACAGAAATACCAACAGGTAAAATTTCGAATAATGTCCTTAATTCTTTCTCCCTGTTTACGAGTTCTTGTCGTGTTCTTTTTTTTTCTGTCACATCCCTTATTATCATGCTTGTAAATTCTTCGCCTTTTTCATTGTGAAATATTCTTGAAGTAACTTCACATTCGATTTTTCTTCCATCTTTGCGGATAAATGCCAGTTCACCCGTTGCCTGTCCGTCTCTTAATCTTCTCTCGAGATATACAGGCAGCCTCGGGTCGGATGTATCAAGTAAACCGCTTCTGCCTATGGCAATAAATTCTTCCCTCGTGTATCCGAAAATCCTTGTTCCCGCGGGATTAGAATCAAATATTCTTCCGTCCGGAGATGTCAGAAACATTCCGTCTTCACTGTTTTCAAATATTATTCTGTATAATTTATATGATTCGGCAGCCTTTTCTTCTGCCTTCCGCCTCTCAATATTATTCCGTATAGATAAAATCCCGTATGAAAGGTCTTCTGATAATTCGGTCAAAAGATTTATCTCTTCTTTATTAAACGCTTCCGGCTCCGAAGCATATATTGATAATGCACCGAATGTTTTTCCGTTTTCCTTTATTGGTAATACTATAGAAGAATTGTAACCCCGTTTTACAGCTTCTGCCCTCCATGGTTTGAAATTCTTGTCAGTCTGCATGTTGTGACATATAGTAGTCTGCCCCGACCGTATAGCAATTCCGGTTGGCCCTTTTCCCCTCTCGGTATCTGCCCAGGTTATAATTGCTTTTTCTGAATATCCGACTTCAAAACCGGAAAAGGCAACAGGCTTTACGGTTTTGTATTTATCATTCTCTGCATATCCAACCCATGCCATCTTGTAACCGCTCTCTTTTACAATCACTGCACACAGCTCGGATAATAATTCCTCTTCCGAATTAGAATGAATTAAAATCTGATTGCATGCACTTATTGTCCTTAACGCCCTGTTAGTATGCCATAGTTCATCTGTCTTTAATTTCAATTCTGATGTGCGCTCCCTTACCTTTATTTCCAGTTCATCACGTGATTTTTTCAGTTCCCCTTCTATATTTTTTCTTTCCGTAATGTCTGAAATTATACCAACTATGCTGACAGCTTTTTTTGTATTACCATATAATTCATATAATATCTGGCTTTTTATGTATAACCATCGGACTGTATTATCTTTCATTAATATTTTATATTCCGACTCATAATCACCTGTGAATTCGGGATTTTCATTTAATTCATTTCTTTCACTTTTCTCCTCACTATTACTGGTTTTAATAATTTTTACTATATCTTCATATCCCGGATTTTCATTTTCGGAATATCCGAGCAGTTCCTTCGACCGTTCATCCAGGGTTGCCTCTTCTTTTAATATATTGATGCTGAAAGTGCCGAGCTTGCCGGCATTCAGTGCCAGTAATTTAAGCTCTGAAGAGCGCATCAATTCTTTATATAACTGTTCAATCTGCTCCCTCGCTATATTCGCATCTTCCATTAGATTCAACGCTGCCAGACGTGACTTTTTTAACTCTGCATTAATTGTATCAGTTTCAGAAGTTCTTTGAATTACCCGTTCCTCGAGTTCTGAATTCAGCTTTATGTAATTCTGTTCTGCAATTTTCTGCTCGGTTATGTCTATCCCCATTTCCAGTATCATAGTCGAACCGTCCGTATCGGTAAACGGAAAATCATAAACGTCATAAGTCCTGTTATTCGGACCTGTCCATTCCCAGCTGTGCGGTCCCATAGTTTTTAAAACCTTGAAAGTTTCACAGTTCTCACAGGGCTCCGAACGGCCGAATAAATAATCGTAACACCTTCTCCCGTTTGATTCACCGAAATTTTCTCTGAAATATTTGTTGGAAAAAGGAACATGATAATCGGGTGTCAAAAGTGCAACATAAGAGGGTAATGTCTCAAGTACATCGAATAATCTTTGCCTTTCCGATTTCGATTTTTCATTTGCTTTTTTAAGCTCCGTAATATCATTTAACACTAAAAAACATTTTTTCCCGTTTTCTATTGAAATACCATTTACAAAAATACTGCAGGCTTGATTATTCTTTTGGGGAATTATAACTTCACATGATATTTTTAATCTATTTTTGAATATGCTGCCAAAAAATTCATTAAATTCATTTCGGGATTCTTCTGATAAATATCCGCTGAATTTTTCATCAATAAGCTGTGAACGCTCAATTCCGATAAGAGTAGATCCGGTTAAATTTATTTCGCAAATTATACCATCCCTGTCCAATGTTAAATAGCCTGCAGGTGCGAATTCATATAACTCTGTATATTTATCGAGTAAATTTTCGGATTCATTCCGTCCAATTTTTAATTCTTCATCACGCATATCATACTTTTATTATTGAACCTGAAGTTTGAGTAAAATTTTTTGCAATTGCATAAATTAATTTAATATTACCGGAATCATAGAGATTTTTATTTACATGACATTCGATTTTGAAAGTTATAAAATCAAATACAGATATATCATTCCTCATGCACATTGATTATTCATTAATCTTCAAATATAAATATTAATTTTAGAGATACAATTCATTTTATTCTCTACATTATTTGTTTTTTATTTGCTGACAATTAATTACAAACGCATTATTCACACTTTTTTGCTTCCAAATCGCGCATCGTTTTATATACCGACTTGACTGGTTTAATCAGATTATTTTTGCTTCCCGTATTCCCGGTTTTGACATCGTTTTTCATTTTTTTGTCAATTCAAACTCATGTGAATATCGTAACGGCTCTCCTAATTTAGAGCATAATTCATTAATTTCTTTTTTAAGTTCAATCATGCGATACTCGCGGCCTACCATTACATTGTTGAAACGCGTCAGTTCATCGTTTTTCGCCTGAACTTCTTCCAGAAACGTATTTATCTTTTCTTCCATTATTTTTCGTTCTGAAATATCGCTGAATACCGTTGCAAATTTGTTTTTTTCTGGTGAGAATACGGATATCCTGAATGCTTTTTTCATAGGCTCGAACTCTGTTTCAAACTCGTAAGGTATTCCCGTTTGTGCTACATTTGCGTAAGTTTCAAAATAAGGTGGAATACCAATTCCATAAAGCTCTGATGCAAGTTTTCCTATTGCCTGCTCTCTTTTTATTCCTGTGATTTTTTCGAACGAACTGTTTGCTTCCAAAATTCTGTAGTCAACAGGAATCTTCGATTCGTCGTAAACAAGTTCGTGCAATACCATACCTTCGGTCATCGAAGAGTATAAAGAACGGAACCGTTCTTCGCTTTTTCTTAAAGCCGCTTCCGATAACTTTCTTTCTGTTACATTTTTAAAGTACCCCATCAGCCCGTCTACTTCTCCTTCCTTATTGAATCTTGGCACGTATGTCCCTTCGAAATATTCAAACTCACCATTTTTATTCATTATTGGGGAGTCGATGTTGATTGATTTTCCTGTTTTTAGAACTTCTTTTTTGATTTTAGTAAGTTTATCTGCATCTTCTTTCGATAAAAAATCATAATCCGTTTTTCCAAGCATTTCAGTTTCAGTTAAACCCATCTGAGGATTAACAACTAAAGTATACCGAAGTTCCATATCCTGTATAAGTAAGTGGTCCGGACTTTTAGTCGCTACCATCTTGAATCTTTCTTCACTCTCGCGTAAAGCTTCTTCAGCTTTTATTCGTTCAGTAATATCTTTCGAAAAACCTATAATACCTGTAACTTCTCCCTGTTGATCTATCAAAGGTACTTTATCTGTATGCAACCATTTTATTCCACTTGGGGTCTCCATAGATTCTATTAATCCAAGCTTGGCTTTATGTTTATTTATTACTTCCTTATCATCTTTATAATATTTCTCGGCTTCTTCGCTCGGAAATAAATCAAAGAGTGATTTTCCTTCAATATCTTCTTTCTTTAATCCGAGTGATTTTTCCAGAGCAGAATTAGAAAGGATAATACGGTTTTCATTGTCTTTATAAAAAACAAATGCGGGGACAGAGTCTAAAATTAGCTGAAGCTCTTCCGCTTTTTTATTCATCTCAGAAGTTCGCTCTGCTACTCTTTTTTCAAGCGTTTCATTTAATTCTTTTAATTTATTTTCTAATATTTTTCTTCCGGTAATATCCTGTGCTGTTCCGAATAGTTTTATAACTTTTCCCGAGTCGTTTTTTACAACTTTTATTATTGTATGTATCCATCTGTGTTCCTGATTATCAAATCTGATTAATTCGGCATCATATGCCGTGTTCTCTCCGGATTCAATACTTTTCTTAACGGTTTCATCACGAATAATTTTACTTTCCGAAGTATAAAAATTTACTGTTTCCTTAAACGAAGGTGGTTTTAAATTTTTATCCCTGCCTGTAATGCTGTACATTTCTTCCGACCATTTAAGCATTCCCGTTTCAAGTTCCCAGCTCCAGTTTCCTATTTTGGCAAGCTGTTGAGCCTCATTTAAGCTTTCTTCACTTTCTTTTATCTTTATTTCTGCAAGTTTCCTTTCCGTTATATCCTGTGTAGTTCCAAACAATGCTATAACCTCGCCTGATTTATTTTTTTCTGTCTTTATAATTGTATGCATCCAGCCGTGTTTTTTGTTGTCAATGCGTACATATTCGGCTTCATATGATGTATTTAGTCCATGCTTAATACTATTTTTGATAGCTTCATTGCGGATTTTTAAACCTTCAGGTGTAAATAATTCTCCTACTTCTTCCATAGAAGCAGGCACATCATTTAAATTCCTTCCTGTCATTTTGTTCAATTCACTTGACCATTCATATTCCTTTGTTTCGAGATTATATCTCCAGTTCCCTATTTTAGCAATTTGCTGTGCTTCCCTTAAATCCCGTTCATTCTCCCGTATTTCTTTTTCTTTTTTCAATTGCTCTGCTATATCCCTTATCTGGACAATATGATAATATTTTCCGTCCGTTTTGAAAGTACTTGCATTTATTTCTACGGGAAATTCCGTCCCGTCCTTTTTCTTGTGCAGCCGGCAGGGAATGTGTAAAATTCTTTTTTTTATGCTTTCTCTCGTTTTTTGCTCCTCTGCGGAAATATCCGTGACTTTGAGCTTACGCATTTCGTCTAAGCTGTATCCGTAAAGTTTGCAAATAGCAGGGTTAGCGTCAATAATCCTCAGGCTTTTTGTATCCAGAATATATATACCATCAAGAAAAGATTTGAAAAGTGTTTTATATAACTTGTCAAATCCATCTTCGGATTTGGGTACAAAGCTCTTGTTTTCTTTTTTTAATGATAGTAAATTTTTCGGCATAAAAATTATTTTTACTTTTTTATTACCACTATATTACTCCGGTAAGTTATTAATATTTAAAATTTGACATATTTATTTTTAAACAGGATATTTAATCTTAAATATTATAAATAATACATTTTTGGACGGAAATAAAATCAAAATAAAACAAAAAATTTAATGAAAATAAAGTTTTTCATTTTTTAAAATTTCTGATTTCTGCTTCGTAATGTAAATAGATTATTGCTTTTCTAATCTGCTTCCTGAAAATTAAATAAAATCAGGTAAACAGAAAGTCTCCTCGGCAATAATAAAACTTCCTTTCCGGGAATTTATCTGCACACTTTGATCTGAAGCTGTATGCTAATTTTAAAATCCCGATTATTTAGGAAGTTAATAAATTAAATCCAATATGTAAATAGTATTTATTCTGAATCAGAATCATTGCATTTAATTTAGAAATAATTTTAACATATTTAATAACTTATTAATCTCTAAATTATCAGGACTTATTTGATAAATACCATCTTTTTGGTTTGCGTGAATTTATTTGCTGAAAGAGTATAAAAATATATTCCTGAGGATAAAGTCGGCGACGTAAAAATAACTGAATTTAACCCGGCTTCCATTTTTCCTTCTGCCAAAACCGAAACCAGCCTCCCTGCAATATCATAAACCTTTATTGATACATATTGTGCAGACGGTAAATTAAATTTTATTTTAGTCGAAGGATTAAATGGGTTCGGAAAGTTTTGCTCGAGTGAATATTTTCCCGCAGCCTGTGTATTATTATTTATATTTGTCGACTGGTAATTACTCACCCGCGCATTTACTTCCACCTCCGCAAGACCTGCAACACTTTGATTTTCTATTGTTCCTGTAAAATTTTTTACAATAACTTTTATTTTATTTATTGTTTGTATCGGTGTCACCTGAATAGATTTTCCGTCTGTCGTAAGCGCACCCGTAGTCGGAATGTGTAAAATAAGTACTGAATCTTTGTAAAAATACATCTCACAGTCATTTACCTGTATGTTTGTTCCTGCAGTTGGATTCGGAAAAATATTGTACAGTTTTATTTCCCTTACATCAATGGGAATCTGCCACTCCACCTCAACAAATTCATTACTGCTCCCGCCTGATACCCATGCCGCACCTAAATCCGTCGTTCTTGCCCTCCTGTCGATAACGTTTTTTCCTGTATAAGTTCCTGATTTTCCTTTTGATTTAAAACTGCTCTCGGTCACATTCGCAGAAGTAGATAAATTTGTAAACGCCGCTTCATAATTATTTATCGGAACGGGCAATGTAGAATGCCCTGCGTGGCATCCTACACATTTTGTACCTGAACCGTTTATGTCAAAATTAAATCCCGTCACGTGCGCAACTTTATTCCTGCTGTTTACTAAAATCCGCCTGCTCGAATCTGTGACCTGCTCGAACATGGATACATTCGCCGGTATGTCTGCCTGAGCTATCTTTCCGCTGTAATCAACAGTCGCTTCCCTGATTAATATCGGATTATCCAGACCGTTTTCATCCTGCCTCTGGAAATTCAGGAAAAACCTTATCATCGCATTTTTTGTAATCGGCGGTGCATCGCCAATCAGACTGTCCACTGCTCCGTTCGTATAAATATTCATGCAATCGAACCGAAACAAACCTCCCTGGTAATATGTAGATGGATTAATCGTCGGAGGTACCGTGTTTGTATCGTATGTATTTAGATAATCTACAACAGGTGGTTTTGTTTTTGCTGTTAAAAGTTCTGCATTCAATTCCAGTGTATTTGGCAAATCAATAACGGGTGTTATTCCCCCTCCGTTTAAATTGCAGACATAAATTCCGTAATCCTGCGCCTCAACAGTATTTGCCGCCGAAAACAATATCCTTCCGTCAGGCAGAGGCACGGGGTCGGTTGCATAAGGTGGTGAATATGTATAAAGCGAAGGAGGACTGCCAATATATAACGCAGTTCCTGTGTCTACTCCGTAAATATAATTGTAAGCTCTCAATCCCGCATTATAATATCTTATTCCCGTACTGCTTCCCGTATAAGCAAAATTCATATTCGGATTGAATACACTTAATAGATTCCCATTACTCGTAACTCTTGGCCTGTACGAAGAAAGTGTATTCCTTTTTCCCGGGTCCCCTGAAAATAATTTAATACCGTCTCCGTCCGGTTTTATTATATCAATCTGCCATATGTTCCCGTTATCGGTCGAAAGTGCAAGCGAATCAATTCTCGTATATCCCGTAACAGTCAGGTTGCTCGGCATGTCTGCATTCAGCCACAATCTTGCATAAACTATTTTTCCCGT
>Ga0182021_10002830_pt1 | contig 20367 bp, 13 predicted proteins | sample 612E3MmetaG_FD_120493 | JGI IMG/M metagenome (GOLD analysis project Ga0182021, IMG submission 120493) | Permafrost microbial communities from Stordalen Mire, Sweden - 612E3M metaG (Illumina Assembly) | ecosystem: Environmental > Terrestrial > Soil > Wetlands > Permafrost | place: Sweden... | reverse complement strand
CTTGCCGACCAGGTGCGCCCAGTTGCGATGCGAGCCGGTCAGACCGTGAATGAACATCACGGCAGGGCCCTGGCCACTGTCCAGATACCAGAACTCGTGACCGCTCAGGATGGCCGTGTGTTCGCGCCCTATCGCCACGGCCCCCCCTGAGGTTTACCAATCAGTAACATACGCAAGCAGTATCTTACTGCGAGCCATTCTTGGGCCGCCACATCCAATGGGCGCAAGATGAGGAAGTGAACCTCAGCGAGAAGTACCTGCTCGACAACCAGCAGCTTGAGGCCGGTCAGCGCTTTGACGCGCTGTCTGTGTTGTTCAACCCATCGACGTTCAGGCACGCCCAGGCGCTCGGGCTCACTGCGGGATGGCGGGTGTGGGAGGTCGGCGCCGGGAGCCCGAGTGTGCCGCTGTACTGGGCGTCACAGGCCGGTCCGAGCGGACATGTGCTGGCAACCGACATCGACACCTCCTGGTTGGGCGGGGACGATTCCAACTACGAGGTCCGACGTCATGACGTGGGCTCGGAGCCGCCGCCGGCGGGTTTCTTCGATCTGGTGCACGCCCGTCTCGTACTGGTACATGTCACCAAACGTGCGCAGGCACTGGCTGCGATGGTCGATGCCGTCAGACCTGGAGGCTGGCTGCTGCTCGAAGAGGCCGACCCTGCTCTGCAACCCCTGGTCTGCCCTGATGAGTCGGGAGCCGAACAGAAACTCGCCAACAAGCTGAAACACGGCTTTCGCAAACTGATGGCAGAGCGGGGCGTCGACTTGGCCTACGGGAGGACGCTGCCACGGCTCCTGCGAGAGGCCGGACTTGGCAAGGTGCAGTCCGACGCCTTCTTCCCGATGGGTGGGCCAGCCTGCACAGAGCTGGAGCGCGCCACAGTCGAGCAGATCCGCGACGCTCTGATTGGCGGGGGAATCGCCACCCAAACCGAGGTCGAGCAGCACCTAGGCAACCTCAGGACTGGCCGACTAGACCTCGCCACCTCTCCGATGGTCTCTGCGTGGGGCCAAAAGCCGATGACCTCATGAAGCTAAAGCTCGACCTGCATGACATCTACAACCGCGGCGAAGACATCGACCACGCTCTGCGCACGATCATCGACGAGGCAGTTCTCAAGAAGGCACCACTGGTCGAGATCATTCCCGGCAAGGGCTCGGGAGCCCTGAAGAAACACGTGCTGCGCTTCCTGGACCAGAAAGAGGTCAAGGCCCTCTACCACCGCGTGGAAAAAGACTCGAACAACTTCGGCCGCGTCTTCGTGCACTTCCGATGGAAGTAGGCCCCAGCTCGCGTTCAGTCCGCTGACCTGCACGTTTACCCTTGCGCAGCAATGCCAGTCCGCAGGGAGTCCGCAAGAGGTCTGAATGCCGCGTCCATCACGTCCCTTGTGAGGTCGTCATCGCCGGGCTAGAGGTGCCCATACGTGTTGAGCGTAATGACTGCCGATGCGTGCCCGAGCCGCATCTGCACGACCTTTGCCGAGGCGGGCACCCGCAATCAGTGCGCTCGCATAGAAGTGCCGCAGGTTCCGGATTCTTGGCCTGGCCCTGCCCCCGTTTCGTGGACACGGGTTATGCGGCTTTTTGCAGAGTCCGCGCAGAGGACGAGTTGAGCAACCTGCTATCTCAGATCTATCGTCTCGGAGAACTCGCAAGAAGCGTGAGTTCGATGGCAAGAACGCGCGTTTCCATGATGCTCTGTGTGTCACGCCCGAAGGCAATACTGCTCGCGCAACATTATGGGCGCGCACCTTCGACACCCATGATGCCGTCGTCGTCAGCAAGATGGACGATGTCATCACCGATTACTACGGAGATGGACGGCACTCTTGTCTGGCGACCACTCACCGACCTGCCCGCACAGAGCAGCAGTCACGGTCCGCACGACGATTACGCCACCTATCTTGCGGGGTGCGCAGTTCTTGACAGTTCCCGACTCGCGTTCGACACGTTGGCAGCGATCGCCTAACTCTGCGGGCAGAAAGCAGTAGACCGTGAGGATCATGAGCGGCGGCTTGCAGCACGGGAAGCCCGGTCCTTGCAGTGGGCAGTGGCAGCACAGGCCCGCAAAGACGCGGTCCCGGTGCCGGCCCGCCGCCAAGTCAGGACGATGATCAGAGCTGGCGCGCAGCACCCGTCATCCTTCACTGGGTCGATGCGCAGGCCGAGGTGCCCGATAGCGCCCTTGACGATCTCGCTATGGGACCAGAATGTTGCAACGTTCGCCGCCGCTGTAGGGCGTACACGTTCTGCCCACACCGTCATGATGAAACGGTGAACGCAGCCTGAGCATCATCGGGCCGCGACCGAAGTTCCACGGAACTCTGGACATCCTCCAGCGCATTGCGCTACCCAGAGACTGGGCAGACATCCACATCAGGGCAGATCAGTCCGGCTGTGGCGGAGGCGATTCATCGGCCACGCAGCCACCGGTGGCCAGGCTCTCTGCCAAGTCGTGGATCTCACGCTTGGCGCATTTGGTGAGCCGTTCGTAGACGGCAAGAAACTCCTCCAGCGGAGTCTCCGGGTAGTCGTCGGAGTAGTAATCCATGCCCTCCATTGGACTCCTCCACGCTTCGCCACGGAGGCAAATCAGAAAGTTGCCGCACTCCGAATCCTCCGCCTGGGACATGGTCAGACTGAGGGCGCCTTGATCTTTTGGAGCGGATCCCGTAGGTCTGTGGGTGCGAGTTCCCGCCCTGCTGCGCTCCGGGCAGCGCGCAGGACTCCTCAACAGTGCAGACCAGTGCAGCCACAGATCCAGCCACGGTGCCCAAGGTCGCTATCGTGAACGGCATGGCTCGAATGACGCCCGCTGAGGCCACTGCGGTAAACATCCTGTTTGGCTATCTGGCCGGCAAGGGGGATCAGCCACCGCGTGAGGTCGTCCTCGCCCTGGAGACGCTGGCCAGCCGTGCCTACAACCGACTGCAGGCCGGTGTGAGTGAGGAGTCGGTCCGGCGTCAATGGCCTGCCGCTTACGACACGCATTGACCCGCCAAAACGGTGGGAAGAGCAAGAAGCACATCAGCACTGGCCGTGGCGGGGACTAAATGTCCTGCCACCACTGCTTGACTTCCGCTCGGCCAAGAATGACCTGGATTCCTACCGTGCCACACGCGACACCTGGCGGGTTCTCCCCCTCACCGGCAGCCGCTGGGACAAGACCCAATCTGAGGCGAGCATTGAGATCTCGCCCACCCCGGCAACGGTTCAGTGCTGCGAAACAGCACTGCAGGCCATGGTGATCGCCGGGCAACACCGACGTGGCAGCAGGTCGCCATGTCGGCTAACCCCGATGCGAAGCCGCCGAGCTTGCGCAGCCAAAATACCCGCTCACCAGGGACGATACCAAGCGCATCGGAGCGGGATCTGACAACCTGCTGGCACCTCCCATCGTGCGCGGCGTCCCCGCGGTTCGCCGTTCACACCCATCTGGTCACGCTCGCACGCGCAACCTCTTGCCCAACAAGGTGGGTACCGCCTAACCTTTCATTGTTCTGGGTGCACGCCGAAGGGGCAGGGGCGATGGGCGAAGTCCATTCTCACCAATTCCGGCCGGTCAAAGAGACCTGGCTGCGGGGCGAAGAAAACGAAATGTGCTGTGAGTGTGGGGAACGGCTATGGATCATCTTTGAGGACTCAGACTCACCCCGCCGAGGATTGAGGGGCAGGTTCCGCGAACGGTTCGATCGTTTCAGCCGACTTAGCACCACCTAACCCGCTCGCCGCTCTTACATTGACCCGCTCAAGAGTTCCAGCGTGGTCATCGGTTGCACCGCGTTCCCATGGCGGACCCTTGGGGGATGCGTCTTCCGCCTCGTCAGGAGGCGACGAAGCCGCGAGGAACCCTTGCGAGAGCAGTCGAGCGACCGAATCCGTGTCCAACCCATGGCACAAGAGTGAGATCGCCGACGAAACCTGGGCCGGTTGGTGCTGTTCGCCCAGCGCGAGGGCGTCATACTTGCCACCTGTGTCAGACGCGCTACGAATGGTTGGAAGTAGGTCTGTACGGCTCAGTACTGCCTCTCATCCAGGTCGAGGGACGACGGGATGGCTGTCTCGAAAAGCGTCGCAAGAAACCTGAGCGCCGATCTTGCTTGATCCACGAGCTGGAGCACGAGCACGCCAAAGTTGCCAGCGGCGACCATCGGCATCTCTCACTTGATCTGCGCGAGACGAACACTTCTCGACGCGAACAGGACCCCTGGAAAGTTGAACATCGATACGCAGACCCGATCACGACGCTCCATCCGCACCCTGCAATGCGCGGTTCTGGGCGACTAGTGGATCTGAATCGTCCTCAATGAAGTGGCTGGGCGGTGCCTCAAGTGAGCATCTCGCCGGTTGCACTTCAACACGGCCACCAGAGGCCCACGGGTAAATTCGCATCAAACTGACAGACTGCGCCAAGGCAAGAGGCGTAGCGTGCTAGCCATGCCGATGCCGGAGCACTCTCCCGGGACCTGGTCTAGACGCCCTGGGTTCAAGATCGGAGTCTTCGCTGCGCTGATCACGGTCGCCATTGTTGTGGCGCTGAGCGCAATCGCCCAAGCATATCCCGCCGGGTTGCGAAGCAAGGGCGTGGCGAGCACGACCGCGCCAACATCGCGGGTGTCTGTAACGCGGGCCAGCGCTTCGGCGGGCATCAGCCGGTCGATCACCGTGGTTGGCATCGGCGATTCAGTGACCTCGGGCACGAACTGCAACTGCGAGCCCTTCCTCGGGCTGTATGCGAGCGAACTGGCCTCCCAACAGGATCTGACGACCTCTGCGGTGAACTTGGGCGTGCCCGGCTGGACCAGTTCTCAGATGTTGGCGAGCCTGACCCAGCCAGGGGCGTTCCGCGACCAGGTGGCCAAGGCAGACATCTTGCTGGTGACGATCGGAGCCAATGACCTCAACCCGCTGGATGAAAATTCGTCCATCGGCTGCTCAGCGTCCTGCTACGAGCCGTTGGTCGACAGCGTCGGACGTAATGTGGGGCTGATCATCGCCGCCGCCCAAGCGATCCACCCGGGTCATCCCGCGACGATTCTCGTGACGGACTACTGGAACGTCTTCCAGGACGGAGACGTCGGCACCGCCGAGAACGGTGCGGCCTTCCAGGGCTTCAGTGACACTCTGACCCGCGCCGAGAGCACTCAGGTCTGCAACGCTGCTCGGCAGGCCGGCGTCACCTGCGTGAGCCTTTATCAGCCCTTTAAGGGAGACGGCTCTCAGAACCCGACCTCTCTGCTGGCTGCCGATGGCGACCACCCCAACGCTGCGGGTCACCAGTTGATAGCCTCGACACTGCTGGCGAACACGCCCAAACCCATTCCGTGACTCGCGTTTCTCGCGCAGCGACAGCGACTGAGAGCCGGGTGCCTGTAGTGAGGCCACGAGCTACCCCGACCGTAGGTGCCCTGCCTCAGCGTCCGCGGTAGACCGATGAGGAAGGCATCCGCCCTCTTGCTCCAAGAGGGTGCCTTATTTGTTGATCCTGCGAACGTGTGTCAGGTTTGGGCCATCATGAACAGCCTCAGTCTTGAAATCGCCAAGCCGCGGCCGCTGACGGAACCAGCACCGGTATGAGCAGTGTATGTCGTCGGTAATCACCTCCCAGAGGTCGCCGACTCTTTCGCGCGTTGTTGAACACCGGCAAACCCGCCTCGTGCTGCGGTGGTTGGATGCCCCATGGTTCCCCTGGCTGTGGATGACCCTTTGGGCCGCCGGACAGGCAGGTCACGCGCTGGTGTCCTGGCACTTCTTCACCACCGGTGCTGGGTTGTTGAGCTCACATGACCCCGGAGCCGGCCTACACCTTTACGCAACCCACCCCCAGCTTCAGATCGGACCACTGACCTTCCTTGCGGCGACGCCGCTGAATGGCCTGCCTGCTTGGCTATCGGGGGCGGTGGCCTCAGTTGTCATCGCGGCCACTGGTCCGGCAATGCTGATGTCCCTGTCCCATCTTCCCCAGCTCACCATCACCAACAGGCAACGTGGCCTGGCCGCGGCGGTTCTGCTGCCGGTCTGGGCCGAACTCGCAGTTCACTACACCCACCTAGATGATGCGCTGGCACTGGTCCTGCTCATGGCAGCCATGCACGCGCTAGGGCGTTGTCGGCCTATCCCTGCGGCCCTGCTGTTGGCAGCATCAGCTGACGCCAAACCCTGGGCGTTGGCATTCGTGCCTCTGCTGCTGGTCCTTCCTCGCGACCGATGGTGGCGGGCCGTGATGGTGTGGATGGCCGCCATGGCCGCAGCTTGGCTGCCGTTTGTCCTGGCAGACCCATTAACCCTGCAGGCTGGCAGGTTCTCCATCCCCAATGACGCATCCTCGTCGTTGCGGGCATTGGGCATCACCGCAACGTCAACCCCGGCCTGGGATCGTCCCCTCCAGCTATTGATGGGAGTCGCCCTGGGTACGCTCGCGGTACGCCGCGGCCGCTGGCTGGTGGTGCCTGCCGTGGTGCTGTCGGTACGAATGTTGCTCGACCCTGGTGCCTATTCTTACTACACCTCTGGCCTTCTGTTGGCCACGGTAGTCCTGGATGTGGGTTGGCGCCGGACACGCTTGCCGTGGGTCAGCATGGGGGTCGCCCTCGGCCTGTATGCCGTGCGGAACCTGGGGCCTCTCACCCCGACCGACGAGGTGCTCGGGTGGCTGCGCGCCGCCACAACGCTAGGCGTGCTGGTTATCTGCCTCGGTCCGGACTGGCGCGATCACCCCTTTCAAAGGGAAGGGCGCCACAGTCGGTCTGCGACCCGCGCTCGCATCCCACTGAAGGAAAGCCCTGACAGTCTGATCACATGAGGCGGATCGATTTTCCGCAGGTGTGGGCCGAGCCTTCAGGGGCACCCCCGCGATTGACCCGCTTCGCTTGGCTATCGATCGCTGCAGCCCTGCTGACGATCGGGCTGAAGTCCACCGCTTACCTTCTCACCGGGTCGGTCGGCCTCCTGTCGGATGCCGCCGAGTCGTGGGTGAACCTGATCGCGGCCGTGGTCGCACTGATCGCGCTCCACGTCGCTGCACGACCCGCCGACGACAACCACAACTTCGGCCATGGCAAAGCGGAGTACTTCTCGGCCGGGGTCGAGGGACTGATGATCTTCGTGGCAGCAGGGTTCATCCTGGTCACCTCGGTGCGGCGCTTTATGCATCCGTCAGCACTGGACAGCGTCGGGTTAGGGCTAGCGATCTCGACGGTAGCCACGGCAGTGAACGGTGCCGTGGGCACACTCTTGCTGCGAGTTGGCGCATCGCAGCGTTCAGCCACTTTGGCCGCGGACGGCAAGCATCTGCTCACCGATGTGTGGACGTCCCTTGGTGTCATCATCGGGGTGCTCCTGGTGGGGCTGACAGGGTGGCCGAGGTTGGACCCGATCGTGGCTGCGATCGTGGGCCTAAACATTCTCGTGACGGGGTTTCGACTGGTATCCCAGTCGGTAATCTCTCTGTTGGACGCCGCGATGCCGGCCGAAGACCTTGCGCGCGTCACAGCCGTGCTCGACGACATGCGAACAGTGGACCTCGACTTCACGCAACTGCGCACTCGGGAATCGGGCCGGCACCGTTTTGTTTCGCTCACGGTTCTGGTTCCTGCACACTGGACAGTCGAGCGAGGTCACGCCCTTGCCGACGACGTCGAAACCGCGATTGCCCTGGATCTTCCTGACACCCACGTACAGACGCACCTCGAACCACGTCGAGCCCCCTGACGGGCAAGAGCACAAACGGAGGTCAGCCGGCAGGGGTGGGCCGATCTCTGTCCGACCGCATTTTGAATTCCTCTTCGTGCGGCGCAGACCCCACGGCGCCCGGCGCAAGCTCTACGACAAGGGCTGCAACCAACTGCTTCAGAAGTGCGCGGACGGTGGCCTCCGCAAGCTGATGCAGCAGCAGCCGATCCAGCTGCCTACCGATGGCACCCAGTGGCGGGTCGTAGCTGCCGGAGAGCCTCAGCTGCGACTCGTCGGCTCCCAGCGGGGATACCTCCAGATCGGCCACCATGACCGGGAACAGCTCCGTGGGCCCGGTTGCCGACCACTGGAGCGGCACGACGAACCCCTCACCACGATCTCTGACCGTGCCCACACGCAGGCTGACAGCCTTTGACAGCCCGGGAACCGGGCCGAAGGGGCCAACCCTGCTGAGCAGCTCCTCGCCTTCGTCGTAGGCGGCTTCAGCTACCTGCTGCCACAACCCGCTCACTGCAACGAACAACCGGTGGCGAACCTGAACAACCGGCAACGGGATCTGGGCAAAGTCATAGACAAGCATGTCCCAAGCAAACGAAACGCAGCGGTCTTGCGCCAGAGGCAAAGGTCCCAAGACCCTCGAAGTTGTCAGACGTAACAATGACCGTCGCCAGGTCGGGGTAGACGTGGAGTCGAACGCATCCGTCCAGTGCGCGTCGTTGTCATCTCGCGACCAGCGGCTTCCGCAGGGTCGGCAGGCTCACCGCGCTTCAGGTCCCAGACGTTGCCCTGATCTCTGGGGATCTCTTTAAGGGGTCACCTCGGCCGTGAAACAGTCCGTCAACGCCCCTACTCCCCCGCGACCAGGCGATAGCCTCTGCACGACGGGCTCTTCGGACCAAGAGTCAGTCGACCCGCAAACGTTGACTCGCACGCCTCTTAGACGAACGCACAGACCCTTTGACACATGGAGATCGCATCGAACCGCTCACCGACTCAGATGTACCGGCCTGGTGGGAACGACTCGGGTTGCCAGGGTTGTTCGACGTCCACACCCATTTCCTGCCCGAGCGGATGATGCGTCGCGTCTGGGCACATTTCGACACAGCCGGGCCACTGGTCGGACGCCCCTGGCCGATCGAGTATCGGTGGGACCAGGACAGGCGGCTGGCCCACCTGCGGCTGATGGGGGTGCGCCGCTTCACCGCGCTGACCTACGCGCATCGGCCCGGCATGGCCAGTGACCTCACCGACTTTGCCTTGAACCTGTCGGCAAACGAGCCGGACTGTATCCCCAGCGCGACATTCTTCCCCGAGGACGGGGTCCTGGCCCAGGTGTATTCGGCTCTCGAGCGGGGCGCGCGGGTATTCAAGATCCACGCACAGGTCGGTGGGTTCGACCTGCGTGCGCCTGACCTGGACGCGGTATGGGGGCTCCTGGCGGACACGGCGACTCCGGTGATCGTCCATGTTGGCAGTGGCCCCGTCCCGCGGGAGGCCTTCACCGGACCGGACAAGCTCCAGGGAGTGCTCCGTCGCCATCCGCAGCTGACCGCAGTTGTCGCACATATGGGTGCACCGGAGTACCCGGAGTTCTTGGCCCTGGCCGAGCGCTACCCGCGAGTTCACCTTGACACGACGATGGCGTTCACCGACTTCTTCGAACAGGCTGCGCCGTTCCCGACAAACCTTTTACCGCGGTTGTCGGCCATGCCTGATCGGGTTGTCCTTGGTAGCGACTTCCCCAACATCCCATACCCATATGTCCATCAGCTTGAAGCGCTCCAGCGGCTTGGTGAAAGGGATCCTCGTTTCGACGACGACTGGCTGCGCGGCGTCTGCTGGTTCAACGGTCAGAAGCTGATCGGATACTGAACTGATCGGATACTGGGCGGAGGTGGGCCCACGACCATCGCATGACACGCGCTTCAGGGGCTAGTTCTACTTGGGGTGTCTGATCCAGACCTTCGCCAGTGGCAAGCGTGTCCTGCCCTGAGTCCACGTGAGGATGAGCCTTGCGGACCTGGCAGCTCCAACCGGACCGCCCAGCCCGATCTGAACCCTGACGTCTACTCTCAAGGAACGCCGAACCTTTGGAGTCCGCCGCACATGATAAGCCGCATCGCCATCGTCAACCGGGGAGAGGCCGCAATGCGGCTGATCCACGCCGTGCGCGAGCTGAACGCGCAGGGCGGGGCTCAGATCGAGACCGTCGCGCTGTTCACCGACGGCGAGCGATCAGCCATGTTCGTGCGAGAAGCCGACTCCGCATTCCCTTTGGGCCCCGCCGTGGACCGCCCCTACCTGGACCTCGCGGTCCTTGAACGAGCACTCATCCAGACGGGTTGTGACGCCGCGTGGGTTGGTTGGGGTTTTGTCGCCGAAGACCCGGCCTTTGCCCAGATGTGCGACCGAATAGGCGTGACGTTCATCGGTCCCAGCGCAGGTGCCATGCGGCGCCTGGGCGACAAGATCGGTTCGAAGCTGCTAGCCGAAGAGGTTGGCGTGCCGGTCGCCCCTTGGAGCCGAGGTCCGGTCGACGATGTCGAGGCCGCACGTGAAGCAGCGCACGAGATCGGCTACCCGCTGATGCTCAAGGCAACCGCCGGCGGCGGAGGACGCGGTATTCGCGTTGTCACCTCAGACGAGGAGCTGAACGACGCTTACGACCGCACCCGTGACGAGGCTGTCCGCGCCTTTGGCAACGGCGTGTTGTTCCTCGAGCATCTGGTCACCGGTGCGCGGCACGTCGAGGTGCAGGTCATTGCCGATGGCCAAGGCACGGCGTGGGCGCTCGGCGTGCGTGACTGCTCGGTGCAGCGACGCAATCAGAAGGTCATCGAGGAGTCCGCCTCACCCCTGCTGGACGAAGAACAGGTGGACCAGCTTAAGACATCTGCCGAGCGGCTTGCCCTTGCTGTCGACTACTGCGGCGCGGCAACCGTCGAGTTCCTTTATCACCCCGGCGAACGCACCTTTGCATTCCTGGAGGTAAACACCCGTCTGCAGGTCGAGCACTCGATCACCGAGCTGACCACAGGCTTCGACCTGGTCAAGGGGCAGCTGTACGTCGCGGCTGGCGGCCGGCTCAAAGGCGACCGCCCCGTCGAGATAGGGCACGCCATCGAGGCGCGGCTAAACGCGGAGGACCCTGACCGCGACTTCGCCCCCTCCCCCGGACGCATCGTGCTGCTCAACCTCCCATCCGGCCCCGGCATCCGGGTGGACACCGGCGTCAGCCCGGGTGACCTGATCCCGGCGGACTTCGACTCGATGATCGCCAAGATCATTGCCTTTGGACGCACACGTGAGGAGGCTTGCGCCCGGTTGAGGCGAGCGCTGGGCGACACCACCGTGCTCATCGAGGGCGGCACGACAAACAAGAGCTTCCTGCTCGACCTGCTCGACCAGCCCGAGATCATCGACGGCAGCGCCGACACGGGGTGGATCGACCGCGTCCGCAGCCAGGGCCGCCTCCAACCCGAACGGTACGCAGGGGTGGCCCTGGTCGCTGCTGCGATCGAGGCATACGAGGAGCAGGAACAGGCCGAGCGGCTGCACTTTCTCGCCACGTCGCACGGAGGCCGGCCCCAGGCTCGGCACGAGGTCGGCCGAGCCATCGACCTAAAGCTGCGCGGCACATCGCACCGGGTCACCGTCGCGCAGGTCGGCCCCACCCGCTTTCGGGTCGGTTTCGGCGCACAACAGCGGGACCGCCAGGTGGAGGCCGACCTCGAGAAGTTCGACCAGTACATCGGCCGCCTGACCATCGGGGCCCGCCGCTTCCGGCTAGTCAGCGCAACTCACGGCCCTGTCCACCTGATCGAGGTCAACTCAACTACCCATCGGGTCACCCGCGACGAAGGCGGCGTGCTGCGTTCACCAGCACCGGCTCTGGTGGTCGCCCTGCCGGTGGCAGTCGGTGACTTCGTCGAAGAGGGCGCGCCAGTGCTGGTGCTGGAGTCGATGAAGATGGAGACAGTTCTGCGTGCCCCGTATGCCGCGCGAGTTCGCGAGCTAATGGTGAGCACCGGCGGTCAGGTCGAGACGGGCACCCCCGTAGTGCGGCTGGTACCGGTTGCCAAGAGCGAGCCCAGCACACCGGGAGCACCTGCCATTGCGGCCCCGCTCCAGCTCCTGGATCTGCCCACGCTGCCGGAGGCGACCGCGGCCACCCGCGCCGCCCGTAGCCTCGATGACCTCCGAAGCCGACTCCTGGGCTTCGACCTCGCACCCCAAGACGCCACTAGCAGCCTGGCGGACTACCAGCGCGCACGCGCCGAGCTGACCTCGACCGGCGAACCGCCACTACACCACGAAATCGACGTCTTCAGCACGTTCGCCGACCTGGCCGAGCTCGCACGCAACAAGCCAGCCAGCGAAGAAGAAGGCGACGAGCTGGTGCACAGCCCTCGCGAACACTTCCACTCCTACCTGCACAGCCTGGACGTCGAGAGGGAACACCTTCCCGACGGGTTTCGCCAACGCCTGTCGCGAGCCCTGGCGCACTACAACCTCACCGATCTGGAGCGCAGTCCCGCCCTAGAGGAAGCAGTCTTCCGGATCTTCCTGGCTCAGCGAACGGCATCGGATCTGGTCGTCATCCCCCTTCTGCAGCACTGGATGGCTGGGCCGCCACCGGAAGGCGAGGTCGCAGATCAGGCACGCGAGGTGCTGGACCGGCTCGTGCTGGCCACCCAGCTGCGCTACCCGATGGTGGGCGACCTGGCCCGCAGTGCCCGTTTCGCCTGGTTTGACCAGCCAGTTGTCGACGCTGAGCGCCAGGCTGTGCTGGCCGGAGTAACAGACGAGCTCATCTACCTGACCGAGAACCCTAACGCTGCAGACTACGGACCCCGGTTGGACGATCTGGCTGCGATCCCAGAGCAGATCGTGGAGTTCCTGTCCCGGCGGATCGAGCACGGACTGCCCCAGCGAGAGCCGATGCTCGAGGTGCTGATCCGCCGGCACTACCGCGAGTTCGAGCTACACGACCTGTGCGAACGGAGCGCCGCAGGCAGACCCCTGGTGGCGGCCGACTATGTCGTGGACGAGCGTGCGACCCGACTGGTCACCACGATCGCCGAGGCGTCCGAGCTGGTTGCCGATTCTGAGTTCGTCGCCGCCATTAACGCCCAGCTGCAGGACGCGCCAGCCGGCCACGCGGTCGTGGTCGACCTGTACCTTTCCTGGCCTGACGCCCCGGACTCGGTGACGGAGGTCTCAGGCGAGCTGCAACGGGTGCTCAGAGCGCTGCCCTTCGCTCAGAATACTCGGCGCACCGTCGTGGCGGTTTGTCCCGGCCAGGGACGCCGAGTGTGGTACTTCACCTTCCGCCCGGGCCCCGACGGGGTCGTCGAGGACGACCTAGTGCGAGGCGTCCACCCCATGGTCGGCCGCCGGCTCAACCTGTGGCGACTGCGCGACTTCAACGTCACCCGCCTGGACGCCCCTGAAGACGTCCTGCTCTACCACTGCATCGCCCCTGAGAACGCGGCCGACCAGCGGCTCGTCGCGCTCGCACAGATCCGCCAGATGGCGGTAGTACGCGATGCTGACGGGCACGTGACATCGTTGCCCCACGCCGAGCGTGCGGTCGCCAGCTGCCTTGAGGCGATAAGGCGCGTTCGCGCCGCCCGGGGCGCGGCCGGCCTGCGGCTCGACATGAACCACGTGTTCCTGCACATCTGGCCAGCCATCGACGCGCCTCTGGATGAGCTCACCGCATTGCAGGCCACCATGGCGCCGCTGACCCGGGGCGCCGGGGTCGAGGAGGTACTCGTGCAGGGCCGGATCGGCACCCCCGACGGCCGAGTGCACTCGGCCGCCGTCCGGTTCTCTTACCAGCCAGGCGCTGGTGTGGTCACCGCAGTGACCGGCCCGCCCACCGAACGACTGCATCCACTGGACGACTACGCCCAGAAGGTGCTGCGCTCCCGCCGACGCGGCACGGTATACCCGTACGAGCTGGTGAGCCTGATCACCAGGGAGTACGGCAGCTTCGTCGAGCACGACCTAAACGAGCACGGAGCCTTGGTGCCGGTTAAGCGTGCGCCCGGTGGCAACCGCGCCGGTCTGGTGGTCGGGATAGCCCGGACCTTGACCGTGCGTCACCCCGAAGGCGTCACCCGAGTGGTCCTGTTGGGTGACCCCACCCGCTCGCTGGGTGCAGTGGCCGAAGCCGAGTGCGCCAGGATCATCGCTGCCCTCGATCTGGCAGAGCAGCTGGGCGTACCTGTGGAGTGGTTCGCGCTGTCGGCGGGTGCGCGGATCTCGATGGACTCCGGCACCGAGAACATGGACTGGGTGGCTCTGGCGCTACGTCGAATCGTGAACTTCACCCAGGGCGGCGGCGAGATCAACATCGTCGTGGCCGGAATCAACGTCGGAGCGCAACCCTACTGGAACGCCGAAGCCACGATGTTGATGCACACCAAGGGAATCCTGGTGATGACACCGGACAGTGCCATGGTGCTGACGGGCAAGTACTCGCTCGACTTTTCAGGTGGGGTCTCGGCCGAGGACAACTTCGGCATCGGCGGCTACGACCGCGTCATGGGTCCCAACGGCCAGGCGCAGTACTGGGCGCCCGATCTGGCCGGCGCCTGCGACGTGCTGCTCTCGCACTACGACCACAGCTACGTCGTGCCTGGAGAGGACACACCCCGGCGGGCCGCCACCAGTGACCCGGTGGATCGCGACGTGTGCGACTACCCCCACGAGTTACCTGACAACGACTTCCGCACCGTCGGTGACATCTTCTCCTCGGCGACCAACCCCGACCGCAAGAAGCCGTTCGACATACGCACGTTGATGCACGCGGTGGCCGACCAGGACCACAAGGTACTGGAGCGCTGGGTCGGCATGGCCGGAGCCGAGACGTCAGTGATCTTCGATGCCCATCTCGGCGGCTGGCCGGTGTCATTGATCGGCATCGAGTCCCGGCCTCAGCCGCGACCCGGGTTCCCCCCAAGCGATGGACCCGACACCTGGACGGCCGGAACACTGTTCCCGCGCTCGTCAAAGAAGACCGCCCGGGCGATCAACGCCGCCAGCGGAAACCGACCGGTCGTCGTTCTGGCCAACCTGTCGGGCTTTGACGGGTCGCCGGACTCGATGCGGCATCTCCAGCTCGAGTACGGCGCCGAGATCGGCAGGGCGATCGTCAACTTCCAAGGACCGATCGTGTTCTGCGTTGTATCCCGCTATCACGGCGGCGCGTTCGTGGTGTTTTCCAAGGCACTCAATGCCGGGCTGACGGTGCTGGCGGTCGAGGGGTCCTTCGCGTCGGTCATCGGGGGAGCACCAGCGGCGGCTGTCGTATTCGCCGGCGAGGTGGACAAACGCACAGCATCCGACCCCAGGGTCGTGGATCTCGCAAATGCGATGGCGAGCGCGCAGGGCGCGCAGAGGGCGGCGTTGGTCACAGATCTTGGGCAGCTGCGCTCGGCCGTTCGCTCCCAGAAACTCGGTGAGGTCGCGGCGGAGTTCGACGGCATCCACAACATTGACCGCGCGGTGCAGGTGGGCTCGGTCGATGCAGTGATCAGTGCGCGCGACCTGCGTCCGGCACTTGTTGAGGCGGTCGAACGTGGTCTTGATCATGGGTGAGGAAAAAAGGCCGTCTCGCATAAGTAACGAAATATCGGCTTCGCACGGCAGTATGAGGGAGTGAACCAGACCCCGTCCGACCACGTCGACGGGAAAAGGGTCGAAGTAATCGAGCCGCGCAGCGCTCGGGTGCGGCGTCCCATAGACCTGTTCGCCCTACTCTTCGCCCTACTGATGTTGTTTGGCGCTGTGGGCCTGGGAACCCTCGCCGTCGGAACTGCCATCGGCCTGGAGCAGGATCTCGTCGGGGCCGGTGGCGCGTTGCCCAGAGTTCTGCTGCAGCTCATCAGCCTGGCCGGCGGGATTGGACTCCTGGTCCTGCTGGTGGTCAAAGGCGTCGACCTGGTGATTCGCTCGCGCTCCTGGCAGCTTTTCGAGGCGGTGATCGCTGCCGGCGTCGGCGCGCTGCTCGCACTGCTGCTCCAGAGGCTGATTCTCGACGGTCACCTCGGTGACGTGCTCACCGCGTTGACCAAGACACTGCCCCACAACAGCCACACCGAGCCCATCGACGAGCTGATCGTGGCCATCGTTGCGTTCTTCACGGTGTCAGGGGTCGGTGGACGATCGATCCTGCGCAAGGCTGCTGTCCTTGTTGTCGGATCGGCGATCCTGTCGGGGTTCCTCTCGGGCCAGGTCACAGCGTTGGCTCTGTTCGCCAGCACCACCTTGGGGTGGGCCGTCGGCTTGAGCGCCCACGTGGCGTTGGGCGTCGTGTCCAACCGTCCGCCAGGCACCCAGGTCGCCGACGCCCTCATCGCATGCGGGCTGGACATCACCCGGCTGGAGCTGTTCGACCCGGCACCCGGCACAGGGCGGCGCTACGTGGGCTCGGGTCCAGCGGGGAGCCTGGACGTTCGAGTCTTGGACCGCGACACGTTCGGGGCGGCTGCAAGCCGACGCCTTCTGCGCAGGTTGCGCTTGCGCGGGCCGTCCGCACGCGGTCCATCCCTGACCGTGCGCCGCGCGGTCGAGCACCATGCTTTGATGGCAATGGCTGTGGCAAGGGCTGGTGTCATGGCGCCCGAACTGCTGGCCGCCGCGGAGGTAGGACCGTTTGCTGCGGTCTTGGCCTACCGTCCGGCTGAAGGCTCGACCCTGGCTCAGGTGGAACCGGAAGCACTCAGCGACGCTGACCTGGCCGCGTTCTGGCAACTGCTCATCCTCCTGCAGCGGGCTCAGATCGCCCATCGGGGCCTGAGCATTAATAACCTCCTGCTCGACCATCGTGGGGGGGCGGGGCTGAAAGAGACGGGGACCGGCGACATCGCGGCGGCGGATCTCTCGCTGCGTATCGACGTGGCGCAACTGCTCACGTCATTGGCACTGCGCGTGGGCCCTGAGCGAGCGGTGGCCAGCGGCGTGTCGTCTCTGGGCAGCGACGCCATGGTCAGAGCGCTGCCCCTGGTCCAGAGCGTCGCCCTGGGCACCTCGACCCGCACGGCTCTGCGCACTCACAAAGGCCTGTTGCGGCAAATCCGAGACCTCCTGCTCAAGCTGGCCCCCGAAGGGGAGCCGCCCGAGCCGATCGAGCTTCGGCGCGTGACCCCCCGGACAGTGGGCACCGTGGTCGGTGGTGGCATCGCGGCCTATCTAATCCTGACCCAGCTGGCCAACATGAACTCTGGCAAGGGGGGCGTGGGGCAGGTCCTGGCCAGCGCACAGTGGGGCTGGGCTCTGGGCGTGCTCGGCTTCACCGCTTTGACCATCACGGGGGCCTCGCTGGTGATCACGGGGGCGGTAACCACCCGGCTGCGTTTCGTACGGACCTACCTGACTCAGCTCGCCGTAGCCTTCAGCGGACTGGTCGCGCCGTCGGCCATCGGCAACATCGCACTCAACATGCGCTATCTACAGAAGGCAGGGGTGGAACCTGCGGTCGCCGGCGGCAGCCTCGGACTGGCCCAGCTCGCTCAGTTCTCCAGCTACTTCATCCTGCTCCTGCTCTCCAGCGTCCTGGCCGGCACTGGGTCACGGGCGTCTTTCACGCCACCGTTGCCAGCGGTCATCGGGCTGATCGTCCTGGTAGCACTGCTGCTCCTGGCCCTTGCCGTGCCCGCCGGCCGGCGCCAGGTCATCGGACGATTCCTGCCGGTGGTACGCCGCGTCGTCCCCCGGGTCGTGGCCATCTTCCAGGACCCGCGCAAAGTCGTAACCCTGTTCGCCGGGGCCCTTCTACTGGACATGTCATTCGTTGCCGCGCTGACGTGCGCGACCCGTGCCTTCGGCGCCCAGCCATCGATCGCCCAGGTCGCGGTGGTCTACTTCGCCGGCGCCATCATCGGCTCCGCCGTTCCGACCCCCGGAGGCCTCGGCGGCGTCGAGGCGGCGCTGTCGGCCGGGCTCGTTGCGGTTAGCCTGCCTGCCGGAATCGCCGTCTCGTCGGTCCTGTTGTTCCGGTTGTGCACCTACTGGCTGCCCATCCCGTTCGGCTGGGCGTCACTGAACTACCTCCAACGGGTTTCCGCTATCTGAGGACACATCAGTGGCGAAGTGGCCGTTACCGCCCCCCGCCACAAGACCCACCTGCCTACTTGCACTGCGCAGCAGACCCAACCGTAGGAGCAGGCCCCTGCGGTAGTCCTACCCGAACGCCAGATGAGTGTCGTCGCCAGACTGCTGAGGAACCGGTTGCGCACTGAGCATGACGGGTGCGCCGGGAGTGGCTGGCATTTCAGGAGATATTGCCACCACAGCAGGATCGATGCGCATCACGAGGTATCCGGCGACGGCCCCGGCACCAAAGCCCGGTGCGAAGATCCGCGTTGGCTCCTTGATGACGCCGTCGCGAACCGCGTCGTGGATCGCCAGCGGGATGCTTGCCGATGATGCATTGCCGACCGTCTCGACGTTGAAGTAGAGACTGTCTTCGGTCAGCCCCGCCTGCATGGCCAGGTCGATCACCATGGTCTTGTTGGCCTGGTGAGGAATGATGAGGTCGATGCTCTCCAACAGCGATCCCTTCACCCCGTCCGGGTCAGGAAGAACCTTCAGCTCGCCGATCATCTGCTCAAGGTAGCGGCCGGCCAGCTTCTTGACCTCCGGGCCGTACAAGGTGATGTTGTTGTCGAAGGCAGGGTTGGGCCAGATGATCGAGTTCACCTGACTCGCCGGGCCGCTGGCATAGGTCTGCATGAACTCGATATCCGGTGCCTGCCCCGCCGGGGCAACCCCGATCACGAAGGCAGCCGCGCCGTCACCGAAGATCATCCGCGATGGCCGGACGTTGCCGATCTTGTCGGAGAACTTCTCCACGCACACCACGAGCACAGGACGCTGAACCTCTTGCAGGATCCGCGTCGCATCGGACAGTCCGTAGGCCATCCCAGCGCACGCCGCGATGATGTCGCAGGACGCATGAGTCTGGTAGATGCCCAGCTGGCCGGAGATCCAGGTCGCCACCGACGGAATGATGCGGGTGCTCGTGCACGTGCACAGCAGCACCGCCCCGATCTCGTCAGGACCGCGGCCCGAGTGCGCCAGAGCAGCTTTGGCTGCTTCCAGCGCGATCTCCTCCAGGCTCTTGGAGGTGTAACGCCGTGACTCGATGCCGGTCTTTTGAAGGATCTCGTCAGCGGACATGGGCGACCAGTTGTAAGCAAAGTTACGGATCAGGTCCTCATTGCTGCAGACCAGATCACCGTGAACCACGGCCAGCGCCTCGATCCGAGGCATCACCGAGAACTGGCTCCGCACGTTGACCGCAGAGAAGGGCCGCACAGGCTGCAGGGCCTCGGGGGCACTCGATCCGGACGCGGGCAAGGCCCCGGACGCCAGGCGTCGCAGGAAGTGACGCACTTGCTGGTCTCGGGGGTGCATGAGCACGACGTAGTCGTCGTCGCACAGCTGGCCGACCGCGACCAGCTCCGCCTGGGAACGCTCCCACGGGTACTGGTTATGCAGCACCTTGGCCCAGCGGCTCAGTGCCTCCAGCTCGGGGACGTCCTGGGCGCTGTCAACGATGTCGGCGTAGTCGTACGTCGGGAAGTCGGGGTCATAGTTCGGCAGCCGGACGGTCAGGTTCTTGGGATCGGACAGGGCCTCGGCCACGGTGGGCTTGATCGGTTCCAGATCGGTGGCGTCGTGTTTGCGGTGTCCGAACACGTCAAAGAGAGTCCCGAAGATACGGTCCTCCACCTCGGCGTTCCAGGTCGGCGCCAGCCCCTCGTAGGCACTCAGCACAGCGGCGACCTTGCGGTCGCCGTCTCGCCACGGGATCTCGACCGGCAAGAAAACATCGGTGCGGGTGCGCGGTACGTCAGCCCAGCGGGTAGGCCGCTTCTCATACAACGTCATCGCAAATCGGTTGATCCAGAAAAGGTTCAGCGCAACGTCGCGCATCAGATCGTAGCGGCTGCGATAGGCGCCCTCCTGCACGCGCTTCAAGATGTCCGTGCCCGTTGGCGCCTTCACCTCGAAGTCACGTCTGATGACCGCGTCGAGCTGCTCGAGGGTGTTGATGACCGACAGGTCCAACTCGGGAATGAAGTTTGACGGGAACACAATCCGGTCATGCCGGTTGACAACAAATGGCTGCATAGCCACATCCTTTTTGCGGTCTTCACTCTTGATGGGGCTGTTGCCCGGTTCCAGCTGTACTCAGACTGGGACGCGAGCAGTGTCCATGCTGCAGCAGCAGGGTTTCAAGAGTAGTCGCGGCAGCACTGGTGCGCGCGGTGGAAAAGTGGCCTAGCCACAGCGCAACTATCGGGACATACTTCACCCGTCAGCCACGAATCGATCTGGGCGAACGACGTCACGCAACAATGCGTGTGACCGTGCCCTTGATGCGTGGCACGCGCTGAGCTCGGCGACTTGCCAGCGTTCTGCTGCATCGGCCTGGGAGGCGCCTTATGAAGACCATCAGCACGACTATTCTCGAACAGCCCGCGGGAGTGATCGGCGAGAAGCTCACCGGGCGAGTGGCTCTGGTCACCGGAGGAACCCGAGGTATTGGCGCCGCGATCAGCAAGAGCCTGGCCAGCCAGGGTGCGTCGGTTGCCGCTGGATACAGCGGAAACCAGGAACGCGCAGAGCAGTTCCTCAAGGAGTTTGAGCG
>Ga0182021_10002829_pt1 | contig 20370 bp, 12 predicted proteins | sample 612E3MmetaG_FD_120493 | JGI IMG/M metagenome (GOLD analysis project Ga0182021, IMG submission 120493) | Permafrost microbial communities from Stordalen Mire, Sweden - 612E3M metaG (Illumina Assembly) | ecosystem: Environmental > Terrestrial > Soil > Wetlands > Permafrost | place: Sweden... | reverse complement strand
CTGAGCACATGCGGCCGTGCGGCCGGAGCGGACCCGGTCTTCGACGCCCTCACGGCCGAGGTGAAGCGACGCTCCCTGGAGTGGCGCGTTTCTCGCACCGGCTGCGCCGGCATGTGCAGCATGGAGCCACTGGTCGAAGTGACCCTGCCTGGCCAGCCCGCCGTCATGTTCGGCGAAGTTACGCCCGAGTTCGCCACGCAGCTCGTGGCAGACTGCTCGGAAGGCAAACCGCTGCCGAATGAGCACCGCGCCCCCGGCATCGCCGATCTGGCCCGGGTCGCCGGCGATCCCGTTGCTACTGACGGCGGCCCGCGGCAGTACCGCATCGTCATGCGCAACTGCGGCGTGATCGACCCGGAGGAGATCGACGAGTACCTGGATCGGGGCGGATACCAGGCCCTGGCCAAGGCCCTCTCGTCCATGTCGCCGGAGCAGGTCATCGAGGAGCTCAAGGTCAGCGGCCTTCGAGGCCGCGGCGGTGCCGGATTCCCGGCCTGGCTCAAGTGGACCCTGACCCGCGAGTCGAAAGGCGCCGAGCACATCATCGTGTGCAACGGCGATGAGGGCGATCCCGGCGCCTACATGGACCGCAGCGTCCTCGAAGGCGATCCCCACGCCGTTCTCGAAGGCATGATCCTCGGCGGATTTGTAATCGGAGCCAGCACGGGCTTCTTCTACATCCGGGCCGAGTACCCACTGGCCATCCAACGCATCGAGAAGGCGATCCGGCAGGCAAGGGCCGCCGGACTCCTGGGCAACAACATCCTGGGCACCGACTTCAGCTTCAACGCCGAGGTCCGACTCGGCGCAGGGGCTTTCGTGTGCGGCGAGGAAACCGCCCTCATCGCATCGCTCGAAGGCAAGCGCGGGACGCCGTCGCCTCGGCCGCCTTACCCGTCGGTCAAGGGCCTGTGGGGACAGCCGACGATGATCAACAACGTCGAGTCCCTCGCCAACCTGTCGCAAATCATCCTGCGCGGGGGCGAGTGGTTCGCTTCAATTGGCATGGGCAAGTCGACCGGGACGAAGGTTTTCGCCGTCACAGGCAAGGTCAAGCACGCCGGGCTCGTCGAGATTCCGATGGGAATGACCCTGCGCGATGTGGTCGAGGGGATCTGCGGCGGAACTGCGTCCGGCGGGCCGATCAAGGCCGTCCAGACAGGCGGCCCCTCGGGCGGGCTGATCCCCGCCAGTGAGCTGGACACGCCGATCACGTACGAGCACCTTCAGAAGCTCGGATCCTACATGGGCTCGGGCGGCATGATCGTCATGGACGAGACGGACGACCTGGTCGAGCTCTCGAGGTTCTACCTGGGCTTCTGTGTCGATGAGTCCTGCGGCAAGTGCGCTCCGTGCCGGATCGGTGGCACGCAGATGCTGCGGCTGCTCGACAGGATCGCGGAGGGGAGGGGCACCGAGGAAGATATCGCGACGATCAGACGGCTGGCCCGGGCCATGCAGAAAGCTTCCCTTTGCGGCCTCGGCCAGGGCGCTCCCAATCCAGTTCTGTCGGCCCTGCGCTACTTCGAACCCGAATTCCGAGGCCGGCTGGTCTCGCACAGCAATTGAGCGTGCCACCTGTGACCGAGATGATCCTAGCCACGATAAACAGCCTCCCGGTTGAGGTCGAGGCCGGCACTACCATCCTCGACGCAGCGCGCAAGGTTTCAGTCCGAATCCCGACGCTGTGCAAGCACCCGGACCTCGATGCCACAGCCGCCTGCGGCATGTGCATCGTCCGCGTCGCGGGTTCGTCCAAGATGCTGCGGGCCTGCTGCACGCCGGTCGAGCCCGACATGGAGATCACCACCGAAGACCCGGAGATCATCCACGTCCGCCGGACCGTCATCGAGATGATCCTGTCGAAGCATCCGAACGAATGCCTGACCTGCGGTCGAAACCAGAACTGCGAGCTCCAGACCCTGGCCGCCGACTTCGGTCTGCGGGAGATCTGCCTGGACAGCATCGTTCCCGACCTGCCCATCGACAAGTCGACCCGCGCGGTCACGCTCGACCCGCGCAAGTGCATCACCTGCGGTCGTTGCATCCAGGTGTGCCAGCAGATCCAGGACGTCTGGGCCCTCAGCTTCCTGCAGCGTGGCATCGACACCCGTATCGCCGCCGCCGGCGACATCAGCCTGGCCGACTCACCGTGCGTCCGATGCGGCCAGTGCTCCGCTCACTGCCCCACGGGGGCAATCGTCGAGTATGACGAGACGCAAGAGGTGTGGGACAAGCTCCTGGACCCGGATGCCTACTGTGTGGCGCAGCTCGCCCCGGCCGTCCGAGTCGCGATCGGAGAGGCATTCGGGTTCCCGGTCGGCACGAACCTCACCGGCAAGACCTACGCCGCTCTTAGGCGGATGGGCTTTGAGGCCGTCTTCGACACCAACTTCGGCGCCGATCTGACGATCATAGAGGAAGCCCACGAGTTCGTGGAACGGTTCAACAACCCCAACGCCGTCCTGCCGCTGATCACCACGTGCTGCCCGTCGTGGGTGGACTTCATGGAGAAGTTCCACGACGACATGATCCCGCACTTCTCGTCGTGCAAGTCGCCCCAGGCGATGGTGGGAGCGCTTGCCAAGACCTACTACGCCGAGAAGGTGGGGCTGGACCCGGCCAAGGTGTACGTCGTCTCGATCATGCCCTGCACGGCCAAGAAGTTCGAGATCATCCGCAGCAAAGAGATGCACTCGTCCGGGTTCTGGGACGTGGACGTCTCCCTGACCACGCGCGAGCTGGCCCGGATGATCAAGCAGTCGGGCATCAACTTCAAGGCTCTGGCCGAGGAGCAGCCCGATCAGCTGTTGGGCGCCTACACCGGCGCCGGCACGATCTTCGGCGCGACCGGCGGCGTCATGGAGGCAGCGCTGCGGACCTCGCACTACCTGATCACCGGCGAGAACCCGGCCCGCATAGAGTTCCAGAAGACGCGCGGCCTCGAAGGCGTGAAGGAAGGGACGACCGTAATTGCAGGCAAGGAGATCCGCTTCGCGGTGGCCCACGGCCTGGGCAACGTCGAGACGGTCCTCACGCGAGTTCGGGAGGCTCGCGACGCCGGTACGGAGCCGCCCTACCACTTCATAGAGGTCATGGCCTGTCCCGGGGGCTGCGTCGGCGGCGGCGGCCAACCGTACGGCGTGACGGACAAGCTGCGAGCCAAGCGGGCGGCCGGTCTCTACCAGGATGATCAGAGCGGCCTGTGGCGCTGCGCCCACGAGAACCCCTATATCCAGAAGCTATACGAGGATTTCCTGGGCGAGCCGCTCGGCGAGAAGTCGGTGGAGTTGCTCCACACGAGCTACCGTCACCGCCCGATGTACCGGCGGTAGAAGGAGCTCAGGCCGCCTCCAGCTCCCCGAGGGCAATCGGTCGGCGGGCCGACCAGCTCGCGCCAGCGCTCGCCAGTGCGACGCAGGCTATGGCGGCCAGGTCCGGCGTACGCAGCACCTGGCCAAGCATCACGAACCCAACGCCGGTCGCGATAGCCGGCTCCAGGCTCATGAGGACGCCGAAGGTCGAGGCCGGCATACGTCGCAGCGCCGCGAGTTCGACCGTGTAGGGAATCGCGCTGCTGAAGAGGCCGATCACCGCGCCACCGGCCAACGCGGACGCCACGAAAAGCGGGCGAACGTCGGAGAGCGTCAGCGTCACCGGCACAATGAGCGCCGACGCGACGACCATCGCCAGCGTCAGGCCGCGGCCGTCCGGCCAGTGGCGTGCCACTCGCCCGGCGACACCGATGTAGATCGCCCAGCACAGTCCGGACGCGGCCGCGGCCATCACGCCCACGGAATCGTCGGCCGTCAGCCTGCCTCCGGCAAGGACGTAGATGCCGGCCGCGGCAAGGGCCACCCAGACCAGGTCGAGGACGCGGCGCGAGCCGAGCACGGCAACCGCCAGTGGGCCCCAGAACTCGATGGTGACGGCCACGCCGATCGGAATCCTCGACAGCGATACGAAGAAGAAGGAGTTCATCGCCGCAAGGACGAGCCCGAGGCCGACACAGCTCAGCAGAGCCGCCCGCGAGGCCCCTCGGATACGGGCCGGTCGAAGCGCCAGAAGCATGAGGGCGCCGAACACGATCCGCATCGAGACGGCCGGCATCGGCCCGTAGTCGCGGACCAGGACGGTGGCTAGCCCACCGCCGCACTGGACCGAGAGAGACCCTATCAGGATGAGCAGCTCCGGCGGAACAGTGTCCAGTCGGCTTTGACCGCGGGATCGAGCCCGCGTCCTGCGCTCGTCCATCGGCCGGATCGTACCATCGCCGGATGCCGGGTCCGGCTCACCGGCGATGGGCGCCCCGCGAGCCAATGCAAGCGGGTCGCCACTCGCCGCTGGATCACCCTGCAGGCCGCCGCAATGCGCTGGCGAAGTGGTGAGATCGCCGCCTCAACCGGCTTCGCAGCCCCTCGCGCCGGTCGACCTCACTCGCACCGCATCCTGCTGTGTGTCGTCCTTGTGGAGAGACGAACGAGCGGACCGAAAAGTTCTCGCCCGGCGGCGACGAACCGGCACCGTTGCGGGCCGATCGCTGGGCGGACGGTTCAGCCGGTCGCCGGGTCGACTATTCGGTCGGCGTTGCCCCCAGCAGCGCGCCGCTCTGCGGAATCTCGCGGACCGGCCCGTGCAACTCCGGCTGGCGGCCGTTCGACAGCGCAACCGCCGATCCGACGAATCCATGGAATAGCGGGTGTGGCCGGTCCGGCCGGCTTCGGAATTCCGGATGGAACTGGCTGGCCACGAACCAGGGATGGTCCTTGAGCTCGATTATCTCGACGAGCCGGCCGTCTGGCGACTGACCGGACAGGACCATGCCGGCGGCCTCGAGGAGCGGACGGTAACGGTTGTTGACTTCGAAGCGATGACGATGACGCTCGTAGATCAACTCGCATCCGTAGACCGTGGCAGCCTTCGAGCCGGGGGTCAGGCGGGCCGGATAGAGGCCCAGACGCATCGTGCCGCCCTTCTCCTGCATCGTCCTCTGGTCGGGCATGAAGTCGATCACCGGGTGCTCGGTGAACATGTCGAACTCGGTCGAGTTGGCGTCCTCGGTGCCCAGCACATCGCGCGCGAACTCGATGACTGCGCATTGAAGCCCCAGGCACAGGCCGAGGTAGGGCAGGCGCCGCTCGCGGGCGTACCTGGCGGCGAGGATCTTGCCCTCGATGCCGCGGTGGCCGAAACCGCCCGGGACGACAATGCCGCCGATGCCTCCCAGGAGTTCGTCCACTGAATCGCGGGTCAGAAGCTCCGAGTCGATCCAGCGGATCTTGACGTCGACCTCGTGGGCCCAGCCCGCATGCTTGAGCGACTCGACGACCGACAGGTAGGCGTCCGGCAGCTCGATGTACTTGCCGACCAGCGCGACCTCCAGCGTTGGCTTGGGGCGCTTGATCAAGTCCACCAGCTCGGTCCAGGACTCCAGGTCCGGCGGCTGGGCCGATCCCTCCAGGCCGAGTTCCCTGACGAGCAGCGCACCGAGCCCCGACTCCTCGAAGAGGAGCGGCACTTCATAGATGGTGGCGGCAGTCTCGGCCGGAATCACAGCCTCGCTGGCCACGTCCGTGAATAGAGCGATCTTGTCGCGAATCTCCTGGCTGACCGGATGGTCGGATCTAAGGACGATCACGTCGGGCTGGATGCCGATGCCGCGCAGCTCCTTGACCGAGTGCTGAGTTGGCTTGGTCTTGAGCTCGCCCGTGGCGGCCAGGGCCGGCAGCAGCGTGACGTGGACGTAGGCCACGTTGCGCCGGCCGACGTCCTTGCGCATCTGGCGGATGGCCTCGAGGAACGGCAGGGACTCGATGTCGCCGACGGTGCCGCCGACCTCGACAATGACGACATCGGCACGGCCGTCGCGGGCCAGCTGCTGGATTCGCTCCTTTATCTCGTTGGTGATGTGCGGGATCACCTGGACCGTACCGCCCAGGTAGTCGCCGCGGCGCTCCTTGCCGATCACTGCCTGGTAGATGCGACCGGTCGTGACGTTTGACAGCTGCGACAGGTTCTCGTCGATGAAGCGCTCGTAATGGCCCAGGTCCAGGTCGGTCTCGGCGCCGTCGTCGGTGACGAAGACTTCCCCATGCTGGTACGGCGACATGGTCCCCGGGTCGACGTTGATGTACGGATCGAGCTTGAGGACTGAAACGGCGAGGCCGCGGGCCTTGAGGAGCCGGCCGATGCTGGCGGCGGTGATGCCCTTCCCCAAGGAGGAGGTGACCCCTCCGGTCACAAAGACATACCTCGCCATCTGGCTCATTCTCCTCCGGGGGTTTTTCCAATTCTACGGATGCGCGGCGATCCCCGCAAACCGTTTTGGACAGTGGCCCGGAAACTGCTGGGAACGTGCCGCCAGATGGGCTCGAGTCGGACGTGATTCGAACGGAACGGCTACTCGGACGGCCGCAGGACGACCTTCAACCCCTCACGGGCAGCGGCAGTCGCGAACGCGGTCTTGTAGTCGCTCAGCGGATGGCTCGCCGTTACGACCGACCGAACGTCGACCCGCCCCGCCTCGACGAGCCGGATGACTTGCGGGTAGACGCGGTTCATGCGGCGCGAGAGCTTGATCGTCAGACCCTTGCGGCGTGCCGTAGACGCGGTGAAGGACGTCTGATCCTTCGACGGGATGCCGACGATGACCACGGTGCCGGTCGGTGCAGCTAGCGCGATCGACGTTTCGAGCGCGTCATCCTCGCCGGCGGCCTCAAAGGCGACGTCGACGCCGTGCCCGCCGGTCTCCGCCAGGAGCTCGCCACGCTCCGCCCCGCCGGCCACTAGAACCGCCGCCGTTGCGCCGGCTGCGCGGGCGGCCTCGACCCGGTGCGGCAGCACGTCCGTGGCGACGACCGTAGTGGCGCCGGATGCGCGAGCGAGCTGGATCAGGAAGAGCCCGATCGGTCCGCAGCCGAAGATGCCCACCGACTCGCCCGGCCGGATCCCCGCCAGCCTGACTGCGTGGAGGGCGACCCCGAGCGGCTCGAGCATCGCGACGTCCCCGTCAGTCAGGCCCTCTGGCACGGGAATGAGGCACTTGCCGGGCCAGGCCACCAGCTCTCGCAGTGAGCCGTCCGTGGCGCCGTGGCCCGCGAAACGTATCTTGAGGCAGAGGTGGACGTGCCCGGCCAGGCACTGCTCGCATTCCTCGCACCCGATGGCCGGATCGATCGCCACGCGCTGGCCGCGCCGGGGCCCCGACTCGACCACCCCGCCGGCCTCGTGACCCAGCACGAGCGGCCGGGACAGCCTGGCGTCGCCGATGCCCGACTCGGCGTACCAGTGGAGATCGGATCCGCAGATGCCCACCGCGGTGACGCGAACGAGCTCTTCGTCCGGGCCGGGAACCGGCGGAGCCTCGTCCACCAGGCGCAGATCACCAGGCCCGTACAACCTCAGCGACTTCATGCGTCTCTCCCCGATCGGCTCGCCACTCGAAGCAGCTCCCGTTCGGCCGCTTTGGTCCAGCGACCGTCGTCGAGCTCGGCGGCGACGCCCGGGAATCGCTCCGCGAGTTCGGAAAGGCGCACCAGTCCGAGGTCCGGAAGAGACGGGTAGACCATGATCTTGCCCGAGGCCGTCCGGCCTTCGACTGCCGCGAGCGCATCGGCGACTCCCTCGAAGCCCGCCACCGCGTCGAGGGAGATATTCGTGTCGAGCTCGCCGCGCTCGACCTTTCCGAGCACGGCCTTCATGTCGGGGATCGCTGAGCCGCTCGTTCCGACGAAGTAGCAGCGCCGCTCGAGGTATCGGTCGAGGTCGATCTCCGCCCGCGTACCCGTCGCGAAGCCGGCGAAGATGTTGATCCGGCAGCCCGAGCCGGCGAGCGCGACCGCCTGACCGACGAGCACGGGTGCCGGCACCATGAGCGCGATGTAGCTGAAGCCTGGCGCGATTTCGGCCGTCCGGGAGTTGGCCACCTCCAGCTCGACTCCGTGCGATGCGGCAATGCGGCCGGCCGCCCGCTCGAGATGCGCCAGGCGAGAGTCGTCGATGTCGACTGCCGTGATCGAAAGATCCTTCCAGCCAGCCGACGCGGCCCGGACGACGTGCATCAGGCCCATGGGGCCGGCCGCTCCGATGACGGCCATGCGATCGCCCGCGCGAACCTCGCCGTCCGGTGGGATCGCCGCGTAGCCCTCGGTCGCCGAGGCGCCCGAGGTCCCCGTCCAGCGGGTGAGATCGTAGTGCACGCGGCCGACATCGAGCGCGATGGCGCGGCCGATCGAGGCACCGCCGGTGACCACATTGATCAGGCCCTGGAACGCCAGGCCGTCCTGGAGGACCTCAATCGTGGCGGGGTCGGCTCCGAAGTACACGATGTCGTCGAACCCCTGGCGGGCAATTGCGCTCAGATCGGCGATGTGCGTCACGGCGTGGCCCCTCGCCTCGAGCGCCGTCTCCTGGGCAGCGTCGGCCAGGAGAGCCGTCAGCTGGGCAGGTCGGCCCTGCTCGATCAGCGGCGCAAGGCCGGAGATGGCGTGGCCCGCGTCCGCGACGACGAGCATTCGACCGCCGGGGAGCGGCCCGCGACGCTCGCGACGGACGTACGAAGCCTCGACGCAAGCCCACGGCTCGACCAGGGCAACCGCCGATGCGCTCGGCTCCTCGCCGACCGGAATGAGGAACCGCTCGTCGGTTTCGGGCTCGATGATCATCCGCTCGTCGAGCAGGACGTACTCCTGAAGTCCGCCCTCGAAGTTGTAGCCGAAGGCGGCGTTCGCGGCCGCCGTTGGAAGGTGCCGGTAGTCCGTCTGGATAAGGCAGCGCTCGCCGAGGCGATGGCGGCGCACCCGATCGCCGATCGCGACGATGCGCCCTACGGGCTCATGTCCCGGGACTGTCGGCAGCGGACCCGGAACGTATGAGGGAATCTCAGCCAGCACGTCCGCGTCCAGGCCCGAGAGGACCTCGCTCTTCCGGGGATGGCTGGTGAAGGCATGGAGGAGCTTCGTGTCCGAGAAGCAGATCCCACACGCCTCCATCTTCACGAGCAGCTGGTACGGACCCGGCCGCGGCACCGGCTTCTCGCGGTTGTGGACGGTCCGTCCGGCGTCGACGATTTGGATGGCGTGCTGGGCGGCGGGAATCGGCCGATCGTTCGGCGCCCCAACGTTCACGCTCGGGCTCCTCACTACTTCAACATCACCTGGCCGCCGGTGACCGGGATGGCCTGGCCGGTTTCGTACTTCTGGGCGACGACATAGTAGAGGGCTGCAAGCACGTCGGCCGGCGTGCATCCCCGACCCATCGGCACCTTGGCCTCGTAGAACCGACGTACGTCCTCGACGGTCTGAGCTCCGGGCACCTTGCCCTCGCGCAGGTACTGCACGAAGAGACCGTTGTCGGGATCGGCCCAGAGCGGCCCATCGAGGAAGTTGCCGGGGCAGATGGCGTTGACCTTGATGCCGTCGCCGACCAGCTCCAGGGCAAATGACTGCGTCAGGCCGACCCCACCGAACTTGGCGCCGGCGTAGGCGCTGTTGCGGCTCGAGCCGACGAGCCCCGACTTCGAGTTGATCTCGACGATGTCGCCCCAGTAGTCCGGACGCGCTCGATGCTGCTGGGCGAGAACGGGCGCGGCGTGCCGAACGCACAGGAAGTAGCCCCGGTAGTTGACGCGCGTGACGGCGTCGAACTCCGCGACGGGCTGAGCCGTGACGCTGCCGGCCCGGAGGATGCCGGCGTTGGAAACGAGCAGATCGAGCCCGCCGTAGCGGCGCACGACATCGTCGAAGCAGGCTGCGACCGATGCGTCGTCGGTGACGTCCAGCGGGACGCCGACGGCCCGCCCCGAGCCGGCGGCGGAGGCCAGCGCCCGGGCCTCGCGTTTCGCCAGCTCCGCATTGATGTCGGCCAGCACGACGTGGCCGCCCTCGGCGACGAGATCGGCGGCGATCGCCTGGCCGAAGCCCTGGGCGGCGCCGGTGGCGACGACGACGAGTCCACGAGCGCGGCCGGCAACGGGCAATCCGGCCGCAACATTTCGGCGATAAGCCTCCGCCTCCCAGCGCTCGATGAAGCTTCGCTCGGCCTCCGCGAGAGGGCGGACGCCGCCGAGACGGTGAGCCTCCACTGACACGCCAATCGCATCGAGGTAGACCTGTCGCACCGTGTCGGCCTGCGCGTACGAATCGCCAGCCGCGAACAACCCCAGACCCGGAACAACAACCACGGCCGGCGGCCCTGCTTCGGATGCGGACCGCTCGGCAATCGCACTCCTCAGCGCGTCGACGAGACTATCCGGCGACGCTTCTGCCGGTACCTCCGCGAGGAGCGGGAACGAGCCCGCATATACGATCTGGTCGGGAGTAAGTGGGCCGCCGAGCGCGAATTCCCGCCCCAGTGCCGACCCGGCCATCGAGACCGCAAGCGGCGAATCGTCGAACGTGACGATCTTGAGCCGATCGCCCGTGGCGAGGAGTGCCCGCAGTGCCGGGCCGACCGCGTGGAGCGCCGCCCGCGCCTGGTCGGGTTCAAGGCGCTCGACGTCACCCCACGAGATCGGGGCCTGCTTCGCCAGGTGAGCCTGGATCGCGGCGACCAGCGCCGTGGAGACTTCCTCGATTTCGGCTGTCGAGTCGCCGGCCACGATGACGCCGTGGTTCTGAAGGAACATCGTTCGCGGGGCGGCCGTCCCAGTACGCTCCTCGTGGCTGCGCCTGGCGTCCCTGATCACGCGAGCGAGGGGCAGTCCGGGATCCGTATACGGGATCCACAGGACGCTGGAGCCGAAGAGCTGTTCGGCGATCTCGGCACCGCGCGCCCCGCAGGTGACCGCGTTCACCGTCGTCGGATGGGTATGGAGGACATACCGCTCCGGTATGAGCGCGTGGAACAGCAATTCGACGGACGGGCGCCGTCCGTCGGGCACGCCGACGCGGGCGCTCAGCGCGACCTGCATGACCTCGTCTGTGCCGCCGGCGACCGGGCGCTCCGGCGGCGCGTTGAGAAGCTTCATCAACGGCCCGATGTCGAGTGCGATGACGGATTCGGGGGTGAGCGACGCGAGCGACGTCCCACTCGGCTTGATGTACAGGACCCCATCGGTCTTGACCGAGATGTTGCCGCCGCCGCCGCGCGCGAATTCCGGGTCCTTGCCGAACCGACGTGCCAGCGCGACCAGTTCGTTCAGCAAGCCGCGGGCGATGGACTGCCCCTCCGGGGTCGACTGGGTGTTCAAGCTTGGGCCCTCGCAGCAGATTGATGAGTGATGACCTCGGCGCCGATCCGGCGGAACGTTCGGATACGCGCTTCGTCGTCAGGGAAGCCGGCGGTCAGCCGGCCGTCGCCGTCGACGTAGCCGGGTTGGCCGGAGACACAGAGCTTCTGGTGCGCCGCCACGATGCAGGTGCCCTCCCAGAATGCCTCGCGCGAGGCGTCGGACAGCAGTTGGCCGCCTAGGGCCATCGGCTCGAGAGGGATCATGCGTAGCGTGTTGTGTTCCGTGCCGGCCATGACCACGATGCCGGCTCGACGGAGCGCAGCCACGTAGTGATCGACGACCTGGGGCCGGTTGCGTCCTGGGATCAACTCGGCGCAGTGGATGCCACGGTTCAGCAGTCGCCCCGCAAGCGCCTCCGGCGGATCTTCGAATGGGCAGATCGGCGACGCGCCGTCGGCCAGAATCGGGTAGCAGGGAATGCCACCCAGGTCGAGGATGAGCCTGTAGGCGTCGTCGAACGAGACTGCCGCTTCGGGAACGAACGCCGGCTTGCCGGCCTTCATGAGGTTTGAACGGATCCCCTCCTGGACCGCGGCGGCATCGGTCGAGTCGAGGTCCGCCGGCGCCTGGAACAGTCGGCCGAGCAAGGCCGGTCGATCGTCCGGTGCGACTCTGCCGAAGAGAGACTCCTGGAACGCCTGCGCCACGTGGCGCTCCTGCAGCGACACCCACTCGATCGGGACGCCGCATCGCCCGGCTACGCCGGCCGCGATCTGATCATCGACCACGCCACCGTCCAGACCGGCTCGGGCGAAGGTCGCAGCGACCCGCGTAGTCATCTCTCGCATTCGCTCGTCGCTGGCCGCCCGCATTGCCGCCACTCGGCGCGCGGCAGCGGGCGGGATCGGGTCGAGGCGCGTGAGAGCTTTGCCGCACAGGTACATCCGGTTGAGATTGGTCGGGTCGTTGACGAGCGTGCCGCCTTCCGGCAGGTCGTCAACGAGCGTGATGATTTCCACGCCGAAGAGCGGCACCACCCCTGCCGCGGCCGCGGCCGCGGCGAAACGGCGGTAGACACCGAAGTCGTAGTAGTTGGATGCGCCGATCGCCGCGACGCCCTCGGCCGCGGCGGCCTGGATCGCCGCTTCGGGGGTGTCGAACGCGGAGAAGTTGGGCGGCAGGTGGACGTGCGTATTGACGATCGGTCTACCCGATCCAGAGTTCGAGTCGCCACTCAGGCCATGCCTGTCGTCCATGCTTCCCTTCGACCGATGCCGCCTGGCGCGCTCCCCGTTTTCAAGCGCAAACCACCAAGACGAACCTGTCCTGGCTTGCCGGCGCCCCGCACCGGCTATTTCGCTTGCTTTCGGCTCTTTACGATTGGTTGCTGCCGCCATATTACGTGCCCGCGAGTCGGCTATCAAGCCGGTGTTGTCGACTGCGCCCCACGTGGCGGACCGGCCGCATCCCGCTCTCCATGGCAAGCGCTCATCTGAGCGCTTGCCGCTCAGATGTGAGGGTGCTAGCATCTTGACGCCCTGCTCGCCGAGACGGTCGCTCAAACCGTTGGGTGCCGCCCGGTGGGTACAAGCGAGGAGCAAATGCATCCGTTGGACCGATCCGAAGGACACAGCGCGCGGCTCCAGGTGGTCACCACCGTGCTCGCCGCGCGGCGCTACTTCCTGGACGGCGCCAGCAAGAGCGAGATAGCCCAGGAGCTTGGGATCTCGCGATTCCGCGTCGCCCGACTGCTGGACGCCGCGCTTCGAGACGGGATCGTTCGGATCGAGATCGGAGCGCCGCCGGAGATCGACGTGGATCTCTCGAGCGCGCTGGCGGCGCGTTACTCCCTGAGGAACACGCTCGTGGTTCGGCTGATCGATGGACCCGACGAGTTCAAGCGAGAGCAGCTCGGCCGGACATGCGCGGAGTTGCTGACGGAGACGCTCGAGGCGCACGACGTCCTCGGGATCTCGTGGGGTCGGACACTCCACTCGATGGTCGGGCATCTGTCCAGACTGCCCGGCTGCACAGTGGTTCAGCTCGTCGGCAGCGTCCCCACCCTCGAGCTCGATGTGAACTCTATGGAGCTTGTCCGGCGGGTGGCCGAGTGCGCCGGCGGTGCCGTCTACGCCCTCCCCGTGCCGATGCTGGTCGACAGTCCGGAGATGGCTGCGGCACTCCGCCGCGATCCGCACGTGCGCAAGACCATCGACATGTTCGATCGGCTGACCAAGGCTGTCGTCGGCATCGGCGCGTGGACAGCCAGCGGATCGACGGTTCGAGCGTCGCTGCCCCAGGAGCTGGCCGCCGATCTCGACTCGGCCGGTGCCGTCGCGGACGTCTGCTCGACGGTCCTCGACGCGAACGGCCGCGAGCTTGGAGCCGAAGGGCTGCCCAGCCGCTTCATTGCCATCAGCCCGGAGCAGCTTCGAGCCGTGCCGGACGTCGTTGCCATCGCCGGCGGGGCCGCGAAGGCGCCCGCCATCCTGGCCGCTCTTCGGAGCGGACTCATCCATCGATTGATCACTGACGAGGAAGCGGCCAGGCTGCTCCTCGCCGCATGAAGGAGACGACAGCTCGCCGTATGAAGACGACAGCACGACCGGAGTCAGAGGTGAAGACCAAGGTCGCGAAGCCGGCCTACCGGAGCGACAATCGACCGGACTTCGCGCCGTTCGAGGAGTCCCTGGGCTCGATCCGCGGCTTCGACTTCGCCGGCGACACAGGTTCCGAGATCGCCGCGGGGAAGCTCACGGGCTCGGCGGCGCTCGACCTGCTCGACGACATGCTGGCGATCCGCGAGCTGGAGGAGATGATTGTTCGCCTTCGGTCGGGTGGCTACGACCCGCTGCCGGGCTACGACTATCGCGGCCCGACCCACGTCTCGATCGGCCAGGAGGCGACCTCTGTCGGCGCCTGCGGCGCACTCCGCCCCGACGACCACATCACCAGCTCGCACCGCGGACACGGCGACGCCATCGCCAAGGGGTTCGCGGCGGTCCGGACGATGTCGAAGGATGCGCTGAAGGCTCGGGCGCCATGGTCGAAGGCATCGACCCGCGAAGGCCTCCTCGCCGACGCCCTCGAGGAGCATGTCTACCGGACGATCGCCGAGCTGTTCGGCAAGGAAGAAGGCTACTGCCGCGGGCGCGGCGGCGGCATGCACATCGGCGACTTCTCGACCGGCCACCTGGGCGCGAACGCGATCGTCGGCGGCAGCGTGCCGATCGCGACGGGCGCGGCCATGGCGCTGCGCTACCGCGGCTCGGACAAGGTCGTGTGCTGCTTTGCGGGCGACGGTGCATATGCCAACGGCGTCGTCCTCGAGGCCCTCAACTGGGCCTCGCAGGAGCAGTGGACGAACCACCTTGCCGGAGCCCGCGCAGCGGGCCTGCCGGTCATCTACCTGATCGTCAACAACCACTACGGGATGACCCATCGGACCGACGAGGAAGTGATGGGCGTCGATCACTTGGCCCGTCGTGCGGCCGGCTTCGCCCAGAACAACATGCACGCCGAGACGGTCAACGGCATGGACGTGCTCGCCGTCCGCGACGCGATCGCCCGCGCGGCAGCGGTCTGCCGGGCGGGCGAGGGGCCCGTCCTCATCGAGGCCAGCACGTATCGCTACTACGGCCACTCCCTTTCCGATCCGCGCAACGAGTACAGGACACGGGAGGAAGAGACAGCCTGGCGGGCGGTCGACCCGATCGAGCGCCTCAAGGGCCAGCTGATCGCTGCCGGCGTGGCCGACGAAGCCGCTCTCGCCGGGATCGAGGCGCGGGCTCACGAGCGGAACGCCCGCGCCGCCGTCCGTGCCTCGAAGGCCACGGACCCGGCCCCGGCCGACCTGCTGAAGTACCTCTACACGGACACCGCCGCGGACGTCGTCCCCGACCCGGAAGGCACCGTCGTCACGTACGCCGACCCGCCGGTCGCGAAGCGCGCCAACGGCATCACCACCTACAAGGACGCACTTCGCGAGGCCCTCGTCGAGGAGATGCTCCGCGACCGTCGAGTCGTCGTCTACGGCGAAGACGTGGCGGACTACGGCGGGGCCTTCAAGCTCACCAAGGACCTGCTGGAGTCGTTCGGTCGCGAGCGTGTCTTCAACACGCCGATCTCGGAGGCCTGCATCTGCGGCACGGCGGTCGGCGCATCTATGGTTGGGATGCGGCCCGTCGTCGAACTGATGTACATGGACTTCGCGCTCATGGCGTCCGACCAGATCGCTAACCAGGCCGGCAAGTGGCACTACATGTCGGGCGCGCAAACCGAGGTACCGCTCGTCATCCGCGCCTCCGTCGGCGCCGGCAAGGGCTATGGCGGGCAGCATTCGCAGTCACTCGAGAGCGTCTTCACCCACATTCCCGGCCTCTACGTCATCTACCCCGCGACGCCCGCCGACGCGAAGGGACTCCTGAAGTCGGCGATCCGGACGAACAACCCCGTCCTGTTCGTCGAGAGCCAGGGCCTCTACAGCACTAAGGGCGTCGTGCCCGAGGACGACTATCTGGAGCCGATCGGCGTCGCGAAGGTCATCCGGGAAGGCTCCGACGCCACGATCGTCGCCTGGGGTCCGGCCGTCATCGACGCGCTGGCGGCGGCCGAGCGGCTGAAGACCGAGCAGGGCGTCGAGACCGAGGTCGTCGACCTGCGCAGCCTGGTCCCGCTCGACATGGAGACCGTCCTGGCCTCCGTGCGAAAGACCGGCCGTTGCGTCGTCGCGGCCCAGGCCGTCCTCATCGGCAGCTTCGTCAACGAAATCGTGGCCCGCATCCAGCTCGAAGTCTTCGACTACCTCGACGCGCCGGTCGGCCGGATCGGCGCCGCCAACGGCATCTCGCCGCAGGCCGAGGGCCTGGAGAAGGCCTTCCTGCCGAACGCCGGCGACATCTATGCGGCGGTGGCCGCGCTACTGTAGATCCCAGCCGACCGCCGACTCCGCGAGGGACACCATGCCTCATCCGATCCTGATGCCGAAGCCCGGCCAGATGACCGAGGAGTGCGTCCTCGTCGCCTGGCACAAGCGCGAGGGCGACAAAGTTTCGAAGGGCGACGTGCTCTTCGAGATCGAGACCGACAAGTCGAACATGGACGTCGAAGCCTTCGAGGAAGGCGTCTTGCTGAAGCGCGTCGTCCAGGAGGGCGAGACCGTCGCCGTGAACGCCGTCTGCGCCTATGTCGGAGAACCCGGCGAGGCCATCCCCGATCTGCCCGCACCGCTCGCGAAGGCTGCGATCGAGCCGGCACCTGCGCCGGCCGAGGCGCCGGCGCCGCCGGACTCCGCGCCGGCCAGCGCCGCCGTCGCGTCGACCTCGGCATCGGCGACACCGCCGCCAGCTGCCGATGGGGTCGTTCGCCTTCGGATCAGCCCCCGGGCCAGCCGGCTCGCCGCCGATTCGGGCCTCGACCCGCGCACGATCGCCGGCACGGGTCCCGAAGGCCGCATCACCGAGCGCGACGTCAAGGCTGCCCTGACCGCGGCCTCGGCTGCTCCAGCGGCCATTGCGCCCTCGGTGCCGATCGCCCCTAGGCCCGGCGCCCCGGTCCCGGTCCAACCGATATACGTCGCCGACCCCGAGGATGCCGCGCCGCGGCAGATGAGTCGGATGCGACGCGTCATCGCCGAGCGGCTGACGCTCAGCGCCACAACGGTCCCGCAGTTCACGGTCACGGTCGCCGTCGACATGACCCGCGTCCTCGCCCTGCGGACCGAGTTCAAGGCCGCCGGCACCGCGCTATCGGTCACCGACTTCGTCGTCTCCGCCACGGCTCAAACGCTGGCGGAATTCCCCGACGTCAACTCGCGCACCGACGGTGTCTCGGTCTGGCCGCGCCGGCGCGTCCACGTGGGCCTGGCCGTGGCTCTCCCCGACGGCCTGGTGGTGCCCGTCATCCGCGACGCCGACCGCCTCTCTCTGGACGCGCTGCATCGCCGGGCGGCGGAACTGGCCGAGGGTGCCCGCAACGGGATCCTGACCCCGGACGACCTGACCGGCAGCACCTTCACCATCTCGAACCTGGGGATGCTCGGCGTCGACGAGTTCAGCGCCATCATCAACCCCGGGGAGTCGGCGATACTCGCGGTCTCGAGCGTCGTGCCGACGCCGGTCGCCGTCGGCGACGGAATCGGCATTCGGCAGATAATGAAGCTGACACTGACATCGGACCACCGGCTCGTTGACGGCGAGCTTGCGGCACGGTTCCTGAACGCGCTCCGGCGTCGGCTGCAGGACGCCGACGCATTTCGCGGCGACCTGCTGAACGGCTGAGGTAGGCCGCAGACTGGAGGCAACATGAACCGGACTGCAAAGCTCGGCCTGGTTGGGCAGAGCGTCTGGCTCGACAACATCACCCGAGGGCTGCTGGACAGCGGCAAGCTGCGGCACTACATCGACGAGCTCTCGGTGACGGGCCTGACCTCCAACCCGTCGATCTATGACAAGGCGATCGGCGGTTCATCGGACTACGACGAGCAGATTCGGCGACTTTCCGCGGGCGGCGCAAAGACGGAGGAGATCTTCTTCGACCTGGCGCTGGACGACCTGCGTCGGGCGGCCGACCTGTTCCGGCCGACCTTCGACCGGACCGACGGCGTCGACGGGTTCGTCTCGCTCGAGGTCTCGCCGCTCCTGGCCGACGATTCGGCCACGACCGCGGCCGATGCCGCGAGGCTCCACGCCCTGGCCGGCCGGCCCAACTTCTTCATCAAGATCCCCGGCACGGCGGCCGGCCTCAAGGCGATCGAGCAGACGATCTACGCCGGCGTACCGGTGAACGTGACCCTGCTCTTCTCGACGGAGCAGTACGCGGCCGCCGCCGAGGCCTACACGCGGGCCATCGAACGCCGCGTCGAAGCCGGGCTCAATCCGTACGTGCCCTCGGTGGCATCCGTCTTCGTAAGCCGCTGGGACGGCCCGCTGGCCGGCGACCTCCCGGCCGACCTCCATCTCAAGCTCGGCGTCGCCACGGCCCAGATGACCTACAACGCCTACACCGAGCTGATCCACGGCGACCGCTGGGGCCGGCTCATGAACGAAGGCGCCCGACCGCAGCGGCTGCTGTGGGCCAGCACCGGCACCAAGGACAAGACCGCCTCGGACGTGCTGTACATCGAGGCCCTCGCCGCGCCGCTGACCGTGAACACGATGCCCGAGGAGACGCTCCTGGCCTTCGCCGATCACGGGGACGTAGCGAGTGTGATGCAGGCCCGCCTGGACCTGCCCGATCCGGCACTTATGGCCCGTTTCAAGGCCGCGGGCGTCGACCTGACGGACCTGGCGCGCCGTCTCCAGGAAGCGGGCGTGGAATCGTTCGCTGCCGCCTGGAAGTCGCTGCTGGCTCGCATCGAGCAGACCGCCGGGGCCGCCGTCGCCCGGTAGCTCTCGGCGCCAGGCTGGCGCATCGACAGCTAGGGCCGGTAAAGCTCGGCTGAGGCAACGTCCTTGGGCCCCGAGGGGTCGTCGCAGTAGATCGTCGCGCCGAGCACGCGGCCTCCGGCGATGAGGACGCGGCCGTCGGACAGCAACGTCGCGGAGTTGTACTCGCGGGCGGTAGTCATGGAGCCGGCCGCGCTGAACGTGCCGGTCGCCGGGTCGTACAGCTCGACCGAGGCGAAGAGACCATGCTGGCCTCCGGCGAGGAGGACGCGGCCGTCGGACAGCAACGTGGCGGTATGGTCAAAGCGGGCGGTCGTCATTGAGCCGGTGGGGCTGAAAGTGCCGGTCGCCGGGTCATACAGCTCGGCCGAGGCGAGGTAGGAGGCACCGCTCCACCCTCCGGCGATGAGGACGCGGCCGTCGGACAGCAACGTGGCGGTATGGCCGGCGCGAGCGACGGTCATCGAACCGGTCGGGCTGAAAGTGCCAGTCCTGGGGTCGTACAGCTCTGCCGAAGCGAGGCCGCGATCGCTCTTCCCGCCGGCGATGAGGACGCGGCCGTCGGAGAGCAACGTCGCGGTTGGCATCTCCTCGGCATCCTTTGAGCGAGCGGTGGTCATCGAGCCGGTGGGGCTGAAGGTGCCGGTACTGGGGTCATACAGCTCGGCCGAGGTGAGGTAGTCGCGATTCGTCCCTCCGGCGATGAGGACGCGGCCGTCGGATAGCAACGTCGCGGTATGTAGCTCTCGAGCGGTGGTCATCGAGCCGGTGGGCTTGAAGGTGCCGATACTCGGGTCATACAGTTCAGCCGAGGCGAGGAGATCGGTCCAGAGTCCCCCCTTCACCCCTCCGGCGATGAGGACGCGGCCGTCGGTGAGCAACGTCTCGGTATGAGACTCGCGAGCACTGGCCATCGGGCCGGTCGGGCTGAACGTGCCAGTCGCCGGGTCGTACAGTTCGGCCGAGGCTAGGATTGGCGCACCGCACATGTCGGCGGTGAGGTTCTGCCCACCGGCGATGAGGACGCGGCCGTCGGATAGCAACGTCGCGGTATGGAACTCGCGGGCGGTGGCCATCGAGCCGGTCTCGCTGAAGCCGGGCGTGGGGGCGAGGATCGGCGTGGGAATCGGCGTGAGACTCAGCCTGGATCTCGGGCTGGGCGCGGCTGTGGGGGTTGGGACGGCGGTCGGCGATCCCGCGGTCGAGCCTCCGGAGCAGCCGGCGATCGCGATGGCGAGCAGCAGGCCCGCCGGGCCGGGGCAGCTCGCGCGCAGAGGCCGCAAGAGCCGCAGTCTCGGATGCTTACCGCTACCCGCGGTATCCCAGGGTGCTCGAATGCGGGTTGTCATCCGAGGCTTCCCTCTCTCAGCGACTTAGCGCGTACCGGCCTGGCAAGTCCTCAGCCGCAACGCGCGCCCCAGCCCGCACAGTCTAGCGACCGCGTAGCGGTCAGCGACAGCTCGCCAGTGGCCCGAGTCGACGGGCGGTGCCTATCGCGAACGAGATGCCCAGGCTTCACGTCCGCGGTCGGGACTGTCCGAGTAGACGAGCAACGACAAGACCGTCGCCGGCGAGGCGACGGTCTTGTCGTTCTGTCTTGGGAAGTGGCTTCGTGCCGGGCCGATCCCGGCGGAAGCCCCGCCGCCCCTGGTCGCCATAGGCGCCCGGGGAGTCGAGGGTCGCGTCGTTACTACTTGGCCTCGACCGCCGGTGCGCCGCCGCGGAGGGGGGCTCGGCGGGTGAACTTCTTGGGCAGCGTCTCGGTGCCGACGAGGGTCTCGTTGTCCTCGCCCCGGATGAAGGCTTCGACGCGGT
>Ga0182021_10002828_pt1 | contig 20370 bp, 17 predicted proteins | sample 612E3MmetaG_FD_120493 | JGI IMG/M metagenome (GOLD analysis project Ga0182021, IMG submission 120493) | Permafrost microbial communities from Stordalen Mire, Sweden - 612E3M metaG (Illumina Assembly) | ecosystem: Environmental > Terrestrial > Soil > Wetlands > Permafrost | place: Sweden... | reverse complement strand
GGCCAGACGAGTCCCGAGGAGCTCATTGCTGCGGCCCACGCGAGCTGCTTTGCGATGGCGCTCTCGTCCGGCCTCACCCAGGCCGGCACGCCGCCCGAGAGCCTCGACGTCAGGGCGACCTGTACCCTCGAGGAGGCCGAGAGCGGCTTTCGCATCGCCTCGTCGAGACTCGAAGTGACCGCCATTGTGGCAGGCCTTGACGAGGAGGAGTTCGAGCGCGTCGCCCAGGCCGCCAAGGAGGACTGCCCCGTCTCTGGCGCGCTCAAAGGGAACGTCGAGATCACGCTCGACGCGCGGGTCGTTCTGATCTGAGTCCCGAGCGCCCTGTGAGTGCCCATATCCGCCAGACGTCGACGATCTTGTCGCTGAGCTCAGATTCAGTCGCAGCTCGGCGCGTACCGGTTCGCCGAACGGCCTCTCGATCTCGAAGGATGGCTCGGCAGCCCGGAAATGAGCAGCCCCGCCGCGCACGTGGGCCGTCTCAACCGTCGAACACAGTGCCGTCCAGGGGCCCGAGTGGGCTCCGCCCCCATTGCATCTCCGTTCCAAACGAACGATCTCGGTACTCCGAGGCAGGATGGGTAGGCTGGTAACCCGTGCGAAGCCTCGCACCGGGAGAGCCACGTCAGAGGAGAGGAGACGATGCACACCATGCTCGCGCCGCCGCTCGCCGCCATCGTGCACGGGGGAGCCACGCCGGTAGTCTGGATAGTCGGCATCATCTTAATCGTCGTCGGAGTGGTGGCCGTCTTGCGCCGTAGCCTGATCCTCGGAGTCGTTCTGATCGTGATCGGGATCTTGTTGGGCGGACTGAATGTCCTCTGAGGAGACGACGCCGACCACACAGCACACCAAGAGCGTAATCCGGGGATGCGCCCAGTGTTCCGCCTCTGGGAATGACGTGAGAGAGCGCGAGAAGCACTCCGAGGAGCACTCATGATACGGGGCTTGTTCAGAAACATACTTCTCCTGGCCTACTTGGTCGTCGGTGTTGTCGTGGCGAACTCGCATCACTACTTCGTGCACTTGAACGGAGCCAAGCCGATCCTCTCCGCAGTCCTCGCCGTCGTGCTCTGGCCCCTCGTGCTGCTCGGAGTCAATCTCCACCTCAAGTGAAAGCGTCGTGACCAGGACCTGGCGGTATTTGGCAGGTCGTCGGCTAGCTTGTCGTGAGGACGACCTTGCCGGTGATCTCCCTGCGTTCGAGCGCGCCGTGCACCTCGGCTGCCTCGCTCAGCGGAAACAGCGCGCCGACTTCGGCCCGGATGTCTCCGTCGCGTGCCATTTCGAGCAGTCGCTGCAGACTCTGCCGATACCACCCGTGGTCGGACTTCACTTCTCTTGGCACCATGCACAGGGCGGTGCGCTTCCCCGGTAGCAGGCCTTTGAGCTTCACCCACGCCGCACCCCGCACGGTGTCGGCGACCATGTGGCCGGGCCGACCCGCGAACGCATAGCTCACGAGCACGCCGCCGGGAGCGAGCAGCCGGTATCCCTTCCGCAGATTCGCTCCCCCGATGTGGTCGAACACGGCCTGAATACCGTCGGGTTCCCGCTCGCGGATGACTTCTTCGAAGTTCTGCCGACGGTAGTCGATGAAACGGACGTCGTTGCCTGCCAGCCGCTCCTCGCTACCGGCGGCGGAGGCGGTGCCGTACATGTGGAGTCCCCGCAGCCGCCCAAGCTGGCTCACTGCCTCTCCGACGCCGCCGCTAGCGCCCTGGATCAGCACTGTGTCACCCTCAGCGACGCGCCCATGTCTCTCCAGCACGCTCGTTGCGGTCAGGTAGTCCAACGGGATCGTGGCAGCGACATTCGAGTCGAGACCATCCGGAACCGGCACCAGAAGCCAGGATGGCAACACGACAGAGCCGCAGTAGGCACCCATGTGCGGCAAGGCCACGGCGACGCGTGCGCCGGGGGTCACCCACTCGGGGTCCTGGCCCGAGCCATCGCTGCGATAGTCGACCACTTCGCCGACGAGCTCATAGCCAGGTGTGAACGGTACTGTGCGCTGCAGGATGTAGTCGCCGGCGCGCGCCATGAGATCTGTGAAACTCACGCCGATGGCCAGCACCTTGAGCCGGGCGTGACCCGGTGGCGGAGCCGACAGCCTCCCCTCGGCGACCTCGAGCACCTCGACCCCGCCGAATCGTCGCACGACGATCTTCTGGCAGCGGATCTCCTCATACCCCGAGGCGCTCATCGTCGTCCTCCTGACGTCGTGGTCAGCGTCACGAACAGTCTGCGTCGTGAAGTGCCCTGCTCTCAGGCAATCCTCTACTTCATCTTCTCGATCTCTGTTTCCACTTCTTCTGCCCCATCGGCATAGAACTTCTCTTCATCGGGGGCAAGCTCGCGGAGCAATCTCAGGAACTCCCCCGCGTGTACACGCTCCTCGTCCGCTATGTCCTTGAGCACTTCCACGGCGAGCCTGCTGTCGGTCGACTCGGCAAGCTGCATGTACAGCTGAATCGCTTCGTACTCTGCGGCGACCATGAAACGGATGGCTCTGACGAGCTCCTCATCCGTGAGCTTCCTGTCGTTTGCCGACCCCGCAAAGGGCGATCCGAATTCCGGCATGCCTATTCTCCTTTCTTGCTTCTCTTTCGTTTCGGGGTTCCGCTCAACAGGGATCGTGCGATCTGCGTGAGCGCGCCGACACGAGTAGTTCGCCTGACGCGTCGGACCATACCACCAGAGCGAGACGGTGGAATGGATCGTCCGCGAGAGCCGCCTCGAAGGCCATCGATTGCGTTGCGCATGCTCTGCCTCCGCGTCAACCCCCTGCTGGCAGCGGGCGACCCTTGGGCGGCCGCACGACTTTGGTGACACTGATGGCAGGCACGGAGACGTGTGTCGACACAGAACGGGACCGCGTCGCAGGGACTTCCCAGTGAAAGCCGAATTCGCGCCAACATCAGCACATCCTTGCCGCCGCTCACAGATCTTCGACGGCGGTCGGCCGGAGTTGCCGACACCATGAACGCAGGGGCTGTTTGCATGAAGTCGACGCGGCTGTCGCTTTGCTTACTGGCCCTGGCGAGCCTCATCCTGCTCCTCGCCCAGCCTGCTGCCGCGCAGGCGGCCATTCCCTCGAGCTATCAGATTAAGGGCGTACCCGACTACAACCAGCTGGATTCCTCGGGCTGCGGCGCCGCCTCAATGGCGATGGTCTTCGACTACTGGGGGTGAAGGTCGACTACCGGGAGATCGTCGATGTGGCCGAGTCCGACCAGGGCACCCAGCTGCCCAGCGAGGCTCGTGCCGTCCAGTTCAGCTCGGCCAGTTACGCCCATGATTACGCCGATCGGGTGGGATCGCTCGGCTCGATTCTGGTGAAGGTCGTCCGCTAGCCTGACTGCGTCGGTAGGGAGGGACGACAGGTGACGACCCCCTCACCGCGGTGATGCACAGGATGACCGAGGTGAGGGGGCCCCGTACTCTCTGTCGCTCCAAAGCCCAAGCCCGAGGCGGTCGGACAAGCACTTGGCCACCGCATGCACGTCATTCGCGGAGCAGCTGACCTGCGGTTGATCGCCTGTGACACAGAACCGCCAAACCTGTGTGGCCGGCTAAAGTGCTGGATCTGGCACCGTCGCCGACGGCGTGCCGACGCTCGCCTTCGCGTCCGGCGCAGTACCTGTCCGCAACCTGCGGCTCGTCGCACTGAGCTCAGTCGACCGGCGAAGAGCGCTCCTCTCCCCGACGAGCCGAACTGCGCGTCGGCGAGGCCGCCCGCCGTAGGTCACGCCCCGCCCGCTCGCCTACCGCAGCTGCCACCCGTAGATCGCGCTCAGCACGAGCGCATAGAGGATGACGGCGTAGTACCAGCGCCCGCCGAGCTTGGGCGTCTCGATCGGAGCCACGTTGAAGGCGGCCAGCACCAGCAAGGCGACATAGACGACGACGGCGAAGCTTGCCCTGCCGACGAGCGGCTCGAAGACGAACAATAGCGCCAGGACGAGGACGTTGTTGTCGAGCGACAACCCCCGGTAGGTCGCATCGTCAAGCAGCCCGAAGACGTTGAAGTAACTCAGCCGGATGGCCCCCGTGGCGAGGATCACGAAGGCGCCCGGGACAAACCAGGGGCTGAAGCGCCCGACGCTCAGAAGCAGCAGCGCAGGCGCCACGCTGAAGCTGACGATGTCGATCAGCGAGTCGAGCTGCGCGCCGACAGCCCGCTGGTCGGCCGTGCGTCCCTTCACGGCCCGCGCGATGCGGCCGTCGCTCCAGTCGAAGACGATCGCCCAGAGCAGCGCCATCAGGGCCGCCGGGTAGACGGCGCGGATCGCGAAGTAGAGGCCGAACAGCGCGGCGAGCAGCCCGGCCAGCGAGCACAGGTTGGGCAGGTCCCAAGCGAAGGCGAGCATGGGCCCGGGACCCGCCGGCGGCCGTGAGGCGCTGCGACTCACTCCGTCGCTCCGCCGGGGGCCCGCCGCCCCAACCCTCTCGGAGCGTCCAGGCGCCTGGGGAACATCAGCTCGGCCGCGTCCCGATCGACCGGCCTGTCGACCTCGTACCACTGTTCAGTGGGAAAGATCACGGCCTCGAGGGCCATGCTGCCGTCAGCGGTCATCTCCTCAAACACGGAGTCGTAGAAGCCGCCGGTCCGGCCGGCTGCCACATAGCGGTCGAGTCGCTTGCGAACCTCGGCCCAGGTACCGCGCGCGAGGCTGCAGATGTTGACTGCCATGAAGTGATCGGGATCGGTGCAGTGCTGGTCATAGACGCCCGGGGGCGGCGGGTAGACGGCCCGCACCTTCCCGTTTGCGTCGAGGGTGACCGTGGTGCCGCTCATCCACGGCAGCTGCCGCGAGACGGCGATCCGGTCGGCCTGCAGCAGCGGCGCCAGGAGAGGCTCGTCGAAGACGACATCGCTCTCGACAAGCAGGAACGGTTCGTCGATCACCCGGCGCGCCAGCCACAGCGAGTAGAGGGTGTTGGTGGTCGCAAACAGCGGGCTGACGATGTACTCGACGGCGATGCCACCGAAGCTCTCGCCGAGGTAGTTGCGTATCATCTCAGCCCGGTAGCCGATGACGACGACGAGGCGCTCGAACCCGAGGCCGTCGAGGCAGCCGATCAGGCGCTCGAGAATCGGCTCCTCGCTCACGCAGACGAGGCACTTGGGCCGCGCGTCGGTCAAGGGCGCCAGCCGGCTGCCAATGCCGGCGGCGAGCAGCAGTGCGGTCCGTACCTGCGGGCGATCGGTGGCGGGATCGTGGCGGTCCATATGCGTTCCTCGCAGCGAGATCCGCTCGAGATACGCCAGCAGGGGGGCAGCGGCTGCCTCAGCGGTTGTCCGCAGTCTATCTGTTTTGCCGGAGCGCCACGAACACGCCGACGCAGTGTCGAGGCGATCGCCACCTCGGAGCGGCTGACCCAGCCGACCGTCCGCTGTCGAATCAGTGGAGGTCCCGCTGTGACGGCTCGTCTTTCTGCGGCGTCGCGTTCGTGCTGTAGCTCCGTAGTCGTGTCTTGGTGGTCGTCACGTTATCGAGCGGCCTACCGCGCGGGGCGACCGTCGCCGAGATCCCGGATGCCATCAACACCTGAGCGACGCACGGACACATCACCCCCTGACCTGTGCGGCCTGAAATCCTCCTGCACACGGCACCGCCGCCGACGGCGTGCCGACGCTCGCCTTCGCGTCCGGTGCAGTACTTGTCCGCAACCTGCGGCTCGTCGCACTGCCCTCCGTCGACCCGCGACGACCGCCTCCACCCCCTCTGGCGCCTGCTGGCGATGACCGGCATGCGCAGAGGCGAGGTCTTGGGCCTGAAGTGGGAGGACATCGACTTCGAGGCCGGACGGCTCTCGGTGCGCCGCTCCCTCATCCCCCTGGGCGCCGACGTCATCGTCTCCGAGCCCAAGACGGCCCGCGGCCGGCGCTCGATCGCCTTGGACCCCGAGACGGTCGAGGTGCTCAAGGCCCAGGCCGCCTCTCAGCTCGCCGAACAGCAGCAGTGGGGCGAAGCCTGGACCGACTCGGGCTACATCTGCACCAAGGAAGACGGCACGCCCTACCACCCCGAGGTCGTGAGCCGCTACTTCAGACAGGCGGTCAAGGAGGTCAAGCTGCCGGAGATCCGCCCGCACGATCTACGACACACCCACGCCACCCTGGCCCTGCGAGCCGGTATCCACCCCAAGGTCGTCTCCGAGCGCCTCGGTCATGCCACCGTCTCGATCACGCTCGACACCTACTCGCACGCCATCCCGGCGATGCAGGAGGAGGAGGCGGTGCTCAGCGCGGGGCTGGTGCTCGCGGCGGACCAGCGGCGATCGACCGCTCTCTAGCCCCGCGCAGGGTAGACTCGGTTGATGAGTGTGCCACCCATCGTCGACGCTCACCTCGACCTCGCCGAGAACGCGACGCTCTTCGGACACGACCTGCGCCTCGGTCTCGCGGCCGCGCGCGCCGAGCGCCCGCAGGCTACCGTCTCACTCCCCGGCCTGCGGCGCGGCGGCATCGCCGTCGTCTTCGCCACAGTCACGCCCGGCTTCCTCGTGGCAGACGTCGGCACCGACTTCGAGCCGCGAGCGGCACTCTACGAGACGCCGCAGGAAGCCGAGGCCCGAGCGCTGGCCCAGGTCTCCCTCTACGAAGAGTGGGCGGCCGCCGGCCTCGTGCGCCTCATCCGATCGCTCGCCGACCTCGACCACCACTTGGAGCTCTGGCAGGCTGACCGCACGCCCGGCCTCGTTCTGCTCATGGAGAGCGCCGACCCGATCGTCGAGGTCGCCGACCTCGACGACTGGTGGCAGCGCGGCGTGCGCCTCATCGGCCTCACCTATGGGGACACGCGCTACGGTGCCGGCGTGGGCAGCGGCAGCGAGGTGGTCCGGCGCGGCGGCCTGACCTCAGCCGGCGTCGCCCTGCTCGAGCGGATGGGTGAGTATGGCATCGCCTGGGACATTTCCCACCTCGCCGAAGACGGTGTCTGGCAGGGCCTCGAGCTGGGCGTGGGGCGGGTCTGCGCGTCGCACGCGAACGCGCGCCAGCTCACGCCGAGCGACCGCCACCTCAGCGACGAAGTGATTCGTGCACTGGCAGCACGCGACGGGGTCGTCGGCCTTGTGCTGTACAACAAGTTCCTCGACCCACGCTGGCGGCACGACCGAAGCATCGCCGTCACCCTCGCCGACCAAGCGCGCCGGCACGCCCAGCATCTTGCGGAAGTGGGAGGCTGGCGCTATGTCGGCATCGGCTCCGATCTCGACGGCGGCTTCGGCCGCGATCAGACGCCTACCGAGATCGACTCCGTGGCTGACCTTGTCAGGGTGGGTGGCGTTGTGCCGCCGGAGGTCCGCGCGGCGGTGCTCGGCGGCAACTGGCTGCGCTTCCTGCGAACAACGCTGCCGCGGTCGAGCTGATCGGCATCCATGACGCTCGACAGGTACTCGCAGGCTATCCCGGCGATGCAGGAGGAGGAGGAGGCGCTGATCGCAGGGCTGGTGTTCGCGACGAAGTAGGGTCGCCACCACCGGGGCATATGGAAGGAGGGCCGGCAGCGCCGACCCTCCTTCGCGTGTTGTATGCGTCCGCCCCTCTCACCAGACGGGCATCGTGTCCCGCTACTTCAGCGCCTTGACCTGCGGCGTCACGCACTCAAGCGTGGCGCTCATGGCGTTGAGGCGCGAGTTCAGGTCGCACAGGTCCTTGTGGCACATGGCCTGCAGGTGAGCCACCGTGCCTGCGCCCCACGTACCGGCTTGAATCGCGTTGTACTGTGGGGTGACGTCGAGATAGTGGATCAGGTGGCCCTGGCCGCCCCAGTCGACGCGGTAGTAGCCGGGAAGGCGACGGGTCAAGTCGTGCAGGTAGACGCTGTGGCTGAGCATCAGCCCATAGCTCGTGAGGGCCACATTGCTGAGCGAGTTGAGCGCCGTCGTTGTGTCGGCCGGCTTTGCCTGCAGAGCGGCGATCGCCTGCTCCAGACACTGCACGTCGTTGAGCACCTGCTGGTGCGGGTAGCAGCCGTAGTCCCAGGCGGTCAGGGCACTGAAGCTGCTGTTGAGGAGCTTCTCGATGTGGCGCAGGCGCCGGTCGACCGCCGAGTAGTGGCTCGCCGGGATCGAGCCGGCGCGACCTTCATACGCGCCGGCTGCGGCGGTGAAGTCCGTGATCGCCTGCTGCAGGCGCTGGACGACCACCTTGCCAGCACCGGCGCTCAGCAGATCGGCCGGCACTACCGTCGAGGAGAGGTCGTCGGCCCGAGCCTTGAGGTCGTAGGGCGACAGGCCGCCGTTGCAGGCCGTCTCCAAGCTGAAAAGGAACTTGGAGATGTCGGCCACGTAGGGCCAGTCGATCAGGTTGGGGCGCATGTAGTTGGTATGGTAGGTGCCGTTCGCCTCGTTTCCGGGCTCTTCGTCGAAACCGATGGTCGGCACGCCCGCCGACGAGAACGTCCAAGCGTCGTCCCAGGTGTTGACCGGCGTCTTGAAGTCCGTGCCGTAGGGCAGCAGAGCGCTGTTAGCCGCCGCCTCTTTGTTGAGAAGCGTGGTCATCTCCGGGGTCGTGGCCGCGCCCAGCGGCGCCTTCCCGGTGAAGTAGTCGCTGTTGAGGAAGACGCGGATCTTGCCCACCCAATCGGGGTGCGTGTGAGTGATCGACCACCAAGCGCCGATGCTCCAGTCGTACCAGGAGTTGGTGTAGCCGAACTCCTCGCCGGTCGTGATCATGAAACGCACCGTGTGCTGCGGCCGGTAGCCGCTCATCAGCATGGCCTTGGCGATAGCGAGGTTGTCGGCCACGCACGATGAGTCGTCGTCGGCGGCGTGGAAGTGCACGTCGTGGTGGGTGCCGAAGAGCACGAAGGTACCGTCGTGCACCGTGCCGGGCAGGTCGCCGAAGACGTTGTACCCAAAGCCCCCCTGAGTCGCCAGCCGCACCTTCTCAATGAGCTTCATGGTGGCGATGGGTCCGGTGCCGTTGGCGGCGAGCTTGCCCTTCAGCCAGTCGCCGTCTTGCTGCGAGATGTAGACCATCGGTGCGTAGGAGAGGTCGTACTCGCCGTCATTGCTACCGAGGGCATCGGTCGCCACCGAGTACCACGGGTAGGTGCTCACTGGCGACCAGGTCATGATCAGGCCGATGGCGCCGCGAGCGGTCGCCTCGGCTGCCGGGTAGTTGAGCCACCACATGTTGGGGTCGAAGTCGACCATGACGAGCTTGCCGGCGACGCTGACGCCGGCGGTCTGCAGGGCGTCGAAGTCCTGGGCGGTGCCATCGTGGGCGTAGACCACCTGAGCCGTCAGGCCCATGCACGACGTTGGTCGAATACCAGAGAAGCTCGACGCGGTCATCGTCTTGCCGCCGACCTTGACACTGGCCGACTTGAAGTCGAAGACGTCGACCGGCACGCGCTCGAAGTGAACGTTCTTCAGGCCGATGGCCCGCATCTGAGCCGCCAGGTAGGAGGCACGTGCGTTGTCGGCCCAGGTGCCGGCCCAGCTGAAGCCGAGCTGCGGGTTGGTACCCGGCATGGCGTAGAGATGTTGGTCGATCGTCTGCGGATAGCCTTGCGCGAAGAGATGGTCGATGGCCTGGTCGAAGGTCGGCTTGGGCGCCGCTTGCGCGGCGACCGGCAGCAGCAACAAGAGCAGTAGGCAGAGTGGAAGAACGAAGAACGCCAATCGTCGCATCGTACCCTCCTGTGCGATCCCCCCCAAGCGGCGGTCGCCGCCCGGACATGGTGCCGACGGTGAGAGGAGAGCAGCCCGTCGGCGTACAATCCCATCCTATCGCTGCCCCGAGCGACCCGGTCAAGGATGGCTTGAGACGTCGAGACGGTGCGCGCTTGGCGGCGGTGCTGCAGCGTGAGCGACGGTGCGCGGCAGTTCCGGCGCGTAGCCACACGTCGCAGCCGAGTTGCAGCCGAGTTACGTCGGCAAAATGTCGGCATTGGAGGCCAACGAGGGGAATCAGCGAACCGCGAAGTGGCTGATTTGCAGGAGTTTTCTTGGAGTCGGCGACCGGAGTCGAACCGGTGATCAAGGTTTTGCAGTCGTGAGTAAGCGGTGCCCACCGATGCACACCCGGACGCGATTGTGCTTTACGGTTAGGGTTTTTCGAAGGCCTCCGTGCTCGACCGTGTTCGCCCGTCAGCAGCCGTGGGTGAGCGTCTTGTCGGCATCACGTCGGCAGAATGATCGAGACGGCCGGTGGTGAGGGCGCGGCACGATGATCCGACGCCGGCGCGCCGCCCTGTCTTTCGGTCGCCTCCAGGCTTCACAGTCGGTCGCGAGCCTGGAGATGCTCTGACACCGCCTCGTCCGCGATGCCGCCGAGGCAGGCCACGACCTCGGCTGGTAGCACGGGTCCTCGCTCATCGGCGGCCGCGAGTATCTCGCGCACGCGCTCTCCGGCCACGCTGAGCTCGTCCTCTCCGGCGGCCTGCCAGGCCTCGAGTGAGAGGCGCGTGGAGATCCAAGGCAGGAACTGCTCGCCGCTACGCAAACGTCTCGCGGTTTCCCTCTCTTTCAGGTATTCGCCTTTGAAGCCGACTCGTGCGACGGCGTCGGCCATCACCGTCTGAGCTGAGATCTCGGTCTCACCGAGCAGGCGGCTGATCATGGCGGCAATCTCGGCGTCGATCACGATCTGCGGCAGGCTCATGACGCCGGCCCCCGAAAGCAGGCCGATACCGCCGGTGATCAGATCCGCGCCGGCCGACGCCACGGCGAGGCCCTTGAGCGCCTTCTCGTAGCCGGCCTGGATGCCGCCGTACTTGGCGTCGCTTGCCAGGCCCGGCGCCAGCACGGGCACACCGAGCTCGTGAGCAACCTCGACACAGGCGACGCACATGAGCGCCGTTTCGATGGCACCGAACGAGAAGGTGGTCGCCTTCATGTCGAGCAGGCTCGTGCCGGCGCCCATGATCAGGGGCGCGCCCGGCGCGGCCAGCTCGATGATCGTGGCGATGCCGAGGAACTCGGCCACGTTCATGACCACAGTCCCGGCCACGGTCACCGGAGAAGTAGCCCCGGCAATCGGCATCGGATAGACGAGGATTGGGGCGCCGTGACGGGCTACGCCGATGGTGGCATCGAGAAGCGCACCGTCGATGCCGAGCGGCGATGTGGTGCAGCAGCAGAAGCTCAGCCGGGGACGGGCGCGGTACGCGTCGAGGCCGCCGCAGAGAATCTCGAGCATGGCGAGCACGGGCTCCACCTGCCAGGGCTGGGTCACCTCATCTTGCAGGTGCTTATTGCTCCAGGCAAGGATCGTCAGTAGTCCGGCGAAGTCGAATTTGTCTTCGGGCAGATCGGTCGCGCTGACGAGCGACCAGAGGATGTCGACCGCAGGCATGGCGTCGGCGACGATCGCTGACCGCCGCACGTCCTCGAGTGTACTGGGTCGGTACTCCCCCGTCTCGAAGTCGAGGGTCACCGTGGGAGCGCCGGAGGGCACGAAGTGGATCGTTCCGTCCAGCAGGCAGTCGTCGGCCGGCGTAGCGCCGGCCAGAAGGACGCGGCGTGGCAAGCGGGCGACGGTGCTTTCCACGAGGTCGCGCGGCAGCCGCGCCACCCCCGTTTGCCGATCAACCTGCGCGCCCGTCCCCTCGAGCTCACCGAGCGCCCGGCAGGTGCCTAGCCGCATTCCGGTCTCGGCGAGGACTCCGAGGGCCTCGTCGACGATGCGGCTGCGTTCTGGACCGCTGAGCCACTCGACACGTGCGCGCACAGGTCAACCTCCGTGACTGCCCTTGTTTTGCAATCAGATTACTGTCGCACCCCGTCCACACTCGACGCTCGTCGTCGCAGCTTGGCCAACTCGCGTTCCGCGTCGTCGTCCAACGGCAGGGGTTCGCGTGCCGAGAGCAGGGCGTCGACGCGCTCCCGACACTCATCCTCGAGCGCCGGTCGACCCACCGCGAGCCAGGCGGCATATGAGTCGTGCCAGCCGAGCTGAGGTAGGTACCACTCGCCGTTGCGGATATTGACGCGGGTCGATCTCTCGGAGATGAAGTGCCCTCCGGGGCCTACGCGCGCCAGGACGTCGTCGAGCCACAGCTCGTCACTCACCGGAATGCCACGACCGGCGAACCTGCTCATGCGGAAGATCTCGACATCGATGAGCACCTGTTCCAGGCCAAAGACCATGGCGCCCCCGAGACTCCCGGGGCCGACCAGCAAGTCGGGCCGAGCAAGCGTGCCGACAAGCGAGCTCAATGTCTTCTCGTAAGCGGCCTGAGCCCCGCCGACGAAGGCATCGGTGCCGCTACCGGAGCCCATTACCGGTAGGCCGTAGAAGCGCGCCATCTCAGTGCAGGCGGCACTCAGCACGGGGTGAAAGGTATTGCTCGTGTAGCGCCCGCTGCGCGGGTCCATGGCCACGGGCAACGGGGCGCTGATGAACGGCGTCCCCGGCTCCGCCGCCTGCACCAGGGACAGGACGCCAAGCATCTCGCAGTTGGCCAGCAGCGTCGTGGCGAGCAGGCTGGCGGGAGATGTCGTACCCATCATCGGCATCGGCAGCACGGCAAGCGGGATGCCCCAGCCCCGCAAGGCAAGCCAGCTGTTCGTGCAGTCAGCTTCGATGACGAGCGGCGAGACCGGGGTCAGAAGAAACGAGTAGGGGTGACGTCGGCGGACCTCGTCCCGGCCGCCAAAGACGATGTCCAGCACTTCGAGCACCCAGGGCGACCACGCCGGGTCGAGCCAGGAGTCCTGGATGTGCTTGGAGAACGACCGCTGCAGCTCGACCGTGTAGTCGACCCAGCCGGTCACGCCACCGTCAGTCATGCCGCCGCTGTCGATCATCGCCCAGTAGACGCCGATCTCATCGACGGCGTCGATCAGCCGTGTCGCCTGCAGCCAGTCGTCGCGGGTTCCGGGCCGCGGCTTGCCGCTCACACGATCGATCACCCGCGTCGCCTCCCCCGACATGACCAGGGTCGCCTCCCCCCTGTTCATGGCGACGCTCCAGCCGGGGCGACGGGCGCCGAGCGCGAAATGTTTCGGCGCCGCGCGCAGTGACTCCTCGACCAGAGGCGCGGGGAAGCGCACTCTGCGCGTCGCCTCATCGACCTCAGCACCGGCCTCGGCGAGCAGGCGCCGGCCCGCCTCCGTGTCGACGCGCATGCCCACGGAGGCGAGCACCTGCAACGTCCGCTCATGAATCTGAGCCCGATCGTCGGCTGAGAGCACCTGGAGCTTGGTGCGCAACGCTAGACTCCTGCGCCGGCGCCCGGGCAAAGGCTCATGAGTGCCGCCGCCGCCCTACCACCCGACGACCTCCTCGATCCTGTCGAGGAGGGGCTTCCAGCGCACGGCGCGCCCCTTGCCAGACTCGACGTCGTCGGCATGGCTCATCGCCAGCCGCACCCCGGTCGCGGCCAGCCAGCGCAGCGGCTCGGGCTCCCATCTCCGCGAGCGGTGGTGCACCCAGGGCAAGCGCGTCAGCTCGGTGTCGCGAGCCAGGATGAGATCGGTGAGCGTGCGCCCAGCCAGGTTGGTGGTCGCAACTCCATCGCCGACGTAGCCTCCCGCCCATCCCAGGCCGGTGGCGCGATCGAATTCCACGCAGCTGTGCCAGTCGCGGGTGGCGCCGATGACGCCACCCCAGCGGTGGGTCACGGGCGCCTCGCTGAGCGCCGGCAGGAGACGAGCCAGAGCCCCGTGGACGCGCTCGAACACTGGCCCGGGCCGCTCGAAGCGCGAGTCGATGCGCGAGCCGAGATGATACGGCGCCACCGTGCCGCCGATGGCGACCCGGTCGTCAGCGGTCCGCTGGGCGTAGATGAACAGGTAGCGCCCGTCGGCGACCACCTCGCGCCGGGACCAGCCGATCTCATCCCAAATGGCCTGCGGCAGGGGCGCGGTGGCGATCATGTAGTCGTAGACCGGGACGAGATCGCGCTCACGGCCCGGCAGTTCGACCGTATAGGCCTCGGTCGCAAGGACGATCGCCTCTGCCGTCACCCTCCCCGCCGGCGTCTCGACGACTCCGGCCCGCACGTCGAGCACGGGGGTCTGCTCGCAGACGCGCACGCCGAGAACCTCCACCGTTTCGGCGAGACCGCGCGCCAGACGCGCGGGCTGGACGCACGCGTAGCGCGGGCTGAAGATGGCGCCGAGGCACCCCTCCACCCGGACGCGCTCGAGCGCCTCGCGGCGCTCCAGCCAGACCCAGTCCGGTTCGCCGAACCCGAATGAGCGCTGCTCGTCGAGCGCGGCGTGCAGGCGCGGCGTCTGCGCTGGCGAGGTGCTGCACCAGAGCGAGCCGCCTTTGTGGAAGAGGGCCGGTATCTTTTCGTCGTCGCAGACGCGCCCGATCTCGTCCACGGTGGCGAACATCGCCCGCTGCATGGCGATGGCGGCCTCGCGACCATGGCTTACGGCCAGCCTCGAAAGCGGCGTGGCGAAGAACGGTGAGACCCACCCCCCGTTGCGTCCCGAGGCACCGAACCCGGCGATCTCCCTCTCCAGGACGACGATGCGCAGGTGCGGATCGGCGCGCTTGAGGTAATACGCCGTCCACAGCCCCGTGTAGCCGGCGCCGACGATGGCGACGTCGACGTCGCTGGGTCCGTCCAGGGGCGGGCGCGGCGCAAGGCCGCCGGGAACATCGTCGAGCCAGAAGCTGCGGGAGCGATAATCCTCGGGCATCTCCCTGGCGAGAGGGCTCGCCGAGGCCGGCCGGACCTTGTCGCGCGCCCGGCTAGACATTCGCGGCCCGACGACGCAGCTTCTCGAGCTCACCCTCGACGTCTTCGCCGAGCGGCAGCGGCTGATGCTTCGCCAGGAGCTCGACGGCCTTGCGACCTGCCTCCTCGACGACCGAGGGCCGATCGGCGGCGACCCAGGCGTCCCACGACTGGTGGACGCCGAGCGCCGGCAGGTAGAACTCGCCGCTATGCACGGCGGCACGCGTCGAGCTCTCGGCGATGAAGTGCGAACCCGGGCCACGACGCTCGAGCACGTCCACCAGCCAGGCGCCCTCGCCGATGCTGATCCCGTCTCGGGCTTTCGCGCACATCCGGAAGATCTCCACGTCGATGAGCAGCTCCGCGTGACTGAGGATCGTCGCCCCCGCAAGACAGCCCGGCCCCACCATGAGATCGGGCCGGGCCAGGGTGCCAAGCAGCGAGCTGAACGCTTTCTCAAAGCCCGCTTGCGGACCCGGTGCGAAGGCATCGGTGCCGCTACCGGAGCCCATCACCGGTAGGCCGTAGAAGCGCGCCATCTCCACCCCCGCGACGCCGATCGCGGAGTGCGCCGTGGTCCCCGCGTAGCGACCGGTGCGCGGGTCCATGGTCAAGGCGATCGGCGCGTAGATGAAAGGTGTGCCAGGCTCCGCCGCCTGCACTAGGCACAGGACGCCGAGTGTCTCGCAGTTGGCCAGCAACGTCGTTGCGAGCAGACTGCCGGGGGCGGTGGAACCCATGATGGGCATGGGCAGCACGGCGACCGGGATGTCCCAGCCACGCAGCGCCAGCCAAGCGTCGGCGCAGCCCCGCTCGATGATCAGCGGCGAGACCGGCGTGATGAGGAACGAGTAAGGATGGCGACGACGCACCTCTTCGCGGCTGCCGAAGACAGTCGCCAGCAGCTCGAGCATCCACGGTGCCCATTCGGGCCGGCTGAACGAGTCGTTGACGTGTTTGGTGAAGTTGCGCGCGACCTCGATGTTGTAGGTCACCCAGTCACCGGCGGACTCCCCACCGAGGCAGCCGTCGAGCATCGCCCAGTAGACGCCCACATCGTCGATCGCATCGATCAGCCGGGTCGCTTCCAGCCAGTCGTCGTGCGTCGCCGGCCGCGGTTCGCCGGCCGCGTCGTCCAGGACCCTGGTCGCCTCGCCGTCCATCACGAGCGTCATCCGGCCGGCGTTCAGCGGGAAGCTCCAGTCAGGCCGACGAGCGCCGAGGGAGAAGTTCTTGGGGGCGAGGTGCAGCGACTCCTCGACGAGCGCGGGCGGAAAGCGCACGACCCGGGTCGCCTCGTCCACCAGAGCGCCGGCTTCGGCCAGGATGCGCCGGCCCTCCTCAGTGTCGACGCGCATGCCCACCTTGGCGAGTACCTGCAAGGTGCGCTCATGGACTTGCGTCCGCTCGTCGCCCGACAGAACCTCCAGCAGCGTGTTCACGACCGGCTGCGCCCTCGCCGTTGCCATGCGGGGAGCATGGCTACAGCGACTCCTCGGTTTGAACGCGACGCCTGCGATGCAGGAGCACCACTACCGCCGCCGCGATGACGACGCAGCAGGCGACGATGGCGACCACAATCGGCATCCGCGAACCGGCGCTCGCCACGCTGCTTTTCGGCGCCAGTCGCAGATACGTGTCACGGAAGTTGTAGTTGTAGACGACGGCACCGACGTCGGCGGGCTCGTGCGTCCACCCCGTCCATTTGCTGGTGTTGTAGGCCTCGAGCATCTCGGGGTAGGCGAAGATGATATAGGGGCAGGCGTTGTAGAAGACCTGTTGCAGGCTCTGCACCGTGTGGATGCGCGCCGCCTTGTCGAGCTGCGTGATCTGTAGATTGGCGAGGCTCGTGTAGGCAGGACTGGTCCAGTAGCAGTCGTTCCAGCTCCCCAGCTGGGCCGGCGTGTAGATCGAGACCATGAAGTTCGGGTCGATGTCCGCGGTCCAATACCAGACGAACATGTCGTAGTCAGGCGTCAGCTTGTTGCCGACGGAAGTGAATTGGGCGCTTGACAGGAAACCCGGGTCGACCACCGATAGCACAGCCTTGACGCCCACAGCCCGGAACCAGCCGACACAGAGCTTGGCGATGATCTGGCCCTCCGGATAGTCGGTCGTGGCGTACAGCCGCAAGACGATCGGCCTGCCGTGCGTGTCGAGCCGGACCCCGTTTGGACCCATCCGGTAGCCGGCGGCATCGAGAATCTGGTTGGCCTTGGCTGGATTGTAGCTGAAGGTCTGGTCGACGGGCGGCTGCCAGTGATAGGGCGAGTAGGGCGGGATCAGAGTCGAGCCGACGGTCGCAAAGCCCCCATAGGCGAGGTTCACCACCTGTTGGCGGTTGACCGCCCAGTTCAGCGCCTGACGGAAGCGCACGTCCCGCAACACGGGGTTGCCCTTCGAGAAGGGGCTGGGGTCACAGTTCATGCCGAGCTCGACGAACTGCCAGTAGGCGTCCGCGCTGACGGTGATACCCGGGGTTTTGCTCACCTGGGCGTACTGCGCGCGCGGGATGCCGACTGCAGCGTCGAGGTAGCCGCTTTTCAGATCGGACACCATGGTGTCGGCATCCTGGTAGGTCTGAAAGATCAGCTCGTCGACCTTTGGTCGACCTCCCCAGAAGTGTGGATTAGCCACCATGGTCACATAGCTGTCCTGCTGATAGCCGACCGTTTGATACGGCCCTGAGCCCACGAGGGGGAGCTTGACCTTGTACGTGGAACCGGCAGCCTTGCCGGGCACCTTGGACCAGATGTGTTCCGGCACGATGTAGATGCCGTCTGTCAGAACGTCGGCCTTGGGCGCAGTGCAGAAGATCTTCACGGTGTAGGTGTCCACCGCCTCGACGCGCTTGATGCCGGTCAAGTACACGGTCCAGTTCGCCAGATTGTTGGTGAGGATGTAGTTGTAGCTGAAGGCCACGTCCTTGGCGGTGAGCGGCACCCCGTCCTGCCAGGTCACCCCGTGGCGGAGGTGGAAGGTCCAGGTCTTGCCGTCGGGTGAAACTGACCAGCTCGTAGCCAGTTGCGGGAGGACTGCGTTGGTGCCGTTCCCACCAACCAGGCCGTCGTAGTTAAGAGTCCAGATCTCGAAGTCCGTGCCTTGCGTGCCAACGAAGGGGTTGAGGTTATCGGGAGTCTCGACCCACCCTATGCGCACGATCGTCTTGGTTGCAGACGGCGTGTTGGTGGACGCGAAGGCAGCGCACAGCCCGTAGACCAGGCCTGCCACCAGCAGGAGAGCAAGGGCGAAGACCAAAGAGCGTGACTGCCGTTGCCAGCGTTCGACAGACGATCTCATCGACGAACTCCTTCCCCACAGAAGGCACCAGACGCCGCATCGCAGCCCAGTGGCACGTGTCGAGATGATTGTAGGAAGCTCCCGGCGAGGGCGCGAGCATGAATCAATCGACAAGAATGTGCACCTCGCAGACGTGAACAGTGAACAAAGTTGACAATGGGTCGACGACCCTGAGAATGGGGTGGTCATGTACCTCAGCACTCAGGCCGCAGCTCGTCGCTTGGGAGTCGCTCCTCACACGCTGCGACGGTGGTCGGCTTCCGGGATCGTGCCGTGCGTGCGGACCGCCGGCGGTCACCGACGCTTCCGGCAGGAGGACGTCGACGAGCTTCTGCGCCGTACACACTCGGCCGGTCTGCCCGACGCCAAGCTCGCACGTGAGCGGGAGCTCGAGACACTTCTTGACGTGTTGGTCACGCTCACGGGACAGCTCGACCCGGTGGAGCTACTTGCCGAGATCGCCTATCAGGCGACACGACTGCTGGACTGCGAAGCGTGCATGATCTCCGAGTTCGACGATGCCAGCGGGACGGTGCGCCCTCTGGCCGAATTCGATAGCACGGGCCACAGGCTGCCTGATGCCCCCGCCTACACCATCAAGGACTCCCCGATGGTTGGCAGGGTGCTCCTCCAGCGTGAGCCCTTGGTGCTCACCGTCAACGACCCGGCAGCCGATCCAGCCGAAACAAACGACATGCGCTGCTGGAACATCAAGACCCTGCTCATGGTGCCGCTGGCCAACCGCGGAGGCGCGATCGGCCTGCTCGAGGTGATCGACCGCGAGCGAGAGCGGCGATTCTCGCCCCAGGAGCTGCGCATTGCACGAGCGATCGCCGCGAGCGCTTCGGTCGCGCTCCAGAGCGCCAGAGCCCTCGCTCGGCTGCAGCGTAGCGACAGCGACATGCGACGGTTCGAAGATGCGGTCGAGCGGATGATGGCGAGCATGGGTGACTTGTCTGGCGCGTCGACCATCACGAACGTTCTCCAGGCCACCGCGACCCTGGCCTGCGAAGCGTTCGGCTGCGCCTCTGCCACCGTCGGTTGGGCGGACGAAGCCGCCAGCGTCAGTCATGGCATCGCGAGCCTCGGCGACCGACTCGCCGCTCCGGATGCAGAAAGCGCCCACGCGCTCGCCTGCCGCGTGCCCTGCGGTGGGCGATACCTTAGCCTCAGCACCACCATGCGCGACCCACCGGGCGCGAGTCTCGCCGGTCTGGCGCGGCTGCTTGCATCCAGCGCCGCCTGGAGGATCGCAAATCTTGCCCCCACAACCGAGCGGCGGCATGCCTCGTCCCAGGTAGCTCCAGCCGATCCCGCGACTGGGGGTCAAGAGACTTAGCTGACGGCGGCCTTGCCTCCCCACTCTCCGTCACCATGTTCGAGGACAATGCTCGGCAGATCGTTGTTGGAGGTCTTCAAGACCGGCTCCGCCCCAAGAACTGCGTCATTTGCGGCCAACTCTCTGCCCATGCCGACACAGAGCCGACGAACGTGCAGGGGCAGGCGGTGCCTCGACCGCGGCGCGCTCAACCGCCTACGCGCTCCAGAAAACGCTCGCGCCGCTCCTTGGACCAACGCGCGCAGTAGGCGGGCTTCTGCGCGATGATGCGCTTGAAGCACAAGCTGCACGTGGGCGTGCAGACGGTGATGGGCTCGGCGATCTGCCCGCGCGCCTTCTTGGGCCAAAGCGGGTCGGCAAAGATGATGCGCCCAAGCCCGATCAGGTCGGCGGCGCCGTCACTCAGGATGGCCCGCGCCGTCTCCGGCCGCTGAATGCGCCCGGCTGCGATGACGGGCATCGTCGGGACCGCCTGTTTGACGGCAGCCGCGAACGGCGCCATGAAGGCCTCGCGGCGGTCGTCGACGACGTACTCAGGCGGGGAGTCGTAGCACCCGGCCATGACCGAGAGGTACGTCGCGCCGGCGCGCGCCAACTCCAGGGCGAACGGTCGCGTTTCGTCGAGCGTGATACCGTCCGGGACGCACTCATCCGCCAGGAAGCGGTACCCCACCGGGAAGCCATCGCCCACCGCCGCCCGCACGGCTGCGAAGACCTCAAGAGGAAAGCGCATCCGACCCGCGAGCTCGCCGCCGTACCCGTCGTGGCGCAGGTTGGTGCGCGCCGAGAGGAACTGTGTCAGGAGATAGCCCATGCCGCCGTGAAGCTCCACAGCGTCGAATCCCGCCTCCTTCGCCCGCCTCGCCCCGGCCGCAAAGGCGGCGATGACGCGGCCGATGTCGTCCTGGTCCATGACCTTCGGCGTGACTCCCCAGGTCTCTACGGCAGAAGGCGCGATGCGCTCGGCGCATTTTGCGTGCCTTCCGGCGTGATGGAGCTGCAGCACGGCCGGCACGCCGCGCGCCTTGATGGCCTTCGCCAGACGCGCCAACCCCGGAATGAAGCGATCCTCGG
>Ga0182021_10002827_pt1 | contig 20370 bp, 18 predicted proteins | sample 612E3MmetaG_FD_120493 | JGI IMG/M metagenome (GOLD analysis project Ga0182021, IMG submission 120493) | Permafrost microbial communities from Stordalen Mire, Sweden - 612E3M metaG (Illumina Assembly) | ecosystem: Environmental > Terrestrial > Soil > Wetlands > Permafrost | place: Sweden... | reverse complement strand
CCTACACTCGGTCACAGCCATTGCACGGCTTTCACTTCCCCAACCGTGTCTGGAGCGCATGTGAGCACCGTCACGCCCGTCAACGACCCGTTGGTAGGGCATGTCTTCGGCGACCGGTACCGGATCGTCGAGAGACTGGCGCGCGGCGGAATGGCTACCGTGTACCGGGCCGTGGACACGCGCCTCGACCGCATCGTCGCGGTGAAGGTCATGCACGAGGGCCTCGGCGACGACATGGACTTCGCCCGCAAGTTCGACCGCGAGGCACGCGCCGCGGCACGGTTGTCGCACCCCAACATCGTCGCTGTCTTCGACCAGGGCGAGGACCGCGGCCGCCCGTACATCGTCATGGAGTACGTCGAGGGCCGCACGCTGCGCCAGGTCATCGCGACCCAGGCGCCGCTCTCGCCGGAGAAGGCGCTCTCCTATATCGAGCCCGTCGTCAAGGCGCTTGCCGCGGCGCACGAGGTCGGCCTCGTCCACTGCGACGTCAAGCCCGAGAACGTCATCATCTCCGACCGCGGCGTCGTGAAGGTCGCCGACTTCGGCCTGGCGAAGGCCGTGACCGGCCAGACCGTGACCGCGACGCAGGGCCTGTTGATCGGCACCGTCTCGTACATCCCTCCGGAGCTCGTGACGTCAGGGCGCGCGACGTCCCGCTCGGACGTGTACTCGGCGGGTGTCGTCCTGTTCGAGCTGCTCACCGGCCGCAAGCCGCACACCGGCGAGACGCCCATCCAGGTGGCGTACGCGCACGTCCACGCCGACGTCCCCGCGCCGTCCTCTCTCGGCCGCCACAAGGTCGCCATCCCGGACTACGTCGACGCTCTCGTCGCCGCCTGCACCCGCCGGAACCCGGCCGAGCGTCCGGTCGACGGGCACGCGATGCACCTGCGCGTCGCCCGCGCTCGCAAGGCGCTGCTGCGCGGCCTCGACGACGATCCACTGCTCGCGGAGCGGCTCGGCGCCGGCCCTGGGGCCGACATCTCCGATCCCGCACCGGCATCGCCCGTGAGCCCCGTACGTCCCGACGCCCGTACCGTGCTGATCCGTACGAAGACGCCCACGGAACCATCCTCGTGGCGCTTCGTGCCGCGGGCGGAGATGAGCGAGAAGCGGCTACAGGCCTCGACCCCTATGTCCCCGATGGACATCGACGCCCGCACACCTCAGGGATCGCGGACGTCGTCTGTGCGGCCTCTCGTGCGTGTGTCCCAGACCAAGGTCCACCGTCGGCGCCGCGGGCTCGTGGCGCTGGTCCTGCTGCTGCTCGTGGGACTGGTCGGCGGCGGCGGCGCGTACTACTACTTCGCCGAGGCCCGCTGGACGACGACGCCCAACCTCGACGCCATGACCGAGCAGGACGCTCGGGCCGCGTTGGTGACGGCCGTGCTCGGCGTCAACGTGACCAGGGAGTACTCCGAGACGGTCTCGGCCAGCCACGTGATTCGTACGGATCCGATCGGCGGCGCCCGCATCCTCCGCGACGGCACCGTCACGATGGTCGTCTCACAAGGCCCGGAGCGGTTCGACGCCCCCACGATCGTCGGCCTCGCCCGAGCAGACGCCGTCGCGGCGCTGACGAGGCTCACCCTTGCCGTCGGCACGGTCACCGAGGCGTACGACGAGACCGTACCCGTCGGCACCGTCGTGTCCTCGGCCGTCGAACCCGGCACCCAGCTCAAGCGCGGTGCGACCGTGGACTTCGTGGTCTCCAAGGGTCCGAAGCCGATCGACATCGCCTCGTACGAGGGGAAGTCCGCCGACCAGGCCACCACGGACCTGCAGGCGCTTGGTTTCGTCGTCACGTCGACCCAGGCCAACTCGGCGACGCTCGCCGCAGGTCTCGTGATCTCCCAGGCACCAAGCTCCGGTCAGGGCAAGAAGGGCGACACGATCGCCCTGGTGGTCTCGAAGGGCCCGGTCATGGTCGCCGTCCCCACCGTGCGCGGCAAGTCGAAGGCGGATGCGACGACCATCCTCCAGGCCGCCGGGTTCCAGGTGACGATCAAGTCCATCGTCTCGGGCGGGATCGCCTTCGGCATCGCGTACGGGACCGATCCTGGGGCGGGCACGTTGGTCGCCCAGGGGTCGACGATCTCGATGCTCGTCGGCTGAGGGTTCATGTCGCAACCGCCCACTCCGTCTCCGCTGGACGGGTTGCGCTGCCCCCCATTCGGCCTGGGGTTCGAGCGGACGATCGCGGATCACCAGCGGGGTGTCACCTCGACGGGCATCCCGTACCAGGGCTTCGACTACGCCTCGACGATGTACGACAAGTACGCGGGCGTCGCCACCATGCGGCTCGCGATGTGCCTCCCTGCGTTCTTCGTCTCCCTGCCCGAGAACCCCCGTGCCGGGATCGCGGGAGTCCAGGTTCCCAACCGGGCCGGGCTGCTGGTCGTCGCCGACAGCCTGGCGTACGGCCAGGCGGTGCTCGACGGTTCGCTCGTGGAGATCCGGGAGTTCGCCCGCCGTCGAGCCCTCGACCTCGCGATCGACGGGGACTCACTGACCGCGATCCAGGTACCTCTCGGCTCCGACGGTCTACGCGCGTACTGCGAGGACATGGCGATGGTCGCGCAGACCATCAGCAGCAACGAGACGCTGCGACGGTTCACGATCCCCCGTGAGCCCGGCCAGGGCTTCTACGGCTACCCGGGGGCCCTCTACGTCGAGCGCGACGACCGGCTCCTGGCCGATTCACCCATCACGCTCAACGGCCACGACCATCGGGCGATCAACGTGATCGCCATGGCTCCGCGGCAGGGGCTCCAGGCCGTCGGGTTCACGCACTGGTACCGGACGACCTCCAGCGACTCAGACGGGAACGCCACCACCACGACGCACCAGGAGCACCTTGTCTCCCTGCGGCTGCCCTTCGCCTTCGGGCGGATCGGCGTCGACTGGCGAGGGCTGGGAGACCCCATCATGCTGTTCGCTCCCGCGTTCGAGAAGAACCACCAGGTGTCCGCGGACGACAGCGAGTTCGGCGGCGATGTCGTACGACCCATGATCGACTGGCTATCGGTGATGGAACCGCCCAGCTTCGCCATCCAGGGATCGGGGATGTGGTTCTCGCTGGGGACCGTCCCCAGCCCGCAGACCACGCAGTGGTGCGCGGCGTTCGCCCTGGAGTTCTTCGACCATGTCGTCACCGCGGTGTGGCAGAGGCTGGGATACCCCTCCAACCCGATGACGCTCGACCTGCGCTGACCGACGAACGCCGGGGCCCAAGCCCACACTGGGTCGGTCCCCGGCGACGCTGTCGTACGGGCTACTCGTTCGGCTGACGGACTCCGATCGTGAGCAGCAGGTTCGCGTACAGCCTCTGGTCACCGGTGGCGACCACGCAGCACACGTCGTCGGACTTCGCTTCGTCATAGAAGTCGAATCTCGGTACCTCGGTGAACGGGATCCCCGGCAACTGCGCGCGGTAGCCGTCGTGGGCCGGGATGTGGGTCGGCGCGTCGGGTCCCGGGCTCGGGATCATGATGGCCGCCGACTCGATCGGTACGGTCTGCTTGAGCACCCCGAGCACGTCGTCGACGGTGAGCAGTCCCGGCGCGAGGTTGAGCGCGATCCGTTCGGCCCGCGGGCTCACCCACACGGAGTGCGGGTAGTTGCCATCGGCCAGCAGGATCTTCGCCCCGTGCCCGGCGCCGCCTATCGCGCGGAGCAGCTCCGGATGGGTCATCGGTCCGTACAGCACGTCACAGCCCCTTCAGCACGTCGCCGCACAGGTGTATCTGCAGGCCCATGCGAGAGAACATCGCAGCCTTCGCGACCAGCGCCTTGTCGGCGGTCTCCGCATCCGGCGCGTACACGACGTTGAGGTGGTTGGCCTTGTGGCGAGCCATGAGCTGGTCGCGCGAGACGCCGTGGAGGATGGCGTTCATGATCGGCCACTCCGGGTTGGTCGCATCGAGCCGGCGCTTCACCTCAGCCTCAGGCATCTCGATGCAGGTGCCGCGTCCCAGGTCGACGTGGACGGCGCCATCCATCTGGAAGACACGGCTCCACACGATCTCGCCCGGCTTCGAGACGCCGGCCAGCGTGCCGCCGCCCAGCGGGAAGAAGTAGTACGACTGACGGTAGCTGTGGGCGTTCTGGTAGCCGCCGAGGTGAGATGCGGGCACCGAGCCGGAGATCTCCAGGACCCAGACGAAGTCGCCGTCCCACTCGTCGCCCCAGCGGACGTCATGCAGCGTGGTCGCCGGGTCGAGGCCCATCGCGGTCCACACCCGGTTGGTGACCAGCGCGTCGATGGCGACACCCTCGTCGACCTCGTTGAAGTGAGGGATCGCGACCCCTGCGTACAGCTCGTGACGGCTGTCCCGCGCGTACACGGGCGGCCGATCGACGTTGTTGAGCAGCCCCTCGGCGAGGTCGGAGGCGGGGACGAGGTCCTTGAGGCCCTGCTGGTACTGGATGCCGACGACGTCGGCGCCGAAGTCGTTGGCGATGCGTACGGCGGCGATGTACATCTTGAACTGGCTCGCCAGCTGGGTGTCTGTGAGGGACTCCTTCCAGTCGCCGTCGTTGTCGACGTGGAACGTCATGCCGGCCTCGTCGAGCCAGCGGCGTACGGCGTCGGCCTCCTCGTCGGTGACCTTGTTCATCTCGGCGACCAGCGCCGACTGGCTGAGACGCTCCTTGTAGATGCCGTACGGGTTGATGAGCTCGTCGTCGAAGATCGCGTTGTACATGCCCATGCAGCCCTCGTCGAAGACCGCGAGGATCGCCTTGTTCTTTTGCAGCTCGTCGGCGAGCGCGACGCCGAGCGCCTTCTCGTCCGAGTCGGGCAGCGTCGGCAGGTCCCGTACGTGCGACTGGTCGTGCACGATCTCGCCCGTCGCGAGCCACGTCTTGAGCTGGTCGATGGCCCAGTCGTCGGTGAAGTCCTTGCTCCACAACGACGAGTGCGCGATCCCGGCCTTCGTCATCGAGGCGGTGAGGTTGAGCAGGCCGACGAGGCCCGGGAAGTCGCCGGCGAAGTTCGCGACGACGAGGATCGGGCCGGTGTGGTCGCGCAGGCCGGAGAGGACATGGTGGCTGTACTGCCAGACGGCCTCGACGACCACGAGCGGCGCATCCAGCGGGATCGAGGCGAAGATGTCCATGCCTCGACGCTGGTTGTCGATGAACCCGTGACCCGTCGCGGGGTCGACCCCGTGGGCACGCTTCACCTGCCAGCCGAGGGCGTTGACGGCCGCTGCGAACTCGGCCTCGACCTGCTGCTGCATCGCCCAGGTCTTGACGTTGGTCGTCAGTCGCAGGTCTCCGCTCGCCACGGTGTAGACGGTCTTCGGCTCGGCCACCGGCCTCGTTGCCAGAGTGGGGAATGCGTACGTCATCGGGGAACTCCTTCTCTTGTTGTTCGGGTCATAGTGGTCGCCGTTCTCACGGTGTCATGGCGAAGGCGTGCTGGTCGTGGGTGACGACGGTGGCGACGACCTCGCGCCGCGGGGGTCCGGAGTATCCCCGGATGCGTTCGAGGAGCATCTCGGCCGCTCGCGTGCCGAGTTCTCGCGCGGGCAGGTGCGTCACCACGAGACCGCGGGGGATGTACAGGGTCAGCGGCAGCTCACCGAGCGACACCACGCCGAACTCCGTGAGGTCCTTGCCGACCGTGACCAGGTGGCGCACGGCACCCACCGCCAGTCGGTTGTTGGCCGCGAAGATCGCGTCCGGAGGCTGAGAGAGCTTCGAGAGCTCCTCGGTCGCGCTGTCGCCGCCATCCATCGTGTAGGGGACACGGATGCACAGCTCGTCGGGGGGCAGCGTGCCGAGACGCTTCAACCACGCCTTCTTCCAGCCCTCGACCCGCAGGTCGGCCGTCATCACGTGCGTGGGTCCGGAGATGCACGCAACGCGGACGAATCCGAGGTCGAAGAGGCGCTCGGTCGCGTCCTCGGCGCCGGCGACGTTGTCCGCGACCACGACATCGACCTGGCTCTGCGGGGCGTCGCGGTCGATCGCCACGACGGGCACGCCTCTGCTGACAGGTAGCGAGTAGTCGGCCTCGTCGCTCGTCGGCGCGACGATGATGCCCGCGACGTCGCCGATGGCGGCAGCCACGAGCTCTGCCTCGAGCTGGGGGTTCTCGTCGGTGTTGCCGAGCATCACGGAGTAGCCGGCGGCCCGCGCGATGTCTGTCACGCCACGGGTCAGGGCCGTGAAGAACGAGTTCTCGATGTCGGGGATGAGGACGGCGATGATCTGCGAGCTGCCCATCCGCAGCCGACGCGCATTGCCGTTCGGTACGAACCCGAGCGCGGCGGCTGCCGCTCGTACCGCCTCCGCCTTCGCGGTCGAGACCTTGGTCCCGTTGAACACCCGGGACACTGTCGCCGTGCTGACGCCGGCGCGTTCGGCCACGTCGTAGATGGTCGTCATGCGGTCGCCCCCTCGAACCAGGGTGCGGCGGCCAGGTAAGCGGCCACGAAGCGTTCCTTGTGATCCTGGTACTCGTCCACGCGGGCCGATGGCAGAACCTCGCGCTCGACTGTGGAGAGACGAGGGGCCGCGGAGAACTCCAGCTCGCCCAGCCCTACGAGCCCGGTGATCGCGACGCCGAGGCTGGTCGCGCCCGCAGTGACGGAACGGCGTCGTACAGGATGGTTCCAGATGTCTGCGAACAACTGAAGCCAGCCGTCGCTGGCCGCTCCCCCGCCCACGATGTCGACATGCTCGTCCGGCATGACGAGCGGCTCCATGCACAGCGCCAGCCCGAATGCCACGCCCTCGAGCGTGGCCCGGACCATCTCGGCGCGGCCGTGATGACGACGCAGGCCGGCCATGACACCGGTGGCGAGCGGGTTCCACCAGGGACTGCGCTCGCCGGTGAGGTACGGCAGGAAGAACAGCCCGGTCGAGGCCGCTTCGGCAGCAAGCCCCTCTGCCACCAGATCGGCCACAGATGTACTGGGGGCGATGGCGTCGCGGAGCCACTCCAGCGTGCCGGCGCCGGCCTGCGTCGTCGCGGTCGGGACGAACGCGCCCGGCACGACATGTGCCAACGTGAACGAGCGCCGCAGCGGGTCGAGGACAGGTCGTACGGTTGTCCGCGAGTACCAGGCGGACGTTCCAAGACAGACATAGCCGGGGGTTTCGGGGGTGACGCAGCCCGAGCCCGCAGCAGCCATGGGCCCGTCGCCACCGCCCGCGACGACCACCGTGGCCGTTGTCAGACCGAGCTCCGCGGCCGCGCTACGGGTGAGCGGCCCGAGCACCTCGGTGCTCTCGACGACGAGGGGCATGAGACGGGAGTCGACGCCGCTGGCGGTGATCACCTCGTCGGACCAGCCGCCTGAGGCGAGGTCGTACGCCGCCGTGGAGGAGGCGTCGGTGACGTCAGTCGCGATGATGCCCGTGAGCCGGGCGTTGATGTAGTCCTTGTGACCGATCGCGCGGTAGGCGCGGGCCACGACGTCGGGCTCGTGGCGCTGCAGCCACATGAGCTTGGGAATGTTGTACGTGGCGGCGAGACGGTTGCCGGTGATCCGGTACGCCTCCTCGTCACCGAACGCGGCGCTGAGCTCGTCGGCCTCAACGGCCGCACGTTGGTCGGCCCAGATCATTGCTGGGCGCAGGGGTTGGCCGGTGTGGTCCACCAGAACGACGCACATCATCGTGCCGCCGACACAGATGCCGGTCACGGCGGACGGGGACGTCCCGGTATCCACAAGGAGCTGGCGGGTGGCCTCACAGACCGCTCGCCACCAGTCCTCGGGGTTCTGCTCGGCCTCGGCCCTCGTGCCGTACGCGGTGGCGTACGACACGGTGGCCGAGCCGAGCACTGTTCCATCGAGTGCGTGCAGCGATGCTTTGTCACCTGTTGTTCCCAGGTCATGAGCAATCAGCACGGCAGCCTCCGGAGTCGATGGTGGAGTGCGAACGCCCGCCCCCCACCGATCATTTTGTCAGTCGTACAGAACAGCAGCGATCTTCGGATCGGTGATGTTCGTCTTGTCGTACCAGTAGAAGCCAGTGTCGATCGTCTTGGGCTGAGACGTGCCCGCGATTGCCTTCATGGCGGCGTCAACGGTTGCGGCACCCATGCCCACGGGGTTCTGGGTGATCGCGCCGGCCATCAGGCCGGACGTGATGGCGTCCTTCTGGTCCTTGCCGGAGTCGAAGCCGACGATGGCGAGGCCGGTCTTGCTGAGCTCCTGGACACCCTTGACGATACCGATGGCCGAGCCCTCGTTGGAGCCGAAGATGCCCTTGAGGTCCGGGTTGGCAAGGATGATCGACTTGGTGATGTCAGCCGACTTTGCCTGGTCGCCGCCGCCGTACTGAGGATCCAGCAGGGTGACGTTCGGGCAGTTGGCCTTGATGCCGGCGATGAAGCCGTCACGACGGTCGATGCCGCTCCGGGAGGTCTGGTCGTGGACGACCATGGCGACCTTCCCGGCGTTGCCGATGAGTGCGCACATGTGTTTGGCGCCCTCAGCTGCGGCAGCCTTGTTGTCCGTCGACGCGGTGGTGACGGGGATGTCGGAGTCGACACCGGAGTCGAACGCGATGAGCGGGATCTTCTGGGACTGGATCTGGGCCAGCTGGGAGGCGGCCGCCTTGCTGTCGAGAGCGGCGAACGCGATCGCGTCCGGCTTCTTGGCGATGGCGTTGGTGAGCATGGTGATCTGGGACTCGACCTCGGTCTCACTGGCGGGGCCCTCGAACGTGACCCGTGCGCCAACCTTGGCCGCCTCGTCCTCCGCGCCCTTCTTGACTGCCTGCCAGAACTGGTGCTGGAAGCCCTTGCTCACGATGGCGATGTACTTCTGACCGCCTGCTGAACCGCCACTCGCGGCACCTGACGACGCCGGCGAACCGGTGTTGCCCGTTGAGCAGGCCGCTAGTGCCATCGCGGCGGCAACCGCTGTTACCGCGATGACCTTCGACGCTGAACGCATTGCTTGTCCTTTCGATTGGTGGTGCTGGTGTTTCGTTGGGTGTTTCGGTTCAGGTGGCGGAGCCGCGACGAGCGCGCAGCTGGTCCGCGTAGACGGCGAGCAGGATCACGATGCCGAGGATGACGTCGCGCCACTCCTGGGGCACCGAGATGATCTGCAGGCCGTTGTTGAGGACGGCGATGATGAGAGCGCCGATCAGCGTGCCCACGATCGAGCCTTTGCCTCCGGAGAGCGACGTTCCTCCGATCACGACGGCCGCGATCGCCTGGAGCTCGTACCCCTGACCGCCCGTCGGCTGTGCGTCCCCGAGTCGAGCGGAGATCATCACGCCTGCCAGACCGGTGAACAGACCGGCGACGGCATAGATGACGATGAGCCACTTCTTGACGTTGACGCCGGACAGAGCCGTCGCCTCCTCGTTGGAGCCGATCGCGAGGTCGTACCGGCCGAGGAGCGTGCGGTTGAGGAGGACCGTCGCGATGATCGCCGCGACGGCGAACACGATGACGGCGTTCGGGAAGTTGCGCGGCAGCGGTACCCCGGGAAGGAGGTTGTCGCCGATCAGCGTCCCCGTGGAGATCTGCTGGTAGCCGGTGGGGAAGTAGATGGGAGCTTCCTTGGACACGACGAGCGCCAGGCCGCCGGCGATGAGCATCATCGCGAGCGTGGCGATGAATGGGGGCAGCTTGTTGACCGCAACATTGAAGCCGTTGACGGCGCCGAGCAGGCCGCCGAAGAGGATCGCCATGGGCACGCCGAGAGCGATCGGAATGTGCCAGTTCGTGATGAACGTGGCCGACATCACGCCGCAGAAGATCATGCCGGTACCGACCGAGAGATCGATGCCGCCGGTAATGATGACGAGCGTCGCGCCGAGCGCGAGGATGCCCACGACGACCGCCGAGAACAGGATGTTCGTCACGTTGCTGTAGCTGGGGAAGATCTGCGGGCTCGCGATCGCGAAGACGATGAAGAGGATGGCCAGTCCTCCGAACGCGAGCAGCTGCTGGAGGCGCTGCCGGATCGCCTGGCCGCGGCTCGTCGCTGTCGCCGCTAGCGCCTCCGCAGCAACTGATGCCGCGGGCCCATCAGACTTGGGTGCGGTGGTGGTCTGGGTGGGGTCGTACGTCATCGTGCGTCCTCCTCGTGGTGGTCGGCTCCCGCGGCCGCCAAGGGGCCGCCATCGGGGTGGGTGGCTAGAGCAATGATCGATTCCTGGCTCGCGTCTGCGGCGGCGAGCACGGCCGTGATGCGACCCTCAGCCATGACGACGATGCGGTGGCTGAGCCGGAGAACCTCCGGCAGTTCGGAGCTGATCATGATGATCGACTTGCCTTCGGAGGCGAGCCGGTTGAGCAGGTGGTAGATCTCGTCCTTGGCACCGATGTCGATACCGCGGGTGGGTTCATCGAAGATCAGCACGTCGCTGTTCTTGACCAACCAGCGAGCGATCACGACCTTCTGCTGGTTGCCGCCCGACAGGTTCTTGGCCAGCTGGGCCACGCTCGGCGTCTTGATACGCAGCGCCACGCGCTGCTCGCCCGCCACCTTGGCGATCGCACGGTCGTTGACGAACCCGAACCGGGAGAACTGATCCGCCAGCGACGAGATCGCGATGTTGCTGGCGACGGCCTGGCCGAGCATGAGGCCGTACTTCTTGCGGTCCTCGGACAAGTAGCCGATGCCCTGCTTGGCGGCTTCCGCGGCGTTGTGGGGGTTGACGATCTTGCCGCGCAGCCGGATGGTTCCCGAGGTCCGAGGGTCAGCACCGACGATGGCCCGAGCGACTTCCGTACGTCCCGCTCCCATGAGGCCGGCGAAGCCGAGGATCTCCCCCTCGTACAGGTCGAAGCTCACGTCCTGGAGCAGCTCTTTGGTCGAGAGGTTCTCGACGGTCAGGAGCACGGGTCGATCGGTGCGTACGTTCTCGGGGCGGGCGCTGGTGTCGATGGCCCGACCGACCATGCGCGAGATCACCTGGTCGAGAGTGGCCTCGGCCATGTTCAGCGTGTCGATGTACTCGCCGTCGCGGATGACCGTGACCCGGTCCGCGATGCGCTTGAGCTCGGGCATCCGGTGGGAGATGTAGACGACGCCGGTCTGCGGCGTGATGAAGCGGCGGATGAGATCGTGCAGGGTATCGACCTCGGCGTCGTTGAGGGCGGCGGTGGGCTCGTCCATGATGAGCACCCGCGCGTTGTACGAGAGTGCCTTGGCGATCTCGACCATCTGCTGCTTGGCCACGGTGAGGCTGTGGACCTTGGCACTCGGGTCGAGCGGCAGGCCGAGACGGTCGATGAGCTCGCGCGCCTGTGCCTCGAGCTCCTTCGGCTTGGTGAAGAAGCCGCCGGTGAGAGGCTCGCGGCCGATGAAGATGTTCTGCGCGACCGTGAGGTCGGGCATGAGGTTGAACTCCTGGTGGATGATCGCGAGACCGCGTTCCTGCGCCTCTTTCGGGTTCTTGACCGAAAGGGGCTGCCCCTCGAGCCAGAACTGGCCCTCTTCCATCTGGTAGATGCCTGTGAGCAGCTTCATCAGCGTCGACTTGCCGGCGCCGTTCTCGCCGACCAGCGCGAGGACCTCGCCCTTGCGCAGATCGAGCCGCATCCCCGACAGAGCCTTCACGCCAGGGAACGACTTGGTGACGCCTTCAGCCTGCAGCAGCAGGTCTGCGTCGTACGGTCCGGTGAGCGAATCGTTCGCTGGTACTGGCACCGTTGCCTCCCTTCGGGCTGCGTTGCCCGGCTAGGAAATCGATTTCATCTGAAATCGATTTCAGATAATAAACGCATGGGGAGGGCTCCTGTCAACCCGCTGAGGCAGAGTGATGAAATCGTTATCAAACGGCTGTGAGGGATCCCCTGCCAGCGTTGCGGGACGGCCTCGACGGTACGGACTGGGCGGGCGCTCGGACTCAGCTCACCCGACGAGCAACGCCTCGCCGATCGCCGGCGTCAGCAGGCTGGTGACCGTCAGTTCGGGGATGCGGCTGGCGATGAGCGCGCGACCGCGCCCGTTGAGCAGCCCTTCGTGGATGAGGAAGCCCTGAGGCGCTCCCACGGCGCGTACGAAGTCGATGGTCTCCCCCATCGCGGCCCATGGCCCGTACGCGGGGATGGCCACCAGGTCGACGCCCTGCGGCACCTCGGCGAGGCTGTCCCCGGGATGGAACAGCGTGGGTTCGCCGGAGGCAGAGATGACCAGTCCGACGTTGCCGATGCGCGGGATGTCGCGGTGGATGACGGCATGCAGGCCGCCGACCGCGGAGATCGTCACGCCGCCGAGCTCGACCGACGCATCGGCCGCCAGCGGGCGGGCGCCGGTGAGCGGGACCTTACCGACGACCTGCGGCTCCACGTACACGCGGGCCCGTGGATTCGCCGCGAGGAGCGTCGGTACGTGCTCGGGGTCGACGTGGTCCGCGTGCTGGTGGGTGATGAGGACCGCATCCAGGTCGGTGAGCGAGTGCCACTCGCTGGAGAAGTTGCCCGGGTCCAGCAGAAGCCGCTGGCCGGCGACCTCGACGAGTACAGCCGAATGTCCCAAGTGCGTGATCCGCATGCCTCCACCCTGCCACGAAAGGCGAAGGGAGGCACCAGCGACAGCCAGTGCGGTTCAGGCGAGCAGTGCGCCCAGAATCCGGCCCGCCTGTACGCAGTCGTCATGGCTCACGTCGAGGTGGGTGACGGCCCGTACCTGGTGGGCGCCCACGGCCGAGATAGACAGACCGGAGTCACGGGCCGCGGCCACCACGTCGGCGGCCGTCTTGGCGCCGGTGCCGATCACCACGATGTTGGTCTCGACGTCCTCGACGCTGACCGCCTCCGGCGCGGCATCGGCGACCGCCTCCGCGAGTGACCGTGCCGCGGCGTGATCGTCGGCGAGACGGTCGATGTTGTGGTCCAGCGCGTACAACCCCGCGGCAGCGAGGATCCCCGCTTGGCGCCAGCCGCCGCCCAGCCGCTTGCGCTGGATCCGGGCCCGCGCAATGTTCTCGGCCGAGCTCACGAGCACCGACCCCACCGGCGCCCCGAGCCCCTTGGACAGGCAGAGCGTCACGGTGTCGGCCAGCGACCCGTAGTCGGCGAACGACACCCCGGACGCCACGTGCGCGTTGGCGAGGCGGGCGCCGTCGAGGTGAATCGAGACTCTCTGCGCGGTGCAGCGCTGCCGCAGCTCGTTCAACGCCTCGATCGGCTGGACGGTACCGCCCCCGAAGTTGTGCGTGTTCTCGACCTCGACCACCGAGGTCTCGGTGAGGAAGGGGCCGGTCCCGATCGACAGCATGCTGGTCACAGTGTCGGGATCGATCCGGCCGCGTACGGACGGGAACGTCCGTGTCGTCACGCCGTGCAGCGACGCGTGCGCGGCCATCTCGGCCCGCACGATGTGAGCCTGCGCATCGCACAGCACCTCCGTACCCGGCTTGGTGAGCAGCCAGATGCCCAGCAGGTTGCACAGGCTGCCGGTCGCGCAGAAGAGGCCGGCCTCGTGCCCGAGCAGCTCGGCGACCCGCCGTTCGAGCGCGACGATGGTGGGGTCCTCGCCGTACACGTCGTCGCCGACCTCGGCGGCGGCCATGGCCTCCCGCATCGCCTGGTTCGGACGCGTGAGGGTGTCACTGCGGAGATCGATCACGAAAGTTCCTTGTCAGAAGTCCATCGGGGAGAAGGCCTGTACGGAGTTGCGCCGGCGCAGGGCACCGGCGCCGAGCCGGTCCGCCACGAGGAAGGCCAGCTCGAGCGACTGCTGGCGGTTGAGGCGCGGGTCGCACACCGTCTCGTACCGGTCGGCCAGCTGCGCCTCGCTCACGTCGACGGTGCCGCCGACGCACTCGGTGACATCGTCACCCGTGAGCTCGAAGTGGACGCCGCCCGGCCATGTACCGAGCGCCTCATGCACGTCGAAGAAGCCGTTGAGCTCGGACACGACGTCGTCGAACGAACGGGTCTTGTAGCCGGTGGACGAGCTGTACGTGTTGCCGTGCATGGGGTCGCAGAGCCACGCGACCTTGCGCTCGGCGGCGGTGACGGCCTCGATGATCGGCGGCAGCGCATCGCGGACCTTGTCCTTGCCCATGCGGGTGATGAACGTGAGGCGGCCGGGCTCGCGGTCGGGGTCGATCCGGTCCGCGATCGCAAGGACCTCCGCGGGCGTGACGGACGGTCCGAGCTTCACGCCGATCGGGTTGCGGAGCTTGCGGATGAGCTCGACGTGCGCGCCGTCGAGAGCACGGGTGCGCTCGCCGATCCAGATGAAGTGGCCGCCGACGTCGTACGGAAGGCCGGTGCGCGAGTCGATCCGCGTCAGCGCGTGCTCGTAGTCGAGCAGCAGCGCCTCGTGGCTCGCGTAGAAGTCGACCGTGCTGATCGCCTTGTCGTCGACGCCGCAGGCGACCATGAACGCGAGCGCCCGGTCGATCTCGTTGGTGAGCTCCTCGTAGCGGGCGGACACGTTGAGGTGGCGGACGAAGTCGGAGTTCCACGAGTGCATGCTGCGCAGGTCGGCGAAACCACCCTTGACGAACGCGCGGACGAGGTTGAGCGTCGCGGCGGACGCGTTGTACACGCCGAGCAGACGCCCCGGGTCCGGCTCGCGGGACTCCGGCGTGAAGTCGTAGCCGTTGACGGCGTCGCCACGGTACGCGGGCAGCTCGATCCCGTTCCGTACCTCCGTGTCGGACGAGCGTGGCTTGGCGAACTGGCCGGCGATGCGACCGATCTTCACGACCGGCACCTGCGCGGCGTACGTCATGACGACCGCCATGCTGAGCAACACCCTCAAGCGCCCACGGATCGAGGCCGCGTTCACGCCGTCGAACGTCTCCGCGCAGTCGCCGCCCTGGAGGATGAACGCGTTTCCGTCCGCCACCGTCGCGATCTGCGCCCTCAGCTCGTCGCACTCTCCGGCGAACACCAGTGGTGGCAGCCGCCGCAGCGACGTGAGCACCTCAGCCAGGTACGCCTGATCCCGATACACGGGCTGCTGCACCGGGTGCAGGGCATGCAACGCGTCGAGTGCGGGAATCTGGTCGGTCACGGTTGTTCAGGCTACCGGTGTGGCGCGATTGACGCTCGCCCGTTGCGACCCCTGGTCATTTCGTGCCCTCGGCGCCTGGCCACGTCCCCCAACGGACGAGGGGCCAGGAACTGCAGTGACAGCGGTACGCCCTCGGCGGGTCGTGACTCCTCGACATGGCTACGAAGAAGGGGCCGAACCCGAGGAGCCACCAACTGCTCCTGCATCACTTCAGCATCGGCGCGTCGTGACCCCTCGACCAATCGCGCCCGACGTCACCGATCGAGGAGCCAATAGGAGCTCGTGCATCACTGCAGCACCCGCGTGTCGTGACCCCTCAACGCTTGTGCGAGTGGTCCCGTCGCCGTGAGCGAGCAACGCCAACGACATCACGGCTCCACGGCGGCAACCAGGCTAGTGGGCCTCGCCGGAGTAGCCCTGCTCAATCGCGTACAGGGTGAGCTCGACGCGGTTGTGGAGCTGGAGCTTCCGGAGGACGTTCTGTACGTGGTTCTGGACGGTCCGGTGCGACACGAAGAGCTCGTCGCCGATCTCGCGGTACGCCATTCCCTTGGCGACCCGGCGCAGCACCTCGGTCTCGCGGGTCGTGAGGATCGGGCCCTCGTCGTTGTGCTTGGCCGCGTCGGTCACCATGCGGCGGAACTCGCCGAGCACAAGACCGGCCAGGCCAGGGGTGAAGACGGCATCGCCGTCGGCGGTACGTCGTACGCCCTCGAGCAGCTCCTCAGGAGTCGCCGACTTCACGAGGTAGCCCTTGGCCCCGGCCTTGATCGCCCGCAGCACGTCGTCGCGCTCCCCCGAGGCCGAGATCACCAGCACGTGCATGTCGGGAAACTCGTGCAGCAGGATCTCCGTACAGGTCGCTCCGTCCGGTGCGGGGATCTGCAGGTCCATGACCAGGACGTCGGGACGGGTGGCCCTGGCCCGGCGCAATGCCTCGTCGCCGGTGGAGGCGGTCGCGACGATCCGGAACCCCGCGGCCTCGAGGTCGCCCGACATCGCATCGATCCACACCGGGTGGTCGTCGACCAACATCACCCGCGGGCCGTCAGGCTCGGTCATGAGCACTCCTCGTGTTGTCCCTACTGGACCGGAATCCGCAGCTCCCAGTCAACTCCCCGGCCCGGCGCGGCGCGTACGACCGCCTGCCCGCCGAGGTCGCGGATCCGTCCGAGCACCGAGTCGCGGACCCCGATGTGGCCGCGGTCCCCGGCTTTGGTGATGTCCTCCGCCTTCGCGCCGACCCCGTTGTCGCGCAGGGAGATGATGAGCTCGCGGCCCTCGTGCTCGAGCAGGACCCATGCCCGCGCGGCAGGTCCGGCGTGCTTGGCGACGTTGGCGAGGATCTCAGTCACGACGGCGTCGATCTCGAGCGCCTCACGGCTCGACACCATGACGCGCTCGGCCATCGCGGAGACCGTGACGGTACTGCTCTCGTGGCGATCGAGGACCGAGGTGATGTCCACCTGGTCCGAGGCCGGCGCCTCGAGCGGGTTGCGGTCGAGCAGCAGTACTCGCAGTCGGCTCTCCTGCTCGCGGGCGAGCGACGCGAGCCGTATCCCGCGCGGCCCGAGGCCCGGGCCTTCTCGCTCGACGAGGGCCAGGACCTGCAGTACGCCGTCGTGGACGATCCTGTTGAGCCGCTCGCGCTCGGCCAAGGACGCCGTTTCCGCGAACGCCCTGTCGCGCTCCCCCACCGACGCCAGCAGCAGGTCGACGAGCACGCCGATCCCCGCGCCCAGCAGGGCGAACACCACGACCCAGCTCCACAACGCCGGCTCCCATGACGGGGTGACCACGACGAGGATCCCTCCGACGACGCCACCGGCGATGGCTCCAGGGATCACGCCGTACGCCATGGCCACCACCAGGGGTGCGCAGATCGCCCAGTACGCCGGAAGCGCCAGGTAGTCGCTGGCGAAGACCGATGTGCCGAGGATGGGCCCCGACAGCCCCATCAGGGCGAGCGAGACGATGAGATCGGCGACGATGAACGTTCGGCGGCGAGACGCTGGACGCGCGTACGCGATGGCGGCCAGGGCCGTCCACGTCACCATCCAGATCAGCGCCGCCACCAGGAGTCCGCGATGCGCGGCTTCGTGCCAGCGGAGCGCGTTCACCAGGAGTGCGTGAACGCACAGCGCGATCCGCAGCCAGTTGACGACCCTGAGCAGTGGACGCAGCAGGACCTGGGAGGCCGCCGAGTCCTTCCGCGAGATCCACACCGGCGCAGCCGGCATCACGAGGTCTCGGGCTCAGCGCTGGGGATCTGGGCGCGTGCCGAGTTGCTGTACACGGGCACGTACTCCTGGCCGGTGATCTCCTGGATGGCCACCATGACGGCGTCGGTGACCTCGCGGTACACGGATCCTTCCGTGGAGCCGAAGTGCTCTGAGAAGTCCAGAGGCTTGCCGATGCGGATCCCAGGACGCCTCATGAGCGGGATGCCGAACGGGCCGCGGACGAACTGGGTGTCGGAGAAGCCGACGGGGATCACGGGGACGCCGGCATTGAGTGCCAGACGGGCCACGCCTGTACGACCGCGGTACAAGCGGCCGTCGTGCGACCTCGTACCCTCGGGGAAGATCCCAACCACGCCACCGTTGTTGAGGACCTCGTAGATCGGACGCAAGCCGTCGGCGCTCGCCCGGCCTCCGGAGCGGTCCATGGGCACCTGGCCGACCCCCTTGAGGAACCAGCCGAGCACGCGGCCCCAGCCCGGCATGTGGAAGAGCTCCGCCTTCGCGGGGAACGTCATCGGGCGCCTGATCATCGCCGGCAGCAGGAACGTGTCCCCTGCGGACAGGTGGTTGCCCGCGAGGATGACGCCGCCCGTCTCGGGGATGTTCTCCTCGCCCTCCACCCAGGGCCGGAATGCCAACACGCACACGGGCCTGACCAGGAGGTACTTGAACAGCTCGTACAGCAACCTGGGCCCTTTCACTGGTCTCGCCAGGACTGTAGCGCCCGGGGAGCCGCCGAACGGGTCTACCGCGCCTACGATTGAGCTCGTGACCACCACCGCAGGCCTCCGCGAGGGGGCAGAGCCGTTCTCCGGCGGCTCCGGCACGATCGGCATCCTCCTGATCCACGGCTTCACGGGCAGCCCGCGCTCTCTGCGTCCCTGGGCGGACGACCTCGTGGCGCGCGGCTATCGCGTCGAACTCCCACTGCTCCCCGGGCACGGCACCCGATGGGAGGACATGGACCGGGTCGAGTGGACCGATTGGTACGCAGAAGTCGAGCGCGCGTACGACGCGCTGGCCGCCGAGACCGACCAGGTCTTCGTCGGGGCACTGTCGATGGGCGGGTCGCTCGCCCTCGAACTCGGCGCCCATCGCCCCGTCACCGGCCTGATCCTGGTCAACCCGTCGGTGAGGACGAACGACAAGCGTTTCCTTGTCCTGCCACTGCTCTCCCGCGTTATGCGGTCCATCCCGGCTATCGGCAACGACATCGCCCAGCCGGGTGGCGACGAAGGCGCGTACGACCGCACCCCGCTCAAGGGCGTCGTCCAGCTCACCAAGCTGTGGCGCGCGGTGCAGGGCGACCTCGGCAAGGTCACCGCGCCGGTGCTGATGTTCCGTTCTCAGACCGACCACGTGGTCGACCCGTCATCGGCGGCCACGATCATCCGCGACATCGGCTCCCACGATGTCCGCGAAGTCATGCTCGAGCGGAGTTACCACGTCGCCACCCTCGACTACGACGCGCAGGAGATCTTCGCGGGCTGTGCCGGCTTCATCGCCTCGCTCGTCGGCGGATGACCGACAACATCGACGACGAGTTCCGCCAGATCGTCGCGTCGCAGCTCGCCGACCTCGATGAGGAGTCGATCGACGACTTCGACGTGGAACCACCACCGCCCGTACCGCCTCTACCGCCGCCCAGGGTCTCGTACGAGCTGACCTCGCCGCGGTCCTGGAGCCCCGGTCCGGAGATCGACGACTTCGTCCCTCCGCCTCCGCTTCCACCAGCGAAGAGCCCGTCGGCGGTCGCCTGGGCGGGCATCTCCTCGATCGCCGCGGGAGTCATTCTTCTGGGCGGCGTGATCCTCGGATGGCTCGCAGCGTCGTGGGCCACCCCCGTGGGCTTCATCGTCTTGTGCTCAGGGATCCTCGTCCTGTTCACACGGCTGCCGAAGGACCGGGACGCCGGCCCCGACAACGGCGCGAGGGTCTGACCTACTCCGCCAGGAAACCGTCGCGAAGCCTGCGCCGACGAGTGCCCCGGACGCGGGTCGTACGGCGCCACGGCCAGAAGGCGGACGCCAGGCCCGGCGGCTCGGAGATCGCGTGCCGCGCGAGGTCGGCGGCACCGATGAGTCCCGCGTCGTTGCGGAAGTGGGCCAGCGCGATCCGAGCGGTGGGGCGATAGCCACGTCCGGTCAGCGACCTCGCGTACGCGTCGATCGCGGGCTTCAGCAGAAGACCACCTGCTTCGCTGACCCCGCCCCCGATGACGAACAGCTCCGGATCGAGCGCCGCGGCGAGGTTGGCCATCCCTTTGCCCAGCCAGGTACCGACATCAGCGATGAGCTCGATGGCCGGGCGGTCGCCGGACAGTGCGAGCGCAGTCACCTCGGGACCGGTGATGCCGTCGGGACCGGCGGCCGCCGCGAGCCCAGCCGCTTGAGGCGAGCCTGCCTGAATGAGGTCGTTCGCCTCGCGGACGAGTGCGTTGCCGGACGCGTACTGCTCCCAGCAGCCCCTGTTCCCGCAGGCGCACCGGTGGCCCTCGGGCACCACAGTCATGTGGCCCCACTCTCCGGCCATCCCGTACGTGCCGCGGAACACGCGCCCGTCGACGACGAGCGCGCCACCGATGCCCGTACCGAGCGTGATGCAGACCATGACGCCCGCGCCCCGACCCGCGCCGAACCTGTACTCGGCCCAGGCGGCCGCGTTCGCGTCGTTGTCGACGATGACCGGCAGGTCGATGCGTGTACGGAGCCGGTCGCGCAAGGGCTCGTTGCGCCAGGCGAGGTGCGGCGAGAAGCGCACCAGCGCCTGCTCGGTGTCGACCCATCCCGCCGCGCCGATGCCGACAGACGACACCAGGTGGCCGACTCGCAGCTCATGGACGATCTCGACGATCGCGTCCTCGACGCTTTCCGGACTCGATGTCGGCGACGGCAGAGTCATCCGCTCGATCACCTCACCAGAGCGCGTCACGACGCCCGCGGCCACCTTGGTACCGCCGATGTCGACACCGATGCTGAGCATGACGCTGACCCCCGAAATCCGTGCTTCGCCCACACCCTACCGAGCCGCCGTGTGTGCCTAGCTGTACTGACCGGGAACGTTGGTCAATCGGGTGATCGGGGGTTTGCCTCCGATGGCTGAGTGTGGCCGGTGGTGATTGTATTCGTGGAGCCATCCGGCCAGGGCGTCGCGGCGTTCGGTTTCTG
>Ga0182021_10002826_pt1 | contig 20370 bp, 17 predicted proteins | sample 612E3MmetaG_FD_120493 | JGI IMG/M metagenome (GOLD analysis project Ga0182021, IMG submission 120493) | Permafrost microbial communities from Stordalen Mire, Sweden - 612E3M metaG (Illumina Assembly) | ecosystem: Environmental > Terrestrial > Soil > Wetlands > Permafrost | place: Sweden... | reverse complement strand
TGAAATCGTATTCAACGTCTGATTTGGACGCATGATATTAAGATCTTCATCGGGCAGGATGTTAAAAATTGACAATGCCTCCTGCGCCATTGTTTTATGCTGACCGGTAAGACAATAATGAACCCGGCAGTTTTCGCGTTTTTTCGCCTCAAGAGCAATGGGCGCCGTCTTAATGATTTCCGGCCGTGTTCCGGCTACGATAAGGATTGTTTTCATTCTAAGTTTATTCCGATGATTCCGACTCAAGAGAAGTCAGCGTTTTTATTTGTTTATACCAGGAAATGTTTATTTTGAGGCCATCCTCAATTGAATGTTGAGCGATGAAACCCAGTGTTCGAATTTTTTCTGCTCTATGATATGTTGGTGTTGCAAACTTCTTCATGCGAGCACCAGTTATAGAGAAATCTTTTCCTGTAACTTTTCCAAGGATATCAAAGAAACCGCCTACAGTAACCGCTAATGTTAATGGGATATGGAACTTTATTGATTTTCTTCCCGACACTTTGCAGATTAAATCGATTAATTCATATGTCTTCATATGTGGTTCATCAGCATAATTGAAGATCTGAATTCCCTTCGAATATTTTTCCATGACAAACATTGTTGCGGCTACTAAATTTTCTACATAAGCTATCGACTTAATATTTTCTCCATTGCCAACCATAATAAACCGGCCATCGCATACCTGACGTATCAATCGGAAAATATTTGCTTTGCTGTTCGGCCCATAAACAACAGTGGGACGGATGATAATTGCCGTTCTCGTCGGATCTTCATCTGTCCAAGCACGTACTAATTTTTCTGCAGCAAGCTTTGAATCTCCATATGGATTATTTGGCAACGGACTTGTCTCTTCCGTGGTATTCGATTGCGCACCATACACAGCGACAGAACTGAATAAAATGAATTTCTTAATGTTTGTCCTTCTTGCCTGTTCCAATAACACTTCAGTGCCATGTTTGTTCACCATGATATATTCAGATTCAGTGATACCGAAGTCTTTATGCGCAGCTGCAAGATGTATAATACTATCAACATTTTGCATTGCTTCCAAGACTTTTTTGTGGTCAAGGATATTTCCCTCAATTTGAGTAAATCCTGTAAGCACGTCTGTTCTCGGACGAATGTCCAATCCCTTTACTTCAAAACCATTGCTTAAAAGGGTTTGAGTAAGGACGGTTCCCACAAATCCTGCATTACCAGTGATGAGCACCATTGTATCGTGTTTTTCCTGTTTTTATGAACTTAATATTTCCAAATATTTGTCGGCAGCATTATTAATCGAATATTTGTCTTCAGCGAGTTTTCTCGCACGGTTTCCCATATCTAAGACCATATCAGGATTACCCATGATGTTTAAAATAACCGGCAAGGCATTGAGCGGTTTATCACTTGGGACAACCCACCCTATTTTCTCTTCTCTCAGCGTCATCGCAACCTCAGAATTTGGATCAACAATCGCTAAAATCGGTTTTCCCGCAGCCATCATGTTATACATTCTACTGGGAACAGATATCCCCGACATTCCAGGGATAAAAGATATTATTCCTATATGCGCAGCATTTTGTACTTCGCAACGAAGATCATTTGAAAAGAACGTGTGTGTCGTAACATTCGACAATGGATGAGCATACAGAGCTTGGTCAAGCCATTTCTTCTTCGCCCCATCTCCAATAATAAGAAAGTGCAAATTCTTCACTGATTCGCTTGCTTTTGCAAGTTCAAGAATCGCTTCAATATTGTGTGTGCGTCCTAGATTGCCGGAATATTGAAAAATAAATTTATCCACAAGATTAAACTTTTTCAGGATTATATTTTGCTTGATATTTTTAGGCATAATGATTGTGCTTTCTGCCCAACTAGGAATCAAGCAAATCTTCGATTTAAGATAAGGCTCTTTCCTTAACAACAGATCCTGCATATCTCGCCCAAGCACTACAATTTTATAAACTTTTTTGAACAAGTATCGAGCAGCATAATCTAATGCCTTGAACGTAAAACTATTCGTACTGAGTACATCCACAACCGCTAACGCTTCTGGATACAGGTCATAGAGCACCAGTATTACTTTGACAGAGATCAGCTTTGATGCAATCAGAACAATGTATGGCAAAGTGGGTGGATTGCCGACAACGAGAACCTTATCCGTTCGGCGCATATTTTTTAAAAGCAGGACCATAAGTTTGAAAGAATGAATTAAAATATTAACAAATCGAAACGGCAGCCTATGCCTATCAAAATAGTCAACTTTTATCCTGCGTATGCATATTCCACGATACTGTTCATGCAAATTATATTTTTCATGCGACAATTTTTCAGGAACTGCGGTGATTACTCTAATCGCATATATTTTTGATAATTCTAAAGCAAGAGATGTCAACTGATATCCCGTACCATTATCCTCCGGATAAAAGGATTCAGCAATAACCCAAAGAGTATTGTTTTGAGCATTCATCGATTGTTTGCTTTTCAAAGAATTAAAAACATTATTCGCCATTGACTTTTTACTACTATCTTTATGTACTGACACCATTCCTAAGCGATCTTCCATATCTTTTATACGACATATTTTTAAATTATTCCGCGATATATCGTTTTCGAATTAGTATTGCCGGGTTACCTTGATAAATCCCGTGAGGCTCCATATTCTTCGTTGCTACTGATCCGACAGTTAAGATTGAATACATACCACATGTTATGCCCGGACAGACTATCGATTTTGCCCCAATCCAAACACCATCCTCTATAATTATCGACTTCGTTATAAGGTCGAAGGTTTTGGTTTTATAGTTGTGGTTACCGCATAATAGCATGGCTCCCTGTGAAATGCAGCAATTCGTGCCTATGGCAACATTATCAAGATTATCAATCCAAACATTTTCACCAATCCAAGTATAGTCGCCAATATTTAGTCGCCAGGGATACTTTATGTTCACACATGGTTTTATGTGTACGCCTTTTCCCACGTTTGCCCCAAAATTTCTAAGAAGTGCTACTTTTACTCTAGAAATCGGGAACCATGCACTTTTCATAAATACCGAGTTTATAAAATACCACAACAATAGTCTTATCTTACCTGCTCCGGGATTATACCACGAATTATTAAATTGTGAGAGGTTTATTTGCATAGATCGGTTTTCTTATTTTGTTTAACGAAGTTGCGTTTGCAATCTTTGATTATCATTATCCTTTCGTTGTTTATCATCCATAGCATTGAGACTCATTTTTTGCATCAGTAAATTTTGTTATTTATCACCACAATATATTGTCTAAATACAGTTCCAACAATAGTTCTTGCGAATGTTCTTATTGCCTGAATCCATTTTGCTCTCAGTCTTTTCACACGAATATTCGAGGTTGAACAATTATTAAATGAATATTTCTTTATTTGGATAATATACGGAAGAAAGATTTTCTTTTTAAGAATCTTAGGAGGAAAATGAAATGTCAAGCCTAGATTCGTGTTATATATACTACGAGTGATCTGCTTAAATCCATGGAAATGATAAAACACAATCGGATCTCCCGAAACAAACACCTTGCCATCTATTTCATAAAACATGTAATCGGCTACATTCCAAGCTGCGACGTTCGCTCCTTTGTGATTGAGCACCTTGACACCATGAAATAATTTAGGCCATTCATCAAGGTAAAGCTGATCTGCAAATTTACCATCCTCGAATCGCTCATAGCACCATTCAATGCATCTCTCTCGCCACCACTCCAAACATGCAATTCCATTCTGATCCCGGCGAAAACTTAACCATCCCACATTGTACTTGCCTGTATCTGGAGCAGTCCGATATTCCGGGAAATTATGCACAGTAATACCTATAGAATATCCCTCAAGTTCATCAATCAGGGGCAATGGGTCTGAAAAGAAAAACAAATCAGCATCCAAATATGTAATAATATCTATTAGGGGATATTCTTTGAGAACATACAGCGGCAGCGACGGACTGCAAGTATAATAGTATTCCAGACGCGTTCGATTATTCTTCGTTGCAATAAGCTTTATATCTCCTTCTTCAAAAGACTCCGATGGAATTACCGTCACTTTCGGAAGATTGAGCGCTTGAATGTGTTTAACACTTGTTTCATCGAAACAAAGCATATAAAGATGGAAATCTCGACAATGCTCTATTAATGAATCGTACATTGCTAACGCTCTTGGCAGGTAATGGATGTCAAAATATGTGCAGAAATACATCAGCCTAGATTTTACCGCCATTGGCGTACCTTTTCATAGACACACGATACATCGTCATTACTCAGTTCCGGAAAAACAGGCAGGCATAAAAGTTCATTGCATATATTTTCGCTAACAATCAATCCTCCTTCACCCGGTATTACTAACGATCGATATCCCTGCTGAAGGTGAACAGGCTGGGGATAGAGCACGGAAGTGCCTATTTTTGCTTTTGTAAGAAATGATTTTAATTCATTTCTATATGAACTTTTTACAGTAAATTGATGGTAGACATGCCGGCATCCTTTCTTTACTGAAGGCAGCAGTAAAGAAGAGTCCGAAAGTTTTTCATAATAGATTTTCGCTATATTTGCGCGACGAGCATTATCTTCATCAAGATATTTTAATTTAACTTTAAGAATAGCAGCTTGAATTTCATCTAAACGAGAGTTCATACCAGCAATTTCGCTGATATACCTTTCCCGCCATCCATATTGACGCAGCATGCGAATTTTTTCATACATCTTTTGATCGTCCGTGACGATTGCCCCGCCGTCACCGATGGCTGAAAGATTTTTTGTGGGATAGAAACTGAAGGTACCCAAATGCCCTATTGAACCGACATGACGTTGATCAATGCTGGCGCCATGAGCTTGTGCACAATCTTCAATAACAAATAAATTGTATTTATTTGCAATTTTCATAATAGAATCCATGTCAGCAGGATGTCCGTACAAATGCACTGGAATCACTGCTTTAATATTTAATTCAGGATGTTTACGAAGTGTATCTTCCAGAAGTACGGGATTCATTGTAAATGTCGATTCATCAACGTCAATAAGGACAGGCTTTGCACCAGAAAGCACAATGGCCGAAACGGTTGCCACAGCTGTATGAGAAACAGTCGCAACAGCGTCTCCCGGTCCGATACCACATGCTTTGATGGCCAGCAAAATGGCGTCTGTTCCATTTGCAACACCGACACTATAATGGACACCGATATATCGAGCAAATGACTCCTCAAACGATTCAACATTTTTACCGAGGACATACCAACCGCTATTCAAAACAGATGAGACGGCATTATCTATTTCATCCTTTCGCGCAAAATAATTTGCACCCGGATTAGCCGATAAAATTGATCTTTCAAGCATCGAATTCTCCGCATCCATTCAAATATACTCTGCAATATTGTCTTTGTAAAATTCCAATGTTTTTGTCAACCCCTCCCGTAAAACAACGCACGGCTTCCAGCCGATAGCTTTCTCAAATTTTGTAAAATTTGAGTAATAATCGCCGATGTCAATTTTTTTCCGTTCCATAGGGAACTCATGCATCGTATAACGTCCTCTACCGTTAACTTCCACCAACAAATCTCCCAGTTCTTTTAAACTGACAGCTTCTTCACCTCCCAGATTAAATATCTGTCCGTTTGTTTCATCGCTACACGCTGCCATCAGGAATGCATCAACACAGTCACTCACATATGTAAAATCACGCAACTGATGTCCATCCCAGATTTCAAACGGTTTATCCTGTAAAATCAGTTTGATCCAAATCCCGACGAAGGTCTGCCTGGCATCCTTTATGCGCATTCTCGGTCCATACGTATTTGTCAGCCGCAAGGCACATGTTCTAATTTTGTATACATTATTATAGAGAATGTGATACCATTCGCCGGACATTTTGTTAATCCCATTGACATCCACCGGTCGAAGAGGATGATTCTCATCAACCGGCAAGTAGTCAGGTTTTCCGTAGATTTGACGCGTACTGGCAAATATCACTTTTATATCGGGGTTCTGATTCCGGCACGCTTCGAGAATAGAGAGTTGAGATGTACAATTTATTTCCAAATCAGTTTTAGGATCCTTCATGGAATCGATATGACTTGTTTGTCCGGCGAGGTTAAAAAGATAATCCTGACCGCGAATTAAATATTGCATACTATGGTTATCCCGAACATCTGAAATATTCACTTGAACCTTGCTTTCAATCCCCTTAATATTAAAGAGTGAGCCGCCATATTCAGGGATAAGACTATCTATCAAAGTTACATGAGCTCCTAATTCCACAAGTTTCCTCGCTAAATTCGAGCCAATAAATCCTAATCCGCCGGTTATGATTACTTTTCTATTGCAAAACATCTCAAATGCATCTTTTTTATTTCCCATGTTGTCGGCTTCTTTTTTTTAAATAATTTTCTCAAGTCGCCTTGAATAGACAAACAAGATTTTCATTTGTTGCTCTATTTTTCGGTATTACTTAGAAACGAGACCAAAGGAGGCTTAGCGTTATTTTTCATTATCCTTTGCAGTTCCTACAAGCACAAATAGTTTATTAAGATAACAACAAACTGTGAATTAAAACATCAACTTTTTAAAACTCCAGCACATCAATGGGATGTGTATTCGTTGATTCTTTTCTTTGCATTTTCGTGCCAGCTATACTTCGTCACCATTTTTTCCCGACCTCGTATGCCCAATTCCTTGCGATATGAACGATCTATCAATTTTTTCATCGTGCAAGCTAAATCATACACGTCACCTTCTTTATATGTCAAGCCATTATTATCTACCCGGTCGATCTCTCCAATCCGGTCGCTTACAATAATCGGAAGACCGCATGCAGATGCGTCGAGCATCGACATCGATTCCTGAGTCGGCCAAACACCAATGTCGGCAAGTTGATAAAATTTTGGAAGATCCGTATAATTGACAAAAGGCAGGACTGTTATGCCTTTGATATTCTCGATAGACGACTTTTGCGGGCCGTCTCCTATAAATAGACCTTTGAATGCCAGTCCTTCATCTTGCATCAAAGAAACTGCCCTTGCAAGTAAAAGAGGATTTTTATCATGAGCGAATCTTCCGGTATAAAGGCAGACAATATCGTTATCCAAAAATCCAAGTTCCTTTCTAAAAATATTTCTATGCTCTTCATTTTCATTAAGTTGAAAAAGAGTCGTATCTGTTCCAAGAGGCAATAGTTCGATTTTATTTTCTGGTACTCCGTACATCTGATGTGCAATAGCGGCACAATCCGGAGCTATGGCATAACACTTTTGGACTATAGTATTCATAAAATGACCCGGCAACGTACGAGTGAGATAATAGAGAGATTTCTGAAAATATTTTCCCTTTTTCTGTTTTAAAAAAGGACGCACGACAGACATATGCTGATGACATTCGGAATAAATTCTCCATTTGAATTTTTTCTGGAACAAAGCAATTATACATAAATTCAGCGAAACTGCGGAGGTGAACTGTACAACATCAGGTGAAAGATATTCGATCTTTTTTATTAATCCCTCAATAAATATGTACCCCCCTACTAACCGATACTTGCATCTATGCACAGTATATCCGTCAATTTGAAACGAACCAACAGCTTGTTCAGAAATACCCAGATGTTTTTCAAATACTTCTTTATAATTCGGCAAATTTCCGTATATATTAAGATTTGAAGAAACCACATGCACCTCATGTCCTAATGCAGCAATGGCTTTCGGTAAACAATTTTCAGTATGCCCCATTCCTCGAGAGTAGTATTCTGATACAATAACTATCCTCATATTTCAATTGCCTTCATTTATTGACGATTATTATAAAACAGCCCATTACAATCAGGAATTCAAAACACTTTTTAATAGACAATAATCATATCCATCGGAGCATCTAGTCTTTATAAAACTTTTCCATTTTCCAGGCAATTTCACATATGACTGCGAGAGAAGCAAAGATCGTCCATAAAATTGTCCAGCGAAGAATGGAACTATTCATCATAAAACAAAATGGGAAGGCAACCATTAAAATTATAGTATATCTCAACGCTCTTTCCACATCATCATTTTTCATTAATTTTGCCGTTCTACGCACTTTGACAACATACCAAAATGTTGAAAACAGCCAAAATATAAATAATGACCATACGATCGCTCCATAGTCCACCAGTACTTCAATCCATAGATTATGTGATACAAAAATACCGCCTGTGGAGCGCATGTCTGATCCAGTTTGGACACTTTTTAAGAATCCGCCTGCACCAACTCCTAATCCAGCTGTTTGTTTTGCAAGTCTTAAACCGTTGATGTATAAATTTGTTCTGCCCACTTGACTGGCCCCGTTAAGTCCTTCTTCCAACTGTTGCAGACGATATAATGAATGTTCTTGGTATGTAAAGGCGAGATATACTATTAATGTTATCAATATTATTGTAAGCCATTTCTTCAGAGAAAAAGCCTCCTCCCTTTTCTTAAGAAAGAGCCAGAATATCAATTCAAGAATAATACATCCCATCCCCAATCGACTTGCATTGACAACCACAATAAAAACACCAAGCCACAGTAAAATCAGATATATTGTCTTCCTAGTATTCTTTTTCGCTTGCTCGAACGACCACAAGAGAAATGGAAAACATAATACAATGAAGGCACAATAGTTGTTCCTATTTCCAAAGGTTGCACCTGCATAAATCATAATAGTAGAAGCAGGTCCACCTGTTTCTATCCCCCCCCCAGATACTGGAATAAACCCACCTTCATCCGGCAGGTGCTGAAATGTCATAAATTCCCACATTGCTAAAGGAAGCGTCAGAATAAATGCTGATACCCATCCGAACCGAATGATGGATAAAACATTTGAAGCCTGACTTGATAAATTCAGGAGAACGAGAATGACGATAAAACTGATAATGAGAATGATCAATTCGTTGATACCGTTGGTTGCATCAGATGTCCATATGAGCGATACGATGCCCCATAGGATCCAAACAAACATTGTAAATACTAATCTTTTGCTTGGTAAAGATATTGGCACGAATAATTTGTTTTTCAGAACCAGGTAAAAGAAAATAATCAGGGCTACAAGCCTCGTCGGTTGCAGATTTCCTGCCATCCCGGGGCCTACCGCAAGAAAGGCAAGCATTAGCCAAATTACAACAGAATTCCAATCTTTCTTTTTACCGAAGGATTCACGGATATAAAAAGCATCAGGTGGCATTACTTTCCGATCTTTAATATTAATGTTACAGTACTATTTTATTGATCCTGAACAATGGTCGATCCTTCACACCTATCTCATAATTATTCAAGTCCACAAGTATATGCGAATAATTAGTGCCGCTCCAATTAATCAATAATGTGTTTTGTCATGCAGAATTACATTATTTCCGCAGCACTAGGCCTGATGGAATACAATATCATTTATTAGGATCGGCACTAGATTAATATCTTATTAAATTTTCCATTTGGTGTTCGATTATTTTAAAAGGGTCTTCACTTAATGCTTCAATACAAAATGCGCGCACCGCGGCAAGCTGCCCGTCATTGAATCCTTCATTTACATTTTTTGAAGTTAAAGTAATATTCCTAAAATTCATCACGGGCAAATAGCAGGAATTATAGAATGATTTCACTGCCATATTTTTTGCCAGTTTTGTCATCGCATTTAACCATATATCATCTGCCATAAAACAATACTTTACGAATGCCGCTGAATTAAATACGGTAGGATGTAGGACATGGGGAGGGTAGAGTACACCGCCAATACCTATTGGAAATATATCATAGCCTGGGGATTCTGCTAAAGGCTGGTTTTTCCACGAAACATAAGGTTGAATTACATCGTTCGAAACTTCGATTTTGGAGCAATGATTACAGCACACACATGTTGGGAATTTTTGATTCAGTTTAATTAAATTTTCTACAAGAAATGAATGATAGAACACGTCATCGTCAACAGTAATTATTATATCATTGGGAAACTCCTGCATGGCGTAATAATATTTTTTATGTGAACGTAAGTCATCTCTGCAGAGACGGATTTCTAACCCTCTTTTCTGTAATCGTAAGAGTTTTTTTGGAAGAGTTTGTAAGTCTGGAAATTGCTCTTCAGACAGCCAAAGAATTATCTTATCGGGCTTTTGCGTCTGGCGTAAAAGGCTTTCAATCACCAACCACAACCTGCCAATGCGACCGGGAAACGAAGTGAGAGATACAATGATTCTACCTTCGGTCTTTATGCACGCTTTTATCAAATACTTTCTATCCCCATTTGTTACATAAAAACATATTGGCAAGATCATATTAGATATCACTCGCACCATAAATCGAAGTGCTGAATAATAACGCAGTTTTGTAAGTAATGTTTTTCTGTCTTTTATCGAGCTATACAATCTATCAAAGAAATTAACCATAGTATTCTAATGCTCATGAGAGCTATTATCTTCTATGACATATAGTGAAAAATATTCGGTGGATAGAATATGATTCTTTAATTGAGAACAACTTATATACAGCATGCGCAATTAAATAAAGTTCTCATTCGAATATGATTTTTCCCCTTTCGTTATCCTGTTTTATTGCTTTATGAGATGCATCTGCTTGAATACTATATGTTTTAACTCTTGATATTCGGGCTGTGAAATGATCTCATAACCGACTGGAAATAAAATTAATCCCAGCGAACATTGCACTACAAGCGTATAGACCAATGGTAGAGCCAATAGGTTGACGCTCCATACACATGCAGCCACAAGGGTAGACAGCAATAAGATGGGAATCAAATCTTTTGTTTGTTTCCATGTTCCATACCCGAAATATTGTTCAGAATAATAGCTGTTGAAAATGAATTCAACGTAATAATAAACTACTGCAGCACAAAGCATATATTTTAATTCGAAATAAAAACCCACGATAAAAACAGGTATAAATAAAATTTTCTTTATTACTTCCAATTTTAACAATAAATCAGAACGTCCTTGAATATTCATCATATTAATATTTACAACCGTGAGCGGATATAAAATGCCGTAGCAACACATAATTTGCAGGTATCCTGCTGATTGTAGCCACTTCTCTCCGATTAAAAACAATATGAGCGGTCTTGCCATAGCAGAGAGACATAACACCATCGCGAATGTAATAATTGCGCTATATAATAATGTTTTTCTGAAAAGAAAGACCAAATGCTGTCTGTTGTTTTGAATACTACTCAAAGTTGGAAAACTTACTTTTTGAATAATCGTAGTCAGATTATTCGTAAAAATGGTGTTGAATTGTTCAGCACGTGTATATTTGCCTAATTGTTCAGTTGAATATAGTTTACCAATTATCGCATAGAAAATGTTTTGATAAAATGTATTTACAAGGTTTGCGAAAAGTATTTTCGAACCAAATCCAAATAATTCCCTAAAACTTTCTTTGGAAAAAATAAAACGAGGCCGCCAACTGCTATATAACCACAAGAACAGAGAAAGCAATATTTGTCTGCTTAATTGCTGTACGACCAAACTCCAGACACCGTATTTCATAACAGCCATACCAATACCGATCATTCCACTGCCAATAGACGCGATGAGAGATATCTTTGCCTGTGTTTTAAAATCAATTATTTTTACAAAAATCGTTCGTTGTATAATTGTAAAAGCATTAATAATCAACAGCAGACTCATCATCGGCATGATGGCACCAAGTATCGGTTCTTTAAAAAAAAGAGCAATTGCAGGGGAGAACAGACACAATAACAGCATCAGGACTATCGCTATGGCTAAGTTGCAGTAGAAAACAGTATTATAGTCTCTGTCTGAGGCATCGTTTTTTCGAATCAATGCCGTAGCAAAACCGCCATCAACTATGGAATTTGAAACAGCAATAAAAACGGCGATGAGCCCTAAAATTCCAAATTCAGTAGGACTTAATAGTCGAGCCAATACGATGCCTACTAAAAAAGTAATACCAGAATTGGCTAAATTATCAATAAAGCTCCATTTAATTCCATTTATTGCTTTTTCTTTAACTGATTCCATGCTCTTGATTTTCTATCACGATTATTTTAGCCGCTAAAATTTCAACCTGTAAAAGGATAAATCTTTCAGAAAGAACAATTCATTCTTCTATCTCTTAACCAAGTGAATAAAATTATCCCCCTCCCCCACGCGTCATTAAGCATTCTAAGATCCATCGTCAATGACCAATAATCTTTGCTATTGAAATCTGCTCGTTCCAATGAAAAACCATTATAAGAGTCGAAATCTATCAATGATTCAGATATTTCCAGCTAAGAAAGCGACTATTCTTTCGCTAGCTCGACCGTCCCACAACTCTGGGGTTGATCCTTTTTTGATGTTTCCATTCAAGATTTCAATACAAATTTTTTCGATTTTTTCCCAGTTTGTGCCTACTAAATAATTTGTTCCAATTTCAGTAGTGACCGGCCGTTCGGTATTTTCACGTGTCGTTATGCATTGCACTTTCAAAAATGTACTTTCTTCTTGAATTCCGCCACTATCAGTGATAATGAGTCTTGAATTTTTCATCAATGCGAGAAAATCAATATATCCTAATGGTTCTTGGATAATCACATTTTTTGCAATTATCCCCGATAATTCATAGTGTAGAATATTTTTCCTGGTTCTAGGATGAACGGGGAATACAACAGGAAACATTGTCGAGAGGTTGCTCAAAGTTGTAAGAATTTCTTGTAAATTCTTTTTTGAATCGACATTGCTTGGCCGATGAAGAGTGACCAATATATATGCATCTTTTTCTATTCCAATGGTTGATAGTATTGTTGAATACTCTGTCTTAGGAAGATAATACACCAGGCTGTCGATCATCACATTGCCTACAAAAATAATTTTTTGATTTGACACGCCTTCATGCAATAGATTATCGACGCCGCTCTTTTCCGACACAAAGCAATAATCCGAAAGGACGTCCGTCACGATCCTATTGATTTCTTCAGGCATGCTTCGATCATTGCTGCGCAATCCTGCTTCGACATGCGCAATCTTTATTCCATATTTTGACGAAACCAAACTGCAAGCAATCGTCGAATTTACATCGCCGTAAACCATAACAAGATCAGGATTTTCCTTGAGCAATATTTTTTCAAACTCGATCATTATTTTTGCGGTTTGTTCAGCATGACTTCCTGATCCCACACCGAGATAGTAATCCGGTTGTGGTAACTCTAATTCTTCAAAAAATATCTTTGACATCTTTTCATCATAATGTTGTCCCGTATGACAAATAAGATGCTGCACACTTCCTCGATAAAATTGGAAGGCTTTATGGACAGGAGCTGCCTTCATAAAATTAGGCCGTGCTCCAACAACTGAAATAATTTTTTTCATTTCATGCTTTAAATAGCAAAGGGGTGCCTTTGGCAACAAGATTTCTTGTGTCAACGATTGGAGTATCGAATTGTGTAAAGTCAATCTTCCGATATTCATCATGCGCGGTCGCTATTAAGAATAGATCAAAACCTTTTGAAATATCTTTAGATCTTTTACCCGAATATTCAGGGAATTCTCGAGTCGGACGTATTGCAGGGATGTACGGGTCATTGTAATCAACAATTGCACCTAAGGATTCAAGCTTTTTCAGAAGTTGATAACTTGGCGATTCTCGGTCATCGTCTACATTAGCCTTATAGGCAAGCCCAAGAATGAGAATTTTTGCTCCCTTCAAAGGTTTACCGATTTCATTTAACACCTCCATGACTCTATGAACTATAAAATCCGGCATGAAAGTATTAATTTCTCCCGCCAATTCAATAAATCGAGTACTTAGACCAAATTCTCTTGCTTTCCATGTAAGATAGAATGGATCGATGGGTATACAATGTCCACCAAGTCCGGGACCGGGGTAGAAAGCCATAAATCCAAAAGGTTTTGTTTTTGCTGCGTCAATGACTTCCCAAATATCTATTCCCATTTTCATAAAAGTAATTTTTAACTCATTCACAAGGGCAATATTTACACCTCTGAAGATGTTTTCCATCAATTTTGTCGCCTCTGCGATACGCGTAGAAGACACTGCTACCGTTTCCACGACAACTTGCTGATAAAGTTTTACTGCAACAGCCAACCCATCCGGCGAAGTCGCCCCAACCACCTTTGGGATTGTCTCAGTACGATAATCTCTATTATTAGGATCTTCTCTTTCCGGAGAAAAACCAACATAAAAATCTTGATCAACTTTTAATCCACTTTTTTCCAAAATAGGAACGACAATTTCATCGGTTGTTCCTGGATATGTCGACGATTCTAAAACAATAAGCTGTCCTTTCCTAAGACGAGGATAAATCGATTCGCATGTGGAAATGATATACTTCATCTCTGGTTCACGATTTTTATTGAGAGGAGTAGGAACAGCGATGAGAATCGCGTCGCATTCGATCGCTTTAGAAAAATCAGATGTAGGTATAAATAGTTGTAAAGAGATTGCTTTCTGAATTCGCTCACTCCGAATATGCTTAATATATGATTTACCGTTGACGAGGGCATCCACCTTAGATTGATCGATATCGATACCAATTGTTCGAAATCCTTTTTCGGTAAAGCATAAAACCAGTGGAAGACCAACATATCCCATTCCAACGACACCAACAGTAAAATCTTTTATTGCAATTTTCTCCAGTAACTTATCTTTCATAATTATCTTTCGGTTGAATTACATAAAAAGCAAAACATCTTGACAAATATATGTTCTGCATCAATGATCCATCTATAGAGCAAAATGCCTATTTAAAAAACTTACTTTTTGGAAACAGTTTGCTCGATATCTACCAATTCGCTTTTTAGCTTTTTCCTTTCCGTCACCCCGCTTTATTGACAGCACCGTGTTACCGATTTATTCGTGAAACCTGCAGAGGATTCCTGAATGCTCAGCAGAGTATTATTTTTTACCCTTACCACTTCATGAAGTACGAGTATGGCCCGTCCGATATTCTACTTCATTTACCGATATATAAATTCCTGGCCGTAACGTGCGGGAATGCGGAATTATGGCACGGCATAACATAAAAGTACTATTAACTTTCACCGTCCAATTCATAAATGCATCCAACTCGTAAATAGAATTATCCATTTTTTAAACAATTTTTCAAAAATCATTCATCCTTAACAACATTACGCCTTGCGGATTCGCATCCAGCCGTTACTAAATTTCTCTTTTAAAAGAAACCAGAGACTCGATAAAACAAAAGATAAAAACAATATATCTATTATTATCAACACTCTTGGGGGACCTGTTTTTAAAATGGGTTCTTTTGCATACTCACGCACATTAACGACGGGCGTATCTTTAATTTCTTGCAATTTTACAAGCTCAAGCTGTTTAATTAACTCACCGTATATAGTTTGCTGAATTTCAACATTCCGCATCAACCTAGCCTGATCCAATTGCAGTTTCGGGGATTGCAGAATTTGTCTTTTCATTTCTCTAAAAATTGTTAATTGTTCTTCGCAATACGTCAAGGTATCTTTAACTTGTCGTACGCGTAATTCAAGATATTTTCGTTGTTCTATAGCAAAAGACCTGCGTTGGGTTCGCACGTATTTATCCAACGATAATACCAATGCATTGGCAACATCCGCAGATAATTGCGATTCCGGCATTTCTATCATAATCGAGAGTATCGATGTCTGCCTATCAAAGTCAGTCTCCATTCGCGATTTTGCAAGCATTTTAAACATCTTTAAAAACATTTTTCGATCTTGCAGACTGTCTGGAAGTGACTCGTCCGGCTTCAGATCAAAATACTGTATAAGATTGACGGGGTGATCATATTCTTTGGTCTTGTATTGTTTATAAATGACCTCAGACATTACAGCTTCGCTTTTCAATAGATTCTCATAAATAAGCGTCGGAGGATTGTCACCGACACTGACTCCAGCAAGAGAAGCAAGCCCGGAAAGCGAAGAGAACATACTTGACGAACCTTTATTTCCGAAGTCAGGCAAGACAAAAATTGTACTTTGGAAATAAGGCTTTATGAGAAAGAAAAGGATGACGATCGAAAGAACGAGGATTGTTCCGTTGAACAATAACAATTGTTTCCGAAAAGCCCGCACCCTTTTCGCATGAGGCTTTAATGCAATAAAAAATAATACAAGAGATTCAAAAAATGTTTTCTCTTGTTGTCCTATTTTTTCATCTATCAGAGAATCGGATTGATTTATGTTTTTAGCCATAACTATTCAATATGTTTAAATGGTAATGAAAGTATTTTGTCTGATTCTTTTTCTAATTTCCCTCTTCAAAAAAGGATATCCTCACTTTGCGAAGAATCTCGATAAGACGAAGTATTTAAATGAGAAATAAATGAGAAATAAATGAGCTATATATTCGTGAAGTCTTTTTAACTCTACATTCTTCCAATAGCTGCGCTTTGCATTAACCTATATATTTTACTCAATCTTCAGGATGTGGAAATATCAAGCTGGCTCATTCCAAATTGAAATTCGACGATCTCTCATTCAATCCCACCAGCAATAACTACAAGATCTCTCACATTCATTTTCCCTTTTCTTGTATAAATTCGTGGCTTACTTGCAACACTTCTTTTACTGACAGAATGCTCCGGAAATAAATCCTTCTCTATGTTCGGCAATGAAGCTCTATTTTTCAACTCAAAAAATAATTATTATATTAATTTCATTCATGATAAAGCCGTGCATCAATAGCTTCAATTCATCCTGAATGAAATTATTTTTTCAACTGTATTGCCAGCAATGCAATGCTTACTGCCGCTGTAATAACCGCTGCAGTTTGGCTAAAAATATTCATATAGTAACCAAAGCTGCGTTCAATTTTCTTCGGTATCCAAATATAATCACCCTCTTCTACCTTTGTTTCAATTGGTGAAAGCCATTGATGAGTTGAACGCTTGATGATCATCATATCGGTTTTTCGTGCATTTTCAGTAAATCCTCCGCATTTCTGCACATAGTAATTGTAATCCTGACCCGATATATACGGAACATTGCCGGGATATGTGACTTGACCAAACACGTAGATCGTTTTTCTAATGGAAGGTATCGAGATATAATCTCCATTTCTCAGGTATACATCTTCGTCAAGATTTTTATCTATAAACAACTTTTTAAAATCCACATTGACGACTTCGTGTTTGATATGTAGCTCGCTTTCTAGGAGATAATAAGAACTATCTTCCACCGATATTGTTCCTCTTAAGCTAAGCAGTCTCTCAAGCTCTACATCTTCGCGCGAAACTGTAGCACGATAGACTTGAGCAGAAGTAAGTGACGCATACTCCGTAAAACCTCCGCACCATTCTATTACAGTTGAAAGCTTCGTACTATCCTTGGACAATGGATAGGTTCCGGGATACTTGACTTCTCCGTCAATAATCACCTTATAATCTTCTCTTATATCAGGATGTTCTTGAACCACAATTCGATCGCCCGCAATAAGTGCCGGGTTATTGGACGTATCATTCATCCTATTATGGAAATCATGCACCGTCATAACTTGCTTGCCATTCTCAATATCATATCGGTATAAAAGAACACTATCCGCTTTCGCTCGCGCAGTCAGACCGTACGCCAACTCGAGAGCATCCAAAAGATGTTCGCCTTCCACTAATTCGAAACTTCCCTGAACATTCACACCTCCATAAACGCCGATGATGTTTTTCTTCGAATCGATGCGAGGTACAAACACTTCATCTCCTTCCCTGAGCAATTGGTTATATTGATCATCTCTCGTCGCATAGTACTTCGGAATGTCAATATGGACAATATCGCCGGACCTCCTCGTAAGTCTGATATTACGTTTCGATTGCAAGCGCTCTCCCAGAGCCGAAAGGTCGTCTTTAGCTTTACTGATATTTTCCGCCTGACGAAGCTTATTCGCTTCAGTGATTTCATTCGCTTCAGACACTGCTTTATCAGCACGATCTGTTGCATAGAGGATGTATTTTCCGGGAAAACGAACAGCTCCGGTCACAGTTACGGTAATCTGGCGTGGGCTTAAAAGCGTCACCGTAGGCTCACCTGAGAGGTACTTCTTTTTAATCCTGCCGATAATTTTTTTCTTGGCTTCGCTCAATAGCAAATCGGCAATATGAATTTCTCCAACTGTAGGGATTATAAGCGTACCTTCCGGCGTTACAGTTAAAGAAAAATTAACCGGAAGAGTTGTCCAGATATTCACGGAAATCACATCCGATGGTCCCACATAGTATTTATCTGGATCAACAGGACCTTCTAAAGCAAGTTGAATAACAGAAGGCGACTGCATCATACTCTTAAGATCAGCTTTAGATTCTAAAAGATCTGTCTTCGAATCTAAAAGATCTTTTTTAGAATCCGGCATCCATTGGGAAAAAGAAATACTTGTTATCAAACAAAATATAAAACAGGCGGTTATTAATTTCTTTAACAAACATTCTATTGAGTGCGATTCCATCATCATGCCCATTCCCATAAAACATAGTTGATTACGTTCTTCATCTAAACTCGTACTGCTTTTGATAATACTTTTCATACTCACCAGAAATAATTCTTTTCCACCATTGTTGGTTTTTCACGTACCAATCTACGGTTTCATCGATACCGAGTTCAAATGTATATGACGGACGCCATCCAAGTTCATGCTGAATCTTGCTCGAATCGATGGCATACCGCCGGTCATGTCCCGGCCTGTCTTTGACATAGGTTATAAGCGATTCCGGTTTGTTGAGATTTTTCAGAATCAATCTCACGATTTCAAGATTAGCTTTCTCATTGTTACCGCCTATGTTATAGACCTCACCGATTTGTCCGCGATGTAAAACTGCATCGATTGCTGAACAGTGATCCTGAACGTGCAGCCAATCCCGGACATTCATGCCGTCGCCGTATACAGGCAATGGTTTGTCATGCATGGCATTTGCAATCATTAACGGAATTAATTTCTCGGGGAATTGATAAGGCCCATAATTGTTCGAGCAGCGAGTTATCAGCACAGGCAGCCCGAACGTATGCTGGTATGCCAATGCCATCATATCAGCCGAAGCTTTGCTCGCAGAATAGGGACTATTCGGATGCAAAGGAGTTGCTTCCGTAAAGAATCCCGAATCGCCGAGCGAGCCATAAACTTCATCTGTCGAGACTTGTAAAAAACGCTTGATTTCGGCTTCTTTCACAGCATCAAGCAACACGCCGGTTCCGGCAATATTCGTCTGAATGAATTCTGCCGCTCCCAAGATGCTGCGATCGACATGCGTCTCTGCTGCAAAATGGACGATCGAATCGATCCGGTACTCTTTCAGGCAGCGGATGACATTTCCTTTATCGCAAATATCTCCTTTTTCAAAACTATACTGTGGATTCTTTTCAACACCCAACAGGTTCTCCAAATTACCGGCGTATGTGAGTTTATCGTAGTTGATAACCCTATAGTCCGGATAGGTTTCCAGACAGTACCTAATAAAATTACTTCCGATAAAACCGGCCCCGCCGGTCACTAACACATTCATGAAGGCTTCCTCAGTTAATTAATGATGTAAGGTGAATTGCCTACATCTTCATGACGAATTTCATCGACCTTTTCTTTCTTTCCTTTACCTGCGTAGAGACGGTTCGGACCGTTAAAGACCCACCCAATTTCAGTCCCGACATTGTGATACGCATGCACAACACCCGGAGGAATAATGACAGCCATTGGATCGCTTTCCCCCGCTAAAAAGGCCATTCGTTTGCCGCATGTGGCAGAATGCTTACGTGCATCCCAAAGATACACCTTAAATGTCGACGGCCCGATAAAGCCGAAAAAATCCGTTTGGTCGACGTGTTCATGCGGACCCCGTGTAATTCCCGGAATCGTTGCAGAAATGTACGCCATGGCAGGCGTTAGCGCTGCATCAAGTTCATCGGTTCGAAATATCTCGACAAGCCATCCGCGTTGGTCCGTATTCTTCTTGTACGGCATAAGGACAACACCGTCGATCTTTCCATCGTCAAAACGCATCATGTCAAGCCCTTTATACAAGGAAGAAATCACGTATATCAAAAAATTTATGCTGGTACTGAAAGAAAAACCAAATGCCGGAATGAGTGCAACTTCTCCGGACTTTTAAACGCAGAAATCAAGAGGTAACAATTGTGGTGAGGTATTCGCCTTCAATAAGTTTAAGATTACCTGAAAACTAAAAATAAATCACATCATTGTCAACACTTGTTTACATTTTTTCCGGCGCTGAGATGCCGAGTATCCTGCAGCCATTGGCGATAACAGTCTTTGACGCAAGGCACAAGCCAAGTCGGGCTTTGGAAAGTTCGGCGTCAGGGACAACAACCCGGTGATCGTGATAAAACCTGTGAAATCCTTCGGCAACCTCACGTAGATATGTCGTCAACCGATGCGGTTCGAAGCTCTGCGCCGCGGAAGC
>Ga0182021_10002825_pt1 | contig 20373 bp, 19 predicted proteins | sample 612E3MmetaG_FD_120493 | JGI IMG/M metagenome (GOLD analysis project Ga0182021, IMG submission 120493) | Permafrost microbial communities from Stordalen Mire, Sweden - 612E3M metaG (Illumina Assembly) | ecosystem: Environmental > Terrestrial > Soil > Wetlands > Permafrost | place: Sweden... | reverse complement strand
GCAAATTGTTCGTGGATAAGATGGTTGCAAATACTCTGACGGGCATTGTTCACTTCCACGAAATTCCGGGTGAAGGAACACTTGATTTTGCCGCAAGTTTCAAGGCGTTAACGGACAATGGCTATTCAGGGTATGCGTCGGTTGAGTTATATCATCATGTTCAATCCTGGGAAAAGGCATTGAATGATAGTTACAGGCACCTGTCGCAATATGTGTGAGTACTTTCATATGGAAACGAAGAAAACATTTTGACAGGATCCGGTTCGGCGGGTGATCCTCGTCCGAGCCGATCGTCCTTCGATTCAGATACAGGAGAGATCCATGGTAGACGTTAAACAACTAGGCTGGGACGTTGGCACTGTCGGGGAACTTGACCACAGACTATTGAAGGCCCCCCATGTGAAACTGCGCTCTTATACTGTGGGACCGAAGGGCGATGTGGTTTACTGCATCGACCTGCGAATCAACCGGCCAAATACAGAATTCTTGTCAACGACCGAAATGCATTCCTTTGAACATTTTTTACTGGCGGGGTTTCAAAAATACATGCCGGGAAATTTTCTCTCGGTGGGATTGATGGGGTGCCAGACAGGCTTTTACCTTGGTTTATTCAACGAAGGTGGTGCGGAAAAAATTTGCAGTGTGTATGAAAGCATTTTGGCCGATACTTTAAAAGCCAGCGAAGTGCCCTATGCCAACATTGCGCAGTGTGGCAATTACAAGAACCACAGCCTAGAATTTGCTCAGAACATTGCCAGGCGGGTATTGGAAGCCAAATCCCGCTGGAGGCAGGTGGTATGACGGACAGAACGTACTTGAGGCGCGTCACTTATCACCACACTATTGAATACGAAGTTGCCAGCTCCTCCAACCTTTTCCACCCACAAAATCCGGACCTGTTGTCTATAGGAAAAATCGAAAATGCCCGTCGGTTCGTCGTGGTGGATAGCAATGTTGAAAGATATTTCTCCGCGGAGATACGTAACTATTTTTCGCAAAACCAGATCGATGCCAGGATCGTTACCTTCCCCGGCGGCGAGGAAAACAAAACCGTGGAAAGTTATCTTTCCATCGCGCAGGAATTGGATTCCTTTCCCATTCACCGAAGAAACGAGCCTATTATCGCCATCGGAGGAGGTGTCCTGACGGATGTGGTTGGTTTTGTGGCCAGCAGTTACCGCCGCGGCGTACCACACATCAAGGTGCCCACGACGCTGATGGGATATATAGATGCCTCGATCGGCATTAAGACCGGCGTCAACTTCAACGGCAACAAGAACCGGCTTGGTGTGTTTGCGCCACCGCGAAAGGTCCTGCTGGATAGATCCTTCCTGAACACCCTCCCCAAACGCCATATCCTGAATGGTGTATGCGAAATCATCAAATTAGCCGTCATCAAGGACCCTGATTTGTTTTACCTGCTTGAAGCCCACGGGGCACAAAGTGTTGACGCCCGGTTTCAGGATGATGAAGGCGGTGTGATTCTTGACCGCGCTATTAGCGGAATGCTTGAGGAATTACAACCCAATTTACTCGAAGAAGATTTAGCCCGTAAAGTGGATTTTGGACATACATTCAGTTATGGGCTGGAGACCCGTCCCGAATCCCATTTGTTCCATGGTGAGGCGGTTTTGCTTGATATCGCTATTTCCACGCTGATTGCCATGGAACGGAACTTGTTGACCGACGACGAGACCGGCAGGATATTTAATCTGATTGCCGCACTCGGAATCATGTTGGACACGAAGGTTCTCGACCCGCATCTACTCTGGCAATCATTGCAAGAGCGCACCTATCACCGCAATGGGTTGCAGAGAGTTCCATTGCCATTTGGCATAGGTGGATGCGTTTTTGTGAACGATGTAAATGTGTTTGAAATTGAATCCGCTGTCAAATTAATTCAAAATTGGATCGCGATAAAACATGACATCATTTGAAAATGTTGACAACAAAGAAATAGACAAGTTCGACAGGGTGTCTAAAATCTGGTGGGATCCGAAAGGAGAGATGGGGACCCTCCATACGATCAACCCGCTTCGAACAAACTTCATTATGGAAAATCTTAAGGTGCATAAGCCCAATATTCTGGATGTGGGTTGCGGAGGCGGCATCTTATCGGAAGCGCTTGCCAAAACCGGCGCACGGGTGACGGCCATTGATTTATCCATGGCATCCATTCAGGTTGCCATGCAGCATGCTCGCACGCAGGGACTGGATATAGATTACCAGTATGAAAGCGTTGAAGAGGTTTCGCGAAAGCACCCAGGCAGTTTCGATGTCGTTACGTGCATGGAAATGCTGGAGCATGTGCCGGAGCCGAGCAAAATTGTGGCGGCTTGTGCGCAGGCGCTGAAACCGGACGGGCATGCCGTTTTTTCCACGATCAACCGCACGCCGAAAGCCCTCCTATTCGCCATTATTGGCGGTGAATATATATTGCAACTTCTGCCCAGGGGAACTCATACGTACCGAAAACTAATTCGTCCCCGGGAATTGAAGAACTGGGCGGAGGGAAACGGCCTCGAATTTTCAAGCCTTTCCAGTTTGATATACAATCCCTTCACCGGCAGGTTCAAGGTTGCTGCAGGCAAAGAAGATGTAAATTACATGGCGGATTTCATCAAGAAGAATTAGTTTCGGCAAAGAGGTCTGGCGTATGAAACGATTTTTTGCGCTTTCTAGAACTACACACGGAGTTTTGGATATTGCTGCCCCTGGTTTTTGCGCTTTACTATGGTTGGGCGGTTTTCCCCAATGGCAGATCATTCTACTATCGCTCTCCACCGGCTTTGCCGCTTACACGGCCATCTACGCTCTAAACGATCTCGTCGGCATTGCTGTCGATCGGGAAAAGTTTGCTGGCGGTATCAACCCCGGGTATTCCGTCGAAGCCTCTGATATGCGTTATCCGCTGGCACAGAATGTGCTTGGTTACCGGGACGGATGGCTTTGGTTTGCCGGCTGGTTTGCATTGGCGCTGATCGGTTCCTACCTGCTCAACCCGGCAATTGTCATCATTTTGGTGGCCGCCGCAATTCTGGAGGTTGTTTATTGTCTGCTATTCAAAATCACTTATCTGAGGACATTGGTAAGCGGGCTTGTCAAGTCCAGTGGGCCCATTGCTGCCGTTTTTGCTGTGGACTCCAGCCCTTCGCCATATCTCCTGATTGTGATATTTGCCTGGGTATTCTTTTGGGAGATCGGCGGTCAAAACGTCCCGGCAGACTGGAATGATACGGTTGAAGACCGGCGCGTTAATGCGAAAACAATTCCCCTGCGATTTGGCCCTGAAAAGGCCAGCCTTATAGTTATAACCGCTTTGGCACTTACGGTTATAGCGAGTGGTTTTCTACCATTAATTTCTCCTGCAAAGCTGGGATCGCTTTATGTTTTGGCAAGTTGGCTCATTGGCTATTTTCTTCTATTAAAGCCGGGCTTTCAACTTTACAAACTCAGAGCAGGGGGACAAGCGGCCAGATTATTCGATAAAGCCAGTTATTATCCGCTTTCACAGTTTTTGTTGATTTCTATTTTCCTGGTGGCGAATAAGGTCCTGGGTGCATAAATCAATAAAAACCACAAAACGGGTGAACTGTTTATGTACTTGTTTCCCAGTTTGAAATTCGTGGACTCCAGCCGACCTTCACGCAGTGTGCAGAACAGCCGTACCTTCGCGAAGCATACTGGAAATGCCCCTCGGGTGAATTAGAAGGTAACGCACTACCGAGACCGATTAGCGGCCATTATCTCCAATTTCACTTGACAGGTTCATATTCAGAGTCCCAAATGATCTAAAGTAGACTCGATCGGGACTCTGCTGGAGGATGATGCAGGAGAAAAAAAGCGGTCTTGTCAGGCGGATCAGCCTTTGATGGCTCCAGCAGTTAAGCCTTTGATGAACTCACGAGAGAGCAAGATATAGAGTAAGAGCATCGGCACGGCTGCCAGCGACAAGACGCTCAAGGCTTTATTCCAATCCGTCTGATACTCGCCAAATAATAACGAAACACCAAGGGCGATCGTACGGGATTGCTGAGCCCTGATGAAAACCAGGGGGAACCAGAAGTCATTCCAAATTTTGATCATATTGAAGATCGCCACGGTTGCCAAGGCAGGGCGCAAGAGCGGCAAAACAATCAATATGTAGATATCCCATGTCGATGCGCCATCCACCCGAGCCGCGTCGAACATCTCGTCGGGTAAACTCTGGATAAAGGCCGTCAATACAAAAGTGGCTATCGGCATTCCCATTGCTACGTAGACCGGGATCAGGCTCCAAAGAGTATCCAGCAGGTTAAGCGCTTTCATCATACGAACCAGGTCGATGGTACCGAGGCGGATGGGGATCATCATTCCGGCGATGAAAAAAACGTACAGGAAACTCGTCAATCGGGACTTCCACTTTGCCATGGCGTAGGCCGCCAATGATCCAAGGAACAAGATAAGCGCCAACGAGATGACCGTGACATAAATCGTATTGTAAAAATACAGGTCAAATCGTCCCTGGGTCCAAGCCGCGACATATCCGGCGACGGTAAAATATTTGGGCAGGCCGAATGGGTCGGCGAAAATATCCTTCTGGATCTTGAACGAATTGACCAGCAAGGTCCAGATTGGAAATAGCGCGATCAACGACCAGATGGTCAAAATGACATAGGTAAAGATTCTACTAAGCCGAAAGTGTCTCATGGCGTCTCTCCAGCCTTATGCTTCAGAAGAAGATTGACGGCGTATCAGGAATAACCAAAGCAAGACGCCAATCATAAGGATCAAGAAGGTCATCGTGGCTATGGCCGCGCCCATCCCCATATTGGGTAGGCCCACCGGGTGTTCCCCGGCAATGCCCGTGCGATAGAAAAGAGTCGCCAAGAGGTCCGCGGAGTAGTTAGGCGATCCCCGGGCACCAGCCATGGCGTAGATCACATCAAAAGCGTTGAAGTTATCGACGAAGGTGATCACCGCTACGATCCCGACGACCGGTATCAGCAGCGGAAATTTTACTCGCCAGAAGATAGCCCATTCAGAAGCGCCATCTACACGCGCGGCCTCGCTCAATTCTTCCGGGATGCCCACCAGACCTGCCAGGAACATGACGGTCGGCATGCCCACCCATTGCCAGGCCGATGTCAGGGAAATAATGGGGAGAGCCAGGTTTTCATCTCCCAACCAGGGTAAAGCCAAAGAACCCAATCCGACTTTCGTCAGGATGATATTCACTGCTCCCCAGGTTGGGTTCAGGATCAACGTCCACAGGAAACCGACCACAAGCACCGAGAGGGTAGCCGGTGCAAAAATAATCGTTCGATACACATTCCGACCTCTGAAATTGGACGCCAGCAACGCAGCGAAAAGGAGTCCCAACGTATTTTGCACCGTCATATGTATTGCAAAAAAGATACAGGTATGCAAGACAGCACCGAAGAAGCGAACACGCCAGAGATCGTTGGTAAAAAGATCAATATAATTCTGGAGGCCCACAAATGTGGTGGGAGTGAGACCGGTCCCAGTAAAGAGGCTTAAGCGCAGTGAGTCGAACAGGGGTGCGGCCATAAAGACGACATACACAAGGAAAGCCGGTAATAAAAATAAAAGCCAGGTCATCTTCCGCCGGGACTCATTGCTCAACAAGGTCTCGTTTAAATATCCGGAGAGACTGCGTTTCTTTTGTTCGTTGACAGCCGCTTGGGTCATTCTGCCTCCTACTGGCTTTAACTATCCGTAAACCGGGTCGTGATCCATGACCCGCGTATTCCAAGGGCCTGGTTTGACGATTTGCACAGCATTAAGTAATAGATATGGCAGGGACGCAGAGCCTCCCGTCCCTGCCATATTGCGTCGCAGTGAATTACTTCTTACAAGTCTTAGCCGGATCATACCAAGCCGCAAGCGCAGTCTGCAAATTGTCAGCAGCTTGCTGCGGGGTCATCTGGCCTTTCAGGATTGCGTCTTCCCCGGCCAGCGCCACATTATAGGCACTCTGCTGACCGGACGGAGGCGACATGATCTTATCCCAGGTAAAGCGGAAGTCGGTGCCCTTGGATGCAGAATTGAAGCCCAGGACGGTCGATGCCACCGGGTCGGTGATACTGGTGGGAGTATTGCTCATCGGGAAGAAGCCAGGGATATTATTTGCGAAGGTATCATTGAAATCCTTCGTTAATAACCATTGCAGGAAGGTCTTGGCCGCGTCCGGGTTTTTGCTGGTCGCGTTCATACCGATGGCCGCATCCACATGGAATGTCTCATACAAATCCTTTCCAGCCGGAGCAGGAATCTGGAAAACATTCCATTTAAAGGTCGGGGCATCCTGTTCGTAAATTTTAATGCTCCAGGATCCATCGAACATCATCGCCGCCTTACCCTGCACGAACAAATTCTCAGCGTCATTGACACCGATCGCCTGGTATCCTTTTGGCAGGTAGGGTTGAAGGTCAGCAATTTGCTGGAACGATGCAACCATCTTGGCATCATTGAAGCAGGTCTGGCCGTTCAGATAGGCTAAGCGGGCGTCGCGTCCGCCAATAGCACTGGGGAGCAGGCCCATCCACACGACTTCGTTGATGTCCCACTCGTCCTTGAGGCCATTCGAGAAAGGCGTAATCCCGGCGGCTTTAAGTTTCTTCGCGGCAGCCATCAGGTCTTCCCAAGTGGTGGGTACCGAGATGCCATTCGCGGCAAACATGTCCTGATTGTAGAAAATGCCCTGCGCAACCGCTGCGATCGGGACCGCATAGGGCTCACCACTATCCGTGGCCCAGGGCGCGTTGGAAGCCGCCGAGACGGCATCGGACAGACCGGGCAGATCCTTCAATGAGGCAAGGTGCTTGTTATCGAACAGATCGCGCCCAACTTGAAAGGAGCGTACGAAGAACAGGTCGGGCCCGGTGCCGGTCTCCAGTTGAGTCTGAAGGGTGGCATTATAGTCCGTCGGGTTGGTGGGATCGAACTTGACCGTAATGTTCGGGTATTTTTGGTTAAAAGCAACCAGGATTTTACCCCATGCATCAGCATCGTCCACCCGCCATGATCCCAGGGTCAATGTTACAGCCGGTGCTGTCGTAGCGGGAGCTACAGTAGCCGGTGCCGCCGTGGCTGGCGCCTGAGCGGCCGTTGGCTGCGCTGCGGTTTGGGTTGCCGGGGTACCACAACCGCTCACCATCAAAGCTACTACGAAAAAAATTGATGTTATTTGCAGTAGACGTTTCATTGTTCTCCTCTTTCGAATATGGTTTTTTGAGATCCATTTAGATCAGATAAGCGCGATTATTTATTTTCCGAAGGATCACCTCCTTCCAGGCTTCCATCAGAAACAAGATGTTATTCTTGTCCTGGTTGAGGGCTACCAGGGCTGCAGCACCTGATACCCCAGCATTGTTGCCGAGGGTGGAGAATCTCACCAGATCGCTGGCAAAGGCTTTACCGAATACCCGGGAACTGTTTCCTAGATCATGAAGTATTTGCTGGATACTTTTAAATAACAAAGGACTGTTAAATACGACACTCCCACCGACGACAACGGCTTGCCGGCAGTCACGCGCAGCGCCATTTTTCCAGGTCAAGATCAGTGACGCGATCAGCGGAGCCGCAATCCTGGTCCCGCACATATCGATTCCGTTCATTTGTTTTTGTGGTGATCGATTAGATCGCAATACAATTCTCCATCATCGTCAGATGATCGTTCGCAGATATTAACTTAGGCGCACAAGACGATCAGTCACATCCCGGATAAAGCGTGCCATATATTCCTGCACAAAATCGTTAATCGGGTCCTTGTCATCTTCAATCAGCGGTGTTAAGTCCATGCCAAAGGAAAGACCTCGGGCACTATCCAGGCCATGTGAATCAAAATAGGTGGCATTGGCTTTGCGGCGCCCCATCGAGGCCAGGTCATATCGCTTACCGCCACAGATTTGAGAGTCAAATACGCCCAGCAAAGCAGCCTGTAAATTTTCGTGCGAACTGAGATTGAAAGGAACCTTGTCGCTATCCAACAGCCAATCCAGGCTGCGCCAGACCTCACACCCATATAATTTTTCCGGACGTTTTGTTACCGGCAGACGACGAAGGGCCTCGATTACGCGCAATGCAGTGGCTACATGGGTATCATGTTTATCCGCAAGGTTATGGGTATATACAAATTGAGGATCCGTTGCTTCGAACAGCGACAGCAGGTCCTCCACCGGCTGTTTTTCATTTGCGTTTTTTATTGCCTTGCTGGGATAATCAAGTAATGCCAGGGCAGAATATTCACCTACCACCGCAGCCTTTTTTTGCTCCTTTAAACGGACCACATGCATCTCTTCATCGGAATAATTCCTATAAAGGTCATCTCGAGGCGAGCCGCGCCCATCACTCATCACGACCGCACTGAACCATGAACCGGGCTGTTGAAAGCAACTCAAGATAGGTTCGACTGCCATGATTTCGATATCGTCCTGGTGGGCACCGATAGCCATGTGGGTCGTGCGACCCAGAGCTTCTTGTGGGGCTAATCCGTCGGGAATGAATAACTCGGCAGTTCTCTGATGAAATTTCATCTCCATACCCTGTTGTTCAGTTTATGATCGGCAGACTGGCTGCACCAATCGATTGGCCAACTCGCCGGCTCTTTTCATCCGGAAGTTGAATGTGAATTCGCTGAGCAAGATCCGGAAATTCATTTTGTAATACTCGCCTGATTTCATCGAACATAACCATACCCCCCTCTCCGGAGGTGCAGCGCCCTAGAATGATCACGTTTTTTAGATCGTAGAAATCAGCATAATGCGCAATTCCATATCCCAGATAGACTCCCATGGTCTGCCAGATTTTTAGTGCACCTTCATGGCCAGCCTTGAGTTTATCCTGCATAAAAGTCAATTTTTCGACATTTGAAAAGGCTTGCGGGATTTCAATTCCAACTTTGGGCGCCAGCCGAAAAACACATTGTTGTGAGAAATACGTCGAACCGCACCCGATGTCTCCGGACCATTCATCGACGGGAGCGTTAGGGTTGTAATCAATCGGGGCAAAGCTCAACTCATTCAGCCAGCCCAAAATGTTGCCGTTTAAATCCACATATCCGGCCGCCTCACTGGAGCCAAGCGCGATCCCCAATACGCCGTTGTCTTCGAGGGCCATGGATCCCGCCAGGGCTGCCACATCACCATCATTGACCACCACCAGAGGGACCTTGAATTCCTTACCGATGCGTAAGAACAGGTTTTGAATATCCGGAAAGCGGTCTGGAGGAACACCACGAAAAAGCGAAGCCACCATTGGTCGGTTATTGATATAGATACCTGCCGAACTGCCCCCGATGGCTTCCACCCGCTCCAGTTTTGACGCCGCGGTTTTCAGCGAATCCATAATTTCATTGTAGTGATAATCCGGGTCGGATTCTTTGGAAGGATTCCAGGTTTTCTCTTCACTGAAAATCACCTCTCCATTGACCACCGCGCTAACTTTACGGTCTGATGCACCTAGATCAAATCCAATCCGACAGCCATCCAAATGGCGACCGAGCATCTCACCACCCTCATTTGTAAGGGGTACCTGGCCTGGTCCACAAATCTCCACTGTGAAGGGTTTTTCATAAACCTGATTACCCATAAAACGAGAATCAAAACACTGAGCACCGGTTTCTGAATATAACTGGCGAATATAATTACCGATATTGCCTGGTCCTCCAATGAACAACCGAAACCCACCCCTCTGCCAAAGGAGAAATTTGACCAACCGTTCGACATAATAAAGGTTTGCGCCAGCCTTGGGATGGTCTTCCTGAAAGACGCAAGTCTCAAACCGTGAAAGCTTCCCGGATTCACGCTCCAAGCCGATCACCAGAGGTATCCCCACGTCAGCCACCTGCAACTTAAAAGCATGGTTTGCCAACACCGCTGGGAGAAATTCGTCGTCGAGCGGCGGGGCGATTCTCGGTTTGATTAGCTGGAAACCATTGTCCATAGAAGAAGCGTTATATCCGTTATTAATTTGATCGATCAGGTTTTAAGAGTCGGGTAAAAAGATAGGAATAATTATTGGCAAAGACTGCGGCCGCCCCCAAAATTACTGCGTTTTCACCGAGTTGTCCAATCTCAACTCGCGTATTTTCCAGCGGCCGATCGAGTGAATAATTCATCATCACTGTACGGATCCTGTCCAGCCAAGCAGCTCCAAAGCATGTCATATTTCCATCCAGAACAACCTTCTGGATGTTCAGGATCCCAACTACATTGGAAATTGCGATGCCTATGTAGTCTGCCGTTTTCAGCACGAGGTCGCGAGTCAGAGGGTCCCCGGTTTTGAATGCTTCCTCGATGGTATCCAAGTTAATTTTCTGTGGATCGGCCGGAAGTCTGGAATTTGGATTTTTCTTGACCAGCTCTCTCGCCTGCCTGATCAAAGCCTTGGCGCTGGCTACTGTTTCAAGGCATCCCCGTTTGCCACAACGACAAACTTCTCCTCCGTCATACACCACTACGACATGGCCGATCTCGCCTGCAAAACCGCCATCGCCCTGGAAGATTTCCCGATTTATGATGATCCCAGCGCCGATGCCATGGTGGACATTAATCAAAACCAGGTTTTCGTCCTTCTGAAAATCCTTCCCATAAGTTTTTTCACCAATCGCAGCTGCCTGGCAATCATTAAGGATGTACACCGGCAGATGATATCGTTCCTCCAGCAAACTGGTCAGTGGTAGATTTTTCCAGTTCAAATTAACTGCGTTGACGACCAACCCTTCACTGGTATTTATCAATCCGGGAGCGCCGACTCCAATCCCCGATAACGGCTGGTTTGTGCTACTTATCAATTTGTCGAGGATTTGATACACCAGGGGTAACGGCTCGAAATCATCCCCGTCATTGATCGGGATGGTAACCAAATCGCGGATTTTTCCACGTAAATTCACTACTGCACCACGAAATTGGTTTTGGGCCAGATCCAAGCCGATCAGCCACCGTGAATCTTCAATCAGACTTAACAAAATGGGGCTTTTTCCTCCCTGCGAATGCCCTACCCCAATTTCACTGACCAGACCCTCATCGATCAGGTCAGACACAATATCTGACACTGTGGTCCGCGTAAGACGTGTTATGCGTGCAATATCAGCGCGACTGATATTCTCATGACCGAAAATCGTCTTAAGAACTAAATTACGGTTGTGTTCCTTGGTATGTGTGCGAGTGGCTTTTTCCATCGAAATTTGTGATTAGGCGTTGAAAACCACAAAGGTCTATTTGTAAGTTTATTGGACTTACTAAATAGTATATTCATGGAAAGCTAAATTACAATATGACATTCTTCCTGTTTTTATATGTAATTTTTCATGATTTCATAACCGCCAAGGTCAAATAGGCATTTTTATCCCCGTTCTTTCTTTAGGGACACTACCGAAGGTTCATGTAGGTCGGATTAGAAAGTGTTCTTCTTGCCAGTACGGGTCGACAAATACGCCCCTTTTATTTTGCTCACATCCCACCAAGCCCGCGATCATTTGTGCTAGTTTGAGCACTCGATGATACATACATCCTGCTGAATATTCATCTGTCTCATCGCTGAGCCGATCAGGCTCTTCCTCACTTCGACAAGTTTGCAGCACCTCCCCACCTTCGCGAAGCACATTGTAAGTGCCCCTCGAACGAGTAGGCATCAAGCTTGCCTCGCCCACGTCGGCGTTTCATGCTTCGGTGCTAGAGATCTCATTATTTAATTTTATATTCGAGAATCGTTCGCATTGCTTTCCTCGTGCAGCTTCAACTCTTTTACATATAAATTCTGATGATTCCCCAAAACGCACGCTGCTCGATGTCTGGTGATTCGCTCACTTTAATTCAACCTGATTACGGATGGTGGTTTGAGTGATGTCCGCCAATTGAAAGATCTGGAACTGACCTGCATATCGACTTAGAACGGGCTTAACTAATATTGTCACAGACATCTATGGTCACGATCATTGCCAGGCGAGTTCTAGTCTCTGCTTGTTGGAAGTGGCGGTCAGAAACCATCGATGATCTGATTCCAAAAGACCGATACTAGTCACCCGGTGCAGTAAAGGTGGCAGGGACGCAGGTAAAGCCCAGGCCTAACGAATATGAGTCTTTCACGCCGTCCTGGCCCGGATTGAACTTGCCGGATGTATCAAGTAGATCCAGATCAGGAGAGAGCGCGACCACCAAAAGAGGATTGTTCTCAAGTTCTTGGATGGTAATTGTTCCGTTTTGGTCCGAGTCGAGGACCTGCAGGATGGGAGCTGCCACAGTCTTATCTGTTTTGATAATTCCATTGAGTCCATCAACAATAGCCGGAAGAAGCTTGCCACGGAACTCGTCGACAGTCACGCCACCGCCCATTTTACCGTTGGCGCAACCCGTCGCGCTCAAGTCGGCTTCGAGGCGTACCCCGATCAAATTAACATCAACGGACTGGCCCAGCAGAAATATTTGGACTCGTGTCGTGCCTGGGCCACCTGTAAAGTGACCATTCGTGAGCGAGCCGACCACCAGCGAGCTCGTGGGCGCAGCGGGATCGAGCATGAACTTGTCAGAGCCGTCAAATTTGGGCGCTGACTGGGTCTTTTGTCCCTGGAAGATTGACCACGAAACGCTCGGGTCGTTCAGGGGATCGTCTGCCTTCACAAGATGTAGTGAAACCAGCTGACCGCCAGTAACAGCTTGATCGACGGTCGACTGCAAATCAAGGCTTGGGGCTGCAGATGTGAGCATGCTAAGCAATCCTCCCAACATATTGTCGGGTTGATTTTGCGGATCCCCGTCCAGGTTCAGCGCGTACGATTGTGTCTGCGCCTGCGTTGTGGGTATCAACAGTTTGTTGGTGACGAAGTGATATTTAATGCCCGTGACCGGTTGTACCTGGGCGGTCTGGGTCGGTTCGAGCGTTGGTTTTACCACACTGCAAGCCGCAAGCAAAATCAAAACCAAGGCAGTATTTACAGCAAAAAAGTTTTTCATCTTCATGCATTATCTCTTTTTCTATTCGTTGATTTGACCATTAATGGTCTCCGGCAAATGGAGCGCGATATAAATTCTCCCTTATCAGGCTGAGAGTAGAGAAGTTATCAGTCGCAGGTCAGTGGTTTATTAATTCATCGTATACTAATGATCCGCTGACTGCATCCATCCCCCGGGGAGTGTTGCGCTCCACCACTTGGGGGAGGTCCGGACTCCCTTCATCCGACCAACAAATAAAATCTGACAGACGCTTTACTCAACAATTATCCTGTGTGATTAACTTCAGACATATCGCCTTATATCGCCCTAACTGATAATAAAATCGTATTAAACCTTTACTGGATAAAATATATACCTCCGGATACTATCCCTCATTCCATCGAAAAGATCTTTAATCCATTGCACCTTGCAGTTATACGCTTATGCCGGCAAGTCCATCCTTCCTATCGCCGTCCTTAATAGGCTAGCCTCTGCTTTATCGACTTCGTTGCGTATAGAACAATTGCGCCTCCCCATCAATATCTTGGCATATTTGGTCCAATGCAGGACTATTCGCTGGCCGTCACCTTTCCAACATATCGAAATTTTCCGGCTTGCAAGCCTTTACGTCTTGCCATCATCAAAGTCAACATTTGAAGCGGCAGAATTTCGGCCAACGGCCGTGCAATGTCACTCGTTTTAGGAAGGAGCAGGGTAGGCAGTTCGGGATCGGGTTCCGAATCCGCCCACATCACACGCCCACCGTGTGAGATGATCTCAAGCGCCAGGTTACGATTCAAACCAGCAGTTAGAGTAGAACCTGCAAAAATTATCGCCGCAAACCCCGCGGAGACTATCTCAAGGGGTCCGTGACGGAAGTCTGCGCAATTCATGCCTTCAAACGAACTCTTTACAGCTTCCTTGTTGATTAAGGAGCCATTCCAAACTGCGCTCATTGAAGCCCCTCGTCCGAGAAAAAATAGTTGATTAAATTCACCCAACTGTGAATCCAACTCGTCCGTGTGTGTCTGCCAATCGGCTAGATAAGTTTCCATTGCGTCGGCGACAGATAACAGATCGTCGATCGCTTCATCTATATCGCCACCCGTCAATTGCAGAGCAGCCAGCGAGTTGATGGCCAGCATATTGATATATGTCTTCGTGCTGACGGTTGCTTCTGCACCTGCATGGATATCCAGACATACGTCAGCCCGGGCAGCCATCGGGCTTGTAACGTCATTAACAAAAGCCAGAATGCTGGTCGGTTTAATGGTTTTGAGATTGTCAAGAAGATATACGAGTTCTGCGCTACGCCCGGATTGTGAATTCATCCAGAGCAGGGATCGACTCCCTATCATCCCGTTCAAATAATGCAATAGCTCTGCTGCGTTGATATATTGAACCGGGATGGATTGGGCGCATAACCGGATGACTGCCGGATAGGCGGCATTCAAGGAGGATCCCATACCGGTAATAAGGATGCGGTCAAATGTGCCGCTGCTGAGCTTTTTTTGTATATTCCCTAATGCGCTTTTCGAGTATTGCCTCAGCAAGTCACGCAAGGCGGAAGGTTGGTCGAGCAGGTCAGCAATATATGGATTCATAATGTGAACTATATCAGCAAAAACAGACAGGATGCAAACTCGAAGTAAGAGTTAGATATCACATATCGCGTGAACTAAAAGCTCCAACCGGGAACGACCAAAGAACAAATTGAAGTCACTTGTTCTTTGGTCGAAGTGCTGATGTTTAGGAGGCAAAACTATGTGCCGCAACCTGTTATTTAAGAGCTGCTTTCACGCGTTCAGGTGTAAACGGGATCTGCCGCAGGCGGGCGCTGGTCGCGTCAAAAATCGCATTCGCAACGGCAGCCGACGTGGTAACATGCGCCGGTTCACCGGCACCAAGAGAGGGCTGATCCGGACGGTCGATGAGGACAATGTCAATTTCGGGGACTTCTGAGAACTTGAGGATCGGGTACGTTTCCCAATCAATGCTCGTGACGCGGTATTCGTCAAACTTGACTTCCTCCTTGAGCGCCCGGCTTAAGGATTGAATGACGTTCCCCTCGATCTGGTTTTTGACACCGTCCGGGTTAATGATCAGGCCACAATCCTGCGCGATCACAACACGCGGGACGCGCATGACGCCCGTGGCAGTATCGACCGATACAAAAGCGACACAGGCTACGATGGCTTGATCGTTTTCATAGTGGGCGAAAGCCAGGCCCCGGCCATCAACAACTCCCGCTTGCTTTGTGCAAGGTGAGGGGCGTGAATCTCAGTCCGCCTTTTCCAGGGCGGCCTCTAGAACAGCGCGGAAGCGGCAACAATGGCTATACGAAAAACTCGGATCAGAAGACCCCTTTTTTCGTATCCCCCAAGCGACGGATATGAACACTCTCCTGCAGGTGGATGTGGCCAGGGTGTGTTTGTTTTAATATATATTCATTGAGATCGTGAAATAACTGATGTCTATAGTTACCTCAAGAGTGATTCACGAAGAGCCCATTTTTTCAGATAAAAGAAGGATTATTATGTCAAACACTGATGTGGAAGTCGGTTCATCTGCGCCTGATTTCAAACTCCCGTCAAATACTGGCGGTGAGATTGCGCTTTCCGATTATCGCCGCAAAAAAATCGCCTTGTTCTTTGTACGCGAGTACAACTGAATGCAGTGCCGCGCGCATGTCGCCCAGTTGGGGCGCATGAACGATGAGTTTGTCGCAGCCGGGACGCAGATTCTGATTATTCTTGGCGACTCCCTGGAGCGCGCGACCCAGTATGCAGAGACACTTAAAACGCCATTCCCTGTCCTGGCCGATCTTGAGCGTGCGGTCTATCGTCGCTTTGAACTCGAAAAGAACTTCATCGGTATTCAACGCACCGCGTCCGTCATCGTGGACCAGAAAGGCGCGATCGGGTATATTAAGCGCTCCACGAACCCGATGACGTGGCTGCAAGAAAGCAAGGAATTGCTGAAGGTCGTTCAGTCCTAGCCGATATTTAGAGGGTTATCAGCAAGACTTCAACGAAACCAGAGGGGTTTCATCCACAGAACGGCTGCATATTCCCGACCCATAGATTGGCGCTGATGGTCACATTCGTTGATTTCATAGTCGAGAATTACTTTCACTACCTTCCCTGCAGCTTCAACCCTTTCACAGATCGCTTTTGATAATCAACCAAGACACTCCGACATGAACATCGCTTCGGTCGGGCAATGGGCTGGAAATCCGCTTTTGATATTTCGTGACGGTCAAGGGCGAACTGATACAAGTCCATAATACATCTCAATTGAATTATTTCATTATCAATATTCAAACGGATAAATATTATGATAATATAATGAATTATCGACGTGAAAGTGAAATAACAAGTTGAACAGCTTCTACAAAGGTATCTCTCTCTTTATCCCTGGGGGCTGTTCTTTCTTCTTCGACCGGTTCAGATTAGGCTCAAGAGGCACTATGAAAGATTTACTTAACGGCCCCGGATTTCTGGGAACGCATGCCCCCTTCCTTTCAGACCTTTCCCTGATCTTGATCTTGCTAACAGCCATCATGTTTACAATTGGATGGCAACTGGCCAGGCATGCTCATTATGAAACCCATCGCTGGGTCCAGACTGTTGCGGCCGTTATAAATGCCGTTGTTGTTCTTGGTTTTATGATCAATTCCTATGTAACCCATATATTCCCAGGAATCCCAGCCAAGCTTCTGACAGGTGATTATGCCGTCACCACGGTCCATGCACTCGTCGGGACGATCGGCCTCCTGCTGGGAATATTTGTGGTCCTGCGAGGCAACGAATTGATGCCAAAGGCCCTGCGCTTTAATAACTACAAGTTGTTCATGCGGACCTCTTATATAGTTTATATACTGGCGACACTGCTGGGCGTGAGTGTTTACGTCCTGGCTTTTATGCTTCATATTTGAGGTATCATGCCGGTACGCGCGAATGACTTTTCCTCACCTGCTTCCATCTTGACCCATACTTCCGACATTACAACCCACCCTCCTATAAGTACACCTGGAGATTGTGGTGGACTGCGCGGCATCCACGACGTTTAGCGCTCCATGCCGTGGCGATATTATTTAACTTTAGGAGTATTTGAAACGCATGTCCCGCATCGCCCTGGTTTATCCCTACTTCCGAACGAGATCTGCAACCGAGCTTCTGTTCCCGCCACTGGGCGCGGCCACTTTGGCCGGCCAGCTTCACAGGCTTGAGATCGAAACGAAGATATTCGATTGCACATTCGAGACCTTTGAAGAAATTCAAAAAAAACTAATCGCCTACCACCCGGATATTGTGGGGATTTACTCGATGGTGACCTTGAGCCGGAACACTTTCCGGATCGCAGAAATGGTGAGATCCAGGCTTCCTGATAGCCTGCTGGTCGCCGGTGGAGCTTTACCTACTCTCTATCCGGAACATTTCTGCAAAGCCTTCGATGTTGTATTTCGAGGTGAAGTCGATCTGAGTTTTCCACGTTTTTGTCATGATCTGTTTGATCAAAAATATTCCCGATTGCAATTAAAAGAATTGCCTCTTGAAAAATACGAGGGGCTTTTCATACAGCGCGACGATCTGCGGGTGGAAAATCCACTAATTCACTACCCTGAAAAGGAACTCGACTCCTTCCCGCTTCCATACCAGGGCGACTTCGACCATGCGGCATATCAAAAAGTCTGGACTGAGCAGAATGGCTCGAAGACCACATCCATTATCATGACTTTGGGATGTCCTTTCAACTGTGACTTTTGCTCCCGACCGATCTTTGGCAGCCTGTTCCGCCGCCGGAACCTCGACCGGGTATTCGACGAGATCGAGCAAATCCGCCATCTAGGCTATGACAGCCTCTGGATCGCCGACGATAACTTCACTCTTGATTTTTCCTATCTCAAGGAGTTTTGCCGGCGGATGACCGGCCAAAAGATGGAATGGAGCTGCCTTTCCCGGGTAACCAGAATTGACGAGGAGATAACCCGGTTGATGAAGGAATCCGGCTGTCGGAGAGTCTACCTGGGCCTGGAAACTGGTAACCAGGAAACGCTCAAATTGATGAAAAAGCAGGCCACCCTCGAAGAAGGTCAAAACGCAGTCCAACTGTTCCATAAAGCGGGCGTCGAAGTAGCTGCTTTTTTCCTTGTCGGCTATCCGGGAGAAACTGTACCGGCCATCGAGGACACTTTCCGAGCCGCTCTGGAACTCCCGCTCGATTACATCTCTTTCAACGTTCCATTCCCGCTGCCGGGTTCGCAACTGTTTGAACGCGTAAGCCAATTGGATAAAAACAAGGACTGGGATACGGAGAACGAAGTCACTTTCGTCTACAAATCCGAGTTCGATTCGAGCTGGTTGCAAAACCGGATAAGCCAGACCATGCAGGCATTTGCCGAAAAGAAAAAGTGATCTTGTGCCACCCGTTTATCTCAAGCGCCTGAAGACCGCATCGGTGGGTTTCTCGAACAAGTCGAGAAGAAGGGGCGCCAGTTTTCCCATTCTTCTCCTGATCTCAAATTGCGCCTGGCCTTTCATAATCCCAAACCACATTTTTGCTTCTGAAAAATCCGCATCAAAAATAAGCACATGGCTTCCGAATGGGCTGTCATCCGGATGCCAGTCACGCATGATACGGTCTTTGGTCCTTTTGTAAAGCTCCGTTCCGGGAAGTGGATAGGGCATACTGAGGCCGAGATAGTCAAGGGGTAACGAGGTTGCAAAATGTAACGTGTTGAGCACGGTATCATCCGAATCCCCGGGGTAACAAATAATGAAGAAAGCTCCCACCTGGAGGCCTGCCTGGTGAGCGGCTATTACGGCCCGACGCGCCTCGTCCGTCGTGATCTTTTTGTTCATAAGCTCGAGGATCTGGTCATTACCGGATTCGATCCCGAAGAAGATCCTCATGCACCCCGCCTCTTTCATCTCTAGAGCGGTAGGGTAATCCAGGGCATCGACCCGACCCAGGCATTCCCATTTGAAATGCAGACCTCGCCGCTTGATCTCCCGGCATACCCTGATCACCCTGTCTTTTTTCATTGTAAACACATCATCGGCGAACGAAATCCGATCATACCCCAATGCTAGGGCCGTTTCTATCTCATCGACCACATTCTGAGGCGAGCGCTCCCGGTACGAACCGCCAAAAACCACGTTGCTGCAGAACTCGCATCGGTAGGGGCAACCGCGTGTACTCATCACTGTCGTAATAGAGTAGCCGTATTTTTTCTTTCCATATTGAATGTAGCTTTCATTGGGGAGCAATTCGCGTGCAGGAAAAGGAATACGGTCCAATTCCTTTGTAAACCCTCGTTCACCTGTGAAGATGATATCTCCATTGTCGGATAAATCTGCCCTGGTTCGATAAACGATACCCGCAATATGACTCATTCCGGCATCTTCTTCGTAGGCACCCAGGAGTTCTTGAAAAGTCTGCTCTCCTTCACCGCGCACGACCACATCGAAATGTTCCAGAAAAGGTTCAGGATCACAGGTAGGCAGAGGGCCCCCGGCGACCAGCAGCCGGCAGTGAGCACGTAATTGCTCCGCGAACCACAAACATTCATCCAGCATGGTTACCATACAATAGACACCAACCACCTCTGCCTTTACTGCCAATGCTTTTCTCAGCGCCTCTTTTCTATCCAGGAACGTGCAGTCGATTAAATCCACATCGTGACCCGTCTTCTGCAGGGTCGCAGCGATATAGCTTACCCCGAGGGGCGGAAACCGGAAAACCGACCGATCCCGGCGAGGTTTGAAAAAGGGGTAGATGAGCAATACCGACGTCATACTAGTTTTTCGATTCTCACCTCATACTGCAATCTCTTGATGGATGGTGGGAAGGAATAACCGAAGCCGGCCCATGCCAATCGGGAGCCGATCATTTCCCTTCCCCGAAAAAGCCGTGCACCTTTTACCTGACGGAGTCTAAACGCGATCTGGCGGGCGCTGCTTTCGAACCAGGCTTCTTTGGCGTTTACATCATCCCAGCAGCCGATCTCCTCCCCTTCAAGGGAAATCCCGGAGGTATCCAAATACCGGTCGAAGTAATGAGCTCCCAGCTCATTCATCACTACCACTTCGGTGATGCTTGGGACCAGATCACTCGTATCGATTTCAAAAATAATCTTTTCTGTTTTCTCCTCGATGGTATAAAGCATCTTCACGACGGTTGAGAAGCCGGCATCCGCGTATGTGGTCTCCCAATTGAACATTCGCCTCAGCTTGCTGGAAATGGTGGTCAGCGGACCGCGAAAAACAGGTAGATGGCGGATTACCGCCGCCAATAAATTCTTTACAGAATAGACCAGCCTGTTCTCCAAATTTTCATTCCCACCTCTGGAGATTTTTTCAACCAGGTTCAACTTGAATAGCGCAGTTATTTCCCAGGTTGAACCTCTCCGCTGCCAGGTGAGTGCAACAGCCCCGGG
>Ga0182021_10002824_pt1 | contig 20377 bp, 8 predicted proteins | sample 612E3MmetaG_FD_120493 | JGI IMG/M metagenome (GOLD analysis project Ga0182021, IMG submission 120493) | Permafrost microbial communities from Stordalen Mire, Sweden - 612E3M metaG (Illumina Assembly) | ecosystem: Environmental > Terrestrial > Soil > Wetlands > Permafrost | place: Sweden... | reverse complement strand
GGCAGACCTCGTTCGCCTTCGTGTTCGACGTCGCTCGAACCGTGGACGAGATGAAGCAGGAGATCGAGACATGCGAGCGGAGGCCTCCCGCCCGCGCTTCCGCTCTCCGACTTCGCCGCAGGCGCGCAGGGTAGCGCGCTCTCAAACGGTTTGTCATCGGGTTCTCAACTTCAAGCCCGGAGACCTGCAGGTGAGTCTTGCGGGGCGCACGATACCCGAATTTACCCATCCGTGGACGCCGGGGTCCCCCCAGTTTCCCCCCAGTAGGATGCAAATCGCCAGCGCGGAACTGGCGCAGGGATGGCGCACACTGGGTACGCTTCCGCGTCGCACCATGAGTCTCCAGGCGCGGCCAGATTGGAGTTGGAGGCGGGTTCGATTCCCGTTAGCGCTACCATGTTTTCATGGAGTTACGGGTATTCGCCAACCTTTGCCAACCACGCGCAACGCGCCAGCCAAAACTCCTCAACAAAACAGGCTGGCCAGAGTGCGCCGAGATCCTGGCCCCGTTCGCGCACACGCGCGCCGTGCTGCTCCGCCAATTGGCGGCTGGTGGGTGGGCCCTACCTTGCCGAGCAACGCCGGGTATCGGCAGGTGGTCTGGACCAGTTCGAACACCGGCAACTTTCGTCAACCCACATCGAACCAAGGAAGATCGGGGCTTCCCGCTCGCGGTGTCCCAGTCATTTGCGTGACATCGTGTGGTTCAACGAAATCGGGCCACGTTCGCTTCGGATATGACAGACCGTGCGCGACGGACAGGAGGAAGCCGTTCGCGTTTCTCTCGGGTTCCGCAGCCCGGAAATCTAGTTCACGGGGGAAATGGGTCTTGACTGAATATCGACAATCGAGCCCTTGAAAAGCGTACATCACCGCGTTCCGGTGCTTCGCGATCTTGTCTCGCAACTCGGGTCTGCTCGTGCCGCCACCGGCAAGCAAGACGGTCAGTTCCTTCCACCGATGACGCGCCGCATGGCTGTTGGAATCCTTCGTGTAACCCCTTCCCCAGGTCTTACACATCTCCTTTAGCAGATTGCGCGTCAGGGACTCCTCCGATTCACCGGGGGGTGGACTCTGGAATTGCTCGGCACCAAGAAGAACTGATTGGTCGTAGTAGCACAGGATGCCATGATTTCCGCCTGGTTCCGCCGCGTGATTCACTGAGAACTCTGTGGTGCCGGCCCCCATGTCGACAATTAAATACATCCCTGCGCTCATGTGCGGGTCGCGCGAGAGGGAAACTATCGGCGCTACCGTCTCCGGCAGAACCTCAAATCTCCGAGTTTCAATGGGTTCTATTCTCGTCCGGTGGTCCATCCACTCGTCAAGCCAGGGCCGCAGGGCGCTAAGGGATGCGCCCTGTTCAACCTCAATGGATCTCTGACCCAGCCCCGCGTTCCAGGCGGCGTTGATAATCCTCAGGTAACGTTTGCGGAGGGCCGGCTCCTCGTAGTGATTCATCGGTGCCGCCGCGTTGACAAATACGTTCGTTCGATTCGCCCCGTACTCCCTCGTGAGCCACTGCTCTACCCGTCGGAGTAGCCATGCAAGGTACAGGGCGACCAACTCATCAGGACGCAAACCGACGTCCGTCGGGGGGAAAGATCCCGTTAGGAGGGAGACTTTCAGGGAACGAAACAGGTGGCCGCCATCCCCACACGCAGCGTGCTTTCCGAAAAACACCTTTCCTTGTACGACGCGGACCAGAGATGGGACGGTGAAGCATGGATACCCTGGGCAGGGTTCGTCAAGGCAGAGTACTGTGGCTTCGCGCTCATTTCGGCGGCGCGCCACAACCTTTGTGGAGAATGTTCCGAAGTCCAGCCCGATAACCACAGGAATGAGCGAGAGAGCGACTGGAGGCTTCGCAGTAGTTGCCGTCGGCGCAGCTTTGGGAATCTCGCTCTTTGTCCTCGGCTGCTGGTCAGACGGAGCCTTGGCCCCCTGAGGGAGAGATGGACTTTTCTCCGTGTGTTGGTCCCCCGATTTCGCGCTACGGCGAACGAGGCGCTTCTTCAAGTTCTTGAGCAAATTACGAATACTCATATGTATCAGCTGCCGCACTGTCTGACGCTCACAACACAGGTGGCGATGGGGTCGCTGAGCCGAGCGCTGACGCGCCGATCAGCCTCTAAGCCGGATATGCGCTCCCGGAACCGGCCTTCTGCCTTCTGAAGCTGCGCCTCGAACAGCGCAAGAACATTCTCTCCTCTTCCCCTGGCCCGTGCGGTGTTCAGCCGGCTCTCGATCTGACGCCGCGCGAGCGTGTATTCCGCCTCAATAACAGCTTTGCGGCGCACATAAAGGGCTTCGTTCTCCCGAGTCTTCTGCTGTCGAATTGCCAGGTTCCTTCGCCGCGCTTCTGACAGCATGCACGCCCATACTCCCGCCGAGACGGCCGGGGCCGGTTGTTCGTATGTCCACTCCTGCCCGTTCTCCATCACCAGGTGCAACAACCGCTCGCCAGCTTCCGGCTCGACAAACCGCTCTTCTCCGTGAGCCCAGACAATCTGATCCAGTTCCCGTCGCTTTTGGATGCCTGTCAGCTCATGAGCAACCACGATGAGGAAATAGATCCCTTCGCGGATTCCCACCTCACCGGCCAGAGCGATGTCGACCGTAGCTTGGCCTACCAGCGCGGGTGGATCTGACAGCCGGGGTGTGACGGCTGCGACGGCAGCCCTTAGAAGCGGGTGGCTGGTGTTAATGAGTTCCAGTTCTGGGTTGTCGAAGGCAGCCGCCCCATCCGTCGTGAACAGCAACTCGGCACCCCGAGATTTCCGCAGCCAGATCTGGCCTGGGTTGCAGGCCTGTCTCATGTCCAGTTCCAACGCTTCCGTGAGGTGCAAACCGTACACCCGAGGGGATTCCTCCTCCCAAATGCGCACGTCTGGGTGGAACGACTCAAGGTATGACCGGAGAACCGCCAGTATTGACTGCTCGGTCACGTAGCGACCCAGATGGCCGACGCGCTCCATCTCTGCCCTAATGTACTCCTCGTGCCCGAAAAGCTCGCCGACGTTCTCCTGTAGCACGTCAAGCTGAACGCGTCGGTTGTCTATGGCGCGGGCCGCTTCTTCGACGCGCTGTTCTGCCTCTCCTGGGGTCAGTTGGCCGCTGATGTATTCGCGCCGAAGTTCCCTCATGGTGTCCCCGAGGATAATTTCTAGGTCGCCGATGCTCTCTCGGAAGATGCCGATGCGCTCGTACAGACGAAGCAGGATACGGTCCTCGACGGTTCCCTCCGCGACGAGGTTGTGGATATGAACGATCTTTGATTTCTGGCCGTAACGATCTATTCTGCCGATGCGCTGCTCAACAACCATGGGGTTCCATGGTAGGTCGTAGTTGACCACGTGATGGCAAAACTGAAAGTCCAAACCCTCGCTGCCGACCTCGGTCGAGACCAGGGCCTTAATCCGTTTGTCTTTTGCGAATTGCCGCAAGCGCTGGCCGCGTTCGTCGAGGTCTGGGTGACGGGGGTCAGACCGCACCTCGCCCGCGATCCACAAAGTCGGGTAGCCTTCCTTCCTCAGTTTCTCCGCCACGTACTTGGCGGTGCCCACGAAGAACGTGAAGATAAGAACCTTGGCGCTCGCGTCCTCGTCCCACGCTGCCCGCAGTACCTCTAGCAACTTCTCGAACTTGGTGTCACGCGCCGGCAATGGTGGCAACCGACTCTCAAGAACAGTTCCTCTACCCGCTGCATCGGCGGCTTCGCTTGGCAAGATGTCGGAAAGCTCGGCGGCTTCGTCATCAAGATCGAAGACTGTTAGGCCGGCGTTTGAGAGGATAGCAGCATGTATACTGCTCGCCGCCTGCCGGGCCCGCTGGATGCCCCCGAGAGTCAGTCGCTCACCAATCCAGCCGCGGCTGCTCGACCCAGCCACCAGGTGCTGATATGCTTGATCCTCTTCCTCTGTCCACTGACAGCGAAACACGGCAGCTCTCCGCAGAGGTGCGGTCTCCTGCACGTCGCGCTTGCGGGTACGAGTCAAGATCGACGAAAGCGGGTGCAGATCCTGAATCCTGCGCTCAAGGTCAACCCAAGAACGCCGATCCGTTGGGGGGGGCGAGCAGAGATCCTCGACAACTCCTGCGGCCAGGGGATCTTCAATTTGCTGGTCGCCCCGGCTGAAAATCGCGCGGAGTTCCTCGGCCGCATGGGGTAATTGGTCCTCCCTAGCGCTTCGAACCATTGCGCCGGCGCGGTGCACACCGCTGTAGCCACGGAGCATTTCGTCGAAGACGTTTGGGTCACGAAACTCCGCAGGGCGTAGCGCCTGGAGAAGGGTAAACAAGTCGCGAGTGCTGAGCTGCATCGGCGTTGCAGTTAGAAACAGCACTGTACGGCCCATGCGGCCCAGGGCTTGAAGCAGTTCGGAGGTCTGGGTTGCGGGGTTTCGACCGTGGTGCGCTTCGTCAACAATCACGACGTTGATGTCGGCGATATTGGCCTCCAGAAGATCGGACAGTTCCCCATTCCGCAACGTCTGTATCGAGATAATCCCGCGCAGACGGCCCTTTTCAGGCGATTCCGAGGCGCGTGCGATGTACTCCCTGAGCGACTGGCTTGTATAGATCTCGAAGTCCTGGTTGAACTTGCGGTTCAGTTCTTCGCGCCACTTGTCCCGCAGACGCGAAGGGCAGACGACCAGCACCTTGTCTAATTCATCGCGCGCCTCTAATTCGGTCAGTATCAGGCCGGCTTCAATCGTCTTCCCCAGGCCTACCTCGTCCGCAATCAAAAGTCGCCTGTCGGGGGAGTCCAGGATTTTCAAAAGCGGCTTGTACTGATACGGCTCAAATAGAATTCGCAGTGCTCGGTAGGCGTAAACCGTTGTGCGGTTAGTGTTCTTGATTCGCTCAACCGAGAGGGCACAGCGAAAAGCTTGGAGTTTTCCCCAGCGCCCGGCTCGTGCCAGTTGCTCCAGACTCAAGAAATCGTCGGTGAGGGCGTCCAGGTCTTCTTCAACAACGTACTCGACCCTGTGGATGAACTGAACCCGATACCAAAACTCGCCGCCCTCGAGGACGGGCGAGGCGACGACCTTGCCAATCTCCATATTGGCGCGAAGCACTATGGCGTCATTCAACCCAAACTTCGCCTGCATTGGTGCTAAGTCCTAGTTCGACTCTCCATTTTCACCTGATCTGTCGCTCTGCCGGCACGTTTCTGCCGGCGAGCATTGGGCAAGTCGCCTAACCACTTCTCCGCCAGACGCAGACCGCGCTAGAGAAGGGTCTGAATTCTCTCAGCGATCTTCCTGATGTCCTTGGAATCCAAACCGCCCCGTTCGTCGTCCTCCGATGTGAACAGTTTGACACCGACCTTGAAGCCCGCGGCCTCATAGTCCTTCTTTCTGCGTTCCCAGCTCTTGCGGTAGTCCTCTCGGCCCATCATCCCGAGGTGCTCCCAGACAATCCTGTCCCCACCTGGGTCGGTGAAAGAGAAATCGGGATGGATGGGCGGCGCTCCCTCTCTGAGTTCCAGAGCCTGCTCGTATTCGTACTGGACGCCCAGATGAAAGAGCATGTTGGCGATCACCAGCTCCGACTTGCTGCGCACCAGATGCCCCTTATCCGTGGTGTGAATCAGGTGCTCGGCGTACGGGATCTGGTCCATGCGCTCTCGAACCACTGCCGAGAATAAATTGGTGTTCCTTCTGGCGGTGTCCGATTTGTCGCGGAAGTCGTTGAGCCGTGAAGCCGTCTGTCCTTCGACCAGCAGCACCATCTGCCTTCGAGACCGCGTCAAAGCCGTGTAAAGCAGCTCTCGGGTCAGGTTGAAGCAGTGCTGCGGGACGACGACAAGCACCATCTCAAAGTCGCTGCCCTGCGCCTTATGGACGGTCAGGGCGTATGCGAGCTCCAGCGGGCCACTGCCGTCATCGAAGTCGCGCCACGAGTAGCCGAAGGTCATGGAGCGGCGCCCGGCGAAAACGACGTTCAGAAAGTCTTTCGCCTTGGTCGGGTTGACCACCCCGACTTCACCGTTGGCCAGGTAGACGCCCTCCTCGACAGCTCGTGTCCCCCAGTTGTATCCGTTGCGGTATTCGTTCCAGACCTGGATCACCTTGTCGCGCGCCACAATTTCTTCGTCGCCAAGGCGGGTCGTTCTCCATTTGCCATTGCCGACCCTCGCCATCTGCAGTTCGGCTGCACGGAAGTGGTGCTGGACCCACCGGTTCAATTCAAGGACGCCGTGGGAATGCATCCGAACGGGGGACAGGATCTGGAACCTCTCGGCTCCGTCCGGCTTCTCAACCTCCACCCACCCCTTTTCCCCGATGCCCAGAGCCAGGTTGAAGCGAGCGACATCCGTTTCTGAGGTCAGCCCCAGGTGTTTCTGGAACTGGCCAAGGATCTCCCGGTGCAGTTCCTCCGGCGTCTTCCAGAAGCAGACCTCCAGGTCGTTCAACTTCTTGCCGTTTTCCAGGTCCACGAGGATTCGATCCGCATCAACTAGCGATGGGCCGGACGCGAACAACGCCGCTAACCGGAGAGCGTCGGACGGGCCGCCGGCCGCGGCGCGCACTTCCACCGTCAGCTCCGCGAGAGCTGCGGCGAGAGCCTTGGTCTGTTCGTCCTTACTTTCGCTGCATTGGCGAAGAAAACCCACGAGGTCCGCAAACGGTCGCCCAGGACCGATTGGGGGAAGCTGGTTCGGGTCTCCCACCAGGATGATTCGCTGGACATGAGCCTGGTCCAGCGCCTCAAACACTGCCAGAAGATCGTCGATGGTCAGCATCGAGCACTCGTCGATAACCACCGTCTTCTCGACTCTGTAAGGCTTGCCTTTCTCGGGGTCCTTCGGTTGGAAAAGGACGCGCTGTCTCTCGGCGTCGTATCGCGTCCGCTGATTCAAGAACTGCGCGACTGTCTGCGCGTCGGCGCCGGTGGCGCGACCGAGGCGGACACGGGCTTTCCCGGTGGGCGCGAGGAGGAGAATACCCTGGCGGTCCAGGGTCCCACTCCGGAAGAGCGCTCCCATGACAGATGTTTTTCCGGTGCCCGCTTTGCCCACCAGCACCGTAAGCTTGCGCTCTACCAGCCTCGCAACCGCCTGCGACTGTTCCGCGAGCGCGGCAAGATGCCGCGGATTCTTGCTGTCAACCGCGCCTCCGGAATCGTCGATTGCCTTTACCAGCAGCTTCTGCCATGGCTCCGGAATGCCCTCCAGCGGTTTTGCGCAGCGCTGCCGGAGGATCTTGCTGAGCCGTTCTTCGCGGCGCTTCATTTCCGTGAGCTGAACCGCAGAAATCTGCTCACTGCCACCCGGCCGCTTCGGAACGTCGAGAACCTCGACAGTTCCCGTCAAATTCTCCCGGTGCGCCCGAAGCCAATCTCCGCTGATTTCGCAGGCTGCAGAGAGGGGCAGCCGGTTCACCCTATCAATCGCCTCGGCAGCGCTGAGGAGCGCGTCACCATTGTCGCCGGCACGTCTTAGAACCGCCACAAGGCCGGCCCTGGCCCTCCGAAAGTCGGCGGGCGAATCCACGCCTGAAGGCTTCGGGACCGGATACCTTGCCGCGATTGTAGGATCAGGCATCAGTCCCTGATCAACCGTGCCGATGGTCACCGGCAGCTCGCCAGCACCGCCGAGATCGTCTTCCGCGATTCTGTAGGGGTTGGCCAGAACCTCGGTGTCTGAAACCGGTTTTGCCGTTGCCCGGCTTCTGTCGCGCTCGTTAAACCAGCGTCTGGCCTGCTTCGGAGCCAGGTCGAAACGCGAGAGTAGCTTGAGCAGCGCGCGCCGCTCCTCGGTAAGGTTCGCCCAGAGGGGGCGGACGGTATCGAGATCCGCTTTGTACGCCGCGCTTGGAGGTTTTTTCTTCCCTCGAAGAATTCCATCCAAGACAGGCCAGGGATCGTCACTCGCGCCATACGCTTCCTGCGCGCGAAGGTCGAGGCATAGGGCTGTGCCTAGCCGCAAACCAAGAGCTTCGAGCGCGGACCCCACGCCTGGGAAGGCGCCCCGATCCCGCCAGGCCGCGCTGATCTGGGCATTCAGCCACTCCTCCCGCTTTGCCCAGGGGCCTTTTGCGATCCCGTGCGCCTTAATCCGGCGAACCGCTTCGAGGCAGCTTTTTAGAGTAGTGAGAGCCACACTCGGCTTCACCAGTTCGGAGGCATAGGAGAAATCACGTTGGTGCTCCTCGTTGGCCGCGACAACGATCTCTTGCAGCAGCGCAGCCCGGCGCTCGTCTTCTCTCTCGTCGCCGGTCGGTTCCAGATAATCGTGGTAGGGGATGAGGAATCCTTCGTGACCATCCGGACGGACCGAGTGCCGGATCAATCGGTCCCACATCGGGTACGAGTCGCGCTTCGAGCTCCCGTACCGCCGCAGTTGATCGATCTTCGTGAGGCGGCCAATGCCAACGATTAGACGCGCGATCTGCTCACCGACGGGGTGCCCGGCTTTGCAGTAGAACAGAACGAGAGACTCCCCTTCGCGCAGGCGTTGATCGAAAAACAGTTCGACCAGCGCCTCCTGGCGTGCGCGCCCAAACACCCAGCTGGTAGGAAATGGCGGCTCCTCGTCTGGAGGGAGCTGCTCCGCAAGGCTCTCTTGAATCGCCTTCTGGCTGCCTTTCAACAGCCACCAGAAAGGAACGGCGAAAGTGGAATACGGTGGTACCGGGATGCTGGTCGGTTTCAGGTGGCCGTGCGTAGCCGACGCTGCCGGGATGTCCTTATACGGATGCTCGAATAGGCGGACCCACTCCTTCTCGTTCATGAAAGCGCCGGACTCGGCCTTGCACGGCGGAAGTTCTGCGGCTGCTAATGTAGAAAAGCCACGGCCGCTGAGGACCTGCTCCTTCTCCGGAACCTTCTCTTGACGGATGCGGTCGAGGGACGCGCAGAACGCGTTCTCGCAGGGCGAGTGGCACACGGAGCCGTTCCAACGGCTATCGTGCCATGCGACGCGGAGCGATAGATGAAACATGACGATTCGCCTCAGGCCCCGCCGCTTCCGACGAGGGGCCAGCCGCCGTGCTGATCGATTACCTTGTCGATCTCCTTCATCAGGCGAATGGTTTCGGAGATCGCGACGACGATGTGGTGGTAGTGCTCAATGTCGTCCTTCGAGAGGACGCGGCCCTTTCGGTCTTTGAGCCACTTATCGCAGACCTGGTAGCCGCCAATGTGGAAGTTCCACACCACTTCCGGCACGCCGACAAAGCCTGCGGTCTGCTCCTTGTCGACCCACGCGGTGCCATCAGACCACGAAACTCTCTCCACTTCGGGATTGCGTATCCCGACGGACCGGGTAAGGTGTTTGGCCAGTTTCGGCGATTCCATGAGGTGAAGCGCGACGAGTTCGCCCCCTAGCCTGGCCAGCGTGTGGAACAGATCCTTGTCCCCGGTCAACGGCACGCGCGGAAAATCCATCTTGAGAAAATCCGCGTAACGACTCCGATAGCTGGGGCTGTGGAAGAGCGCGTACGTGTAATGGAAGACGTCTTCGGGTGTGAAGCCCTTTGGTGTCTGGTGTGGCCCATCCGGGCGGCTGTCGAGTGAAGCTGCGAGCTGGGAAAGAAAGGAATTAGAAAAATTGACGCGCGTTCCAGACTCCAAAGCCAAACTGCCGGCCTTTGGATATAGGTATAGCGGGAAATTGTAGTTCTGTTCCTTCGTCTTGGTGGAGACCAAGCAGCTCTCGGCGACTGTGTCCGATACTCCGGTGTGCTGCCACGGAAGGAAGCTGATTTGCCGAGGCACCAACAGGCACAAGTTCTCTTTCTCCGCAACGTGGTCGAGCAGTTCACGGCGCGGATAATCCATGGCGACTGTGCTGAAATAACACCACCGCACATCAAATGGCCGATAGAGGCACCGAATGATGTGGCTCTTCCAGTTTTTGTCACCCCGAATTGCCCTTCTGACGTCGTGAAGTTTCCAATCTCGATTGTCGGTGAGTGCGTACCGAGTTCTAATCTCGGCATCGGTGAGCGTGTGGTCACGCAGCGCTTCGCACCGAGCAACGATGCTCTCACGGTCAAACGCGATGGCGAAGTCGTCCCGATGGGTTTGGAAGCCCAGGACGTTGACGGGCATAATGTCTTTTATGGATGGGTAGATGAGGTACTCGGCGGCAACGGCCTCGTCCTGCGGTAAGAACACATAGAACGGGCCGACAGGCTTGACTTCTTGCCATGTGAGCGTGCTCGTCGTATTACCGCTCAGGATCGTATACTTATGCGCGCGGGTCCCAAAGACGTCGGACTGCCTTAGTCGGGGTGCGGTCTTTGTCCCACGTGCAGCCAGCAAGACGGCAACTCCCTGTTGGATGTCGAATACGTTCTCATCGAATGCGCCATCGGGCGTGGTTTCCTTCTTCTTGATGTTTCCATGTAGGTCCAGAATCCAGAGTTCGCGTAGCGTCGTGAGCAAAGATTGGCGCATTCCACGAAAGGTCGGGTTGTCGATGTAGCCGTGGTTCGTGATGAAGCCAAAGACCGCCAGCGGAGTTTGGCTGCATAGAAATTGTCCGAGGCGGATAAACTTGACGTAGTCATCCTGAAGCCACTTCGGATTCCGTTCGCCCAATTCAGCACCATCGACCTTGTAATAGTCTTGGACGAGCCCGGAAATCCATTGACCGGCATTCGCCGAGTTTCCGGAGTACGGCGGGTTGCCTATGACGACTGTGAACCGCTGGTGGCGTTTGACAGCGTTCACGGCGTGGGCCTCGTGGGCTAGAGCAGGTGCCCATTGTTCAAACTCCTGCTGCTGCTTCTTGTCGTCGCTCGGAGGCTCTAAGCTATTCGTCAGGTAGATGCGGGCGCGGGCGGCGCTGCCAAAGCGGTACCCGGTTTCGTGCAGCTTGAGGCCGATTTTCATGTGGGCGATGGCGTAGGGAGCCATCATCAGCTCGTAGCCATGGATTCGCGGGAGGAGGTGTTTAGGAACATAGCCGTTCCAGGCGGTCCTTTGCTGCACCGCGTCTAGGCCTCTTTTTTTCCATGTTGCAACGAGTGTGCGGTAGATGACGTCGATGACTTCAACCAGAAAAGTGGCAGTACCCACCGCCGGGTCAAGGATGACCACGAACGGATCAGAGGGCTTGGTACCGGTCGGCATTGTCAAGCCGGTGTGGGTTGCGGCCATTTCGCCCCACGTCACCGTCGAAGCCAGGCCGTCCTCAATGCCGAACTCAGTTTGCAGGAGCTCGTGAACGCTGCGCACGATGAACTGGACCACAGGGCGAGGCGTATAGAAAACGCCTCGGTGCATGCGCTTCTGGGGGTCGTATTCTGTCAGGAACAGTTCGTAGAAATGAACAACGGGGTCTTCCTGAGGGTTCCTGTCGCCAAAGTCCCGAAGGACCGCCTCCATGTCAGCATCGCGTAGGGCTTGAACCACGTCGTTGATTCCCAACTCGTCGAAGTCAATCCGCCCTTTGCGTCCGCCCACGGTGAGGAACTGCGAAAGGAGGTCGTGCAGGAAAGGGTTCGTTACAGGAACCATGTCGCTGATGTTTTCCGCAACGAGGCCCATGGGCCGCGAGACCCGGGCGGAGAGCAGCCCATAGGTGATGGTCTGGGCGTACATATCCGCAAAGTCGTCTTCGGACAAGTCGTGGATCAGCGCTTCGCGGAAAGCGGTCATGAGCTTGCGAATCGGCCCCTTGTCGGATTCGATGGCCAGTACCCGGTTGACACGCTTCCGAATTGCACCGGCGAGTTCGGCCATCCGAACTGCGAGGTCTCGGGAGGTCGTGATTACCTCACGATATTTGAGGGTGAACGCGCCGGACCATCTTTGCCGCCATGCGTCTACATCGGTCGGGTCCTGTGGCCACCGGAGCTTGTCCCGCAGAACCTCATCGTCGTGGGCCAGATGAAGGACTGTGTCCTCGTCGTCCCAACCCAACACCCGGAGAGTTGGCAAATCACCATTCTCCTCGTCCTCAAAGAAGTTGGCGAGAGTGATGTCGCGATGGTCGGCCTCACCATACGCGGAGATGAACAACAGGTCGTGGCGCTGCCATGCCGCCTGCTGTGACTTGTTCGCGGACTGGCGCTTCTTGATCACGAGCGCGCGGAGAATTCGGCGGAGAACGACCACCGGCAGCCGTTTGGGCTCGAAATTCACGAAGAAGATTCCCCACGGCTGGCCGCTGGTCAGGGGGCGGAGTTGCTTGATCTCCTTGACCTTCACGGAAGACTTCGCGTCGAGACCGAGTTCCTCCGCCTCGTAGTCGAAGGTCAGGTTATCAAAGTCATCAGATTCTATGGGCCAGTCCAATTCGTCCCGGAGATACTTGACCAGGGAGGGGAAAGTCTTGATCGCACGGAGGCGATCCGCTTCAGCGATGCTCACGGCCACTCCTTTAGCTCAGTTCCATCCAGGCCCTGAGCTTTGGCTTGACTCCGATGGGAGCCTGAACCTGTTTGAGGTACGTGTTCTTGATGTGCTTCTCGACCTTCGCCCGGATCTCGGAGAGGGTCCTCTGTTCGAGCGCCTGCCGCCTCGGGGTCTCGGGAGTTGAGCGAATGAACTGGATGATCTCGGCTGGCTCCTGGACGATCTTCTCGTTAGCCAGGTCAAACAGGTACCAACCGGTCTGCCCGGCTTCTTCGGTCCAGTCCTCGGCGGTCTGGCCGTCTTTCTGCTTGATGGCGGCCGGCGGAGCTGGGAGCGCGTAACAGAAGAAGACGGCCCGGCTCTCCTCCTTCGGATGAGCCTTTCCGCTGAAGACGCGCCCCGGCAAAGCGTTCAGGCGAGCTTCCAACCCTGGGTCCTGCTGCACGAGCTGTTGGTACTCCAGGTGCATTTCTTCCAGCTTGGTAGTGGTTCCCTCGTAGCCCTGGTTGAACTCCTTAAGGGCCGCAAAGTCATCATCAGGGCGCAGCAGCCGCTTCCCTTCAATGCCGAAAACCTTCGAGATGCGAAGCGTCTTGTTCGAGACGCGCTTATAGAGCTTCAGAAGGTCGTCCAGCTCCGCCGGCGGCAGGAAATTCCAGTAGGCCACCGTGCCCCGAATGCCCTTTTGATCGGGATGGTCGGCAAGCAGACGTTCTTCGATCTCGGGATTCATGCGCCGGTCGACACGACCGATGCGCTGCATCAGCCGCACAGGGTTCCAATGAAGATCGTAATTGATGAGGCGGGTCGCATCCTGAAGGTTCAGGCCCTCGGAGAGCACGTCCGTCGAAATCAGAATCCTTGTCTCCTCCAATTTGGCGGCCTGGAGTTCCGCGCTTGAGCTGCCGTTGTAGTAAGGCGCGAACTGCAAGATCACATGGCCGCGGTCGCGTCCCACGGCGCTATCCACTTCGTCCACGCCCTGGATTCCCTCGAAGTCGAGACGCCGTTTCAAGTACCGCGCGGTGGCCATGTACTCCGTGAAGATGAGCGCCTTCTGCCGCTTGAGGACGGAATCGGTCTTCAGCAGCTTGACCAGCGCTTCGAGCTTGTCGTCGTGTTCTGGCTTGAACTTCTCCAGCTCTTTCAGAAAATCGACTATTTCGTCGAGATCGTCAAAAGTCTCAGAAAGGATTTGCTCAACCTCGTATTCTTCGGGGGGAAGCGCCTCCGCCCGGTCGACCATTTCTTCACTGACCAGGTCGTCTTCCGTCTCGCCGTCCTCCGGGAAGAGATCGCGGCGCCGTGAAGCGGCATACGCGAGAATGTCGGCGTTCTTTCGCTGCCACCGCTCCAGCCTGTTCCGTTGGAAGCTGCTCGTGCTGTTCTTGTCCGCGAACGCCAGAAGCTTCTGAAGCAGCGATACGCAGGATTGCTCGAATGCGTACGCCGAGCTTTCGAAGCGCTTCAGGAATTGCACTCGGATTAACGCTACAACCTGTTTCTGGCGGCCCGCTTCCCACTCCTCGACGAGTTCCGGTTTCTTCGAAAAGGCCAAGGGATTATACATCGCCAGCGAGAAAAGCGGATTCTTCTTCGCGAAGGCGGCGTCGATCATTGTGAGCAGCTTTCCGTAAGTCTTCTTCACAGAATAGCCAGCCACTTGCGGCGGTTCCCGGTTAGGGAACATCGTCAGCTTCCCGCCTTCCTGAATTTGGCTGGTCTTGACGTAGGCTCTGCTACGCTGCACCACCAACGCGCGGAAGAGCTCGTCTTTTTGGAGGATCTCCTCGGCCTCTTTGGCGTCGATAACCGGGCCGGACCCCTTGTTCGGTCCGGTCAGCGCCTCCAATGCCTTCTCCATCTTTCGAAAGTGGCCGGGAAGAGAGTGAATTCCCAGGGGCGCGTCCTTGAAATAACCGGGTTCCTTCTGCGTGAACAGCTCCATCATGTGCTGGAGGTCCAGCAGGCTGTTGTTGACGGGCGTCGCGGTGAGCAGGAAAACCGTCTTGCCCGCGCAGATCTCCGACATTACGCGGTAACGCGACGGCGCCAGATCACCTTCGCCCTTGATTCCGGGATTGCGGAAATGGTGGGCCTCGTCGATGATGACGACCTCGGCGTCCTCCCGCGCCCGCTGCACGTCCCGCTGGATGTGTGGGCTCTTCCGGGTGAGGTCGGTGTGATTCAGGATCAAAAGGTTGCCGAAGGCCCCGTCGACCTTGGGCAGACGTCTCCGCAATTCGGCTCCCCACACCGGTTCGCGCGCGGCCTTGGGAACGAAGAGCGCCACTTTCTTGCGGTCGTGGTTTACCAACCGGTCGATGAGCATGAGCCCAATGAAGGTCTTGCCTAAGCCAACGCCGTCGCAGAGGAACGCCCCATGGTGGTTCTCCGCGATCTTCATCAGCGCTTGGTAGCCTTCCTTCTGGTACCGGTCAAGAACGGGGTACACCCTGGAGGAGTTCGTTTCCCACTCGCCCGCAGTCATCTCGTGGCCCTTGAAGTATTCTTGCAGGGACTTGGCGTAGACCTCGAACGGGGAATACTCGCGGACCTGGCGCTCGACGACGCCTGCGATTGCGGGTGTGATGTCCTCCGCTTGCTCCCAGTAGTTCTCGAACCACTTTTGGAGGGTTTCAACTTCTCGCCGGATCTGAATGTTCAGTTCAACATTGCGGGTTAGTCCGGGTTCCGTGAAGTTGCTGGACCCGACGAGCGCGGCGGAGCCCACGACCGCGAGCTTGGCATGAGTAATGTACGCCTTGGCGTGGAATTTCTCCTTCGTGTACACGCGGCATTCGATCTGGCGGCTTGCCAGAGCGGCGAGGATGGCGGGAACCCCGGTCAGGAAGTCGTTCCGGTCCTTCTCCCTCTCGATGCTGCGGTCGAGCTGCTCTGTGGCCGAGGTTCGAAGCGCGTCAAGAAGGGCTTGACGAGTGCGCTTCGTCGTCTCGGCCCCCATCAGGATGCGGATCTTCTCCAGTTTCTGCCATTCGCCATCGAGGGCCAGGAGGGAGCCGATTTCAAAAAACCCGGTGGCGATATCGAAGGCGGTAGAGATCTGCGCCCATTCCCGCAGGTATCGGAGACCCTTCCACTCCTCGTCACTGTTATCGACGATGAACAGATCGCCGCCGGCCCGCGTTCCGAACTCGGCGGCTCGGGCACCTCCGTCCGATTTGCGGTCTCGATCCATAGGAATCGCTCTCCATCATACTCTTTCTGAATCATGGGCATGGAGCCCGGCACACATTTCATGGGAACAGACGGTCGATCTCGTAGAGTTCGAGGTCGTCTTCGCTGCTGTGGCGGGGCGCCATTCCGGATGCCGATATCCGGAGCAGTGGCGTCTCTGTCCGATACAATGGGCGTTGCCGCCGCCCATCGGTCGGCGAGGTTGACTTCGATGCCGTTGACCGTCTTCGATTGCAAAGGAATCTCCGCTACCCGACGGGAGATCATCGAGGCGGCCGTTGAGGCCGCCGGGAAGCATGTTGCTCAGCCGTATGAGGGCTGGATTGTCGCGGACCCTTTCCGGGGCGGCGTCCGTGTACTGATCACCGGGCCGCAGGGTTTCGAAAGGACGGTAGTGTCGCCGTCGATGAAGCCCCGGCGACGATCACGGAGCGAGTCCGAGAGACCATTGAAGATTGACAAGACTCGATCCCGGCAATTCCTGGGCCGCGCCGGTGAACGATCCGGTGGCGAAGGCCGAGACGCCGGTCGGGATCACGTGCGACCACCGCCGCGGCGTAGTGCCGGCGGTGGGCTTTATGGCAGCAGACCGCTGATCTCAGATCTGCGGGATGGGTGTTATGGAGCCAGGTGACGCGACCGGGACTTACGGGAGTGATGCGCTGCGGACCTCGTCAACACGTCTGCCCGGCCCCGACCCCACCGACGAACAATTACCGTATGTGCTCAAGCGAGACTGTCGGCAGCCCAACGCGTGAGGCGGTCCGCTAATCTCGCAAGCTCGGGGAATACTAGCAGGGACGCGTGCACCGTATCCGACGTTACCGGCTCGACACTGGTGGGGTGACCGGCATCATTTCGCGCGGCGCGAATCTGCAGTGTAAAGGCGGGCCAGTAACCGTCAAACGCCTCGCTCAATTCGAGCCCCATCTGGCCTTGCTTGTTGCCCTTGTGGGAATCAAAAAACCTGCGAAGCGCGTCCGATACGGTCTTTACCTTCCACTCTTCGAGCTCCAAGCCTCGTGGCACGGGCACCTTCCCGAGCGAGGTCAACTTGTCGACCGTAACGTCGCGTAGATCAAGAACGATTCTCTCCGCGGCAGCTCCGACCATCACAGCGGCCGCCTTAAAGAAACCCGCAGCGTAGCAGTATAGTCCTTCGGTCAGGTAGGACAGCGCAACCACGTCAAGTTTGGTGATGGAATCCAAGTGTCGCAGATAGCCGTCTGGATTGGATGGATCACGCGTCCAATTCTTTAGAGCTTGCCGCCCCCGGTCAGTAAGGTGGAAGAATGGCGGATCGGGGTTTGAAAGGTTGAGTCCCCAGGCAACTAATCCAGTGCGAAACAGTTCGCCCCACTCTGTCAGGATGGCCTGCTGAAGGTTCTGGTCCTGGCGGGCACCTAGCTTTCCAGCGGCGGCCTCCAGCACAGTTTTCTGATACAGCGGCGCGCCGAACTGGGTCTTCGGCCGCACGGCTTCTATTTCCGCAAGCAAGACCTCCCGAATCGTAGGTTTTGGTGGCTGCGGCACCGTACTGTTATGGTACCAAGCCCGATCACGGCGGATCGGCGGCGCTCCGCCCCAGATTCCTCCCGTGACACGCCGGTCACGGCAGTAAACCAGCGATGCCCAGCCATCGCGGGCGGTCGGGTTTGGCCGGCGTACGAGGAGTGCCATGCCCTGATCGAGGCCGGCGACCGCGAGGGCTTGGCGATGCGCGTGATGCTCACGCCAACCTTCCGACACATCCACCTCGATCCGGAAGGGGCGCCGGTACGCGCGGGATCTTCACAGCCGCTTCTTCCAGTACCGCCGCGGGCGGGCTCTAGCATGGTATGTTGAAAAAAGGGCCCTTTTCGCCCATTCCCGGTACCGGACAAATAAATTTCAGGAGAGAGATCTGAATGCCAAAGCGTAGGCGGAGCGTTACAACGGTCATTGTCGATCAAGTCTCATCTGCGGAGCTCACGAAACGGGGGGCATCTAATTCGCTCAACGTCCAGGTGCGCAGGGGGAAGGATCTCCTAGGGAATCTGGTTATGGGGCGTGGAAGTGTGCAGTGGTGGCCGAACGGCAACACAACCAACGCTTTGACGAAATCTTGGCCGGATTTCGCCAAACTTCTGGAGAGAGCAATGAAGAAGAGGTAGGCATCGGAATTCCAAATTACGATTTGGTAGAGACTTTCGGGCAGGTCAAGGTCACCATGGCAACCAAAAGACCAGTTAAGAAAGCTAAACGTACCGCAGGCGGCAGAATTAGGCGTGTCAGTTTCAGTGAGCCAGGGGCCGAACGGCCACTCGAACTGGAACCGGACATCGAAGACCTGCCGCTTGATGAGGGCCTGCCGAGAGCAGAACCGCATCCTGTCGGTCCGCCTGCTGGCAGACTAATCGTCAAGCGTAATGGGCACAGCATCACACGGCAGATCCCCAAGCCTGTCGTTTTGATCGATACTCGCGAGCGAGCGCCTCTCAGTTTCAGCCGCTTTCCCAACTGGATCGCCGGAGAGAAAAGGAAGACTCTCAGGGTCGGCGATTACAGCGTCGAGGGGATGGAACATCTGCTGATTGTCGAGCGCAAGTCCTTGACTGATCTGATCACGACCCTCATGCAGCAGCGGTCTCGATTTTTCGAGATGTGTGAAAAGCTGACGAAATATCGCTGGCGCGCGCTCCTCGTGGAAGCGAGCTACGAAGATGTCAAGACGGAATACGGGGCGGACTTAAACACCAGTGCCCATCCGAATGCGGTATCGGGCAGCCTTGATGCCCTGGAGGCCAAATTCGGCATACCCGTGATCTATACCTCCCAATACAGGCCGCTCGCTGAGGAAAAAGCCGCAAGCTGGTTGTCCAAACACTTCACTTACTGGCACCTTGAGCAGAGCGGACTTGGGAGAGTGCTTCAGGAAGGCGATCTATAGGCAGTTGTGGTGATGCGCCGGCTCTGGAGGCACATAGGATGTGGTTTGAGGAGTTAACGGGCTTCAACGAGACATCGCCGCAGCAGGTCCGGAACAACCTCACTGTGGTGGTTTGGGTGAATGCCGGCACACAAAGCGCGAGCAATAAGCAGATCCGCATTTCCTTCTCAGTGACTCAGATGAACGACGGGTTGGCAACCGCTACCGGCAGCGGCAGCGGCCAACCGAACAAGCACAAGTGGTCGTATGCCCATGTCTTGATCAGCGGCACCCGCGTGCGCCGCGCCGCGAGATACTCGCGCTGCCAGGGCCAGCCGGAGTAATACCAGCCCACCAGATAGCGGCAGTGCGCCCGGTCCCATGAGAGTTCCGCAAAGGGATATGCCGCGCACCGCTGCGCCTTGTCGAGGTTGTGATCGACGCCGCCGTACTGGAAGCCTTCGCACATGAAGGTGTCAAACCCGGAACCCGCCCGCGTCTGCCATTCGGTAGGCAGATTGATGTAGCGAGTCAGCCTGCATGTGTCCGGGTCGTTCACATCCATGGGCCAGAGCAGTTCGAAGACAGCGGCGGGATAGGAAGCCAGCACGTAAGTCCGGATCGCATCCACATACGCCTTCAGCCTGGCGCGCAGGAAATTCACGTCGGCATAGGAATTTACGGACGGGTCGTCATTCGGCGTGTGGAAGGTGACGAGCGCGCGGCCGAGCGCCGACTGAGCAGCAGCTTGGGTATCCGCGTCGCAGAACGCCATGCCCGATGCGTTCGCCTGATACCACCACAGCACCTCGCCAAACTGGAGACGCACCGTGAGCGAGGCCGCGGCCATCAGGGCGGCCATGCCGGCGTACACCTTGGCCATGTAGCTTTCGACCGGAGCGCCGAACGCAGCCTGGGAACTATAGAGCGTGCCGAAGCCGGTCGCCGTCCGCACGGGAGTGTTGTCCGGATACCGCTGCACCCAGACGGCGCCGCCGGACGGATTGTCGGGCGGATTCACGAGTTCCTGCGAGAAGGACACCGTCACTCCGATGCCAGCGGAATGAAGTAGAGCGAAGTAATCCGCATGCCAGTCGCGGAACGCCCGGTTGAGTGCGGGAGTCTGGGTCGGATCGATCACCCACGTCGCACCATACGTGCCGCCTTGCAGGTCGCCTGTTACAGTGGCCACCCCCGATCCGGTGTTCGAGGATGGCAGTTCCGTATACACGTGGAACTGGAACGTGCTGCCGAAGGAATGAGATGTAATCGTGAGGACGCTGCCGGCGGCGGTCGCCCAGACGCCGTCGAAGATCGCGTTGATGAAGTTCGCAAAGTGCTGCGCGATGGTGTTGTTCGCATCCTGGCCGCCGAACACGGTTTTGCCGATCGCGGAGCCGCCAACGTGCAGCCAAGCGACATCCTGATCGTTCCAGTTGCCGGAGAACGCGACCGTGCACTGCGGGTAGGACGGGCTGGCCGCGACCGATTGTTTCCACCAGAACACGCCGCAGTAGTGATCGATCTCGCCCTCCAGGCCGAGTTTCTGAATGTTCCACACCAGCCTCTGCGGCGACAGCTTGTACGTGTTGTCCGTGTCGAAGTCGGTTGCCACCCCGGTATCCGTCCGCGTCTGCGGCGCATCCGGCACATCGCTTTTGACCGCACATTCCAGAAAGTCAAAGTAAAAGTACCAACCGGAACTCCCGGAGTTCTTCGTGCTCGTGAGTGCTATTACCACGCTGTGCTGCCCCGCGGGCACTCCAGTAAACAGCGGCCGCCGCAACTGCCCCGTTGAGGCCACCGGGCAGTAGCACTCGAGCGTCACCGGAGTCCCGCCATCGAGCGACGCGCTCACAATGCCGCAGTTGGTGTCCAGCCGCGTCCCCACGTAGATGTCGTGCGTGCTCTGGCAGTGCGTCTCGATGGTCAGCCTGCGCGCCTCGCCGGAACTGT
>Ga0182021_10002823_pt1 | contig 20377 bp, 15 predicted proteins | sample 612E3MmetaG_FD_120493 | JGI IMG/M metagenome (GOLD analysis project Ga0182021, IMG submission 120493) | Permafrost microbial communities from Stordalen Mire, Sweden - 612E3M metaG (Illumina Assembly) | ecosystem: Environmental > Terrestrial > Soil > Wetlands > Permafrost | place: Sweden... | reverse complement strand
GCCCAGCGCGATGGACGTGTAGGCGCACATCAGCACCCACGTGGGGATCTCGAACACATGCACGTAGCCCGACGTGAACAGCACCCCCGTGATCAGCCCGGCCGTCTTCTGGGCGTCGTTGGACCCGTGCGACAGGCTGAACGCGGCCGCCGAAAGCAACTGGAGCTTGCGGAAATACTTGTCCATCTTCCTCGGGCTGGATTTTCGAAAGAGCCAGTAGACCAGCACCATCAGCAGGTAGGCCGAGATCATCCCGATCATGGGCGCCACCACGATGAACATCAGCGTGAGCGGCCACTCGCCTCCCTTGCCGACGTTCAACGCGTCCAGGCTGTGCGAGAATCCCCGCACCATTCCCACCCGCGCGATGGCCGCGCCCGCGTAGCCCCCGATCAGCGCGTGCGATGAGCTGGTGGGCAGCCCCTTCCACCACGTGATCAGGTCCCAGGCGATGGCCCCCGCCAGGCCGCCCATGATGACGTAGGGCGTCACCAGGTTCAGGTCCACGAATCCCTTGCCTACCGTCTTGGCCACCGCCGTACCAAAAAGGAACGCCGCCGCGAAATTGAAAAACGCCGCCCATAGCACCGCTTGAAACGGCGTCAGGACGCGCGTGGCCACTATCGTCGCAATCGAATTCGCCGCGTCGTGGAACCCGTTGATATAGTCGAACACCAGCGCGATCGCGATGATCAGAACCGCCAGCGTGAAGGTGGACATGACTAGCTGTTCTTGACCACCACGTTCTGCAGAACGTCGGCCACGTCTTCACAGCAATCGATGGTGTTCTCGAAGAACTCGTATACCTCTTTGAGCTTGATCAGCGTGATGGGGTCCTTTTCCTTGTTGAACAGGTCCGCCACCGCGCTTCGCCCGATCAGGTCCGCTTCGTTCTCCAGACGGTTGATCTCGATGCAATGCGCCATGATGGTCCCGTTCTGTTCCAGGGCCTCGAAGGCGCTCTTCAACGTCCGGCCGCAACTGGCCACAATCTCCGCCAGCGTCACCATGATGGGCGGAATCGGGTCGATATGATACGATACCAGCCGGTGCACCGTGTCCTCTATCCCATCCAGCACGTTGTCCAGCGCCGAAGAAATGTTGTGGATGTCTTCCGGATCGATGGGCGTGATGAAAGTCTGGTTCAGCCGGGTGAAGATCTCGTGGATAATTTCGTCGCCCCGGTGTTCCAGGGAGAGGATCTCCGTGGCGCAGCCGGCCAGACGCGAATTCCCCGCGCGAACTCCGTCGAGGAGCAGCCGGGATGCCTCCGAGATGATCTCCACCTGCTTCACAAAGAGGTGGTAGAAGTGCTCCTCGCGTGGCAGTAGTCTCATAGAGTGGGCTTGAAAAGAGTGAACTCTATATTAATCGGTGTGGACGTTGCGGGTCAATCCGTATGCGGTTACAGTTCCGTGACAATTGGCAGGATTTCCGGCCGCGCCGCGGCTTTGAGATCTAGCAGCCGCGCATCCAGCAGCCGCCCCGTATCCACGTTGCCCATGGCCGAGAGGATGTTCTCCCTGATGTGCGGATACTCGCGCTCCAGCCCCGCCAACATGTCGCGCAGCGCCCGCCGCACCGTCCCCGTCTTTTGCGAGCACCCGCACGGCACCAGCGGAACGCCCAGCGCCTCGGCATAAGCGCGCGTGATATCTTCCGTCACGAACACCAGCGGGCGGATGAGCCGGTATTCGCGGTCGCGCGAGCTGGTCACCGGCGGCAGCGCGCTCAGCTTGCCCGTGAACATCATGTTGCGCAGCAGCGCTTCGCAAAAATCGTCGGCCGTGTGGCCGAACGCGATCACGTTGGCGTTCAACCCATGCGCCACCGCGTATACCGCGCGCCGCCGGTACCGGCTGCACAGGTCGCAGCCGTGCTCCGGCTGGTCGTCGAGCAGGCGCAGCGAAGGCGCGTCGCGGAAGTAGGTCCACGCCACGCCGCGCTGTTTCAAATACTCGCCCAGCGGTTCGATGGGCCGCAGAAACTTGCCCTGTTCCACGGTGAACGCGCACACCGAGAAATCCACCGGTGCGCGCTTCTGGAGCAGCACCAGCGCCTCCAGCAAGGTGGCCGAATCCTTCCCCCCGGAGAGCGCCACCGCCACCCGGTCGCCGTCGCGAATCATCTTAAACCGGTGTATGGCTTCGCCGACCTTGCGCAACAGTGTCTTTTCCAGTTCCACTGTTTCAATTATAATGTGGGGCCGGATGGCATCCGGCGGCCGGGTGGTACTCGGCCTTCTTCTGACTCACGGCCAAACTGCCCCGAAGTCTAGCCGCGATGAGCTGCACAGGTATCCGCGTGGTAACATCAAGTCATACTAGGTCTTATTCATGCGAACCACCGAAACCATGACCGTCTCCTTGCCTCCTGCGATGGTGAAACAGTTTGAGACGGTGCGAAAGGCCGAAAACCGGACCCGGTCGGAACTGGTCCGCGAAGCCTTACGTTCCTATTTTGAAAGCCGCTACCCGGCTGTCTCGCCTTCCGGTGTTGAGATGGCTGCGATCCGCCGCGGCCGGGCCGCCTTTGAGCGTGGAGACTACTCTCAGCTAAGCGAAGTTCTCAATGAACTGGAACCTGCTCGTCGCCGGACCCGCGCAAAAGCAGTTGCGAAGGATTCCCCGGAAAGACCGCGGACGCGTTGAGGCCGCCTTGCTGGCGATCGAAGACGAACCGTTCAGTGGAGACCTCGTACGGCTCCACGCTCAGCCGGCAGCCTGGAGACGGCGGGTCGGCAGCTATCGTATTCTCTTCGATGTGGACTATGAGCGACGTTACGTTGTAGTGTCAGCCATCGTCCGCCGCACATCGGCCACGTATTGACCACCCAATCATGCCTCCCTCCGCCCGCACCGCCGCCTTCGACATCCTCCGCCAGGTGGAAGCCGGCGGCTACGCTTCCGACCTCCTCCTCACCCACACCGCCGCTTTCGATTCCCGCGACGCCGGCCTCGCTTCCGCCATCGTCTTCGGCGTCCTTCGATACCGCGCCCAGCTCGACTACCTCATCGGTCACTACTCCGGCCGCGCCCAAAAGCTCGACCCCGAGGTCCGCATCGCCCTCCGCATGGGTATCTTCCAGCTTCGCTATCTGGAGCGCATCCCGCCGCACGCCGCCGTCACCGCCAGCGTGGAACTCGTTAAGCGCGCCCGCAAGCGCTCCGCCGCTGGCTTCGTCAATGCCGTGCTGCGGCAAGTGGACCGCGATTCCGTCGAATGGCCCGGCCGCGACGTGGAACTCTCCTGCCCTGCATGGCTGCTCGCTCGCTGGGAACGCCACTACGGCCCCGAAGCCGCCGCCGGCATCGCCCGCGCGGCGCTCCAGGAGCCGGAAAAATACATGCGCGGCGGCCGCATCCAGGATATCGGCTCCCAGTCCATCGTCCCGCTGCTACGCCTCGCCCCCGGCCAGCGGTTCCTCGATCTCTGCGCCGCGCCCGGCAACAAGACGGCACAAGCGCTCGAATCGGGGGTCCGTGCGGTGGCTTGCGATTTACATCTGCGCCGCCTCGCGCCCATGCGCAGCCTCACCCCCAACCTGGTGGTCCTCGATGCTACTCAGCCGCTTCCCTTCGCGCGCCCCTTCGACCGCATCCTCCTCGACGCCCCCTGTTCCGGCACCGGCACCCTCGGCCGCAACCCCGAAATCAAGTGGCGGCTCGCGCCCGCCCATCTCGACGATCTCCATCGCCGCCAGGCCGCCCTGCTGGCCCATGCCCGCACCGCCCTCGCGCCCGGCGGCCTGCTGGTCTATTCCACCTGTTCCCTCGAGCCGGAGGAGAATGAAGCCGTGGTCGCCGCCGTCCCCCCGGAACTCGTCGCCGAGACCATGCGCCGCCTGCCCGGCCGCGATCCCGGGGACGGATTCTATGCCGCTGTGATAAAATCGGACCAGCCCGCAAATGATTGAAATCGCTCCGTCAATTCTGTCGGCGGACTTCGCCCGACTGGCCGACGACGTCGCTCGCGTCGAGCGCGCCGGCGTCACCATCCTGCACGTGGACGTCATGGACGGCCACTTCGTCCCCAACATCACCATTGGGCCGCCGGTGGTCGAATCCCTCCGCAAGGTCACGCGCCTCCAACTCGACGTGCACCTCATGATTGAAAATCCCGAGCGCTTTGTGGCCGCTTTCGTCGGGGCGGGCGCCAACGCCGTCTCGGTGCACTACGAAGCTTGCCGCCACCTGGATGGCACGCTGGGGCTGATCCGTAAGGCCGGTGCGCTGGCGGGTGTCGTGCTCAACCCGGCCACGCCCGTCTCGGTGCTCGAAGACGTTCTCGAGGTGGCGGACTACGTGCTCTTGATGAGCGTGAACCCCGGCTTCGGCGGGCAGACGCTGATTCCTTACGTGCTCGACAAGGCCCGCCAGCTCGACCGTATGCGGCGGGAGAAGAAGTTGGCGTTGCCCATCGAAATCGATGGCGGCGTAAACCGGCAGAACCTTGCCGAAGTGGTTCGCTCCGGGTGTGAATGGATCGTCACAGGGTCGGCGATTTTTCACACTCCGGACCCCGAGGCTACCGCGCGGGAGATGCGCCAGATAGCTGCCACCGCCACCGCGGTGAGCGTGTAGGGGCCGGACATGTCCGGCCCGTTGAAGCGAGACCTGGATTAGAATTATGGTTCGAAACGCAATTCGTTACGTCGCGTTGCTCGTAGCGCTGGTGGTTCTGCCGACTTCGTGCGGCCTCAAGCGCCACAAGTACGACAACCCCATCACCAAGGACACCCAGCAGCCCGACAAGGTGCTGTTCGACAAGGCCATCGCCGATGTCGAGCACAGCCGCTTCGAAGTCGCGCGGTTCACGCTGCAGACTCTCATCAACACCTACGACACCAGCGAGTACCTTGCCAAGGCCAAGCTCGCCATTGCCGATAGCTGGTTCCGCGAGGGCGGCGCCCACGGCCTCGCCCAAGCCGAAGCCGAGTACAAGGACTTCATCCTCTTTTATCCCGCCATGGAAGAGGCCGCCGAGGCCCAGGAGAAGGTCTGCGACATCCACTACCGGCAGATGGAGAAGTCCGACCGCGACCCCATGCACGCCTTGCGCGCCGAGGACGAATGCCGCCAGATGCTGGTGCAGTTCCCCAACAGCAAGTTCGCCCCCGAGGCCCAACAGAAATTGCGCGACATCCAGGAAGTGCTGGCCGACGCCGAGTTCCGAACCGCCGGCTTCTATCACACCAAGGGCAGTTTCCCCGCCGCCGCCAACCGTTACCAGGGCTTGGCCGACCAGTTCCCGCTCTTCAGCCAGGCCGACGAATCCCTCTGGCAGCTTGCCGATTCCTACCAGCATATGGGCGACCGCTTCGAGAACCAGCAGGTTGGCGCCCTCACCCGCATCGTCAAGGACTATCCCCTGAGCACGCACGCCGATGCCGCCCGCGCCAAGCTCAAGGAAATGAACCGGCCCGTGCCGGAAGCCGATCCCGTGGCTTACGCCCGCATGAAATATGAGCTGGAGAACCACCGCAAGACCAGCCTGGTGGGCCATTTCTTCGGGGCATTCAAAACCAGCCCCAACATGAACCTGGCGGCCAAGTCGGGCAGCCCGCAGATGACCGGTCTGCGGCCCACCATCCCGGCCAGCGTTCCTCCCGCTGCCGCCGGTACCCAGAACGCAAGCAACGAGGTCTCCGTCTCCACCGTGGCCGACAGCTCCGCCATCGACAAGAATCCCGATGCGCGCACCACCCCACCCGCGGCCGGCGACCCCGCCACCGCCGTTACCGCCACCCCCGCGCCCGCTCCCCCGCCGCCCGCCCAGCAATCCACCGTCACGCGCACGGGTGTGGATATCAACACCGCCTCCGTGGAGCAGTTGCAGAAGTTGCCCGGCGTCAACAAGCTTCAGGCGCAGAGGATCTTCGCTATGCGGCCGTTCTTGTCCGTCCAGGATCTCATCCGCACGGGTCTGCCGCAGAAGACCATCAATCAACTCAAGCCCGCCGCCACCGCCCCCGCGCGCTCCGCGCCCACCGCCCCGGCGAAAAAATGAGCCGCATTCTGCTGGTGGACGACAGCCCGCACGCCCAACGCATGGGTGAGCGCATCCTCAGCGATGAGGGCTACGAGGTGGTCACCGTCAGCAACGCCGATTCCGCGCTGATCCGCCTGGAAGACGCCGATCCCGACGTGGTGGTGGCCGATGCCGTGATGCCCGGCCGAACGGGCTACGACATCTGCCAGTACCTCAAGATGAGCCCGCGCCATCGCCACGTGCGGGTGATCCTCACGTCCGGAGCGCAGGAGCCCATCGATACGGCGCGGGCGCAGCTTGTCCAGGCCGATGGCGCCATCGAGAAACCTTTCGAGGCCAGCGCCCTGCTGGCAGCCGTGAAACCGCTGGCCGAAGCGGCGGTCGCGGCTCGCCAGGGCCCGCCCCCTGGTCCCCGGCCCCCGGCCCCCGGCCCCCGACTGCCCGCCCCGTTCGTGGCCGTGGTGGATGCGGAACAGGTGCGCGCGGCCGTCACCCTGGCGCTCGACGCCACCATGGGCGCGATGGTCGACGAAATCGCGCGCCGCGTCCTCGCCGCGCTCCACGCCGGCAAGCCTGAGACACCCGAGACACACGCCGCCGAAGTGCCGGCGCCGGAACCCCCGCGCCCCGAGCCTCCCCAACTTCCTCCGCCTGAGCCTCTTCCGCCCGCGCGTGGACTGGTGCGCCGCGTAACCTCGGCGCGCGTCCGCACCGGCTCCATCCTCGGTCTGGACATCGACAACTTAGATCCGGAGGAGTCGCCCCCCGACCCCCGGCCCCTGACCCCCGGCCCCCGGCCCCTGGAGTAACCTATGCCCGACAACACCTTCGACGTCGTCTCCAAAATCGAAATCCCCGAAGTTGTCAACGCCATCCAGCAGGCGCTGAAGGAACTGCATCAGCGCTACGACCTCAAAGACTCCAAGTCCAACATCGAGCTCAACGAAAAGGACAACAAGGTCGTCTTGTCCAGCCAGGACGAATTCAAGCTCAAGGCGGTGGTGGACCTGCTCGAATCCAAACTGGTCCGCCGCAAGGTGCCGCTCAAGGGATTGACCTACGGCGAGATCATTCCCGCCGCCGGCTCCTCCGTGCGCCAGGAGATCTCGCTCCAGCAAGGCATCCCTATCGAGAAGGCGCGCGAGATCGTCAAGAAGATCAAGGACAGCAAGCTCCGCGTGCAAGCTTCCATCCAGGGCGATTTCGTGCGCGTCTCCAGCCGCGACCGCGACACCCTCCAGCAGGTCATCAAGCTGCTCCGCGAAACCGATTTCGGCATCGACACCCAGTTCACCAACTACCGCACCAACTGAGGGTGTGGGCCGTCGGACCGGCGAAGCATAACCGTCCGCCAAATGCTACACTCGCCATGGAGGTACGCACCAGCCCGTCGCTGCCCGCGACCGGGTCGCGACGCTACACGTGACTTTACCCTCGGCTCTACCTCAACCTAAACTCTCGAGCGCCCTGCGCGGCGTGGTAATCCTGCTGGTCCTCTCCGTCTCCATCAACTACATCGACCGCGGAAACCTCTCGATTGCAGCGCCGCTGCTCAAGGATGAATTGGGAATCTCGGCGTCGCAACTGGGAATCCTGCTTTCCTCTTTCTTTTGGACCTACGCCGCCTGCCAGATCCTGGCCGGTTGGCTGGTGGACCGCTTTGACGTGAACTGGGTGCTCGCCGTGGGGTTCTTCCTCTGGTCCATCGCCACGGCCTCGACCGGCCTGGTCCACGGATTCGCCACGCTGCTCTGCCTGCGCTTGCTGCTCGGCATCGGGGAGTCGGTGGCTTACCCGTGTTATTCGAAGATCCTGGCCGCGCATTTCCACGAGCATCAGCGTGGACTGCCCAACGCGCTGATCGACGCCGGCACAAAAGTCGGACCCGCGCTGGGCACCCTGGTGGGCGGCATCTTCATGGCCCGCTTCGGCTGGCGGCCGTTCTTCATCGCCCTGGGACTCGGCAGCCTGCTCTGGCTGCCCGGCTGGCTGAAACGGATGCCGCGCGGGCCGGGCCTCGCCGCCAACCACCCCGGCGGCATTCCCAGCATTCCCGATATCCTCCGCCAGCGGTCCGCTTGGGCTACCTTCTTCGGGCTCTTCTGTTCCAACTACTTCTGGTACTTCCTGCTCACCTGGCTGCCCTTCTATCTGGTTCGGGAGCGGCACTTCTCGATGGCTCTGATGGCCACCATTGGCTCGACCGCTTACTTCGTAACAGCCTCCGCGACGACTCTGGCCGGATGGCTCTCCGACCGCTTCATCGCCGCCGGCGCCACACCCACGCGTGTCCGCAAGACCTGCACCGGAGCGGGGTTGGGTGGGGCCACCGTGATCGTGGCGGTCGCCTGGGTTTCCAGTCCCGTGGCATCCATGGTCTTCCTGATGCTCGGCTGCATATCGTACGGCGTATTTGCATCCAGCCACTGGGCCATCACCCAGACCATCGCCGGTCCCCGCGCCGCCGGCCGATGGTCCGGCTTGCAGAACTTCGTGGGCAACCTGGCCGGGGTTTCGGCGCCCGCCATCACCGGCTTCGTGGTGGACAAGACCGGCGTGTTCTTCTGGGCGTTTGCCGTTTCCGCCTGCGTTGCGCTGGCCGGCTCCATGGTGTACCTGTTCCTCCTCGGCCCCGTCGAGCCGCTGGCTTGGCCCGACAGGACCGCTCGCTGACGTTCGCCGCTCCAAGCGTCCCCGTTCCCCCGAGCGCCCCCGTGCGCCTCATTCCGAGCCGCGAACGTCAGAGAGCGGTTCTTGGCATCTGGTGGCATCTGGCACCGCACTGGATTCGTACCCCTGGTTTGTGCCATCCTGAACGGTTCATATGGATATCATCACCGGCAACGTCGGATGGATCGAAGTGATCTGCGGGCCCATGTTCTCGGGCAAGAGCGAAGAGCTGATCAGACGCCTGCGCAGGGCCATGATCGCCCGCAAACGCGTCGAGGTGTTCAAGCCCACCATCGATACCCGCTATTCCGACGACGAAATCGTCTCCCACGGCGACCTGCGCATGCACTCCCAGGTGGTCTCGAACGCCGGCGAAATCACCGAGCGCATCGACTGGCGCTCCGAGGTGGTGGGCATCGACGAAGCCAATTTCATGGGCCCCCATCTGGTGGACGTGGCGCAGCGCCTGGCCGATAGCGGCAAACAGGTCATCGTCGCCGGCCTCGACACCGACTACCTGGGCAGGCCCTTTCCGCCCATCCCCGACCTGCTGGCGCTTTCCGAGTCCATCACCAAGACGCTCGCCATCTGCGTGCGCTGCGGCAACCCCGCCAAGCACACCCAGCGCCTCCGTGGTTCCGACGAGCTGATTGTGGTGGGCGCCTCCGACATGTACGAGGCCCGCTGCCGCCGCTGTTTCGAGCCCGGCATCCCCAAGCAGACCGAGATGGATTTCGTGAAGGCCAAAGTGCGCACCGCGGTTTAGCGCGTCGTCCCGCCCAGGTCCTCGACCCTTCGCAAGGCCGGGAAAAGCCGCGCCCACAGGGCTACCACGGCGATGGTCCCTACCCCGCCCAGCACCACCGCCGGAACCGTCCCGAACCATTGCGCGGTGATTCCCGATTCGAATTGGCCCACCTCGTTCGAGGCACCCACGAACACCATGTTCACCGCGCTTACCCGGCCCCGCATCTCGTCCGGCGTGGCAAGTTGGATCATGGTCTGGCGCACGATGATGCTCACCATGTCGCACGCCCCCGCCAGCGCCAGCGCCGCCAGCGAGACCGCCAGGTTGTGCGAGAGCCCGAAGACCACCGTGAAGAGACCGAAGCCGAACACGCACCACAGCATGGTGACGCCCGCGCGCCGCGTCAACGGCCGGTGGGCCACCACGATGGCCATGGCCACCGCGCCCACGCCCGGTGCGCTGCGCAGAACCCCCAGGCCCGCCGCGCCCACTTTCAAGACCTCCCGCGCGTACACCGGCAACAGCGCCACCGCGCCGCCCAGCAGCACGGCGAAAAGGTCCAGCGAGATCGCGCCCAGAATCAACTTGTTGCGCCAGATGTACCGGAACCCTTCGAGCACCATGCCCAATGACGCTGCCCGCGGGCGTTCCGCGGTCCGCACCCGGATAGCCGACATCAGCCCCAACCCCGCCAGATACGCGATGGCGGCCGACGCGTAGACCGGAACCGGACTCCCGCTCACCCCGTACAGCGCCCCGCCCACCATCGGCCCGGCGATGGTGGCCGCCTGAAAAATGGACGCGCTCCAGGCCACCGCGTTGGGAAAATCCTCCTCGGGCACCAGCAGCGGCAGAAACGCTTGGCCCGCCGGCCCGTGAAACGTCCGTATGGCGCCGTTCAGCAGGAGCACCGCATAGATCGGATAGACCGAAGTCGGGCCATGCGCCGTGAGCGCCAGCAGCGCCGCCGAGCAAACGGAAAACGCGCACAGGCAGGTCCGCAGAATGCGCAGCCGCGGCCAGCGGTCGGCGGCATGCCCCGCCGCCAGGAACAGGAAGATGCCCGGTAGAAACTGCGCCAGCCCCACCAGCCCCAGATCCAGTGGCCGATGCGTCAGCCCGTACACCTGCCAGGCCACCGCCACCGCCTGCATCTCCGAGGCCAGCGGCGTCAGAAACCGCGCAGTCATATAGTAGCGGTAGTTGGGATAGCGGAAAGCGGCGCGGGCCTGGCGCATGCGGGCTTAGTGCCAGTGTATCGCGGGGCAGGCCATCGCTTTTTGTGGCCTGCCCACCGCGCGACCATCGTGCCCGGCTGCAATTCCATTCTCCGGCCGGCCGGTATCCCGCCGGTCCCACTCCTCCCAGCCACTCCTCCCCCCCTCCTCCCCGCCATTGTGCACGGCGCCAGGAAGTCGTAAGCTGGGAAACCGTAGGGAGGAGCCATGCGGGAGGCTATTGCTCGCGCCATCGACCGCCGCACTCTCCTGCGGCTGGCGCTGCTGGCCGCGGTGGAGAAGCTGCCTGCCAAGGCACCTCCGCGCCCCCTCAGCCCGGCGCGCAAGGTTGTCCTGGCAACCTTAGCCGGCGTCCGAAGGCAAGAGACCTGGGCCGCCACGGGGCCCGACAACATCCCTCGCTTGCGCGGCGACCTGTTGCCCCAGGCGCTGTTCTATGAGAACTGCGTGAATGAGGGCGTCACCTCCCACTTCAACACCATCTCGAGCATTCTCACCGGCGTCTGGCAGCATGTCGACGATTGGGGCCGCGACCTGCCGCGCAACCCCACCCTGATCAACTACCTTCGGACCCAGCTCCACCTGGACGCCACCCGGACATTCGTCGTCACCAGCAACAAGGCCCTCACCGCCAATATCGGGGCCGGCGGCAACGTGATTCTCACCAAGCAACTGCTCATCGAGGCCGTCGAGCGGATCGTCTTGGGTTACAGCGCACGGCCGCGCCTCGATCGCAAGCTGCTGCTCGAAGAGTTGACCGACGTCATGCAGCAGGATTACGAGCGCATCGGATGGGAGGTCCCCGGCCCGTCTGCCACCATGGAGCCGCGGCTCAAGCAGACGTTTCTGACCGCCGTGGCGGATTTCATGAAGGGACCCGATAACGCCGTGAGCGGGGACGAGCTGACCTTCATGGTCTCGGCCGAGGTGCTCCGCCGCGTAGAGCCGGCTCTGCTCATCGTTAATTTTTCGGATGTCGAGGTCGCCCACTTCGGCGTCTACTCGGCTCACCTGGCGGGCATCCGCAATACCGACGCGCTTTGCCTCCGCCTCTGGAACCTGCTCCAGTCTCTTCCTGCCTATGCCGGCCAGACCACCCTGGTCGTCATGCCGGAGTTCGGGCGCGATCCCGACGGATCCACCACCAACGGCTTCTTCAACCATCGCACCAACACCGACGAGAACCGCGTGACCTGGCTGATGGTGCTGGGCCCCGCGGCGAGCCGGCCCGCCTACGTCAAGAAACCCGTGCGGCACATCGACGTGGCGCCCTCTCTCGGGGCCTTCCTGGGCGTCGAGTGCACCCAAGCCGTGGGCGCGATGCTGCCGGAGTTCAGGGTCTGACCATGGCTGCCATCGACAAGGAGCTGCTCCAACGGTTGCCCAGGACGTTCGTGCCCGCGCTGAATGAGCAGATCGACAAGTGGGACCGGCTCTTCCCCGTCGAGCAACGCACGCTCCGGGATCAGTTGGACTATCTCGCCGGGCTCTCCTCTCGCGACTTCGACGGGTTGTTCCGGCCGGTGAAGGACCTCGAGGCCAAAATGCAGTTGCCGGCTTGGGAGGCTTCCAGCCGGCGCATCGGCATCTCGGAGACTTCCCTGCTGGTTCGTTCGCCGTACTATCCCCAGTGGCGCTCCCAGGTCGAGAAGGTCTTTGCGCAAATCGACGATGGCATCGAAGCCGGGAAAAGCCGCAAACCGCGCCGCGGCGTGGTCGTTTGCCTGCTGCCCGCCGGGCTGCCGCTTCCCCCTGGAAACCCCTGGCCCCGGCTGGCGCAGTCGGGCCGGACGATCGAGCTGCGCGCGCCGTTCAACGATGGCGCGGAACAATTCCTGCTGGCGCTGGCGCGCCACACGGACTCTGCCGCGGACCCCGCCGAACGCACCTGGGTCTTCGAGACGGGGGACGCTCTCGGCCACACCCTGGCTTCCGGGGCGGATGGCCCGACGGTACTCTCTTTTGAAGCCCTCGGACCCGCGCGAAAGGCCTTCCTGCAGCGGCTCAACGTCATCGGGAAGGATCTCCATTCCGCCGACCAGGCCTTCGACGAGTTGCGCCGCCTGGATCTGGCTTCGTTGCTGGGCAAGGGGATCGCTCGCGATCCTCGCCTTTCCAGCTTCATCTCGGACCTGCTTCTCAGCGGCAACGGCGCGTTGCTCTTTGGTAACGCTTTCGTGGAGTGGGGCGCCTCCGAGGCTATGCGCCGCGCTCAGCCGCAGTTATTGATCTGTTCCTTCGGCATCCGGCGCCGGCTGAAGCCCTTCAGCAGCGTGGCGGTTTTTGAGGACCAGGGGCGGGCCAATCCCACGCCCGAGCGGGACGACGCCCCTTCTTCGCTCATTGACGCCCAGATACTAGCCGAGTATGTCTACCTGTCGTCTGCCCGGCTGCCTTCCTATGCCGGACATACCCTCGGCGTGTTCGCCGTCCAGGACTCTGGCACAGTCCAGGTGCTGGGCCCCTCGCCCTCCGCCGGGTGGCCGTCTGGACCGCTGACTCTCGCCGAGTTAGGCGCCGCCATCGTGAGCTGGATGGAGGCAGGCGCCTGAGAGCGCTTACAGATCCGCGCCGCCATGAGATCGCTTGGCCGGCCCGCCGATCTACGGCTGGGTGCGACTTGAGTGGTCCAGGAGTGCCTGGTGCCTAGTACCGCGACCGTCTGATTTGTTCCCCACCGCTCCGGGCCGGGCACGCCCGGCCCCTACACCGCCCCGTTGTAGGGGCGAGGCACGCCTCGCCCTCGCGCCGGGCGTTCCCCCGACGGCGAGGGAAGAAATCACGCGGTCATGGCACTAGTGTAGGATTGACACTAATAAGAATTGCCTTGACACGGGGTCTACTTTCGACTAAACTCCTTGCGACGCAGTTAATAACGGATCGTTGTGTCTCGATCTCTTGTTAGCGGCAGAACCGGTTTGTGGGTGTCAGAGGTGCCCGCCTGCCGGGTTAGTGCGCCAAGGCGCCGGGGTATGAGAGGCCCCATAGGGGAAAAAGGGATAAGGCTGGGGGTGTGTCACAACAGCAACAATGAGGCCAGGCATGTTAGTGACCCCGGGATTCCGTACTACTTTGTCCTACAGATGCGCGGGACACCTGAGAAGCTGCATTTGGGTGGCTTCTCTGATCCTGCTATTGAGCAGTCTTGCCTTTGCCCAACGAGACTTGGGCACAATCACCGGCACCATTACCGACTCGACAGGTGCGGTAATGCCAGGTGCGACAGTTACGATTACCGCCGACGCCACCGGCGAGAGCTACAGGATCCCGACTTCGGCGAGTGGCGACTATACGCGGGTTGCGCTCCCGACCGGGAGTTACACCGTGACCGTGGAAGCGCAGGGCTTCCGGCGAGCCAGCCGGCAGAAGGTCGATGTCACGGCCGGAAGCCGGGTGGGCGTCAATTTCGCTTTGGATGTCGGGGATGTCACCTCGGCGATTGACGTGACGGCGCAAGGGGAGCTGGTGCAAGACCAAAGCGTCCAGCTAGGTGCCCAGTTGAACACACAGGTGGTCAACGACCTGCCCCTCGGCGCTCAGCGCACCTTCACTTATCTCGCACGGCTGTCGCCTGGCGTCAATCCGAGCGAATCCACGCGCGACCAAAACACCGGCGGCTTCTCCGCCAATGGTATGCGCGGGACCGGGCAGAATAACTTCCTGCTCAATGGCGTCGACAACAACGTCGACGTCATCGACTTTCTCAACGGTGCCTCGTTCGTCATCGGTCCGCCACCCGAGGCCATCGGCGAGATGTCGGTCATGACCAGCGGCTATAACGCGGAGTACGGCCGCGGCGCCGGCGGCGTGGTCAACGTTAACCTCAAGACCGGTACCAACCAGCTCCACGGCGGCGTGTGGGAGGTCCTTCAGAACAACGACCTCAATGCCAACTCGTGGCAGAACAACCGGGCAAAAGCGAAACGGCCGGTATACCGGCAGAACCAGTTTGGCGGAGCGGCGGGCGGCCCTATTATCAGGAACCGGTTTTTCATCTTCGGCGACTATCAGGGCACCCGGCAGCATACCCCCTCCACCGGCTACGGCACCATTCCCACGCCGGCGGAAGTCAAGGGCGATTTCTCGGCCTTGCTGGGGCCGTCGATTGGAACCGGCGCGACGGGGAGCGTTGGCCAGTACCAGATCTTCGATCCGACCAGCCTCCAGACGGTCAATGGCCAATTGTCGCGCACCCCCTTTCCCAATAACATCATCCCCTCCTCCCGGTTCGACCCCGCCGCAGCCAAGGTTTTGGCTCTCTTCCCGGCGCCGAACCAGCCTTATAGCGGCTTCCCGCTCAATGATTTCTTCTACTCCTCGCCGCAGTTCATGCGTATGGACTCGGGCGATCTCCGCGGCGACTTCAAGCTCAGCGATAAGGACAGCCTTTATGGATCGCTAAGCTGGATGGACCAATCCTCGGGCGGTACGCCCGACCCGGGAATGCCCGTGGCACTCGGCAATAACACGCCCGGGATTCCACAGGTCCAATCCACATTTACCCGCAACGGACAAATGGGGTACACGCGAGTTTGGAGCCCGTCCCTGGTTACGGAGAGCCGGGCCGCTACCACCCGCCTGCATACCCAGATTGCCGGCCCCGGTCAGGACGTGGATCAGTTCAAAGCCTTCGGCATTGGAGGATACGACCCCACCTATTCCATGCCGCTCGATGGCGGGCTGCCAAACATCTCTCCTTCCCGCTACTCGAGTTTCGGCACGGGCACGTGGCAGCCGATGCTGATGTGGAGCAACGTCCGCGATTTCATCCAAAACGTGGCTCTCAATAGGGGTTCCCACTCGTTCAAGTTCGGAGCCGAGCTCCGGCTGGTCCAGTTCCCCTTCCAGCAGTTTTCCAGCCCGCACGGCCAGTTTAACTTCTCCAACAACGCCACGGCGTATCCTGGCGCCGGCACCCTCGCCAGCAATAGCGGCGATGCGCTCGCCGCATTTCTACTGGGCGTTGTGGACAACGGCAATATCTCCTCCACCACCCAGATCTCTTCGCAGAAGTCAACCTGGGCGTTCTACGCTCAGGACGACTGGAAAGTCAGCCAGAAACTCACCCTCAACCTGGGGATGCGGTACGAACTCTTTTCGCCCAGCTATGAGAGATTTGGCCGGTCGTCGAACTTCGTATGGCAAAACGTGACGCTCTACATCCCCACGGGGAACAATATGACCCAGCCACTGCCGCCGAACTTTGCCACGGCCTTCCCCAACGTTACGGTGTCCCGCGGTGCGGTTAGCAAGTACATGTACCCGTGGGACAAGTGGGACTTTGGCCCGCGGTTTGGGCTGGCCTACAAGGTGGCCCCGAAGACGGTCCTTCGGGTGGGCTTCGGGATCTTCTACGGCGGCGAAGAGAACATGGGTGGCAGTCCCAACCTCGGCGAAAACGCGCCGTTCAACGCTACCATGAACCTAGGCCGCCAAGACCTGAACAACAATTCGCTCCCCAATAATTTCGTTACCAATCCGTGGTTCGCCGGGGGATTCTCCGCTGGGTTTCCTTCAAACGTCTTTTCCTCGCCTGCCCCGATCCAGTTTAATGGCTTCGGCATGGACGCCCGGAGTCCGCTGGTGCAGAAGTGGAACGTGGCCGTCCAGCGCGACATTGGTTGGCAGAGCGCGCTGGAGTTGGCCTATGTCGGTAATCACCAGAGCCACCAATACGAGACCGACCAAAATGGTGGGAATCCCTGCCCCAACATGGGAACCACCAACACCAGCATCACTTGCGCCTCGCTGAGGCGAATTCCGTACATCGGAGTGGGCAGCGTCACCAACAGTAACGCATACGCCAACTACAACGCGTTCACCGTGAAGGTTGAGAAGCGGATGAGCAACGGCTTACAGTTCATCACCTCCTACGCCTTGTCGCACGTCATGACGAATGCTTGCCTTCCTCTCAGCAACACCTGCCCGGCCCCCAATCCGCTCGACTTTTCGAGCATGTACTCCAACGCCCAGTGGGACCATCGCCACAGTTTCACGACCGGCTTCGTGTATGAATTGCCGATCGGGAAGGGCAAGGCGCTTGGTGGGACTATGAACTCCGCGCTCAACACCGTGGTGGGTGGATGGGGGCTGAACGGCATTCTGACGATCCGCACGGGCGCTCCCCTGGACGTCAATTACAACGGATGTCAGGGCGTGTGGCGTTGGTGCGCGCCCGACGTTACCGGGCAGGACATCGGCTCGCCTTCCGGGGGCCGTAGCGCCGCACAATGGTTCAACACCGGCGCCTTCAAGACTCCCGCCCCTCTGACAGGCGGCAACGCGGCTCCGTACAGCATATACGGTCCTGGAAACAGCACGCTCGACGCTGCTCTGTTCAAGACCTTCCGCTTCACCGAGCGCTTCAACATGGAATTCCGGTTCGAGGCCTTCAACGCGTTCAACAAGGTTCAGCTCGGCGCCCCCGACACGAACATGCAAGACGCGAACTTCGGCCAGATCACATCGAGTTCGGGTGAACGTAAGGCCCAAGCCTCTCTCCGGCTGCATTTCTAGCCGTACGCCAGACCTTTAGACCAGACCAAGCCCCCGCCTTTGCCGGCGGGGGCTTTTCCTTTATACTGGACACTGAGCAAAACTGTGCGCGCGGCCATCACAGGGGCGGTTGGAGTTCTCGCCGCGCTTCTCGGCCCGGCTCTGTGGCGGGCCGCGCCTGCCGAATCGCCCATCCGCTTTGTCTATCGCCCCATCCCCTTCACGCTGGACACCTGCGAGACCCCGGAGCGGCATGCGCCCGAGACCATGGCCGGCGGGGTCGCGGTTTTCGACTACAACAACGATGGCTACCTGGACATCTTCTTCGCTAACGGCGCCGATATCCGAACCTTGAAGAAGACCTCGCCCAAGTATTCCAACCGGCTGTTTGCCAACGACGGCAAGGGCCATTTCACCGACGTCACGGAAAAGGCCGGCCTAGCCGGCGGCGGCTACGATATCGCCGCCGCCGTCGGCGACTACGACAACGACGGCAACAAAGACCTTTTTGTCGGCGGCGTCCATGGCAACCGGCTCTATCGCAACAACGGAGATGGCACCTTCACCGACGTCACCAGGAAGGCGGGAATCGATCAACCCGATAGCGAATACGGCCCTCTCTGGTCGGTCGGCGCCGCCTGGGTGGATGTCAACAACGATGGGTTGCTGGATTTGTTCGTGGTCAACTACATGAGCTGGGACATCCGCACGGAAACGGCCTGCCTGACAGCGGGGGGCGCGCGGGACTATTGCAATCCGAAATTCTATAAGAAGACACCCAACCAATTGTTTCTCAACAACGGCGACGGTACCTTCAAGGATGTCTCGGCCGAGTCGGGCATTCGCGCGCACCCGGGCAAGGGGATGGGGGCCGGCGTCGCCGATTTCGACCTCGACGGCTGGATGGACATCTTCGTCACCAACGACAAACTCGACAACTTCCTCTTCCGTAACAAGGGCGGCGGGAAGTTTGAAGAGGTCGCCTTCGAAGCCAACGTCGCCTTGCGCGAGGATGCCGAGTGGATCTCCGGAATGGGGGTGGATTTCCGCGACATCGACAACGACGGCTATCCCGATATCGTCTTCGTGGCGCTCGACGACGAGACCTTTCCCATCTTCAGAAACACCGGGAAAGGAGATTTCACCGACATCACCCGCAGCAGCGGAATGGGCGCGCTCAGCCTGCCCATGGCCGGCTACTCGCCCACCGTCTGCGATTTCGACAACGACGGCTGGAAGGACATCTTCGTCACCCGCGGGCACGTCGAAGTGATGCTGCCCGTGCGTCAGGGCCAGGTCGAGCAGCCAAACACCGTGTTTCGCAACCTGGGCGGCGCCAGGTTCGCCGCCCTTACGGCCGAAGCGGGCCTGGCCGCGCAGCCGCCCAGGCGCCACCGCGGCTCGGCCGTGGGCGACCTCAACGGCGACGGGCGCGTGGATGTGGTCGTTACCGCGATCGGCGCTCCGGCCGAGATCTGGCTGAACGACAGTCCCGGCGCCAACCACTGGCTGGAGTTCCAACTGGAAGGCACGAAAAGCAACCGCGACGCCATCGGGGCCCGGATCAAAGTGGTGACGCACACCGCCACGCAGTACAACCACGTCTCGTTCAGTTACGGTTACGCCTCGTCGAGCGCCGGGCCCGTCCACTTCGGGCTGGGGCCGGACAAGTTCGCCGATAGCGTGGAGATCCACTGGCCGTCGGGAGTGGTTCAGGAGCTGAAGAATGTCGCCGGCGACCGCCTGGTGCGGGTCAAGGAGCCCGGCCCGCCGCGATGAAGCGCTCTCGCACCGCGGTGCCGGCGGTGGTTGCCTGGCTGCTTCTACCCTTGGTTGGGCCGGCGCAGCCGCCACCAGCCCAGGACGGCCTGCGGCAGGGGCTTGTCGCGCTTAGCCGGAACGACCTCGTCCACGCGCGTGAGTTTCTGGAAAAAGCGGCGAAGGCCGATCCTCGGAGCGCTGTCGTATGGGTCGCGCTGGCCCAGACCTATCTGAAAAGCGGGCAGAAGGATCTGGCGGCGAAGGCCGCTGCAAGCGCGGAGCAATTCGGCGCGGACACCGCTCCCGTCCAGCACGCGCTCGCCATGTTCTACGTGGGGACTGGCGACCTCGCCAAGGCTGCCGTGTGGGAGCGCCGGTTTGCGGCCTCGCCCGGCGCCGGCGCGCCGGCGGCCGCCAACGCCGCCGCCCTCTCGCTCGAGGCGGGCCAGCCGGAGGATGCCGTGAAATGGGCGGAGACTGCCGTGCGGGGCGCGGACACCCCCGCGGCGCATCACCTCCTGGGCAAGGCCTATCAAGCGGCGGGACGCCCCGATTCCGCGCTGCCCGAATTGCGCCGGGCATTCGAGCGCGCACCCGCGCAAGAGGTCTTCCTCTCGGACCTCGGTCAGGCCCTTCTCAATCGCGGAGACTTCGCCGAGGCCTTGGCCCTACTGGAAAAGGGCCAGCGCCAGTTTCCCAGAAACCCGCAGATCGCGCTCGCCTATGGTGTGGCCTGCTATGCCCAGCGCCGGCCCGTGGAGGCCGTGAGCGCCTTCCTCCAGGTGATTCGCCTGGACCCTTCCGTCGAGCAGCCCTACGTCTTCCTGGGCCGCATTCTGGAGCACGCCGGCGGCCGGCTGCCGGAGGTCGTCGCGTCCTACGCGGCCTGGGAGAAAAGGGCGCCCCGGAACTACCTGCCCGTCTTTCTTCACGCCAAGGCTCTGGCGGCCTCGTCCACCCCGGACGCCTCCGAGGTAGAGGCCAGGCTGCGCCGGTCGATTGCGCTCAACGGGGCGTTCTGGGAATCGCACCTGGAGCTGGGCGCTCTGTTGGCAAAGCAGAGCAAATTGCCCGAGGCGCAACGCGAGTTGTCGCGCGGCATCGAGCTGAACCCCGCTCAATCCCGGGCGCACTATGAGCTGGCGCGCGTCTATCTGCGCCTGGGCAAGCCGGATCAGGCCCGTGCCGAGCGGGCCGAGTACGAGCGTCTGCGCACTGCCGAGAACGACACCGGACAGCCCTGAGCTGTGGCGCAGGCACTCTTGCCCAATGCCACATATTTTTCCCATGACCGAACACCTGCATGGATTGTGGGGCGGACGCCCTCGTCCTGGGGTCCCCTCTCTGGGGACGGCCCCCTGGCCGGCTTTTCGCGCGGGCAACCACTTGATTCTTCGACCGAAGAGCGGGTCCAGGGGGACCCGCGCAGACCAGGGGGTCTGCCCCACGAACTCCGCGGCATTCCAGGTGTTGG
>Ga0182021_10002822_pt1 | contig 20380 bp, 20 predicted proteins | sample 612E3MmetaG_FD_120493 | JGI IMG/M metagenome (GOLD analysis project Ga0182021, IMG submission 120493) | Permafrost microbial communities from Stordalen Mire, Sweden - 612E3M metaG (Illumina Assembly) | ecosystem: Environmental > Terrestrial > Soil > Wetlands > Permafrost | place: Sweden... | reverse complement strand
TAAAGAAAGTAAATAATGCATACGATATTCTGAAAGACCCTCAAAAAAGACACAATTATGATCAACAATGGCACCAAATTAAAGACAAACCGAAACCTGTTGTAGACCCGCAAACTGTTCACTTTGACAATGTTAATCCCAAAGAGATAAAAACAGGGTCTTTTATCATCCGTAATTTGGGAGGATCTTACAATAGAATCAATATCTCTAATCCAAACACGTGGGTCAAGGTAGTACGTTGGCATTCGCTCACTGACACGGATGAACTGCCCTTGCAGGTTGAAATTGAAGCAGCGGGCGAAGATTTTGGTAATAATTATTCAGAACAAATAAAAGTTAATTTGGATGACGAAGAGGCTTATGTCAGAATAGAACTCCAAACACGGCCACAATATTCTACAACATCTGGAACTAGCACATCGACTCAGGCAACTAGTTCTAGTAGTGGAACACCTGTTGGAACCCCACCGACAAATGGTTCAGGAAGCAGGACCAAACGAGGAAAAGGGCTATTGGTTTTTGCGGGTATAGCAGTCATAATCGTTATTGTAGCAGGTGTTTTTTTATCAAATTCGAATCGATCAAAAGTCCCAATACAGTCATCAGTCCCCATACAGTCATCTTCTAGTTCACCTGCGACATATAAACCTTCAATGACTCTCGTCTTTGCATTATCTTCCATTACGGTGCAACAGAGTTCCTATTCCCAGCATATTGTCAAGATAGGTTCCACAATACAATTTGTCGCCACGGGGTTTTATTCTAACGGTTCAATGGCAGATGTTAGTTCTCAGGTAACCTGGAATACATCCAGTAATAGCGTTGCCACTATTTCTTCTAAAGGTTTAGTCACCTGTGTGGGAAATGGAACTGTTTATATTTCAGCAACTTTGGATGGGATAACTGGGCATCCAGTAACCTTAACCGTGCCGGTGACGTTATCTTCCATTACTGTAATACTTAATGGTCCTTTTATAGTGGGTTCCCGCATAACTTGTGGCGGCATAGCAAGATATTCTGACGGTTCAATTGGAGGATTTGATCCTCAGGTAATCTGGACCAGCAGTAATACAGCAATAGCTACTATTTCCCCTACTGGTTTAGCCACTTTGATAGCGGTTGGGACTACCAATATTACTGCGACTCAAGACGGAATAAGCAACACTGTACCTTTAACAGTTCGAAATTCGTTCCCTTAACAGTTGGCTTACCTCATTGAAGTCGATCCACGCGAATGTAGTAGTTGTAGCTAACGGAGATAATATAGGGAGCGCTGGGTATACGGTTTCTTATTTAATTTATGGTTTACCATAGAAAAGGATAAGTTCCGAGACAGCACAAGAATCTAAAGAACATTCTGTCAAAGTTTCGTAAACTTGGGTCACGGGTAGTTGATTATGAGTAATGTACATGCCTTAATAAACAAAGAGCGAAGACAAAGGCATTTACCTCATGTGTATTGGAGTAAGGAAATGGCTAGGTTGGCTCAATCTCAAGCCAACTACTGTGCCAAGGAGGGGCATTTAGTTCACTCAAATCGTTTCGCTTTTAAAGGCGGGGAAAACCTCGCTCAAGGCGGTAACAGATTCTCAGCAAAAGCCATCGTCAATTGCTGGCTTGGCAGTCATCAGGGGCATAGGGAATATCTGTTAAGTTCGAAAGTCACCAAAGCAGGTATCGGAATTAGCAAAAGACATGGGAAGACGTTTGTTGCTTGGGCATTTAGTGATGCCCCTCCCACTTATCCTGATTGCCCATCACTCAAAAATAAACAAATACGTACTTTTAGCTTAAAGAACTTTCTGGGAATAAGAAAGTCTCCCAAGAAGATGAATCTCTTTAAGTTAATCTTTTCCATCTTATTAGGTTGTTTTGGTTTATTGGGTATATTATTGGGTGCCCATAGTATTTATGTTTATTTCAACAGACTCTCTCTTTTGGTAAATGGCGATGCAGAAAAACTTTTTTTGACAGTCACTGTTCCCTCAAGTCTGCGACCTGCTGTATCATGGGCATCTGAGCGTGGTTTTCAATCTTGGGTTATTCCAGCTCTCATACTCCTTGGGGGGCTTTGGCTTCTTAATTACAGCCGATTATGGAGACTAATTTCTGGATGGCTAAATAGAATCAAACCTTAAATTTATAGGTTTGATTTTATAATGACATTGAGTCATATCGCATATTATATTCTCAAAACTGGTAAACTATTATTGTATTGTACGGTCTTCAACTCCACGAACTCTATCCAAAACCGAATTGTTAACGATCCACTTTCGCAGGCAACTCAATCACAAACTTTATTGTCAATTGTTCCGACCTGTGATCAGGTTAGAACTCTTAATTATCATCAGTTCCCTTTCAAATGTATGACCACATAGTTTTGCAAATTGTGTACAATACCCCAAGCGATATAAAACTATTACGAGTTTTGGTAAAGTGGCTCTTTTTGGCGACCCGTAAAATTTGATTTCATACGGTCTCGATAACGACCTCGCCATGTCCCTTTAAATATCTTGACTTCTCTTGCTGGTTCGCAACCGATCAGATCGCCAAGTCCTCTGCCGCCGTCTTCACAAAGATGAATTTCAAATAATTTAGCTTTTTCGGTCAGTAGTTCTTCGTCTTCTTTCTTTTCTTCATCGAAAATAACTAACTCTTCTTCAATCTCCTTTTCGGATTTGTTCAGATTTAACATTTGCCCAACCAAATTACCAAAATTATCTTCGATAGTTAAAGTAAAGATTTCACGACACCTTCGGCAGCGATATTCGTAAATAGATACGGGATATTTTTCTTTGTCTTCCACATCAAAGCCTCCACTTTTTTCGTCTTGGCATATTTTAACATAGCAATTTTTATAATATTTTGAAGCTGATTTTGTTTCGCGTTGTTTCGTGCCAGTTTTTTAGCTTGCGAAAATAAACAGCTAGTACAATTATGGTAGATAAAATTATTGAAAAAGGAGGTGAAAAAGTGACAGTAAGAAAGCAGCTTAATCTTAAAGAGCCAAGTGTAACGTATAATTGGACATACGAAAACCTGAGGCTATTACTTCTATTACCAAAGAACACGGTTATGCTTGTTAATGGCAAACCTTTAAAATCGATGAAAGTCATTCGACCGCTCGACGAAGCTGAAAGGATGTTCTTGGCTAAGAAAGATCTAGAAAGAACTATTCAAACTGAACCCGAATTCCAAACAACAAACCAATCATAAATATTACTGGGGCGTGGGTATAGGAAAAGGGGGCCTTTAAAGAATTAAAGCCTCCCGCAATTAAATGATTGGTGAGTCTTTCTAAAAGGGGGTTATACTGTTCTTAATTTGTTTCCCGTGGTATTAGTCATGTTATGTGCGAGGCAAGTTTTCGTTTCAAAATATACGAATAATTTAGGATTATTGAAAATAAAGGATCAAGCAGGCAATAAAACGCGGTAAGTCAAGCCAACAATCAAATGATAGCAAGTTCTTTCATGTAACTTTCAATTTCTATCCCAAGTCGTCTTTTGGAATAATGATCAATTCGCCCAATAAAACCTGACAATACAACGGAAATAGTATTTTCACCAAATGCCCCGATGTAAGATGTTTTTCTATCTTGGATTGGGACAACAATTTTTTTTATAACGTCACAGACATCAGCACCGTTACAAACAATCAACTTTGGTTTCATCTCGGAAATTTGGTGCTCAAGAAATGGTTGGCAATTATGTATTATCTTTTTAACTTGTCTGCCTTTTGCGTTATGAGGAGGGAATGTTTCCGAGAAGCATTTTACAATGTCTGTACTTGCCACCCCGCCGTCTTTTCCTAGCATTGAATATAAAATAGGGGATACTTTTTTAAAATCGTTGAAATATGGATGTATGCCAGGATTGTTAAAATAACTCTCTAAATTTGCTACGTCCCGCAACATGTCAAGCTTGTATTGTTCTTCTCCCATCTTCTTAGGGTTTAGCCCAATAATCCAAATTTGGCTGTTCTTTCGGCCTGCTAAAAATTCTTCGGGTTTATATTTGGTGTCCAAATTCAAATAGGGTAAACACTTCTGGCATCTTCCCACGGAATATATCCTTCCCAATTAATAAACGTTTATTAATTAACCTTTTTTAATAGTCAATCGACGAGACCCTAAATCAATAACCATTACAGCCAACCGTTGGGAACAAATCAGCTCGACATTATCATGTTCCTTTCCATAAGAAAATAAATTGGGCTTCAGAGTATGTGCGACAAAATATAGTTTTTTAAATCCTTTTGGGGGAAACTCATTTTTATTCTGTTTAAATTCAGAGAGATTTGCTGTAGACTTAATTTGAATTTGATACAACTCTTTAGTTATTGGTTCTTAGTATTCGATATTCGAGTATTTCATAGATTTACCCTAAGATTTCTCCTCCGGGTATTTTTCTCGATTGGCTACTACTTTCCCTTCAACTGCATTATATAAATCTATATTTAATCGATCTGAAATAATAGTAAATATTTTAATATGTCCGCTAGCTCATAACTGATATTTGGTCTAATTTTATGATCTTAAAGCATTCTCAGCGAGAGAAAAACACCTCTTCTACTATTAGATGTGGTTCGGCAATCAACTTCTCTTTCATTTTATCAATAATAGAATCAATATCTTTATTAACGATTCCGATCAAACTCTCTAGGTTTGTCGTATTGCACACTAATATAGGCAAAATAAAAGCGTTATCTAGGACTATTGAATAGCGTTCTAAATTCTCTGATACATAGGTATACAGACAGGCCCCAACTTCTTTGAGTTCCGTCATTTCATAGTTTTCGTGCATTTTGACCTGCACTATCCCTGTTGATTCATCAAATATAATTACTGGGAAAAAGAGGACTATTTGAATAACAGGAAAATCTTGGAGTGCATTAGGTTTATTAAATTTTGATATCTGTTCTCTTGCAAACTTATTTATAAATGATTTTGGGATCCTTGACCCTCCTATAATTTCCTCATGGGGTACATTGCCATTTTTGATAACTTCGTCCCAGTTCTTCTGGATAGAGGATAATTTAGACATCGCTAAATATTGGTGTCTCGTCTGCTGTCGTGATTCGTTTATGTTATAGGTAAGGGCAGAAAGTAATTGTTCAGACGCGTCATGAATTGTTCTGTCGGAAAGGTTGCCTTTTTCTTTAGAAGCATTCTCAATATCAATTTCTATTAACCTTTCGCTTACCATTGGCAAGGAAAAATGCTCTTTAGGAAGATCAGGTAAGAAATCTTGTCCGTTTACAAAAAGGGGGTAATGCTTAAGATCCACATTTTCTATTGTTGCATGTTCAAACGCCAAAATGTCTCTATCTGATAAATATTTACATTCGCCAAGTAAACACGTCTTAAAATGTACTTCACAACCTTCCACACTAAAGAATTTATTTTCCAAACGAGTTGCTAATAAATCTATTTCTCTCCAAACACCCTTTTGGGTTAACATGTTAATTTCTACTGAATTATCAGGGTCAGGTTCAAGGTATCGTGCATTGGTTACCGTGAAATTATTGTTTGTTAATATTTTTCTCGCCACAAGCTCTAAAGGCATACCCGATTTTTTAATGCTATCTAAAACCCGTTTTTTAGCGGCATCTGATGACAACCACTCTCTATATTTACCCATGGCAAGTATTCTATCCTAAAGCCAATCAAATCTCAATAATGCACATTTCAAGTTATTTGTTAAACGAAAAGCAGTAAAAGAAGTGAATGTGTGACTGTATAAAGTAAGGGCCTCGGGTTTATATAAATAGGTTATTCGAAAACCATGGATATTTGCGGGTGAAATGAAATTTTATCTGCTAGAGGATATTACCCTTCAGACTAAATCGTCAATTATTTTTTTCAAATGTTCATCTATTTGCTGACCAACCGTTTCATAAACATCAGCTGGTAAATCCTCAAAAGAAAGTAGTGGGTTCCGAGACTTCCCCTCTAAATAATTTTTGGAATTTTGAACAAACACGCTCCATTGGCGACATGCCAAGGAGAAACCTTGGAGTTCTCGAAATACCTCATTTACCCTTTCAAATCGGTTGTTTTCTTGTTCAAAGGCCTCTGCGATCTCTTGCGAGGCAAAAAGAAATTCCATAGTCTTACTTTCATCTGCACTCCTAAAAAATGATTTTAAGAGTATTTTCACGATAGATAAGTAGGCAGTATAGTTATTTTTACGACATAAATCTTTTAAAGAAGCTTGCAGAGTTAATATACTGAATTCGAAACTCGAACAGACAAATTCATTTACCTTTTTAATAAGGTTCAGAGTGGTATTTGCATCAGTAATCAATTTCGTTTTCAACCGTATCTGATTCGCAATCAGTTCCAATATTTCTGGCGATAGATTTCCTTGCTTGGACTCTTCTAGACTTTTAATTCCTTCCTGCAATATTTTGATATTATTTTCCGTGTCGCCTACCCTCTTCTGAGTTTCTCGTTCAATTTGAGTTTTGTGCAACAACGAAGTTTCAAAGAATTCTTTAAACATCAAATTGCAGAGTTCAATCGAAGATGCGGCGAGGATCAACTTCTTGGTTAAATCTTCATCTGTATCCTCATGTATTTGGTCAAGATAAAATTTACGTCTATTTTCGATTAATCTTGTAAGTTCTCCAAAATCCCAGTTGGGGCAATTCATGTTCATATTGTGTCTCATTATACAATCATCGGGCATCACTGCTAAGTCTTTCGTAAATATGCTTGACGATACTCGTCGAGCCTTTTATATTTGTGCCTGGTAAATAGCGACAAAGGAGAACGTAATAGCAATATTTTACGGCTGACTTTTAGCTAACAAAGAGTTGATAATATTGGCTTCCCATGGTTCAAGTTTTACTAATCGTCTATTTCTAAAGACTTTAAAACAGCCTAAATCAGTTTCAGTTGATTGTCCTAACTTCCCCCAAATTGTTTCTTGCAACAACGGATTTCTCACATAATTGTCTTTATAAGTGCATAAAACATAAGAATCATTCTCGGGTGTTAGCTTAGCCCATGGGTGATCTATCCGATATTTTTGAAAGCGATCCTCATTACTTAACGGTACTGGCCATGGTTTCGCAGAAGTTCTAACCTCTCCAGTTGCGAAGATACCGGCTACTTGCCCTGTCCTACCAGTACTTGTTAGCCAATAAAAATATTCTTTTGCTTTTTTATGAGGTGGTTCAGATTTTGCTTTCCAGACATAAATAACATCTTTTGGTTGTATAAAATCCCGGTATCTTGATTCAGTTAGCCACCAGTCATTATCATCCGGATGGAACCGGATATATTCATCCAAATACCAATCTATCAAAAACTGTTTCGGACTTGCTTGAACGATCCCATGTTCATTTCCTTACTAGACACCCTTAATCTGTTTATAAATTTACCACTATACAATCGTCGTTTCTCAATGATTTAGCTACAAATATTTATCACCACTGAATAAACATCGGGATGAATGTAAACCATAATAAAATAGTGTTTGTATAGCGCAATTGTAATAGCCTTATTAACTCTTGTCAACTTAGCTTAGTTTATTAAAGGTGTTATACCGTTTGGTATTTGTTTCCGCTAGAATTGGGCAACTTACATGTCAGCCTATTTTTTTATTTTAGAACACATAATAAAAATGATTCGAATTAATATTGGAATGCTTTTATCCAGCGCTTATTTTCAATGACTGTCGAATGTACAATTTTAAGCTCATCAGGAGTTCGTTTAAGTAGTTTTCGTAAATACTTTCTTCTAGCATTGAAACGGGCTTGGGACATTTTGTAACTGAAGGTGATTTTAACGATGCAGTCAAGATTTATGGGAATTTCTTTAATTATCGTGTTTGGCGGGCCTAGCCAAATAATTCTATATTCATTCTCGATATGGTATGGTTTCCGTTTAGTGAAAGGAAATTGCTCCAAATTAGGCCGTTTGGATTCAACGAATTTTATGTACTCGTAATTAACCCAGTCGTGTTTGATGTTACTTTTTACACTATCGATAGATTTTAATAGTTTTTGAGGATCGAATTGAATGCAGCAACCGTCAATATTTTTTGCAAAGTCTGTCCAGTGATAAATAGTTTCGCTACTTGCACAAAAACATTTCACAAGAACCTTTTTGCCTTTATGCTTTTCGTATTCTTTTATAACATTAATGTCATTTTTATCATCCCAACCTGAGGTATCTCTAAGCTCAATGCTTTTGGTTCTCAATATCTGCGATAGTTCTCTCCAGTTGGTAAATCGATTAAGCTTGACCGGATACTTTGCCCTGGTCATTATATTATCCTATCCCGTTATTTATTTTCTTTTAAGACAATTGTACTCCACATCAATAATATGTCAAGCAGAAAACATTAGTTGTCGTTTAATACCGATAAAAAAATAATTCAAAATAAATTATATTTTGAAGCTAATTTTGTTTCGTGTTGTTTCGTGCCTGTTTTTTAGCTTGCGAAAATAAACAGCTAGTACAATTATGGTAGATAAAAATATTGAAAAAGGAGGTATAAAAATGACAGCAAGAAAGAATGGGCAGTTGCCGGAATTGCTCACCTTTACCTGGGGTGAAGATCTGATACGAACAATTTTAAGTTTAGATGCCGACGTAAAGATACTACCCAACGGAAAGCCGGTGGGACCTATGGAAGTAACCATTTCACGAAATTTTGGCGAACTGCTCGTTATGAGGGAATTGCTCGATTATCAACGAGGCTTAAGAGACCACCTTAGCTGGATCAAGCCGGAAAAAATGTAACTGAGCACAACTCGGGGGAGGCTTCAAAGTCATTTGTGCTTTGAAGCCTCCCAGGTTCCAATCATTTATTTATAACGCCATTAAAAATTTGTTTGAACGCTCATTATCGTGGCTGCAGATTCTTATTTTCTTAAGGTGGTTATACTATTTTGTATCGGTATCCAATGGGAAGGGGTAAGTTTTGTGTAAGGCCAATTTTCGTTGAAAAATATACCGACGAATTGATCTTTTGTATGGTTCCTTGAGTTGTGGGTTAATGTTAGTTCCTTAAAGATGAGACCCTAAAACCATTTTTTTTGTGCTAGTTCTTTGAGAATATCGATGCATTCGAGATCAATATAAACTAGACTGTCGTAATATTTGTTATATCTTTTCAGATTTGCCCATCATTCTGTGAGAGCCTATAACTTGCCACTAAGCCACATAAAATGGTAGGCAAGATTAAATATTGTTTTTTATTTTAACAGATGATTACTTGACAAACATGTAAACATGTTGTACATTTAATAGTTAGGAGGAAAACATATGGAAGAAAAACTAAATATTAAAACCCCTTATGGCACCCTTGTAGGTTCTCAGACCTATGGTTCAACAGGGTACGGTGACTGGATAGTAGGGATAGCTGATAGATTTGTAAAAGCGGATATTTTGGATAATATAACGGAAAATTACACGTTTGATGATTACATCTATTTCCTTGAAAGTGAAGTAGAGAAGACCGAGGATCCGCAAGATAAAGAAAAATTAGGTGATTTGGTTGTGGCAATCAAAATGACAGCGGCAGGAAAAGACTTTGAAAACTTCCCCCCTTCTGTTACTCCTACTGAATATTATCGATCATGGATTTATGCCCTTTATTTTGCCCGCGGTAGGCAAGATGAGAAACAGAAACTGACAAGCGTGAGAGGTTTGAATCACGATTTGTACATGAAAGCCCGTTTTAAAGCAGCCGTTGAGGGGAAAAATATTGGCGAATGGTTAAATGAACTTATAGGGGATAAATTAGCTCAGGCAGAGATTGAACAAGCAGAGCGAAAAAAAAGGAGGATAGAATGAAACCTATTGCTTGCTGGCATCATAGTAATTTGAAAAGGCTACTTAGTAATCTCGATAAAAACAGGATTGATCTCTATGGAAGGAATGAAAAAACAGAAAAAGGGTGGCCTCGTCTTAATCGTTGGTGGCATACAATGCGCCTAAAACAGGGAGATAGAATTCGTATTGTGGTTGCGGGGAGAATTATTGCCTATGCAACAATCGAGAGCGAACCAAAGGATTTACCACCCATTGAAGTTGGAGGTATATGGGGAACTTACGTCGAACTAGTACAAATAGATTTATTACACGATCCCTACCCTCCGGCATCGTGTCAACATCTTCCAGGTAGTCACAGATTTGATGGACCAAAAACAAGATTGCTCGACCACTAAGCCTTTTAACATAAAACGGACTGAGACTATTAGTAATGTAGAATCAAACGAGGTGGATAATGAAGTTCAATAAAGACTATCTTAAATCTAAAGCATTCAAGAGGGACGCCTTGTGGCTTGCTGGATTGGTAGTTCTCCTGATACTTTTAAATATTCACAAGATATTTGCTTAACCTAACTACTTATGGCTAAAGGTAAAACTGCTAAAGTCTGTAACCTTTTGTCCGCTTTGGGACGAAAAGATCAAACCACATGATTTTGGGAATGGCCAAGTGCCCGAAAGGACGGAAAAGTATGATTGGCGCCATTGCCGGCGATATTATCGGTTCAGCATATGAATTTAATCCCACCAAATCGCTTGATTTTGAGCTTTTCACCAAGCAATCAACCCCAACAGACGATACGGTGATGACCATTGCTGTGGCCGATTGTATCTTGCATGGAAAAGAGTATGCTGTGGCGTTTAAAGAATATGGGAGGAGATACCCCTACGAGGGCTATGGGAATATGTTTCGCGAGTGGATAAGCAGCAATAGTCTTGTTCCCTACAACAGCTTTGGCAACGGGTCAGCAATGCGTGTGAGTCCTATAGGATTTGCTTTCTCTAGTTTAGACACAGTTTTACAAGAAGCGGAAAAGAGCGCCATTGTTACTCACAATCATCCGGAGGGCATTAAAGGTGCTCAAGCTATAGCCACATCTATTTTTCTAGCTAGGATGGGAAAAGACAAAACGAAAATATGGGAATATGTGGAGGAACATTTCGGCTACAATTTACATCAGAACCTTGATGAGATTCGCCCCAAATACTGCTTTGACGAAACTTGCCAAGGCTCAGTGCCACAGTCAATTATCGCTTTTCTGGAATCAAACAACTATGAAGATGCAGTAAGAAAGGCAGTATCGCTGGGTGGTGATAGCGATACGCTGGGCTGTATGACGGGTGGCATCGCCCAAGCCTACTATAAGCATATTCAAGATCATATTATTGGAATGGTACGAGGACTCCTTAATGATGACTTTCTGGCGATTATTGACGAATTTAACCGAAGGTTTGGTTTAAGAAACTACTCCCCATAATTACCGAACGAGTTTGGAAAGAAGATTTTTTAAGGAAGAGAATGATTATGGCAAAGATTAATAGGGGGCCAATATCCAAATCTATTAAGAAGTTATGCGGTGGGCTTTGTTTAGAGAATGTTAGTGAGGCCGAAAAAGATAGTAGTTTTAAAAAAGGTCTCAGAGATGTTCTTGAGCAATATGACAACTTATTTTATATCGCCGAGCCGCTTCACAAATATGCGAACGAATTATGTCATGATGAAACGCGTGTCTGGAGGCTAGCCGATGAGGTTGAACCGAGGATAAAACAGGCATGGGAAAACAATAAAGAAAACTGGGGGAATAAATAACGTACATTTCCCAATTGAACCGTTCGGAAAGCTGACCCATTTTATTACCAGCGGATGTTAATAAACACCAGCTCAATTTCAATTATGCACATGAAGCGTTTCTGTTGAACCTATTCTTGAAATCATTTTTAATATCATTAGAAAAAGTAATTTAGGATGTTAGTTGTATGTATGAAGAGGAACTTATTATGTCAGAGATTATGTTTGATGCTGACAAAAATATACTGGAGCCATTTGATAACCCGATAAATGACCATGAAATGCGCAGTCGTAGGTTTTCTGATAACATTAATAAATTTCTGGGAGAAGGATCACGTTCTGTCGAAACATTCAGCACTGAATGGTACTATGCGCCACTTCTTGCATGGACAATAAAATGCATTGTCGCGTCCCCCAAAATGAAGATCGTGTCTATTCTCGGTTATTCGTTAAAAGAGCCAGTCTATCGGGAAGTTCAAACCGATTACACAAAATATGAGAGTTGTATCGTCGATGGGCAGATACTTATCAAGGAAAGTAATACCCGGCTGGTTATCATTGTCCATACCCAACGAGGTGGGGAGAGTTTTGTCCAGATAGAAACGGATGGAGAGCATCATGAACTGGTTAAAATACTCATTCGCGCTATTACAGATTTCTTAAAGACACATAACTTCTACAGGGGGAAAAAAATCACCCTTGATAGCGGAATCTCTTTCTTAAACGCGGGGCAACGGGATTGGGATTCTGTTATCCTAGATCCTGCCATGAAAAAAGAAATACGTTTGAACACCCTCGGTTTCTTAAAGAATTGCGCGCATTTAGAAAAATATGGTATATCGCCTAAGAGAGGTATTATCTTGGCCGGTGAACCAGGTACTGGAAAAACTATCGTCTGCAAAGCATTAATGTCGGAAGCCCAAGACATCACCTGTATTGCTACTACTGCTTATGGCATTTTAGATGATAGATATATCCCTGACCTTTTCTCAATTGCCCAGGATCTCAGTCCAAGCCTAGTTTTCATTGAAGATATAGACTTTATCGGGCAGGAAAGACATGATTTCTATCGTGGCACTGCTCCGTTAATCTCCCTTTTGGCAGAAATGGACGGAATCGCGGAGAAAAAAGCAATAGTTACTATTGCCACCAGCAATAGTTTTGAGACGCTGGATCAAGCGTTGAATGAGAGACCAGCCCGTTTTGACCGAGTATTCAGAATAACCCGTCCGGCTTATCAACAGCGTGCAGAACTGGTGAAACACATTTCGGAGAAAATCCCTTTATCCACAGATGTCAGGGAATATATAGTTAAAAAGACCAATGGTTTTACTCCGGCACAAATTCAAGAAGTTTTGCATGGTATGGTCATTTCTCACTACGATATTGGACAAGACTCTATGCAATTTAACCAAAGTGATGTAGACTCCTCTATTGCCTTGTTAAATATCAGAAAAAACGGAGCGATTGGCTTTGCCGCAATCCCTTATCGTTGCGCAACATGATACCCGATGCTGATTCTCATTTCTCTTAATATCTCAAAGGTGGTTATACTGATTTGTATTTGTTTCCAGCGGTATTGGTCAAGTTGGGGGTGAGACTATTTTTAATTAATAAATCGTCCCATCACTTAAAAATAGAACAAAAACAAATTTTCAATATACGCCTGTTACCAAAAACAGTTATTCCATTTTATAACTAAAACTAAGGAGTCAAATTATTTAACTTCAAAATATCTATTACCGCCACTAAGGAAACTGGGTGAGTACACTAAAACTAAATTTGTTTCATTTTGTGGGATAGTAAAATGAATGCTGCCCTCTGTTTCACCATCATGATATAGACTTTTATCGAGCTCACTATATATCCCGCTTTTTGGTAAAACTACAGAGGTTGACAGATCATAGGATGTAAAGGAGACATTAGAACTGCCCACCAGCGAAAAATCGGAGTAATCAACCGAATAGGGTTCGGTCTGACTTGAAATATTTTTCACGTCAACCGTAACCAAGATATATTTCATTCCAGATGGTGGAGGATTATTGAACATATTCGCGGGTTGTATAATATTCCAAGCTTGCGGCCCATCATTAAAAACGGTGACTCGAATTGATATTCCTGTTGATGTTACCAAAGATTGTCCAATTGGAACTGGATTATTTCTACTTAATCCATAACCTACAGAAGGGGTCGAAGACGCAGGTATGGTACTGGGTATTATTGTTGTATTTGGTTTTTGTGTACTAGATGGTACACTCGATGTTGTTAGACTTGTTTGAGGCTGAAACGAAGAAGTTGCAGGTTGAACCCTTGGTGTGACATTGATAGTGGGTATGATTTGTGAACCCATGTCACTATGACTTATCGTTATCGACCAATTTCCATCCGCAATCACGGAAACTGAATACATGCCTGGCACATTCCCAAACAGGTCTCCTGATTTTATGGCAACCGCTTGTTTACCATTATAAGATCCTATGCTATTTACTAGACTGGAAGTTATAATTCCATCTGCACGACACAAATGAACAATAAAATTACGCCTTCCGTCGTGATTCATAGAAAAAGTAGTTAATCCCGTTTCCAAAGCAAAAAATGATGAGACCCCATCACCATTACCACTAAAACTAATAGGTATTGCGGTAGCAATATTCGGCCTCGGTTGTTCTATTATTATTGTCCAATTGCCATCAGCTTGAATGTTAAGCTCATAAGAGCCGGGTGATACACCGCTGTAATTTGAGGTCGAAACCCCCATTGCTACACTCCCATTGTATACCCCAATCGCATTTGCCAAACTGGCAGAAAGTTCACCTGCACCGTTTAATAGATGAACAATAAAGTTCCTCGAACCGTTATGGGTCATGGAAACAATTGCCATACCTTGCCCCAAGTTGAATTGTGGGGAAACATCATCTCCCTTACCATTAAAAACTATTTTATCTGGTTCCTTTATAGGTTGAGGAACAGTTGTAGTACTCAGTTGGTTGACTTGAGAACTCGTAGTTTGGGAATAATTAGTGCTATTCGAAGTCTGAGTAAAAGGTTGAATAATTGTCTCTGTAGATGCCGTTGCACAACCAGAGGACAGAGCTATTAAAAAAGCTACTATCGCTAGCAAAAATACTTTTTTCATTTTTGGCCTCCCAATTTTGAATAGAATCTTGCTATGACTATTTAATAAATTCGGGTTAATTCTAGTCCCTTTAATTGTGAAAGTAAATACACGTACCATGTGCACTACCATTTTTAAATGATTCATACATAATAATGACCAGAGCGGAATAAGACTCTAATATAGTGCTTTTTTGTTCGCTGTCTAAGTATTGAAGATTGTTTTTGGCGGTTTACTTATAGAGGACTAATTCGCATCTCTTAGATTTTTGAAAACTCACCATTTAAATGGTTCTACTATCCTAACAGATTCTGATTCTTGTCCAGCCAATTTCTGCAATAGTCTAATTCGGGTATAAAATACTTTACGTTCTGCCAGAAAACCATTGAATGGCCCTTTATTTTAATGTGGACCAGTTCATGCATAACCATATAATCAATGACTTCTAAAGGTGCCATAACCAAACGCCAAGTAAAGTTCAGGTTGCCTTTACTACTACATGAGCCCCAACGGTGACGGGAATTTGTGATGCCAATCTTTTTACATGCTATTCCCGATATTGACGAGTGTAATTTAGCTCTTTCAGTAATTATTTTGAAGGCTTCCTCTTTATACCACCGTAATAAAAGTTCCCGAGCAACCTTTAATTGGTTTACATTGATATTGAAATTATCGCCGTTAAAAATCAAGGCTAGGTCACCGGATTCAGCAATAACAAGTGGATATGCCTTACCTAAATACAAATAATTTTCTCCCGATACATACTTTTTAACATCAGCTTGCTTGTAGTTTTCCCGGGCATATTTTTGTTTGTTTATTATCCAGTCTCTTTTCTCGTTGACGAATTGCTGAATGATTTTGTTAGAGCAGTGTGATGGCGCTCTGACAGTTACTTTAGTGTCCGCACCAATTTCCAAGCGTAGCGTTCTTCTTTTTGATCGTATTAACGTATAGCCTTGCGTGGTTTTTGCTCGCTTCAACAAAATATTACTCCTTAGTTAAATTAGATATGGATTTTTCAACTAAGGCCAATCAGGGACATTATAGCCAAGGGTGACCAAAGTCTCAGGAAAACACTGATGCCAGACTTCTTTGTTGTCACCAAAAATGTCTGGGTTTGCTGCAATCAGGATTTGGGCAATACGGTTCCAAGTAAACAACTCACTGGCAGCCCATGATATTCCATCAGTACATTGAAGCCTGAGCCGAAAACCGTCTTCTGCCACCTCAAAACCTAATGCCGCTTTGTATCCGTTTCTATCGGTGTCTGAATTAATTGAATTGATGTTTCCAGCCTGTATAACTTCGTTTTCAGCGCTCTCATCGTCAGGTACGGTAACTATGTTTCCAGCATTTGTGAGTTCCGAGATGGGTGCAGGATTGGCGATGTTCTTAGCAACTACAGCCTCGGTGAGTAAAGCTGAAGCGCAGGGGAAACACAGGGACGAAATAACGTTGGTTTCATTCTCCATAGTGGCCGATATTACGAATATTTTGTCGCTGGATTTGATCGAACAATTACATCTGGAGCATAAGGTGTCTGCTATTACTACTGGCAAGTTTCGATTTTTCGTCATTTCTCTCCTCATTACGAGTTCATTCAGTTACTATAATACTAGCTATTTAAACGATCTCTTTGTGCTGTAATTCAGAAAAATGATAAAGATAATTATTAATAATTGAAAATAGTTTTTTATGAGTATATTAAAAATTAAAAATATTATTTTTGGCTTACGAATAATTATTTTTACCGTGAATAATTGAATTCAAGAATTAAAATAAATTATCAAAAAATACGTTTTTTACCGAGGATATTTTAAGATAGCCGCCACACTTTGTTGAGGTGGTTATTCTATTTCATATTTCTTTCCGAAGGTATAGGTCAAGTTTCATATGAGCCCATTTTTTGCTGAAAATTCGTCTTATTATGAAATACCCAGTTTAATTGGAAACATTGGTAGCTGGGGAATAATATCGGTATAAACAATGCGGGGGTGCCTATGGCGATCCTAGCCAGTTTGGTGCGCATTGCATAGTATATCCAGAATCTAATTTATGCTACCGAGCATTTATTTTGGGCCCTAAGCTTACCAACCCTATATTGGGTATTCCAATGATTTTAACCGTGTTTTATTTCACGCCGTGGTATTGTGCCTGATTGAGCCTAAGTTTAAATCAATAGCTAGTATAATATTAATTGAAGATACCGAAGCAAATGCATTCAGCATAGACTTTGTATTTTCAACGATTACCTTTCCCACCCCTTAATGGATTGATGTGGCTGGCGGTCAGTTTTAACGGGGATCGACACCCCGACACATCACAGAGACAAATTATTTAAGAGGTCTCTCTTCACGTTCCCAGTGAACGTGTCGGAGGCCTCTTTTTGTTTGTCAAGAAAAGAGGAGGTGGGATATGCCATTCGGATAGCAAAAACCGTTGTTAACGGAATCACCGGTAACCGGAACGTTTTCCCCGCATATTTACAAAATTATAAAAATAATAAACAAGAAAGGATAGAAAGGATAGAAAGTCAATGTTAAATAATGATATCAATAAGTACAAATTAACGTCTTATAACGAACTCATGGCGAAGCCACTAAAACCAGCAGAATGGGTGCTGGAAGGATTAATTCCTAAAGTTGGTGTCAGTCTTCTTGCTGGTGACGGTGGTATTGGTAAATCGTGGTTAGCTTTACATCTGGCCCAATGTATAGCCAGCGGGAATAAATTCCTGGGAACGTTCCCTGTCACCCAAGGTAAAGTCCTGATTATCGATGAAGAAAACCACGAGACTTTAATCAGGGAACGATGCGAAAAACTTCATTTGGGCACCCCAATAATAAACCGAGACCTGAATATTCATATCTCGGCAAACACAGGTATAAATATCGATGATGCTAATGATTTTGAATGGCTCATGAAAACGGTAAAGGAGATTTGCCCTACGCTAGTAATAATCGACAGTCTGATTCGAGTCCACACTAAAGACGAGAACTCAGCCAACGAAATGCAAGAAGTTTTACATCAGGCGAAAAGGCTCGCTGAGGATGGTAATACTTCAGTATTGTTTACCCATCATACGTCTAAACCATATCAGGGTAGGCAAAGAACATCAGTACGAGGGTCTACAGACATACGTAATTTCGTAGACTCGGTGTTATTTGTTTACAAAAAAGGGCAGCACAAGGTCGTCGAACACGATAAGTCCAGATGGGGCACTCCAATTAAACCGTTCGGGTTCGAAATCGCTGATATAGATGTTGGCGTAAGCGTAAGGTTGAACATTGTCGATATAAGCCTTAGCTACCAAAGGGAAAGTAAATGGGCTGAAGCGGAAAAGCTCATATTCAGCTTGGTGAAAAATGGCGCCATTGCAAGCCGTAAGGAGATAATTGCCGCTGGTAAAAGTAATCGGCCATACATCAGCGAGACCACCATGGATAAAAATCTTAGCCGATTGGTGAAAGCTGGCAAACTCGATTCTTCTGGTGGAGACGGGAAAAATAAACTCTATTCCGAGAAAATACCCTAATACCCTAGTGAGTTAATTAAATATATAAACGTTATAGCTAAGGAAAAAAATTAAAAGGAAAGTTCCGATGCGAGCATCGGTGCCGCCTCGGCGGCAAACTTCTATAAAGAATAAATATCTAAAACAAGCAATTAGGAATTAAAAAAGGGGTTAAATAAATTTAAGGGGTGGGTATAGTTTTTATTTACTTTTTATGTGGGGATACCGACGTACTAATAAGACTATACCCCCCCTGAGACATAAATCAGATGAAAGTAAAACAATACATTATAAAAGTTGAATATAAACCTTTGCCAGACACCGTAAAGCTGCTGGAGAAAGTTTACCGAATCCTTCTCAGCAATTCTCCAGAAAAAAATGTCGATACCCAACCTCAACCTGAATTTGAGGAAATAGCTAGTAAAATTAAATAGTAGAGCATTTTATTATATCGAGGTTTATCCAGTTTTGAAAGCCGCAATTTATGCCAGAGTAAGCACGGAAGAACAAGTCCAGAACTTCAGTATCCCGAATCAGCTAGAACAGATTCGTAAATACTGCAAGGAAAAGGACTACACCGTCACGAGCGAATATGTCGATCCTGGCTACTCTGGCACAAAACTGGAACGTCCTGAACTCACCAGATTGCTTAAAGACGCCAGATTACACGTATTCGATATCGTGTTGGTTTACAAACTGGATAGGTTTTTTCGCAGCAGCAGGCATATGCAGAATACATTAGCCGAATTTGATGACCTCGGAATCAAATTCGCTTCTGTAACTGAGCCGTTCGATACAAGCACGGCAATGGGAAAGGCTTATTTAGGATTAGCATCCACCTTTGCCGAATGGGAACGCAATACTTTCATGGAGAGGAGCCGCGATGGGACAAGGAAGTCAATCGAAAGCGGAAGGTATTCTGGCGGGATAGTACCATACGGATATCAGTTAAGTAAAGAGACTAAAAAGCTGGAGATTAATGTTGTTGAGGCCGAAGTAATTAAAAAGATGTACGATTGGCTGATAAATGAGCCTCTGACTTGTTATGCTATCGCTCCCAGACTGAATCAATTAGGGATACCCACTCATTACGGTAAAACAGGGAAGGGAATTCGAGGTAAGGCCACAGCAAATCTCTGGCGTCCGGGCAGAATATATAACATCCTACGGAATCCATCGTATAAAGGAGAATGGATTTATGGCAAAAGAAGCGCTAGAAAGCAAAAAAACTTGATTGCAGGAAAATGTCCGGCAATAATTGCTACCGAAACTTGGGAAAAGGCCCAAGCGGTACTTAAGTCGAATAGTCTTTGGGCCGACAGAAACTCTAAGCGTGATTATCTTCTCCGAGGACTTATAAAATGTGGGCGGTGCGGACATTCTTTCTGTGGCTATTGTGCTCATTCGACCAAGCAGGGTGAAATCCGCTATTACCGATGCAACCGTAACGGACAAAGAGGACAGCTATTATCAGAGGCCTGCAGTGTACCAAGCATCCCCGCCGACATTATTGAAAACTTTGTTTGGGCGCAGATAGTTGATTTTATCCAGAAACCTGAGAAAGTGACCGAAATACTAACCTCTCGTACTCTTGATCCCGTAAGTAATGGTTTTAAAAATGAAATTGACCATATTACAAAACGAATTGATACATTTTCGAAATCGGAGGCAAAATTACTGCGTTTATATTCCGACCCCGATAATGCTTTTTCACTGGACGCAATTAAAACTGAACTATCAGAAATTAAGAAATCTCAAGCTGTCCTTGAACGAAGCCTCCAAGAGTTGAAGGCGGAAGAGCTAAAGCAGCAACAGAATGCTGTACGGCTTGACGATGTAGAAAAAGTTCTAAGCGACCTCAGGACGAATATTGAGAACGTTACGCCTGCTGTAAAAAGGAAAGTGGTGGAGACCTTGCTATCAGAAATAAAGGTAGATAAAGACGAGGATGATAATCCACTAATAACAGTAGTATTTGCCTTTGATGGCACGGGCGAAGGTATGTATAACGTAGCTAAAAACAGTAAATTGGATTATGAACTAATGCCCGTACGGCTATTTTGGCGACCCGGTGAAGCAATGCACTTGCGCGCAGGGTACGGTCGCCAGGTATCAGAAACGGATCAGCGGGCCATTCCTCGACCGCGTGGACATTTTTGTCGAGGTACCGCGCAT
>Ga0182021_10002821_pt1 | contig 20382 bp, 19 predicted proteins | sample 612E3MmetaG_FD_120493 | JGI IMG/M metagenome (GOLD analysis project Ga0182021, IMG submission 120493) | Permafrost microbial communities from Stordalen Mire, Sweden - 612E3M metaG (Illumina Assembly) | ecosystem: Environmental > Terrestrial > Soil > Wetlands > Permafrost | place: Sweden... | reverse complement strand
TTTTACCAGATTAACGCCCGTTTATCCGGTGCGAGGTATCTTTTATCCGTCGGGTTTATTTTAAATGCATCATAGAATTCCGGTACATTATAAATCGTTACATTAACTCTTGCCTCCGAAGGAGCGTGCTCGTCTTCTCTGAGCCTTCTCATTAATTCCTTATCGCGGATTGAGCCTCTCCAGATTTGCGCGAAGTTTATGAAAAATCTCTGAAGCGGAGTGAATCCGTCTATTTCCGCCTGCGGAGGATTTTTCACCCAGGCTTTTCTAAGTGCTTCGAGTGAAATTGTAACACCGCCTAAATCGGCAATATCTTCGCCGAGTGTCAGAGGACCATCCACGTGAAGTGTATCCAGCATTTTATAATTATCATATTCATCAGAGAGAACTTTTGTCTGTGCTTCGAAATTTTTCGAATCTGCTTCTGTCCACCAGTCGGTCATATTACCGTTTTTATCGAATTGTCTTCCGTGGTTATCGAACCCGTGTGAGATTTCGTGTCCGATAACAACACCAATTCCGCCGTAGTTTACCGCATCGTCTCCCTCTGCCCAGAAGAAAGGCGGTTGAAGGATTGCAGCGGGAAATACTATTTCGTTTTTCGTTGGATTGTAGTAAGCATTAACTGTCTGAGGCGTGATACCCCATTCTGTTTTATCCGCAGGTTTTCCGATTTTTTTCAGATTTTCAAGAAAAGAAAAATGTCTTGCCCTCAGAATGTTATCAAAAAAAGATTCTTTTTCTATATCGAGTTTGGAATAATCTTTCCATTTATCGGGGTAGCCGACTTTCACCGTAATCATATCGAGTTTGTCGAGTGCATTATTTTTTGTCGCATCGCTCATCCATTTCAGATTATTAATCCTGTCTTTGAGTGCGAGTTTAATATTGCCGACAAGTTCCACTATTCTTTGCTTTGCAGTAGGCGGGAAATATTTTTCTACATAAAGCTGACCGAGCACTTCACCAAGCTGGCCGCTGATAAGGTCTGTTACTCTTTTCCATCTTGGTCTCATTTCTTTTGTACCCGACATGAATTTACCGCTGAATTCAAAGTTCTGTGTTACAATATTATTGCTCAGGAAATTCGCATTATATCTCAGTATCGCCCATTCATAAAATACTTTCCAGTCTTCGAGGCTTACTTCATTAAAAAGTTTTCCGAATCCTTCGAAGAATGGTTTCTGCGCGACATTAATTTCTTTCGGGTCGGGTGTTCCGAATTCCTTAAAGTACAATGTCCAGTCGAAGCCGTCTCCGAGCGCAATCAGGTCACTCATTGACATTTTGTTGTAATTTTTCGATGGCTCCTGCAGGTCTGTTTTTGTAAAGCAGAGGTCTGCGAATTTCAGTTCGATATTATAAATAATTTTTGCTTTGCTGTTAGCAGTTGCTTCGTCATTTCCAATCAGGTTGAGCATTCTTCCGATATGTTTTACATATTCCTCGCGAACTGCCTTCGAGCGCTCATCATCTTTAAAGTAATAGTTCTTATCGGGCAATCCGAGTCCGCCCTGATAAAGAATTGATATTACGTTATTACTGTTCTTATCGTCTATTGTTCCGCCCGAATAAAATATCGGGAACATCTGGTACGAATTCATGTAGGCGGTATATTTTATTAAATCCGTTTTGGAAGAAAGCGATTTTATTTTATCAAGTTCTTTTTTTATCGGCTCATAGCCGAGTGCATCTATTTTGGCTTCGTCCATGCCGCTTAAATAGAAGTCAGCGATTTTCTGCTTGCTGCTGCCTTTTGCAAGCTTTGAGTCTTTTGATGCTTCTTCTATAATTCCGTTTATTTGTTTCCTGTTTGTTTCGATGAGTTCATCGAAAGCACCGTACCTGCCTACATCTGCAGGAATCGGGTTGTTTTTATTCCAGGTACCGTTGATATAAGTAAAAAAATCATCTCCCGGCGCAACAGTCAAATCCATGTTGCTTTTATCAATTGCAGGCTGGGAAAAGACGGCAGGTGCAAAAAATAATGAAAAAATAAACAGCAGGGAAATCATCCCCGCGGAAAATTTAATTTTTGATAACATATTTATATTTATTTAAGTTTGTCTAAGCTTTTTATTTTTATATACTAATCTAAAGTCAATAAAGTTACATTATTAATCAACAAAACACGCATAAATTTCATTAAAAATATAGCAATTGATTTAATCAAAATAATATATAATATTAATAAAAACAGCGTATAATATGAACAAATTTCTTTTAATAATTATTGCACTACTGATTTCATTCAGTAACATATTTTCTCAAACCGCATCGACATATTTCCCTTCAAACACGGGATTTAAATGGTATTATAAAAACGTGCCTCTGGATTCGAATAATAATCCTATGCCCGCACTGACAACATACAGGATAGATTCATTTGCGGTGACGGCACCCTATAACGGCCTGACAGCAAATATAGTAAGATCAAAGGATTACATGGTAACTTTAAATCAGAGCACACCCTATAACGATACTGCCGGGTATAATTTTCAGGGCACGAACGGATTCCAGTATTTAACGATTGCATTGCTTCCAGACACGATAAATTTACCGATAGGCATGATAAATTTTTTCAGAGGTCTGCAGGGGTGGTATAATGCATATCAGTTTGCGTCACCGGTCGGTACATCTTACCAGCTTTTTTCAAAAGATACTACTATTCTGGTAAACTCAGTATCCCTACACTTGCGGGTTAAGGCAAGCGCCAAGAGACTGAACGACGAGGTGGTTCAGACTGTAAACGGAAGTTATACTGCTAAGAAATTTGCTTTTACAACAGGCCTATATACAGTTTTGATTATTGAAATTCCGCTTGTAGTTGCCCCTGATACTTCCTGGATTGCCACTAATACCTGGATGGTAAAAAAAGTTTCACCTTCTGTAAATATCGATTTGTCTCTTTTTGGGTATGGCTCAATTTCTGTACCCGGTAAAATGTATGAGCCCGTAATACCTGTTGGAATAAAAAACATTTCCAGTTCCGTTCCCGATAAATTTGTGCTGGAACAAAATTATCCTAACCCGTTTAATCCGGGTTCGATTATAAGATTCAAGATTAAAGAATCAGGATTTGTAAACTTAAAAGTTTTTGATGCGGCAGGAAAAGGAATTTCAACTCTTGTAAATGAGAATTTGAAACCGGGGGAATATGAAACAACTTTCGATGGGAGCAAATTATCATCGGGAATTTATTTTTACAGGCTGACAGCCGGGGATTTTGCGGAGACAAGAAAAATGCTTTTGGTAAAATAAATATTGATAAATTATGGCTAAGATAATTAACGAACCCGCAATTGTAAAAGCTGCGGGTAATAAGGAAAAAATCATACGCGAGTTTTTCGGAGCGGTGAATTCGGGAGATAAAGATGTAAGCATAGCAATTATGAGCAGTCCGGGCGGATGGCTGGAACCCGGGCAGAAACCGGAGTTTGACGAATATACGGTTGTGATTAAAGGCGAACTGCATGTTAAAACTATTGATAAAGAATTTGACATAAAAGCAAGACAGGCAGTTTTAATTAAAAAAGGCGAATGGGTGCAGTACAGCACTCCGCATCCAGACGGCGCGCATTATGTATCGGTTTGCCTGCCGGCTTTCACACCGGATATTGTGCACAGGGACGAATAAACTCAATGTACAATGTTCAATGTAAAATAAAAAAATCCCCGTTACGAATTTGTTATTCATAACGGGGATAAAATTCAATAAAACTTAACTTCTCTAACTTCTTTAACTGCTTAACTTCTTTATTTTATTAACATCATTTTCTTCGTATCCGTAAATCCTTCTCCCTGAAGTGTATAGAAATACACGCCGCTCGAGAGAGTTGTACCGTTTATTTCGGCATTATAATATCCTTTATTTACATAGCTGTCGAGATAAGTTTCAATCAGTTTTCCCGTAACATCATAAACTCTGAAAGTATAGTGTCCGTTTTTCGGAACGCCGAATTTCACATTTGTTGTGGGGTTAAACGGATTCGGGTAGTTCTGGTTCAGTTCGAATTTTACGGGTGTCACGGCAGGGTCATTAATTCCCGTTACTACAATAGGTGTTTCGATTGACTGCTGAACCTCTGCATTATTATTCAGCGGTGTACCGTCTTTATAAATAAAGACTTTTAATTTGCAGTTGCCTTCAATCCATCCTGCCGTTAAAGTAGTAGAAAAAGTCTTGGGAATCATTGTTCCGTTAGTCCATGTTCCGCCTGTGTTAACGTTTTCACCCGATGAACCATTTACCATATTTCTTACTACCCATTTGTGAACGTAAGTCGAACCTCCCGTGCAATCTGCATTTCCTGATTGATTATATACCATATTATCTTCTGTGATTACATAGTTGATTTTAAATTGTCCTGTTAAATCCTGCAGAGCAGTTGTGTTCAAAGTGACATTGAGTTGTCTTGTGCCCGTATTATAACTTTTTGATGCGACTTCTATTTTTACCGGAGCTACCGGTTGATTAAGAAATCTCATAAACGGATACTCGACAAAGTTACTGTATCCGCAGCTGTTAGGGTCAATTTTTCTGTCGATTGTTCCGAGAGGATATGCAGTCAGATTTAATAATGTAAGGATATCATTCCCGTTGAAGGAAACCCACGGGTCGCCGCTTCCTGTATATCCGTGATAAGCAAGAACCGTTACATTAGGATAATAATTTTCCAGGTCGAGAATTCTTCCTTTACCGCAGGGACACCACGGGCACCAGGTACCCGTGCAGTATTCAATCAGCACATTTCGAGGGTTTGTTGTAACCACGTAATTGTTGTAAATAGTATCGTTGGATGTATTCATGTCGCCGGTTGCTATCGTATAAGCTTTCATAGTTATATTTCCCGAAGCAGGAGCCGTGAATATAGGGAATGTAACCATAATGGATGCTCCAGGCGCAAGTCCCGTTACAGGCATTGTTTGTGAATAACCGCCTGGTGTAATCGTAAGTACGACAGGGGTATTTAATGTTGTTGTACCGAAGTTCCTTACAAATACTTTTGGAGTATCGATTCCCAATGGAGCGAATGTTTTTACAAATCTTTTAAAACCAACCGCACCGACATCGTTACTGTATCTTGTTCCTATTTTTATATTATCGAGATACAGGTTGTTTCCGTATGCAGGAATTGCAGTGAATTTTATTTTATTTGTTCCAAGCGGCAAGGCATATCTTTTTGTTGCCCATTGAGCGGAAGTAGGAACGAATGCGAGACCTGTTGCCGGAGCTGTGACGAGTTCACCCGAAGCACCGCCGTTTAAAAGAACAAGCTGTGTCCAGGACGTTCCGCCGTTAGTAGAATACATAATCTGCAGCTGGTCGTTTGCACCGCCGTATGTTGCATATGCGTGGTCAAAGATTAATGAATCACCTGAGATTGCCGCAGTGAAAAGCGGTGATATCATATCAAAATTCATTCCGGTGTTTGCATCTGAGCAGTCCGCTTTTGCTGAGCCGTAACCCGAGCCGTAACCGCTGCACATTATTGACCAATCCCAGTTAAAGGCATTTGTTGTTGCAAGCGTCCATCCCGCAGGAGGAGAATTGGGATTATCAAAATCCTGCCAGATGTAAAAAGCTTTTGCATTATTATTAATAAACAAAAATGCAAGAAGAAATGAAACTGTAAGAAGTTTTTTCATAACTGATTATTTAAGTTAACTAAAAGTTTAATATTAATACTGTAATTGTTAAATATACCTAATTCAAAATAATATATAAAGCAAAAGAATAGGAAATGCATTGATTTGTACTAAAAAAATCCCCGTTGCGAATTTATTATTCATAACGGGGAAAAATTCAATAAAACTTAACTTTTCTGACTCCTTTAACTGCTTAAATTTTTTATTTTATTAATACCATTTTCTTTGTATCGTTAAAACTGCCGCTTGAAATCTTATAGAAATAAATTCCGCTCGACAAGTTCGAACCGTCGAAAGAAGCGTTATAAGTGCCTGCGGCTTTATACCCGTTATAAATCGTATTTACAAGATTACCGGTAATATCATATATTTTAATCGTTACGACTCCGTTTTTTGGCAATGCAAATTTTATATTAGTTGTCGGGTTAAACGGATTCGGATAATTCTGGCTTAAAGAATAATCGCTTGGAACTTCACCTGAAACCGGTTGAATGGCAGTTAAAAATGAACCCACCCTGACTTTGAATGTTCCCCATTCTGCCGAGCTTGCAGGTACGAAACCTGAATTTGTAGATGGCGCCGTGGCAAGCACGGAACCCATTTTGTCAAAAATTGTATATGGGAAAGTGCTTCCTCCGTCTGTTGATACATTAACCTGAAGCCTGTCATTATACCCGCTTATAAATGAATAAGCCCAGTTAAAAGAAATTGTATCGGTCAGATCAACATTATTATAGATTTTTGTTTTCATATAATCCATTTGACCTGTTGTAGCATAATCGTAAAAATTCATTCTTACGCATTTATTTCCCGGCATTAAGGGTCCGTTTGCAACGTTGACCTGCTCGAATGTAATTCCATTATCCGGATTCGTGATTGTCCATCCCGCAGGAGGAAATGAGGCTTCAAAAGTTTCATAGTTGAAACCGCTCTCAATTTCATCTGTATTGTCACCTGCAATAAATTTTGAGTAAGAGTTTTTGATTGCAACGGGAGGCTTTCCGATTGTTTTATTATTGCTTAAGGTAATATTATCCAGTGCATAATGTCTGGCTTTAGCGGCGTTAAGAACTTCCTTATTTATATCATTCTGTACATATACTTCGGTGTAATACATGGAGTCTATCCAGTTGGCTTCTCTTTTATATCTGAATTCAAAATTATAGGTACCGACTGCAGTTGAAGGAAGAACTGTACCGGTCGTAGTCGGATAAGCCCTTCTGAAAACGTCGTAAAAATCTGTTTCCCCATTGCTTCCCGGAGGAGTAGCGTAATGAATTTTTCTTTCAATTGCCTCTACCTGCAGTTTGTAATTTCCCGTGGGAAGCGGAGTATATATATTTAATGTGATGTTTGCTTTGTTTGAATCTCCTGCAATTCTTGTGTCCACTACTGTTAATGAAATCGGGCTTCCTTTTGATAGCCGTGTGTAAAATGGCAGTTTTAAATTTGAAGTGCTGTAACCTCCGAATTCAATCACTCCATCAGCCTCTGCTACGGGAATTCCGCTCACTGAATAATATGTTTGTTTCTCCCCATTTTGTGCCGTATTTGCAGTATACATCGGGTCCCCCGGACTTGGGAAATTCATATGATATTTTATTGCAACAAGTGTATCGAATTTTTGTGATATGAATGCATCCATTGCAGGGTTGAAAACAGCACACCAGCTGCATGTTGAACTTGTAAAACACTGGAATAATACATTTTTCTTTCCGCCCGGTCTGTAATATGTATTCATAATTAAAGTATCATTCGTTCTGTTTTCATCCGGAGTGTAAGAAGACCATACTTTTAAGTTGTAACTTGTATTCGGAGTAAAAGTCGCAGAATCAAAAGTTACTATGGTCGACTGACCGGCATTAATTGAGGCAATTTGCTTTGTGCTTGTATATGAACCGGGAGTCATTTGAATTGTAACGTTGAAAGCAGAAGTTGTGTTTAGTTTTCCAATGTTTACAAAAGTAACCTGTGGGGCAATTTTGAAAGTCGAACTGCCAAAAGTAGAGTAACTGGTATCTCTGTTTACATTATTAATCATACTTGCAGCAATATCATTTTGATATTTATCTCCGATAGACAGATTGTCTATGAAAAGATTATTACCGTATTGATTAGTTGTGACAAATTGAACCACAAAATTATTAAACGCTGTTGGCGACGGATTTTGTGGAATTAAAAACGAATAAATTAAAAAACAGAATGGAACAAGTAAAATGAATAGAGTAAACTTTTTCATAATGGAAGCTGTTAAATTTGGAAAATAAAATTTAGTTGTAATGGATATATAAAGCAATATCATTTTTGAATCACTAATCCTGGATTTTTTGAAAACTTGCGGAATTTCGACTGTTTTTAGTAGAAGTTTAATCAAAAACATTATATTTTTGTGTTAATAAAAACTTAATAAATGAAACCATTAAAAATATTAGCAGGTATTTTAGTATTATTCAGTTTTAGTAACTCTATTGCGCAGGTTCAAGATAATGATACTGTTAAACTCGATATTCGAAAAATATTATCGTTTGCTCTCGATGCTGATATTGCCTCTGCTTTAAACGTGCTGGAAGCAGACAGCACAAAATTACTTTCTGAGCAAAACAAAAAATTGAAAACCGAATTCGAAAATCGATTTAAATTTGGCGAGGATAAAAGTACATACCTGAACGACAGAGAAAAATACGGGATAAGTGAATTACTGAAAATATATGCGAATTACTGGAGAGTGTCTTTGTTAAACAATAAGAATAATTACGATACACTGCTCGGGACTAGTTTATTCCTGTTTTTCAGAAACAAGTATTCACTTACGGATTTTTATGTTGCGGATTCTCTGCAATCAGACACTCTTGATTATTTTTTAAAAATATATATAAATGAATCAGGCTTAATGACAACAGGTTTTGGAAAAACGGGAAAGCTGCTGGATTTACTTGCCTGGAAAAACCAAAAAGATTCCGTTTTCAAATTTAATCTGCTCGATGAAGAACTGAAAGTAAAAGTTGTGTTGATGACTGACTTTGCAACGCTTGGATGGGAGGAGTATGCTACGCTCGGAACATACTACCCCGGCGGATGGGCGACTGACGATGCGCTTTACTGCGTGAAAGATGCTTACGATTTGAACAGCGAGACATTCCTTGTAAGTTATCTTGCTCACGAGAGCAGGCATTTTTCGGATTACAAATTATTCGATAAAAAACTTTCCGGTGCCGAGCTGGAATACAGGGCAAAACTGACCGAACTCAGCCTTGCAAAAAAAAGCGTGCAGTATCTGATTTCTTTTTTTCTTTCAAATGCAAATTACGAAAGCGATAACTCGCATAATATTGCGGATTACTGCGTAATCAGGGATTTATCGAAAATATTATTTAAAACAGATTTAGAAAAAGACACTAAAAAATGGGAATCTATCGATGCAGAAAAAATCAACGAAGCAAGCAAATCTGTATTAAAGGAAAACACAGAGTTTCTTAAAAAAAATGGAAAGGATTTTAAGCATTTTATTCCGAAGGGATATTAATAATTAAAATTCCATGTTAAGTTATCGGTAGCAGATTAAAATGATTACGTATATCTTTGTATAAGAATTAATTAAGGAAAAAATATGCTTACAGAAAAAATAATGTATAATGCACTGCTGAGAAAAGACGCCTCGTTCGAGGGGCAGTTTTTTGTAGCGGTAAAAACAACCGGGATATTCTGCAGGCCGTCCTGCACTGCACGAAAACCGAAACGCGAAAATGTTGAATATTTTTATACATCAAAAGATGCTATAGTGCACGGATACAGGCCCTGCAAGGTATGCTCGCCGCTTGAAAATCTTGGCTCTACACCGGAATATATAAAAAAACTGATAAAAGAAATTAACGATAACCCGGGTACGAAATTAAAAGATTGGGATTTAAGAAAAAGGGGACTTGAACCGAATAAATTAAGACGGTGGTTTAAGAAAAATCTGAACATAACATTTCACTCATACCGGAGAATGATGAGGCTGAATAATGCATTCACGAAATTACAGTCGGGTGAAAAAGTTACCAGTATTGCATTCGATTCCGGTTATGAATCATTAAGCGGGTTTAACGATTCGTTCAAATCAATTGTCGGCAAGGCTCCGATGAAATCCATTTCAAAAAAAGTGATTAATTTAATACGCATGGAAACCCCGATTGGCCCTATGTATGCGGCGGCAAGTGAAAAAGGAATTTGCATGTTTGATTTTACGGACAGGCGTATGATGGAAACGGAATTTAAAGAACTGGGAAAATATTTAAATGCTGTGATTTTGCCGGGCGAGAATCCGCATTTTGATTTATTGAGAAAAGAGATTGGAGAATATTTCGAAGGTAAAAGAAAAAGTTTTTCTGTACCGCTCGATGCGCCTGGAACGGAGTTTCAGAAGAGTGTCTGGGAAGAGCTGAAAAGAATTCCATACGGAAAAACAATATCCTACAAAACTCAGGCAGCAAAACTGAAAAAACCCGAAGCAGTGCGGGCTGTTGCAAATGCAAACGGGCATAACAGGATTTCTATTATTATTCCCTGCCATCGTGTGATTGGTGAAGACGGTACACTGACAGGTTACGGCGGGGGATTGTGGAGAAAAAAATGGCTGCTTGATTTCGAAAAAAAGAACTCTTAAAAGCGTTAGTGCATAGCATACGGATAAACACAGATTAAACTGATATGAACGGATTTTTTTGAACGTTTTAGTTGTTAGATATTTTTGAATAATAAATATAATATATGATTAACGGAAACAGTTATAAAAGTTTAATGCCTGTTTTTTTTCTCGGGCACGGTAACCCGATGAATGCCGTATATACAAATGCATTCACGCGCAGACTTAACGAAATGGGCAATTCGCTTAAGTGGAAACCCGATGCAATACTTGTGGTATCGGCGCACTGGTTGACAAGGGGTATTTATGCAAGCACGACAGCTTTCCCCGAAACGATTTACGATTTTTCGGGATTTCCTGAAGAGCTGTACAAGGTTGTCTATCCCGCACCGGGTGCTCCTATACAGGCAGAATATACTATGGAACTGATTCCTGAAATTAAGGCAGATGAAGAAATGGGGCTTGACCACGGAGCATGGTCGATGCTCGTGCATATGTTTCCTGATGCGGATATTCCTGTGTTCCAGCTTAGCATAGACTTCCATCAACCAATGCAATATCATTTTGATTTAGGTAAAAAACTTTTTCCTTTACGCAAAAAAAATATATTAATAATAGGCAGCGGGAATATCGTACATAACCTGCAGTATGCATTTCCTCTGGATAATCCGAATAAATATCCGTGGGCGTCCGAATTCGACGAATGGGTAAAGGATAAAATTGTAAAAAGAGATTTTGAGAGCCTTATAAATTATCAGTCCGGAGGGGAAGCTGCGAAGATGTCCGTGCCGACGACCGACCATTACATACCGCTTCTTTACTGCCTCGGGCTGGTGCAGGAAAATGAAGATATAAACTTTACTTACGAAGAAATAATAACTTCCCTTAGCATGAGGTGTTTCAGAATCGGGTAAAAATTTAAAATGGAATTATAATCCTTTTATAATAGTTGCTAATAGAAACTAACCTTTAAAGGAGTAAAAATAATGAATCCGAATATAGGCACAACCGATAAAATTATCCGCTTAATAATAGGTGTTTTTATCATAGCATTCGTTGGTTTTTATTTAAGAAGCTGGTGGGGATTAATAGGAATTATTCCCTTAATCACTGTTGCAAGATCTAAGTGTATGTTATATCCGCTCTTCGGAATAAATACATGCAAAAAAAGTGATGAAGCTAAAACCTGAGGATTAAAAGTCCGTATTGTCCGTTAGCTATTAATACTTTCCCTTTAAAATAATTAACACGATAGCAGTAACCCGGAGTTTCATAATATCCGAATCCTTTAGGATAAGGCGGATTAAATAAATTGAATACCTCCGATCCCGAGTTATATTCAGCCGTGAACATAAAATTCGGCGAGTAATCTATACCTCGTACATCGGAATCTGTATTTACCTGATTAACGAAATACGGATTAGCGGGATTTCCTACGTTGACAACGCAGACACCTGCCGTGCCATCGGCAATATATACAAGATTATCTGCTTTTTTAATATCATAACAACTTCCCGATGTTGTGAACAGGCACTGAATAACAGGCGAAGCAGGATTTGATATATCAACAATTTCACACCCCGTGTTTTTTTCAAGCAGGAATGCTAGTGTTCCCGATATTTCTATATGTTCAACGGTATTTTGCGTAATGTAAGTTGAAACCTCGAAAACAGAATCTGGAAGTGCGGATACGTTTAATATTTTAATTGCAGACTGGTTTAAAGAAACATAAAGATATCCGTTTTTCAAATAAGATGAAACCGCTCCCCCTGAATAAGCAATTGCAGTATCAAGAATCGGGCTTGAAGGATTTGTAACATTTAAAATATATAATCCGTTATCAAGGTCAGAAACAAATGCGAATTTTTTTGATGCGATGCTGTCCACAAAAACTTCTTTTGCAAATCCATTGGTGCCATAAGTAAAAGTCAAAACAGGTTTCGCCGCATCCGACAGGTTTATTATTTCCAGGCCTTTTTGACCGTCGGCAAGAAAAGCATATTGAGTGCCGTTAATAAAAACTCCTTTAACATCCCTTGCATCTCCGCCTGTAGAAAGCTGCCCTACAAGCCACATTCCTGTATCATAAACATAAGGCGGAGTTTCCGGTACTGAATCATCTGGCAGTTTGCAGCCCGGTTGACTCAGGAGCGCGATTGCTGTTATTATAACGGATAATATTATGTGATGTTTTTTTATCATTAATTTGAGCTATTCTTGAATATGGTATTGTACCCGAAGGTCCATTAATAACAAATGAATTTTTATTATCGAAAACCATGTTAGCAGGTTGAAATTCAGGGCTTCCCCCGAGTGAATCCCGTGCAAGGTCGTTTATAGTGCAGTTATCTAAATTAAAATTATTCCATTTAATATCACCGAGCGGAAACCTGCAGCCTGCGGGAGTAAAAATTACTTCGCCTTCTCCGTTTCTGAATTCCACTTTCAAGCCCCTGCAATTCGGACAGGGTCCGTCCGATGTTCTAAGCCATATGCCTGTAATATCGGTACATCCTGTGTTTCCGCCGTTACAATTCGTGTAATCCAGAATTTTGCATTTTCTTTCTTCTACCGTAACTCCGTAATTGCACATAAACACACTGCCTTCTATTTTAACGGAGTAGTTTCCTGCTTTTAAAATTTGTGAGGTTGCGATGTTTGTATCACAGGGAGGTGCTGCCTGCCATACCAAAGAATCGTTAAGGGATTTATTTGAAATCTTAATTGTAACAGGTCCTGCTATTTGCTGGGTTCTCATAAATGTGATTTTTCCGTTGCCTTCTCCGTATGGATTCGGGTTTGGCGGCGGGGGAGGAGTGGATGTAATTAAACCTCCGCTTGAATCACAGGCGGAAATATATGCAAGAGAAAAAATAAAAATACAGCTAAAAAAATATTTTAGTATATCTTTGAATTTCATCCCTGAGTTGTTTTTTACAATATATTTAATTTATATGATAAAATAACTTTATTTTTTATACTCGGTTTTTGCTGTTTGGTTTCCTAATAGCCCTGTTTTTCAATAAATTAGACTTCCTATGATTTTTCTTTATTTTTAATTATTTTAAATTGAATTATCTGAAAAGGGTAATGCCAATGAAAAAGTTATTATTAAATACAGTACAAATTATATTTGTTTTATCTCTTACCGTTTTATTTTTTTCGTGCGATAAAACAAACGACCCTGTTTCCAATCAAAATACAACAAGCGGGGGTAACAGCGGCTGGAAATCGCAGACGAGTAATATAACAAATTCACTTTTTTCGGTTTCATTTGTAAATTCATCATTCGGCATGGCAGCCGGCGAAAACGGAAAAGTATTGAGGACTACAAACGGCGGTGCATTCTGGTCGGTTGTTCACGCAGGCTCGGCTTACTGGCTGAAAGGGATAAAATGCATTGATGAAAATAACGCAGTTGCAGTCGGGTATAACGGCACGGTTATAAAAACTACTGACGGCGGCAGTACCTGGTTCGACCAGTACACAGGAGTTACGAACCAGATTAATGCCGTTACTTTTAAAGATGCAAATGCAGGGTATCTGACAGGTTATGCAGGCTCGGTGTTTATGACATCTAACGGAGGGGCAAACTGGTATCCCGAAATTCAGGTTCAGACCACAATGTACGGTATGTTTTTTGTAGATTATGTCTACGGACTGCTTTGCGGAAGCGGCGGCCAGATTTACAGAACCTGGGACGGCGGATATAACTGGGTAACCGCTCCAAGCGGAACGGGAGTGGATTTGAACGGCATAGCATTTATAAATGCAAATACAGGAGTTGTAGTCGGGAATTTGGGAGAGATACACATGTCAATAGACGGCGGACAGGGATGGTACAGTTGTACAAGCAATGTTACAAATACACTTTTTAGTGTTTCGATGCCGACAATAAACAGAATAACAGCAGTCGGGGGCGGAGGTGTAATTGTTACTTCTACTAACTGGGGCGGCGTATGGAGATTGCTTAAATCTAATGTCGGCGTAAATCTTTATTCAGTCTGCTTTATAGATGATAACACGGGATTTGCAGTCGGCGAGCAGGGAGTGATACTCGCTACGACAAACGGCGGAGAAACATATTAATATAAGATATTAAATATAAAAAAAGAGCAAAGAACTAAGTCCATTGCTCTTTTTTGTTATTTGATATTTGTTATTTGCTATTTGACAAGAAGCATCCGCTTCACTTCCACAAAATCTCCCGCGGTCAGTTTATAGAAATAAACTCCAGAGGAATATTTATCCGCATTAAAGTTTACTTCGTAATTGCCTGATTTCAAATTTTCATTAACAAGTGTTGCGATTTCTTTTCCGAGAATATTATAAACTTTTAGAGTCACAAATCTTAAATCTTTAATCTGAAATCTTATAATCGTAGCCGGGTTAAACGGATTCGGATAATTCTGATACAATTCAAATTTATCAGGTGCTGAATTTCCCAAATTGGAAATTCCTGTCGGAGGTCCGAATGTTCCGTTATAGTTTACATTCTGCGCATACATTCCGCCCGCATCTATTCTTCCGTCTGAAAAAGCAAGAATGGACATATTGTTCTGGTTTATTCCCATGCTCATTCTGCCTTTTGATGCAGTATTTGTGCAGGGAGTGATAATGCTTCCGCCTCCCCAGAGGAATGTTCCGCTTCTGTTAATTTTAAATCCCTTTACCAGTCCTGTAGAGCCGCTGCCTATCAGTTCAACATAATAAACCAGTACAGATGTATCTGTTGAATAAGCATACAAAGACGCAAATGAATTTCCGTCAAGCGGTTTGAAAATAAAACCTGTACTTGGCCATAGCTTTGTGCCATCTGATGTAAATTTCTGTCCGTAAACTCCAATCATGGATTGCAGTGAATTTTTTTCCTGCCAGAATACATAGGTTTCCTGTGTGGAAGGCATATAACAGGCAGCAGGTTGAAAGCGTAAATCCGAATTTACGTCTGCAACCGTTGCACCGTTAACAGGAAACTGAATTTGTCCCGCTGAGTTTTTTCTCTGCACATAGCAGTTAGTTGGACCTGCTATATAACTCTGCCATACATAAATTGCTCCGTTGCTTCCGTCCGGATAAACACTCGGCTGATATGTTCCCTGCGCACTTCCGAGACTCCATATTGTATCCTGCGGATTTCCCCATTGGATTGCACCTGCCGAAGAAAATTTTTGTGTATATGTTCTGTAATTAGAAGGACTGATAAATGTACCAGTATAACCCATCCAATATAATATAATGCTTCCGTTATCTGATTTTATACCGGTAGGAAAATTAAATTTTTCATTTGTGCTTGTGTTTCCGATTACCATAAGTGGTGTGCTGCCCCAGAGTTTTGTTCCTGTTTTATTCAGCTTTACCATACCAATTTTATTGTTGTACTGCCAGGGAATTACGAAATTTCCGTCTGAAGTAACAATTACTTTAGGATTTGCCTGATATACTGCTGCGGAATCCGTTAATGCAATTCCGTTTGCGCCCCAGAGGAACTGTCCTGTAGGGCTGATTCTGTAAACATAAGGATTGATGGAACTGCCTGCACGGGTATCCGTAAATGCGAGTACGCAGCAATTACTGTCATCGATAGCTAAATCCCAGTCAACGAGTGAAGTGCTCTGGGAGTTATTGCTGATTAAAAGACCTCCCGCAGGAAACTGTTTTACACCCTGTGCATTTAATTTTTGCAGATAGACTGCATAGCTCCCGCTTCTGCTGTCAAACCAGCCTATATAACATCCTCCGTCAGATGTTATTCCGATTTTAGGAAGAACCTGTTCACCTGTTGTATCGCAGACGGTAAGATTGACCGCCGGATTTGAAGACCACTGTGCATCTGATTTTGTATTAAAACTAAAAACTATGACAAAAATACAAAACAAGTATATAATGTTTTTCATAATAAAAAAAATTTAATTGTTATTTATATATTATATTTTACTCATTTGAAAACACAAATTTAAAATATAAAGTGCATGCTATTTAAAATCATTTCGTTTTCCAGATGACCTTTCCGTCGAGACAATTTAATTCGATTGTTTCAGGTATGCGGAAATCTTTATCCGTAATTCCGAATATAGTGTAATTATCAAAATCGCTGCTGAATACTATAATAGCGCTTTCCCCCGTAGGAAGCATCGATGTTTCGGGTTTTCCTATCCAGTCCTCGGTTTTATTGATAAGACCTTCGAGCTGGTGCTCATATTTGTTATCGAGTTTAAGCGTGCATCTTGCAAGGTCCCTTACACCAGTGTTTGTAAGTTTAATTGTGAACTCATCACGCGTGCCGGGAGTGGATTTTTCGGCTGAGATTTCGAGTTTGATTTTAATACTGTCCTGGTTGGAAACGGGTGTAATTTCTCTGAACTGCTGGCTGCAGGAAAGAAAGATTATCGGGAAAAAAACAATTAAGAATTTTATGTATTTCATATTTATAATATTAACATTAGACTTGCATATAAAATCACTCTTGCAGGATTAATATATTTAAATTTTATTTTTATAAAAAGCCTGCTTTAAATACTTAATAAAACCGAATATAGGTAAATGGTAAATACTTATAAATATGAAAAGCAGTTAAAAGAAAAATCTTCGAAGTTTATTTCCATACTTTGTGAAAAAAACATTTTAGCGGATGTAACGGAAGACTCTTTAAGGGAGTATTCTATTAAAATCTCGGTAAACAATTTTGGAACAGTCAATTTATATTACAAACCGACTCAGGATACATATTCAATTTCACTTCACGAAATAAAAGGTAAGGATGAATCAGCATTAATCCGGAGAATATGGAATGAGTTAAACAGTATAGAAGAGGATAAAATTTACAAAGACAGGGGATATGAAATAGATGTTGACGGTTCATATCGGAAAGGAATAACCTCTTTCGGAGCCGTGATAAGGAAAGACGGAAAAGTAATTGAGGAGCTTTCCGGAATACTTGAATTATCCGAGGTTCAGGGCTCGCACCAGATAGCCGGGGAGATTAAAGCCGTGACGGAATCCATAAAATGGTGCAGGGAAAATAATATTCAGGATGTAACTATTTACTATGATTATAAAGGTCTGGAGAAATGGGCGAGGGGACACTGGAAAACAAAAAAACTGGTATCAAAAGAATATGCGGATTTTATGAGGGAAGATAATATAAAAATTCACTGGATAAAAATACAGAGCCATACGGGAAAAAAATGGAATGAACATGCAGACAATTTGGCTTCAGATGAGATAAAAAGATTTTTAAAAAACAATAAATAAGATTTCAGAACTAATCATAAAATTGACTTGTTTTATATATTAAAAAAATATGAACAGTTATTTTACAATAAATATGGAAACATTAAAATTCAAAACAAACGTAAAGTGCAATAATTGTGTTGCAAAGATAACGCCTTATTTAGACGAAAGCGATAATATAAGAGAATGGAAAGTTGATCTGGACAGCTCCGAAAGAATACTTACCGTAACAGGGGAAGGTTTAACCAAAGAGCACGTCATAGAAACACTTCTTAAAGCCGGTTATAAAGCGGAAGAATTAAACTAAAAAATTTTCTGAATTATAAAAAACCCAGTTCGAGTTTTGCTTCTTCGGACATTTTATCCAGACCCCAGGGCGGTTCGAATGTAATTTCAACACGTGCATCGTGTATCATTGGATGCTCACGAAGCTTTTCCTGTACTTCAATGGGCAGAGAACCTGCGACAGGGCAGGCAGGTGATGTAAGGGTCATAATTACAAGCACATCGCCGTTTGTAGCTATTTTTACATCGTAAATCAGACCAAGGTCATAAATGTTAACGGGGATTTCAGGGTCATAGCACATGCGCAGTACTTTTATTACCTCTTCTTTTAAATCTTCAAGGTTGACTTCCTTTTTCTCTTCCTGAGTATTTTCAGTATTTATGTTTTTTGTTTCCAATTTTATTTAAATATTATTTTCAAAATGAAAATGGAAAAATGAAAATAGAAAAATGTTAGATTTTATTTTAACTTCTAACTTCTGACTCCTGTTCTTTATTACTCATTATTCACGACTCATTATTAATTGCTTTGCATTTTCCTTCATATGCTTAATCATTGCAACCAGTCCGTTTGCCCTGTTTGGTGAAAGGTGTTCTTTCATTCCGATTTTATCTATGAATCCAAGTTTTGCGTCCACGATATCACGGGGTTTCTGATTGGAGAGAACCCTTACAAGTAAACCGACAAGGCCTTTTGTAATTATAGCATCGCTGTCGGCTTCGTAAATTATATTGCCGTTTTCATACTTTGTATTCAGCCATACCTGTGACTGGCAGCCGGAAACTTTATTGTCTTCTGTTTTTAGTTTTTCATCCAAATCAGGAAGATTTTTTCCGAGTTCAATTATATATTCATATTTATCCATCCATTCATCGAAGAGTGAGAACTCTTCAACGATTTCATTTTCAGTTTCCTGAATTGATTTAGTATTCGTTTCCATTTTTCACAAACTATTTAACGGTTAATAATTTTTTACTATACTAACTTATAAATTCTAATCTTCTGTTTTTTATTATTCACAATTCATTACAAAAGCATTGTCTGAGCTCTTTGTACTGCTTTAACAAGTAAATCTATTTCATCTTTCGTATTATAAAACGCCAATGATGCTCTAACTGTTCCCGGTATTTTGAAAAAATTCATCAGGGGCTCGGTGCAGTGAACACCTGTTCTTACGGCTATTCCGAGCTGGTCGAGCAGTGTTCCGACATCATAAGGATGTGTTTTTCCGACGAGGAAAGATATCACACTTGCTTTTTCATCTGCTGTACCGATAATTCTCATATCTTCGATTTCTAGCATTTTTTTTGTTCCGTAATCAAGCAGTTCGTGTTCGTATTTTGCAACGTTATCTATTCCTAAATCGGACACATAATTAAGTGCCGCGGCAAGCCCTATGCTTCCTGCAATGTTCGGAGTGCCTGCTTCAAATTTATACGGCAGGTCATTATAGGTTGTTTTCTCGAATGAAACATTTTTTATCATGTCACCGCCGCCCTGATAAGGAGGCATTGCTTCAAGAAATTTTTCTTTACCGTAAAGTACTCCGATTCCTGTCGGCCCGTAAATTTTATGTCCCGAGAAAGCAAAAAAATCACAATCCAGGTCCCGCACGTCAATTTTAGTGTGCTGCACGGCCTGCGCCCCGTCCAGCATCACGGGAATATTATTTGAATGCGCATAATCGATAATTTTTTTCACTGGATTTATTGTCCCAAGAGAATTCGAGATATACGCAACAGAAACAAATTTAGTCTTATCAGTTACAAGAATTTTAAACTCATCGAATATTATTTCACCCTTTTTATTAATCGGGATTATTTTCAGCTTTGCCCCGGTTCGCTCGCAGAGCATTTGCCACGGAACAATGTTGGAGTGATGTTCCAGAGTTGACACTATAATCTCGTCACCTTCCTTTAAGTTTTTCAGTCCGTATGTATTCGACACAAGGTTGATGCCTTCGGTAGTACCGCGCACGAAAACAATTTCTTCCGGTTTCGATGCATTTATGAATTTCTGAACTGTCTTTCTTGCGGCTTCATATGCATTGGTGGCTTTTTCACTGAGGAAGTGGACGCCCCTGTGAACGTTACTGTTGATTTCGGAATAATATTTTATAAGTGAATCAATAACAGCCTGCGGTTTTTGCGTAGTGGCGGCATTATCAAAATATACAAGCGGTTTCCCGTTTATTTTTAACTGTAATATGGGAAAGTCCATCCTGATTTTTTCTGCATCAAAGGTGCTCATACCAAAATATTATTTTTAAAAAGTTTTTATTTTAATGAGTTATTTTTTTTCAAGCTTTTCGCTCAATTTTTTTTCGAGATATACCTTTAGATCATCAATCGGGATATCCTCGAGAATCTCATTTGCGAATGCATAAAGCAGTAATTTCTTTCCTTCTTTTTCACCGATTCCGCGGGCTTTTAAATAAAACAGCTGTTCATTATCGAGCTGTCCGGTTGTTGCGCCGTGGCTGCATTTCACATCGTCTGCAAAAATTTCGAGCTGCGGCTTTGAATTTACAAGTGCACTTTTACTCAAAATTATATTTTTATTCATCTGGTAAGCATTTGTTTTCTGCGCA
>Ga0182021_10002818_pt1 | contig 20392 bp, 19 predicted proteins | sample 612E3MmetaG_FD_120493 | JGI IMG/M metagenome (GOLD analysis project Ga0182021, IMG submission 120493) | Permafrost microbial communities from Stordalen Mire, Sweden - 612E3M metaG (Illumina Assembly) | ecosystem: Environmental > Terrestrial > Soil > Wetlands > Permafrost | place: Sweden... | reverse complement strand
GGGTTATTTTTTCGTGTTCGAGGATAAGTTGCAGCTTCGAAGTATCCAGCACATCCAGTATCTCGAATTTGCCGGAATCCGCAATTTCCGGCGGAGCAGGACGGATATCGGTGGCGATTACATTTTCATTTCCATATTTCTTCCGCAATTCGAGCGTCAGCTCCGAACCAATCTGTCCGGAACAACCAATGACCAGGATTTTTTCCATCTGAAAAGGATTTTTTAAGAATTTTTTGCAAAAATAGGAAGAAAAAATCATTTAATCCCTGATGAAATGGGGCATTTCGAAAGGAATCTCAAGGGATAATTCCACCAGTCCTCCAAATACCCCTTCGTGGAACCATGGCGCCTGGTAGATCAGTTTTTTCTTTCCTTTTTTTTCAATGGTGTAAACGTTTTTTTCATGGGTCTCCATCATTTCCCGGATCTTATCATTGGAATAATCCTGATGACAATTCTTCAGGTTTTTCCCGATCAGATCACGACCCCCTTCTTTCTGAAAATTGGTCGTTGCTTTTTCGTTCAGGTAAATAATGTTGCCTTCCGCATCACTAACGATCACGGCGCCATCAAGGTTTTCAATAAATTCCATCAGGATAGATTTTTGTAGGATCAAAGATACGATCTTCTTTTCAGGACCGTGGCAGGCATAAAAAAAACGTCCGGCAGCAATTCTGATACAATGATATCATTCTGCGGGACGTTTCCTGAAAGACGGAAGGTTTGCGAATCCTTATTTTTTTGGGGATTCTGTTTTCTTCCCGGGGGGCTCAGCCGGCGTTTTTTTAACTTCGGGCGGCCTTACCGGTTCTTTTCTTATTTTAGTGGGTTTCATCGGATCTTTACTATTGCCGATGGGTTTTACCGATTCTTTCTTTTCAGAAACCGGAGTACTGTCTTTCTTAACTTCCTGAGCAAATATTACTGCCGTAACAAATACGGCTATCAGGATTAAGGCCAATACTTTTTTCATAAACCTTATTTTTTATAAAGGTAATTCAAAAAATGGCTTAATTTCAAATAGGCAACCGAAAAATCGTGGAAGCCTGACGTAAAATAATATTCAGGAGAGAAGTGTTTCCATTGAAGGAATCCGCAAAATGAACCTGGATTTCACTCATCCGACTCCATCCGGGACAAAAAAACATCCCGCAGAAATCATGATACGATGGTATCATTCTGCGGGACGTTCACCAAAATAAGGAGTTTTTGCGAACCCTTATTTCTTTGCGGGTTCAGCCTTTTTTTCTACTGGTTTTGCAACTTCCTTTGTTGTAGTTGTGGTTGATTTTACAACTTTCTTTTCAGCAGGTTTTCCAGTTTCTTTCGTTGTGGTTGTTGTAGCTTTTACTTCTTTCTTTTCGTTAGGTTTTGCAGCATCCTTCGTGGTGGTTGTCGTGGTTGTTGCTTTTACTTCTTTCTTTTCGTTAGGTTTTGCAGCATCCTTCGTGGTGGTTGTTGAAGTTGAAGTTGTTGATTTTACTTCTTTCTTAACAGGTGCCGGTTTGGTTTCTTTTTTTACGTCCTGACCAAACATAACTGCTGTACCAAATACAGCTACCAGGATTAATACCAATGCTTTTTTCATAGTTCTGATTTTTTATTAATGTTAATTGATTGTTATTTGCGTGCAAAGATGAATCTGAAAAATGAAGGAATTCTGAAGTTGGAAATAATTTCTAATTTTACTGTCTGAACCCAAACAGGATGGAATCCAGGTTAATCATTTATAATACGCTGAGCCGGAAGAAAGAGGACTTTAAGCCGCTCAATCCCCCATTTGTCGGCATGTACGTCTGCGGTCCGACAGTTTATGGCGATCCGCACCTGGGGCATGCGCGCCCTGCCATCACTTTCGACCTGGTTTTTCGTTACCTTCAACACCTGGGCTACCGGGTTCGTTATGTAAGGAATATTACAGATGTGGGGCATCTTGAAAATGATGAGGATGAAGGGGAAGACAAGATCGCAAAAAAAGCACGCCTCGAGCAGCTGGAACCCATGGAAGTGGCCCAGTATTATTCCGATCGCTATTTCCTTTTTATGGATGCGCTGAATGTGAAGCGCCCATCCATCGAACCCAGGGCTTCGGGTCACATTCCCGAACAGATCGAAATGATCGTGAAGATCATCGATGCAGGATATGCCTATGAAGTCAATGGTTCAGTATATTTCGATGTCCTGAAGTACAACGAAAAGTACAATTACGGGAAGCTTTCCGGAAGGATACTGGAAGACCTGCTTTCAAATACCCGTGCGCTCGAAGGACAAGAGGAGAAAAGAAACCCGGTGGATTTTGCCCTCTGGAAAAAAGCGCAACCCGAACACATCATGCGGTGGTCGTCACCATGGAGTGATGGATTTCCGGGCTGGCACCTCGAATGCTCGGCCATGTCAACCAAATACCTCGGCCTGCATTTCGACATTCATGGAGGGGGCATGGACCTGATGTTTCCCCATCATGAATCAGAGATCGCCCAATCGCGCATCGCCAACGGCTCCGATTCGGTGAAATACTGGATGCACAACAACATGATCACCATCAACGGACAGAAGATGGGCAAGTCGCTTGGCAATTTCATCACCCTGGAAGAGTTTTTTACAGGAAAACATCCCGGTCTCAGCCAGGCCTATGGCCCGATGACCATCCGGTTCTTTATCCTGCAGGCACACTACCGCAGTACCCTCGATTTCTCGAATGAAGCGCTGCAGGCTGCCGAAAAAGGATTTAGGAAGTTGATGACAGGGATCGAAACGCTGAATAAGATAATCCCCTCAGAAACTTCATCCGGCTTCAATATCCAACAATTGATGGACAATTGCTACCAGGCGATGAATGATGATTTCAACAGCCCTATGGTGATCGCAAATCTCTTTGAAGGCGTCAGGATCATCAATTCGGTATGGGATAAAAAAGAAACGATCAGCAATCCCGACCTTGAACTCCTGAAAAGCATGTTCCGGGTTTTCATCTTTGATATTCTGGGATTAAAAGAAGAATCATCAGAAGACCAGAATGATATTGTAAATGGACTCATGGATCTCATTCTTGCTATCCGGAAGGATGTACGCGAGAAAAAGGATTTTTCGACCTCCGACCAGATCCGGGATGCCTTGCAAAATCTGAAGATCACGGTAAAAGATACCAAGGATGGACCGGAATGGGAAATAGGTAAGTAGCGAGGTAGCGAAATAGCGAAGTAGCGAAATAAATAATTAAATCCTGCATCATCACTTTTAAGAACTTTATAAACTTTACAAACTTTAAGAACTTTATAAACTGACTTATGAAAACATTCAAACTATTTATTGCGTTACTTGCTTCGGCAGCACTGATATCAGGCTGTCAATCCAAACAGGAAAAAATGAAAAAAGAACTGGTTGATTTCATCAAAAAATTTGATTCGGTTTACATCCCTCTTTACAAGGATGCAAACATTGCAAGCTGGGATGCTTCCATTTCAGGGAAACCCGAAGACTTTAAGAAATCAGAAGATCTGCAAATGAAAATGGTGAAACTGTTTGCCGATAAGGAATCCCTGAAGAAACTGGAAGAGATCAAGGTTTCGGGGATGATCACCGATTCATTGCTGCTTCGTCAACTCGACGTTCTTTACAGGGACTTTATGATGGCAAAAGCCGATACTGCCAAATTGAATGCAACCGTGCGGATGCAAAGCGCCATTGAACAGAAATATGGAAATTTCCGCGCCGAAGTGAAAGGGAAACAACTTAACGATAATGAAGTTGAAGATATCCTGAAACATTCGAAGGATGTAAATGCACAGAAAGAAGTCTGGATGGCACAAAAAAAGATAGGACCTGTGGTTGCTTCCGATATCATTGCCCTGGTTAAGAAAAGGAATGAGATCGCAAAGGATCTTGGCTTTAAAAATTATCATGAGATGAGTCTTACGCTCAGTGAGCAGGACCCGAAAGTCATCAGCGAGCTTTTCGAACACCTGGACAACCTTACGAGGAATTCATTTGCAGAAGTAAAGGGAGAGATCGACGATTATTTTGTAAAATATTACCAGCTGAAAAGCAAGGAGGAACTGAGACCCTGGAATTACCAGGACCGTTTTTTCCAGGAGGCGCCAAAGATCTATGAACAGGACCTCGACCAGTATTATAAAGGGAAGAACCTTGAAACCCTTGATGCTGCTTATTATGCGGGATTAGGGTTGCCCATCGACGATATCCTGAAGAAGAGCGATCTTTACGGGAAACCCGGCAAGAACCAGCACGCATACTGTACCGACATTGACAAGAACGGGGATGTGCGTGTTCTATGCAATATTGTCCCCACCGAGAAATGGATGGGAACAATGCTTCACGAATTCGGGCATGCCGTTTATTTTGAAGCCATCAACCGCGATTTGCCTTTCATTTTACGTGATCCGGCCCATACTTTCACTACGGAAGCCATTGCGGAAATGTTCGGCAGGTTCTCGACGAATCCTCAATGGATAAAAGATAACCTGGGTATATCGGAGCAGGAGAAGATGAAGATCGCCGAAACCAGTCTGAAGACATTCCGTATACAGCAACTGGTTTTTAGCCGCTGGGCCCAATTGATGTACCGGTTCGAAAAGAGCATGTATGAAAATCCCGACCAGGACCTGAACAAACTCTGGTGGGACCTTGCAGAGAAATACCAAAGGCTGAAACGCCCGGAAGGCCGCAACGAACCCGACTGGGCAACCAAGATCCACATTGCCTTATATCCCTGCTACTATCATAACTATTTGCTGGGCGAGCTTCTCGCATCCCAGCTGTATTACTACATGGTCAAGAACATTGTGAAGTCTGACGACTATAAGTTCCAGAGTTTTACCGGAAATAAAGAGATCGGAACTTTCCTGAAGGAAAAGGTTTTTGCTCCGGGTAACCAGATTTACTGGAATGACATGATCGAAAAGGCTACCGGAGAGAAACTGACGCCGAAATATTATGCAAAACAGTTTGTGAAGTAAAGCAATCAGAATATGTGAAGAAGCCGGACAGAATCCGGCTTTTTTTTATTTCTGAAGAACGATCATTGAGACATCGGCCTGAACTGAGCTGAACTCTGTGATCTGGATCGGTGTTAATTCGATGGAAGGAATACCCCCGGTCCCATACCACCCGATATAATCCCCAGAACTCCACGATCCTGAATTATCAGTATCTTTCCAGACATCCAGATAGTATGTTCCGGGGGGAATCTTTTTGATGGAATAGGTCACAGAGGTCCCGCTTCCTGCAGTCATGACATATTGTTCAGGAATATTGTTTTGCCAGTTTGTCAGATCTGTATAAATACTCACCTTTGAATTGGAATAATCATTTACACCACTGAGGGTGCCATGTATATCGTTTGACATACTGTGCATCGTAACGGATATATTGGATGTCAGAGAGGTGTTTACCGTAACCGGCATCCATACGGGATAATCAACGGTTCCCGACCCATACCACCCCACCAGATCTCCAATTTCCCAGGTAGTTCCCGTTGCAACGGAATCTTTCCATACTTCAATATAATAGGTTCCGGCGGCCAGACCGGTAAAGGAAAATGTGACACTATCCCGGGTCCCTGAAACGCTGACAGATTTGTCAGGGGAGTGTCCTCCTGAAATAGGCGGGTTGTTGTAAAGGTTTGCTTTTGCTTTTGAGATGTTCCCGGGTGCTCCGGCGGGGAGGGTAGCAGTTCCTTTAATCTTGCCGGATAAACCCGGCCCCCCGGTTTCGTTATTGGATTTTGAACTGCAACCCGAAAATACCAGGATCATTCCTAAAATGAAGATTGCAAGCATCCCGGAAAAAATATTCATTTTCATTTCGGGCACGTCAGTGATTATAGTGCTGACTCCGCACTTTTTGTTTGTAAACTGACTGATTAATTTTTAATGTATGCAATTTACTAAAATATCAAAAACAAAGCGATTTTTAAAAGGACTTGCAATATCCGCATGTGGCGGACGTACGCCAACGGGGAAACAGATTGCGAAGTAGAATTTTTCTCTGTGAATCTCTATTTTTCCCCCGGGTGGCGCGCGTCCACCTTCGGCGGATAAATCTGCGACGCGTGCCTTGTCCCTGCTCGTTTATAACGAGCGACAGTATTTTCTATCAAAAAAAAGTAAATATTTAATCAAAAGCCTTATTAGGTTTTTCAATTAGCCGGATTAATAAGGCAATAATTGAAAATATTCCCATGTCCGACAAATACAAAATGAGCGATAACGAAAAGGCCTATTTTGTCACGCTGACAGTATTGGGTTGGGTTGATGTATTTACCCGTAAAAACCACAAACTGAAATTCGTTGAATCGCTTATTTATTGCCAGAAACACAAAGGCCTTGCAATCTATAAATGGTGTCTTATGTACAGTCATTTACATTTGATAGCAAAAGCAGTTGGCAATTAAACACTCCCGGAAATTCTCAATAATCCGGTTGTTGAAATGATTGTGTCAAATCCGGAAGATTATTATTTCAATTCAACCCGAAATTATGCTGGGATGGAATCGCATTTTCCAATTGTTATGGAGACAAATAAATTGAGTAGGTACTAAATGTAAGCTCGTCATAGACGCGCGCCAACGGGAGAATCACAAAGGATAAAAGCCAGTAGAAAAAGCTATTTTGTTGCTGCAGGGTCAAATAAAAAAAACCGCCCCAGATCTCCGGGACGGTTTTTTCCATTTCCGTTTAAACCAAAAAAAGTGTTACGGCATCGTGATGGGGTATACCGTACCATTTACCGTTGCAGTGGCCTGATTGTCGCAGGCTCCATTACCGAAATCCAGCGTGATCAGCGGATTATCCTGGGGCTGGATCTCCAGTGTACCGCTTTCCAGCCATTTGCAGTTCAGTTTTTTATTCAGGGGCTTGGTGATTGTACAGGTGAATGTTTTGCCGTCGGCGCCGGTTCCGTTTTCCGAACCGGTCATCTGGTAAACATCGTCCCACCAGATTCCGGGAGTGACTTCACCGGAAAGCCATTCCAGTGTTGTGTTTGAATTCCAGTAGATCGTTCCACCGTTATTGGCCTTGATGATCTCGCCGGTCACAACCGTGGTCCAGTAAAGATTGTTGGAAGAATTCCGTCCTTTGTTGGTAATGGTTTTCGTTCCGAGAACCTGGTTGTCGTTCACGAAATAGTTCTCAAACGTATAGGTGATTACCGTACCGGCAACCCAGTAATCGCCGTTGAATGTGACGAACATCTTTCCCCTGCGGTAAATATTATCGTCGCATTTGCAGTTCGCCGGCCCGAAATCAATGGTCAGCTTGTAGGGGAAAACACCCAGGTCGAGCGTTGCCAGGACGCAGGTTCCCATGTAAACGGTGTCGGTTACGGTGGATTTTAGCTTGGCGCCGGCCATGGCTTTATCCGACCAGTCTTTCACATCGCCGTATGCGCCCTCGGCAAGCGTATTGTCGGATGCCCAGGAAACATTGGCGTTTTTGTTGGCGGTATCCTTCTTACACCCGGGTAAGAAGAATACGGTTGCAGACAGAATAAGCAACCCGCAGAAGAATCTGTTTACGTTCATGGCTGTTTGGTTTAAGGTTAGTGAAGTAATATTGGAATTATTGATAAAAAGGAGGGTAGATTTCCTGATCAATAATATTACTTTTTTTAGGAGGTGAAACCTGCACCGTGAAACTGGTCACGATAATAATTAAACGGAGGATTTTTGATATTAGTATGGAATAAGTGGAGAAATAGCGAGATGGCGAAAATATTTATGCTTCTCTATGCACCTTAGTGGAATCCTTAGTGTGCCTTTGTGGTAAAAAATTTTAAACACTAAGGAACACAAAGAACATCACAAAGTATCACAAAGGTGGAGGAAACAGTTAAACGACTTTCACCAGGAAATAATTCTTCTTTCCTTTCTGGACGAGGAGGTATTTGTTGTTCAGCAGGCAAGATTCATTGATCTCAAAGTTTTCAGTGACTTTTTCCTTGTTGATGGCTACGCCTCCTTCTTTCAGCATACGGCGGGCTTCGCCTTTGGAAGGAAAGATCTGGGTTGTTCCGGCGAGAAAATCAACAACATTTATTTTTTTCGCTACTTCGCCTTTCGCTACTTCGCTTTGAGGCACTCCTTCGAAAACCGACAAAAGGGTATCTTCCGACAATTTCTTCAGTGTTTCCGTGGTTCCTTTTCCGAAAAGAATCTCCGAGGCTTCAACTGCAGAAAGATACTCTTCTTCCGAATGAACCCGGATCGTAATGTCTTTGGCCAGTATTTTCTGCAAGGTGCGCAGGTGAGGCGTTTCGGTATGCTGCAGGATCACCTTATCGATCTCTTCTTTTGAAAGAAGGGTGAATTTCCGGATGTAGTCCCCTGCATCTTCATCGCTGGTGTTCAGCCAGAACTGGTAAAATTTATACGGGGAGGTCTTTTTCGGATCCAGCCAGATGTTTCCGGCTTCTGTCTTTCCGAATTTTCCGCCGTCGGCCTTGGTGATCAGCGGGCAGGTAAGGGCGTAAGCCTCGCCACCCAGTTTCCGGCGGATCAGCTCAGTGCCGGTCAGTATGTTTCCCCATTGATCCGAGCCGCCCATCTGGAGTTTACAGTTCTTATGTTCGAAAAGCCAGCAAAAATCATAACCCTGTAACAGCTGGTAGCTGAATTCGGTAAAGGAGATCCCGGAACCCGATTCCATGCGGTTCTTAACGGAATCCTTCGCCATCATGTAATTTACGGTGAGGTGCTTGCCGACCTCCCGCAGGAACTGGAGAAACCCGAATTCTTTGGTCCAGTCGTAATTGTTTACCATCTCTGCCGAGTTCACCGGGTTGGAAAAATCAAGGAACTTCTCCAGTTGTTTTTTAATGCATTCCTGGTTGTGCCTGAGCACGGTTTCGTCGAGGAGGTTCCGTTCTTCGGATTTTCCGGAAGGATCGCCCACCATCCCGGTAGCCCCGCCAACCAGCACGATGGGTTTGTGCCCGGCAAGCTGAAAATGCACCAGCATCATGATCGAAGCGAGGTTCCCGATATGAAGGGAGTCGGATGTAGGGTCATAGCCGATGTAGGCCACGGTCATTTCTTTCGACAGCTGATCTTCCGTACCAGGTGTTACATCGTGGATCATCCCGCGCCAGCGGAGTTCTTCGATAAAGTTCATTATCGCTTTCATTTCTGCAAAAATAGGAAATTTAACTCATCAGCCCGTCCGTTCATCAACTCGTCAGCTATTTTCACGTGTAGAACAACAGGAACAATGCCGGAAGAAGGATGCCGATGAGGGTCAGCCAGGCACCCCTTTTTAAAATTCCGTTTTTTCCTTTGAGTACAAACATGCCGGTTATGGCAAGGAAGATCAATGCAACGGCATAAAGATCGGAAAACCAGGTGTAGAGTTTCTTGATATTATTATAATGCAGGAGATTAAATTCCCGGATCCCGTAGCGTGGTGTTTTCTTCTCCACCTGGGCGGCACCGCTGGTCAGATCGATATAAACAGAACCCATCGTTAAGAAGATCTCCAGGGACTTTGTTCCGAGAACATGACTTTTATAATGGTCTTTTTCACCGAGACGATCCAGAACAGAAAAAACATAAGCCTGGGTTACACTGCCGTCTTTCGGCAATGGGACGGTGATTTCCTTGTAAGATTTGGCGTAATCAGGATGAACAAGATCACCCGATTTAAAATGATTCAGGACGATCCCGGAAATGGCATAAATAAGCGTCATTCCAACGCAAAGGTAGCCTACATCGCGGTGTATGGCATTATTCCAACGCCGGAGCGTTTTGATCTGCATGGTTACTTTTTAATCTCCTCAAACTTGCTTGCCTCGATGGAATAAAAGGAAAGGTGATCCTTGCCGCTTTTTTTCAGGTCCTCACGAAGCGAATTGATCTGGTCCAGTTTGTCTTGTGTTCCCTGGTCTTCATGTCCCTGGGCGCCCGTGTGAACTCCGGCATTGTGGTTTTCCTGTGGCTTCCTTACTTCATTTTCCCATTCATTCAGGTATTTTTCATCGATCTTTTCTTCTTTCAGAACTCCGAGAACACGCACACGGCTTCCGACCAGCTTTTCATCGAACTTTGTAATTTCTTTCCCTGCGGTCACTTCAACTCTTATACTGTCGTTTCCGTCAACGAGGAACATGCGTTTCCCGCTATGCTTGCAGGTATGAAGAACGGTGCCTTCGATGACCACGGTTTTTTCGACGATTCCCTCTGCCTGCTTCTCAAAGGAAGCAACCGCCACTTTAACGGCATCTCCCGGGTCAATCCCTCTTGAGCCCATGTTACAGGATGAAAGGATCAATGCCATGATCCCGATTGAAAAGAATAATTTTCTTGACATGATAATTTTGATTTTTTACAGGTATTGTGCAAAGATGAAAAAAATCAGGCTTATAACAAAATTAAAAGGGTGGACTTACTATTTGGTAGTTGATAAGGATTCCTGTTTGAACACGGATGACGCGGATTGTATGGATAAACACGGATTTTATTGTCTGTAATTTATCCGTGAAAATCCGCTAAATCCGCGTCATCTGCGTTCTGGATTCACTCGTAAAAAACTTTGTTTACCCCTGCATCGGAATTTCCATCAGCAGGATCTCGGAGTTTTCCAGGGCCTTTAAAGAAAGGGAACTGGTATCGCTGAATCCGCCACCATCGCGACGGTCAAGTTGTGTTCCGGAGATCATGGCCGACCCTTCCATTATAAAAACATAAGCGCCACTTCCGGGTTTCTGAAAGGAATAGTCTGCCGACTTTCCCTTCTCCAGTGAAATCAGGGAAAACCAGGCATCCTGGTTGATCCAGACCGCTTCACTTTCCGTTGGCGATACGACCCGTTGCCATTGGTTTTTTCTTCCGGCAGGATCGTAGGTTTTCTGGTCATAGCGGGGCGTGATGTTCTTCAGTTTGGGATAGACCCAGATCTGCAATAACCGCAAAGGATGATCGGGATCAGGATTGAATTCCGAATGAAAAATTCCGGTTCCTGCCGACATGATCTGTACATCGCCAGTCAGGATCAGCATCGTATTTCCCATGCTGTCCTTGTGCTCCAGTTTTCCTTCCAGCGGGATGGTGATGATTTCCATGTTGTCATGCGGATGACGGTCGAAACCCATTCCCGAATCGATAAAATCATCATTTAAAACCCGCAATGAACCGAAATGAACCCTTCCCGGATCATAATAATTTGCAAAACTGAAGGTGTAATTGGTTTTCAGCCAGCCATAATCGGCATGCCCACGGGTTCCTGCCTTATGAATAATTGTCTGCATCGTTCTTTGTATTTTGAAAAACCGGCTATGATCAGCTCTTCGCAAGCTCTATATTCATCATCAGTTTTATTTCATCGGAAACGACCATTCCACCAGCTTCGGTGACGGCATTCCAATGTAATCCGAATTCCTTACGGTTGATCTTTCCATTCAGCTCAAACCCGGCCTTGGTATTTCCATAAGGATCTATTACGATCCCGCCGAATTCGCCTTCCAGTTCCACGTGTTTTGTCGTACCGTGGATGGTAAGGTCGCCGGAGAGTACAAAACCGGAATCCCCTTTTTTACGGAAGCTTTTTGATGCAAAGGTAAGATCAGGGTAGACGGCGGCATCAAAGAAATCGGGTGATTTGAGATGATTGTCGCGGTCGGTCTGGTTCGTGTTTATGCTATTGACATCAGCTTTGAAATCGACCTGAGCATCGGTAAAATCATCACCGTTTGAGACTACGGTTCCGTTAAACTTGTCAAAAGCCCCGGTTACATTTGATATAACGAGGTGTTTTACTTTAAAGTGAATTTCACTGTGCGCGGGGTCGATGACCCAATTTGTTTTTTCTGCCTGATTCATGGTGCTTTTGTTATTTGGTTTATGATTACAAAGGTAATCCGCCGGAGAGGGCCGGGAAATGTAAAAACACAGGGAAGAATGGTATAAATCGTGGATGACCTATAAATGATGAGCTTCTCTGAACCCGAGGATGGAATTCCCGGTGAAAGTTTTAAAGAATTTGCTGAAATGAGAGGGATCCTCAAACCCCAGTTCATAGCCAATTTCCTTGATGCTTTTACTGGTAAAAAGCGACATGCGCTTGGTTTCAAGGATCAAGCGGTTCAGGATATACTCCTTGGCAGGCTTATGAATGGCTGAATTGATCACTTCGTTGAGGTACCCCGGTGAAACATTCAACTCTTTCGCATAGTCCTGAACCTGGTGCCATTCGGCAAAATGCTGTTCCACGAGTACCTTGAAGCGCTGAACCAATGTTCGCCCAACTTCGATGCTCTGGGTATTGCTGTCGGGGAATAAAGAACATTGCCTGTTGCATTCGATGAGAAACAGTTTCAGGTAGGCGCCGATGGTCTCGAATTTCATTTCATCGGATGATCCAAATGCTTTGTTCATCGCATCTGCAAAACCCATCAACCGTGACGAAACGGTTTCATTCAACGGTAAAGGAGGTGTTTCATCACTGTCGCGGAACAATCTCAGGTTGGAGATGAAATCTTCCCGGATACTGTTCTTTTGTAAAAATTCCGGGGTAAATAGTATCAAAAGTCCTTTCGGACCGGGATCGGTGATGACCTGGTGCACCTGCCAGGGACTGACAAAGAAGATGGACCCGGGTTCAATGGGGTACTCGTGAAAATCGATAATATGCTTTCCTGTAGCGGTGAATGACCAGATAATTGAATAAAAATTATGCCGGTGCGGATCATCGGTAAACCCTCCCTGTTCACGCTCGATCTCTTCCAGGGTGCGCATCACGAAGGAAGCCGGGGCACCTGCATAAAGAAGGTCGAGGCTGTATATTTTCTCTTTCACTTTGCAGGTTGTTAACCAGCAGGAAACCGGTTCAGGGTTTCCTTTTCTGGCGTTCCTGGAATTGTGCCTTTATTTCCTTCACTGCGTCCTGATACTGCTTGTTAAGTTTAGGGTTGTTGAGTAATTTCTGGACTTTTGCATCCCTGGCTTTTTCGAGGGGATCCAATTTGGCTGGATCACGAAATGCCTGCTGGGCGTGCACATCATCATAAAATTTTGTGTAGAGGACGATGATATCCGTTTTTTGTTGTTTCGTAAAGATGACCGTTTGTGAAATTCTTTCGACTGTGTTTTTGGCCCGGTCGGCAGAAGTTAATTGTTTCCTGTCAGGTTGCTGGGCAAACAGCGTTATCGCCAGAATGAAGGTAAAGATTCCGGATAAGAGCATTTTATTCATTGTTCTTTTTTTTATGTAAATACAAATCTACTAAAAAGAACGCTGAAATGTAGAATTGATTTTACGGTGAAGAGAATTAATTATCTTACAACAAAAGGTTGATGATACTTATGGCATATCAGCTGGGCAACCGTACGTGCTGATTTGATGGCAACCGGCAATCCTCCTCCCGGCTGGGTCCATTGCCCCGCCAGGTAGAAATCCTGCAGCCCGGGAAGAATGGCATTCACAGGTGAAGATGCGATGAGGTTTTTACCGGGTAACCATCCTTGAGTACTTCCCTGCCAGTTGTTCGTGTACCGGTGATAGGTGGCAGGAGTGGCTATATCCGTTTCTTCGATGGCATCGCGGATCCCTCCGAATTTCTCTTCCAGTATCCTGATGATCTCCTCTGCAAAGGCGGTTTTTTGCTTTTCGTATTCTGCCGGATCCGATTTTTTCAGGTTGATCCAGTATTCTCCCTTCTTTGAATAAAATTTAACAGTTACTACGCATTTACCTTCCGGCGCCAGCGTGGGATCATAGTTGTAACAATGCAATTCCATATGTGAATACCTTGTGCCATCCGGCGAAACCAGTTCTCTTTCCACGGGGAACCGCTGCATATGCGGAAGTTCTTTACATGACCGGGAAATACCCAGGGAAAGAAGGAAGACGGAATAATATACTTCCAGGTTCCGGTGCTCATTCAGTTCAAGGATTTTTTTATCGGTATATTTTCCCTTCAAAGCAGTAAACAACGTATAATGCCAATCGGCAGCAGAAATGGTGATTGCAGAAGGGATCCTCGTACCGTCCGACAGAACGATTCCCGTTGCGTGGTCGTTTTCCGTAACGATTTCATCAATGCCTGAATTGTAACGGATCTTTCCACCCAGGCCAAGATATCGTTCTTCAATCTTCCTTGCAAAGTTCAGCGATCCTCCAACCGGGTAACCAACGCCCATTTTATCGTTAAAAGCCAGGGGCAGGATGATCACCAGCAGCGGTATCTCGTCTCCATCGAATAGCAGCTGGAAAGCCTCTTTCAGGAAAGGATTCTTCAGCTTACGGGCAAAGGTGAAATTCGTCTGCTTTTGCCATCTCATCATGAAGAATAATAAAGGAAGATGTTTTACGAATTTTATTTTTTGCCAGAAAGGAAGCAGTTCCGGAACCGAACGGATCATCGGCGGGATCTCATAGCCCTGGATCTTTCGCATAGAGCGGATCAGCTTATTTATAACAGAGGTGTCTTCAGGGGCAAGATCGATAAGGTAGGCAGATAATTTATCGAGGTTGGTGTAAAGGTGAAAAACCTTGTTTCCGTAGCGATCCGGGTTATCTTTCACCTCAAGCTCCATCCTTACTTCATGATTCCGGAACTCAATAGAAGACATGTCGATGAGTTCCGACCAGAGCAGGTAAAACGGGTTGCTGGGATTGGAACCCATCAGCCAGTGAATGCAGCCGTCGAAGGTATATTCCCCTCTTTTCCAGCTGGTGCAGAGTCCGCCCGGACGGGAATGTTTTTCAAAGATCTCCGTTTCAAAACCGTTCATCTGCAAATAGCAACCTGCCGACAAACCGGCCACTCCCGCCCCGATAATGTTAATTTTCATCCTGAATGTTTAATGATCACTTACAATTCTGCTCCACCAGCATCAGCTTCGAAGTATCGAATCCGTTTTCCTTTGCTTTCTCAAGAAGGTGCCTGTAATCGGCATCTTCCATTTTTTTTGTACGGCTAAGGACCCACAGATATTTCAGGGAGGGATCTCCCACCAGCACAAAGCGGTAAGAAGGATCAAGTGCAAGGATCCAGTAGTCGCCGGAAAAGGGCCAGAAAAAGCGCACCTTCAGTTTCGCGGGGTAGGTCTTATCCGGAACCCATGCGACACCATGCGACTGTTTTACGGTAGAAGGATTTTCGATCTTATGACCTTTGTTCAACACGGTGATCCGCCCGTCATCATGCAGGGCATAGGTAGCTGAAACGCATTTCAGGCCTCTCTCGAATGAATTCGGGAACCGTGCAATCTCGTACCAGGTTCCGGTATAGCGTTTCAGGTCGACATACCCGACAACTTTAACACCGGTTGTTGCGGGTCCTGAAAAAATGGAAAATAGCGACATAAGGAGGATGTTAATAAGCTTCATGAAAATATGATTGTCTTTTCAGGATGAATAAGTCTGACCCCGGGATTTCTGATCAATCATTGGTTCCTCAGAGGTTATCCTTCCGGTTCAGTTTGGATGCTATAAACGCAAACAATCCCAGCACCAATCCTGAAATGATGCCGATAAAGATTCCCGTCAGGGTCATCAACCGCAGGGGATGATCTGCCATCGGCATATCTGCCATCTTATTGGCCATCTCAGCATGATGGGCCATATAAGTATGAAAATAAATTGCATGTACAACTGTAATCCAAACGCAGTTTGCCAGGCTGACCAGGAAACCATGCAGGAAATACCGGTTGGTGCAATTCATTACGATAAGATAAGCACAGACGATAAATATGACCAGCCAGAATACAGGTTCAATCATGGAAGGGATCCAGAATACAGTGGCGAAAGCCATTGCCAACCCGAAGAGGGACAGCAGGAATATCAGTTTCCAGTTCATAATCGATTTCTTTGATGGTTGATGCTACAAAGATAGTGCATTAATAAGGGAATTGGTGAGGTGGTGAGGTAGTGAACTGGTGAGTTATTCGATTCATTACTGTTACTTTGTATTGTCCTTGGTGCGCCTATGTGGTTAAAATTTTTAACCACAAAGTAACACAAAGGTTTTCACAAAGGCGCTCAAAGGAAATTTTCGCTATTTCACCATCTCACCATTTATTAACTCACAAGTTCACTACCTCACTACCTCACCACCTAACTCGTCCGCCTGTTTTGCTATCTTTGCACCACTAAAATTTCCGATCATGATACTCGTTACCGGAGGCACAGGGTTGCTTGGCTCACATGTTTTGTATGAACTTGCACGGCAGGGAAGAAAAGTGCGGGCGGTCAAACGAAAAAGCAGCGATACCGCCATGGTACGAAAGGTGTTTTCCTATTATTCAGAAGTACCCGACGAGCTGCTGAAAAACATCGAATTGTTTGATGCCGACCTGATGGACTTCGGCGCCATCGGTGATGCGCTGGATGGGATCAAAGAGGTTTACCATGTTGGCGCAGTGGTTTCATTCTACCCGAGCGATCACGATGCCATGCTCAAGGTCAACATAGAAGGCACGGCAAACCTTGTAAACCTGTCCATGGACAAAGGGGTTGAGAAATTCTGCTACGTCAGTTCGGTGGCAACGCTCGGTCGCGGGCTGAATGGCAATCCGACCAGTGAAGAAGATTACTGGGTGACTTCCCGGAAGAATACGATCTATGGCATCAGTAAATATGGAGCGGAAAGGGAGGTGTGGCGCGGCATGGAAGAAGGGCTGAATGCGGTGATCGTGAACCCGGCCTTCATCCTCGGACCTGGTTTCTGGGCAGACAATTCAGGCCTTTTCCGGTTGGTTTGGGAAGGTTTGAAATATTACACCGACGGCGTCAACGGCTATGTGGATGCCCGGGATATCGTGAGGGCCATGATCCAGCTTATGGATGGGAACATCTTTAACGAACGGTTTATCCTTTCAGCCGATAATATCTCATACCAGCAGCTTTTCGGGATGATGGCGAAATACCTTGGGAAACCTGCACCTTCCGTTAAAATTCCCGGTTTCGTTACGGGGTTGGTATGGAGGATGGAAGCTACACGGACTTTCCTGACCGGGTCAACTCCTGCCCTGACCAAAGAGATGGCCCATACCATGAATCAAAAGTATTCCTATACGCATGAAAAACTACAGAAAACGCTGGGTTTCGGGTTCACACCGTTAGAGCAGTCGATACGGGAGATTTGCGGGTTTTATCTTAAAGAGATGGGTAAAAGCGAAATGGCGAAGTAGCGAAAATTTCCTTTGAGCGCCTTTGTGAAAGCCTTTGTGATACTTTGTGGTTAAAAAATTTACCACTAAGGCGCACAAAGTACACACAAAGTAACACTAAGGAATTATACAGAGGTTGCTTCGGCACTGCGTGCCTCGCAATGACAAGGTTGTTGTTATAATTAAGGCAGATTGCTTCGTCGCTCCGCTCCTCGCAATAACAAAAAGCGCAATAACGAACTTTTTTAACCTCACCACTTCACCAGTTCACTTATTCACCACCTAATCCCTGAGACAACGAACTGAGAAAGCATTTACGCGCGAGGAGGGATAGAGCGACACACTTGCATCAGCATCATTCATTCCATGCGCCCAGGCTTTAGTGGTGCCAAGTGTTGTTGACGACCAGAAGAAAGTTGCAAACCCTTTTAAATCCCAGCTTTTGTTGATATGCCTTGCGCCGGAAAGAAGTGCATTGAATCCGGAATAACCGGAATATTTCAGCGGACTCCCTGCAAATCCACTATTGATATAGTTTGCAAACAAGGCGTTCCAGTCGTTTTCTGTCGGGATATGCCAGCCGGGAGGACAAAATCCCTGGTCGGCCGGGGTTTCGTCAAACCGCATTACCTCATCCCATTGATACAATCCGCCATGGTTCGTGCAGTTAACAGGGTTGTCGTTATAACAATACTTTTCTGCAACACAATTATCCCGCTGGTCCTGTGAAGATGAAAGGATAGCTCCGAAATTAAGGTTCGTGGCCAGCCAGCATTGTGCTCCGATCTGCACAGTTTGGTAAACTTTGTTGTCTCTTGGATCGGTGATGGGGTCGCCGCAAGGGGGGATGGAGGATGGTAGATTGAGGATGGAGATTGTTTTCGCTGCGGTGCACATGGCGGCATTCGTGTAGGAATAGGTGATCGTGTGTGTTCCGACTCCTGCAAGCGCGGGAGTAAATACACTGGTTATAGAATTGACGCCGGGTCCCGAATAAGTTCCTCCTAATGGAATTCCCCCTTTGAGTTTTATTGGTTTTGCATTTATCCTGGTGATGGTATCGAAACAGGAAGTAAATGAAACAACCGGGGCCAGGGTGCCAAGCATGATGATCTTTGCAGAACTTGCAGGATTTCCCGTGACGCAGCTCAGGGTTGAGGTCATGATGCAGTGGACGCTGTCATTGGGTATTGGGTTGTAGGTATAAGTCGTTGAGTTCGTGCCTACATTTACGCCATTGACCTTCCACAGATACGAAGGTAAAAGTCCTCCGTTATTTGGTGTTGCTGTTAAGGTAACGGAAGATCCCGGACAGAAAGGGTTGCTCGATGCAGTAATCGTTACGCTCACGGGCAGGTTTGTACTGACAGTTACTGGATACTGGATGCTGGATGCTGGATTGTTGTATGTGCAAAGTTCCGAGGAAGTAAGTATACAGGAAACCTGGTCACCATTTATCGGGATGTATGAATAATTTGAACTATTGGTTCCAACATTCACTCCGTTCACTTTCCACAGGTATTGAGGAAACAGACCTCCATGCGAGGGTGTGGCGGTAAAGGTGACGGTAGTGCCGGCACAAACAGGGTTCGCGGAAGCAACGATTGAAACATTGACCGTATCGACCGGAGTGACAAACAACTGAACAGTATCCCGGTTCAGGCATCCGTGGGTATCGGTAACGGTAACCATGTATTTCCCGGCAATTCCGGTTGTGTATGTTTGTCCGGAACCAATGTTCAGCTGACCTGTGGTAATATTTCCCCATTGGTAGGTACAGCCGGGACAGGGCCCGGCATTAAAGGTTCGGGTCACACCCTGGCAGACGGTAGTATCCACACCAAGGTTGACCGGGTTCAGGGTGTAATAGGAAACGAAAACAGTATCCCTGGCCGAGCACCCGTTTTTTGTTACCTCCGCCCAGTAGGTTCCTGCTGCACTGACAACTATTGTTTGTGTTATTGCCCCGGTTGACCAGAGGTAGCTGCTGTTTCCAGCGCCGGCATTCAGTGTAACCGTATTTCCCGGGCATAGCGATTGATCAGGTCCGAGGTTGACAATGGGCAGAGGTTTTACGACCACCTGCCTGCACAGGCTTGTTTCATCGGGCAGACCTTCATTCACGATGAGGTGAATATTATAAGTATCGGCAGTATCATAAGAATATACCGGAGGATTGAAAAGGGTGGAGGATGGAACAGAAGAATTCGTGCAAGGAGGAAAAGCGAGCCGGGTCATGGTAAATGATCCCCTGTTAGTAATGTAACTGAAAAGTGTATCATTCTGACGGAAGATTTGGGAAAATGTATGAGGCTTATTAAGTGATCCGATATTTCCAAGAACCGTTCCGGTGACGGTACCAAGTATGCCTGTCGGGAAAGTCAGTTTCCCCAGCTGACCATTGGTAAGGTAATTCGTCCAGTATCCTGTTGTGGATGAACAATCGCGCAGCAACGTCAGCCCTCCTGCAGAATTAAATCCGCCGGGGTTTCCTAGGTTTTGAGAGGTTGGGACGTTCAGCAGTGAATTCCCGAAAGTCACGCGGATCAGGGTTGATCCGTTATCTACAATCAGAGCATAGTCCAAACCATTTTCCTGGATAATGTTAAAAGCGCCGGGCATGGTTGTAACTCCCAAAGTCCCGAAATCTGTCAGTACAGGAGTATTTGCCAGGCTGTTCCCGAAATTGAACCTGACAAACTTATTTCCCAGGGAACATGTTGCAAATGCCAGCCAGGTGTTCCCTTCCTTAATAACAGCCAACCCGCTTAACATCGTAAGCCCGGAGTAAGGACCTAATGTAACTGCAGTGGGAGCATTGGCTAAAGAACTTCCAAAATTCAGTCTTGCCAGCTTGTTGTTGTTGCAGACCAGGCCGTACCAGTTTCCGTTATCATTTTTGACCTGGATCCCTTGCACAGAATCCGTAAGTATTCCAAATGTCCCCAGGGCGGTCCAGCTGACGGGATCATGGCCGAATGTAGTGCCATGGTAATAACGTACAATTCCGCTCACGAACTCGTTTGAGATGAAGGAATAACAATTATTTCCATCCCTTGCAAGCGTGATGCCGCCGGGTACATTGAGCAAGGCTCCCGGGTTCCCGATGTTGACGCCGGAAGGATCAGTATTTGCACTCCCCGAACAGAAATTCCAGTAAAAGCTGGTTCCTCCCTGTGTGAGGTTAGTAATGCTTACCGGAGCTCCTACACATACTGTATCGGGTGATGTAAAATCAACTGTCAGCGCAGCAGTCACATTAATGTCCAG
>Ga0182021_10002817_pt1 | contig 20400 bp, 31 predicted proteins | sample 612E3MmetaG_FD_120493 | JGI IMG/M metagenome (GOLD analysis project Ga0182021, IMG submission 120493) | Permafrost microbial communities from Stordalen Mire, Sweden - 612E3M metaG (Illumina Assembly) | ecosystem: Environmental > Terrestrial > Soil > Wetlands > Permafrost | place: Sweden... | reverse complement strand
CTTCTTACTAATTGAGAATTAAGTGCTTCAATTTCAAACGTATTTTCATTCTCTCTTTCAAAATTTGGAAGGCCTTCAGCGTCGTATTCTCCGTTGAAGTAAATTAAATTATTAGAACCACATGATTTGTAAAATCCTATTTCTAATTTATTTTCTTCGCTGTCTAAATAGTATTTTTCCTGGTATATATCATCTATAGTATCTGTCATTTTTATAATTTTTAAAATAAACCTATAAGAAGAATTATACTTGAGGTTATTCCTGAATTTCCGTTTGAAGAACCTTTAATATTAGAATATTTATCGTAAAGAGATTTGAATTTTTCTTCAATGTCTGCTGGAACATAAATATTCGAATTGGAAGCTACAGTATTCATTTCATATCCAGAACCAATAGCCATGTAAGGAATTCCAAATCTATTCTTTGTAGAAGATTCAAAATTCTCCATTTCTGGTTGCAAACTTGAAGCCTTTTCTCTTATCTTATCTTCCTCTCCTTCACATATGAATCTGTCAATCTCAAATTTCTTTCTTACAATTTCTTTAAGCTTCATGCAATATTAACTCTTAAGATATTTATAAGAATAATTATCATCAATTATATGTTTTATCTTTGTACTCAGGAGTTTTTTCTTTTCTCATTAAATTTTTTATACTTTTCTAAAATATATTTAGTAAGACTTCTAGTTCTGAATCCCAAAGTTAATTGTATAGAAGCACATGCTCCACCTATTATTGCTCCCTCAATCAAACCCTCCCTCCCGAATATATACGCTCCCGCAATCATATTTACAATAACAGCAGAACCAGCTCCTTTTGGGAATTTTTCATAACCATCCTTAGAATTATATTCTTCTTTCATTTTAGGATAGAGCAATTCAAATCTAACAAAATTAATTGCTTCCTCTAAACATTTTCTTTTTTTTGATTTCCTTTTGTCAAAAGAGCTATAATTAGAATATGGTTCATCTTCCAATATTTCTTTCCATTCTTCTTTAGATATTTTTTTCATAATCTTCTTGTATATAATCCAACTTATAAGAATAATTATAATTAAATATACACTAAATAATTAAAAAACTTATATTAAATCAAACAACAAATTTTAAAAAGAGGTTAAACATTCAAAATTTACAATGATAAAAGATGCTGAAATAGCAATGGTGAATGCCGCTATATACGCTTTGGAAGCTCAAGAGAGGAATATTGGCGCTAGCGTTGATGACGTAATAAAGCACTTTCTCGCAGATTCTAGCTATGGAATAAAAAGCGAATTGAAGATTTACGCAGTTGCTGCTATAAATGAAGTATTGAAGCTTAAGAGAGCAAAAGAAAATAAAGGAAAAACAAACAAGCAATTGGTACAGATGTTCGTTAAAGATATTCCGGAATTTTCAAGAAGACTTAAAGATGAAGAAGATTAGTTACAGAAAGAGCTTTTTTATAAAATTTATCTGATAATTCTTTTGAGAGTGTATCCACGTTTGATTCTGTTTTATTATTCAAGTTGTTTATTCTTTGTATTTCAAATCCATAAAGAGAATTATCATAATTGGTGCCAAATATTTCTATTTTTTCTCCACCATATATTTTTTCTTGTGTTTTTGGGGGGAGTTTTTCTATGTTTTCTGTTAATCTTCTTATTTCTTCTTCATCAGGATATCTTAAATCTCCATTTACTATCTTTTTTATATAATTTCTAAAATCATAATTTTTTATTTTGACTTCTAGTTTTGAAGAATCGTCATTCCAATTTTTTGAGAATTTTGCTGTTTTATAAAATTCTAGAAAGAGAAATCTATTCTTGAGAATCATTGTATAAGGAGTTGTCTCTTCATTGCAATATTTTGGCTTAAGCACAAGACCTTTTCTCAGCCTCGTAAACATCCCTGTAAGCATATATCATATAATCGTTTTCAGTTTATAACCTTTATTATCTGAAAAAATTATTAATTTTAGGCAATCCGTACATCAATACTATATTTCGTATTCCTGCAGTAAAATTTCTATTATCTCTGTCTATAATAATTGGAACTGTAGAAGCTGTGTATACATGATTGACTTCATATCCTCTTTCTTCAAGGGTTTTTTTCATTTCTAAAGCACCCTTGCCAGTGTTTGCAAAAAATTCAATGCTCTTTTTTATTTTCTCCATTTTAATTATTTTCCTCTAATCTGCTGTATACTTTTAACCAATAATCCATTGAGGTATTTTCAAAGTTTAGAAAGTCTTGGAAAAGTTTTCTAAATCTTTTATTTGATATCCTCTGCCAATAATCAATAGTTTTGAGTTCTTCATTACATCTTTTTTTGCATATATCATAAGATTCCTTTTCTTCACTAAGAGAGATACTTCTTTCCCTTAGATTATTTAAATGAAGGTTAATTTGATGTATTGTTTTATTAAGGCCAATGCTTGTCATAAGCATTACTTGCTCTTTACTAAGAAGTTTTCCCAAATCATTTTCCCTTGCAATCTCTTCAGCTTGTTTGTATAATCCAAAATTGTATCTTTGTTGGAATTCTCTATTATAAATTTCTACTTGTTCTGAATTTTTAATTGTGCTACAGAATAGTTTCATAAACTTATCCATTATTAACTTCTTTTTAATAATTATTGTGATAAATTAAGTTAATTAGAATAAATCTTAAACACCGTGCTTTGCTGGAGTTTTTTCTTTCTCTTCATATTCCTCAGTCCACCAATCTAAATCTGGAATATTAGCTTCTATTCCTTTTTCTCTGCAGTATCCTCTTGCTAATATGTAGAATATAACTCCAAGGCTCTTTGGACTTTTATTGTTTCCAATTATAATTTTATCTGCTCCTTTTCCAAAATTATTTGTATCACAAACCATCAAAACTTTCTTCTTAACTCTCAAAGTGTCATGAAGAGCATTTTTATCAAGCCATGAATCTACAACAATTGTCAACTGATTTTCAAAGAAATCAGGAAGAGTTGTATTTGTGAGGATTCCTGCAGGATATTTTTTAGTGAATGTTCTTATTCCAGTAATCTCAGCAAATTTCATAGCAGCTTTCCATCCAGCTTGTCTCTTGCATACTAAGATTATATCTTTAGCTTCAAACTTTGAAAGATATTCAACACCTTCCTTAAGTTTTTCATCAATTAAATCTGTATTAAATATTGCCAAACCGTCTGCTCTTCTTCTATAAACAAAAGGTTTCATTTCAGGAGTAACTACTTTTGTTCCAAGATATATCCCTGCCTTTACATATTCTTCAAGAGGAATAAGCATATCTGTTCTTTTTTTTACTTTAACTTTTTCTTTTAATTCTTCTGTACTTGGACCTTCTTCAGTTAATTTTTCTTTTAATTTAGCAGCTTTTTCAAAAAGAGATTTCTTTTTCTTTTCTAAATCATTAACTACTTTTTCATCTACTGATTCTTTTTCAGCAGCCTTTTCAAAGTCTTTTCCTTCAAGACCTTCTTCAACTTCTTCACCCAGTTTCTTGTCTGCCATTTTTTCATCAGATTTTTCTTTGGATTTCTTTATTGCCATAGGGTTTTAGAGAAAAATTAGTTTAAAAACCATTCGGTCAGTTTTTATTCATTACAAATTAACTATGAAAGGGGTTGTAAAGAGGTTCCTCTTTCTCATATGCCATTCCACATCTAGAACAATGGCTAAAAGTTATTGCCCCCTGAACTGCAGATAAAATATAATCCTCGCTTTTCTTCTTTCTATGCCCGTACATTCCACAATATCTTATTACAACTTCCTTTTTTCTTCTCCAACTATACCTTTTTTTATCATAAACGCAATTGCTTCTGCTTCAATTAATTTAATAGTCTTAATTAAAGGACTAAATTTGAATTCTTCTTCCACTTTATCTTTAATATTTTCTTTCATTTGAAATTTCAAAAAGTACTTATTTTTAAGAATTTATATATTCGAGGCAGGGGTAAATTCCGTACGCATGAATCTATTCCAGTCATTTCCATTTGGCTGTTGCATTTCTTGATAAACTCTCTCAGCAGATTTAATAATCTCTCCAAGATTGAAATAATTTTGTAACTGCCATATTAAATATCCTCTTTTATTAATTGGAAAACTAATGTTTCTTCTTCCACCCTTATTCATATTTTCATAGTGCTCTTTCCATACAGAATATTCTCCTGATTCTTCTTCACTTAGTTTTGGATTATAAACGCCAGTTTTTAATAACACAAGAAGACCTTTTGCTTTAGTTGGGCTTATTTTTCCCCCTCTATATTCTATGTATTCTGCATCCTGCATATATTTACAAGGGTATTCTTGTTTAAATAAGTTTATATTTAGAATAATAAATCACTTTAAATTATCAAACCAATTAGAGCAGTTATCAAATTTGCTATAAAAGATATGATTATTGCCTTTCTCCAATTTATATTCAATAAGTATTTTATTAAAATGCTTTCAATAATAAAAACGCTTATCTCAATAATCCAAAACATTCCAAAAGAACTGTAAAATATATTGGCCAAAGGCCATGTAACTAAATTAATAAGTATACAATATTCAAGGAGAGATATTGCTTTCTTTCTAATTGCAATAATATACACTATAAACTCAACGAGAATTGTTATTATTAGGTAAAAGAATGAATTCATTTTCTTCTTTTTATTAATATGAAAGCAATAATAAGTATTGCTACAATTGGAACTATAATATAAACATAAATTAATTTGTTCTTAGTTGTATCCACTTTGTCAGGTTCTGTTTTCACCTGGCTTAAAGAAATTGTATAATAATTATTTTCTTCTTTTATTGGGCTCACATCTGGAACCTGATTGTATGTAGCTATACCTGTTATTACCTCTTTTCCACCAATAGAATTTAGATAAGATTTAACTTCTTCTCCGTTAATATTACCCTTAGAATTCATTTCTTCAATCTTTGTTTTATTAAAATTATTTTTTGGAACAGCATAAACAAAAACACCACAAAATTTGTAATAATGCTCACTTATATTTCCATCTTTGCCAACTATCTGCAAGGGACACATACTAGTACTAATTCCTCCCCCAGATACAAAGACATAATCGGAAAAATCATTAATATTCGTTATATAATTATTAATAGATATCCCATGGAATCCAGGCGTCATCACATCCGCACTTATAATTGGAAAACCAATTAAGCATAATAAGAATAAAATTAATATCTTATTTTTCATAATCTCCTTAATGAATTAATCTTTTTAAACATTGTTTAGAGTTCAAAAATATTAGAAGTTAATTGTCTTATTTTCTATTTCAAACTTTTTTCAATTTGAATAAGTCTCTTTATCTTTGCTTCACGCTCTTGGCCAGTTATCCCACATTTAAAGAAATCTGCCTGAAAGCCGTATGCTAAATCTGCAAGAATACTTTCATCCGTCTCTCCGCTTCTGTGTGAGAATATTATTTTTATGTCGTTTTCTTTTGCCATATCGCATACTTTCTTAACCTCAAGAAGAGAGCCGCATTGGTTTGGTTTCACTATGATTGCATTTATGCTTTTCATCTTTATTGCCTTCTGAAGTCTCTTAGAATTTGTTACAGTTAAATCATCTCCCACAATCAGTGTGTTTTGGAATTTTTTAAGAAGTTTTGCAAAATTTTCGAAATCTTCTTCCTGAAATGGATCTTCAACGTAAAGTAAGTTATAATTTTTTATTAAATTTCCTAAATATAATAACTGTTCTTCCTCTTCCCTTTCAAGCATAGGATTTTGATAATGATATTTTCTTCTTGAATAAAATCCAGAAGAAGCAACATCTACTCCCATGGGAATATTCAATTCTTTTAGTGTGTCCAGAATTTCCTTTTCATTCATTGAAGTCATCCATGCATCTTCATCATTTTTTTGCCCATTGAAGTTCTTATCTTTTTTCTTAATTGAAAATTGTGCTCTTTCTTTTGCATCTTTATTTATATTTTCTGACTTTGTGGGAGACTTTAAATCAGGTATAAGTAAAAATTCCTGAAAATCTGGTTTCCTTCCTTCCATATTAGAATGTTTTCCCCCGCCTATGCAATTTCCAACTAGGCGTGGAAATTTTTTAATTTTCCCAGCTTCTGGATTCACCAATTCCCATACCTCTTTCTTTTTCTCACTTGCAATTGCTTTTAGAACAGCAGATTCAAATGCAAATAATGTGTTTGCTCCTACATGTCCGTCTAGTATATCTTCAACTCTGTTTAAATCGTGAAATTCTTCAAGTACTTCTTCAGCAAAATAATCTTTGAATTGTTTAATTGCAACTATATCTTCTTCAAGACTTTTTTTGTAAGGTTTAACTTCATATTTTCCAGTGGATTTTCCAGATGGAGAAGAAGCCTTGAAGGTCTTGCCTGTAGCGGTTTTTATAGAAACAAGTATAGTTTTTTCTTTTCTTGAGTCGAGAATGCTCTTAGCTGACACTTCTTTGATTATCACCATCAATTAACAAAAAATTAATTATTTATAAGGTTTTGTTTATAAGAAAAAATTTGTTGAAATGTAATATTTTGAATTAATATCCTTCACTTTTCTTTTCCAATTTTGAAAATTCCCTTATAATTGAGTTATCATTCTTACCCCAAATAGTTACAATGGTATTGTGGAGAACAATTCCACAATTATTATACATGTAAAATTCGTATCTTGGACTTCCCTGACTTTCAGCACTTCCTAAATATGCTATCGCTTTATCCTTATTAGAATTTTTTGATAAATAAGCACTTATCTCTCTTGCTTTCTTTTTCTCCACTTCAATTATTTTTCTTTCCATTATTTTTAATCCCCTGTTTTATTTATAAGTATTATTGTGATTTATTCTTTTTTACCCTTAATACTTACTGAAGCGTTTCTTTTAAATTCGGCTTTATGCAAATTGTACAAACTGGCATATACATTGGCTCCTTCTTTATATTCTGGAAGCACTTCTATTTTTGAGCCAAGTTTATATTTTCCAGAGTCCGGCAGGAATTCTCCAATTAATGTATAACTTTCCCATATGCCTGGAATATAGAATATGCTTTTTTTTATTACAGTTTCTAATTGGTTTCTAACTCTTTTTTCTCCACACATTTTAACTTCTGCATCAGGAAAAAAATTTCCTATAGTACGCCTTCCAAATGCTTCTTTCAAGATTTTATTCACTAGTTTTATCTTTTTGTCTCTCATAATTGTCCTCCCAATCCCAACTTTATAAAGTTTGTGATATTGTTACTATCCTAGAATTAAAACAAAACGAGGTTATTTAATCCCCTGCTTCGCCACCATCATCATCCCCATCAGCTGTTGATTCTTCATCGTCAGGATTAGCCAATTCCATTATCTCACTGCCTTCTTCACCTATCTTCTCTTCTTCATGTTCTTCTGCGCCCTCTACTTTCTTATCACTTACTTTTGGGACGTTTTCTCTCTTTAATTTGCCTTCTTTCTTTTCAGGGAAAGGTTTCTTTATAGAGATTGGAAGAACTCCGCTATCAAGTTCTATTTCAGCAATCTTAAGAACATCATAGTTAATTTTAGCTAAATCTTCATCACTTATTTTCAAAAGAAGAGGTGCATTCATAGCTAATTGTAAAGCCCTTGCGCCAAGAATTCTAGCTTTTTCGTATTTTGTGAAAATTTGTATGTTTGTCATGTTTATATGTACTAAGTCAACTAATTTATTTTAATTGTGCTTCAACCTTTTTAAATAGTTCTTTCCAGGCTTTCTCTACAATTTTGAAAGATTCTTCAATTTCTTCAACGCTAAAGTAGCTTGAATTTCCTTTTTGAAGAGAATAAATTACACCATCTGAGCTTCCAACAGTTATTCTTGTTTCGCTCACATCTTCTTCCTCTCTTGTAGGATCCAATATAAGGTGTTTTCCTATTTTATGAACTGTAATTGCGAAAGGATTCATCTTTCTCAGAGGCATTTTTCCTTCGTATTCGCCGTAAAGAACTTTTTTCTTTTCTGTATCATATTTTGGAATTTTTGCAAGTTTCAATGCAGCAACTGCACCTATTCCAGCTGCGTCAAGAATATTTCCATCATCGTTTATTGTGTATATATCTATGAAAACTGTCCATACTTTTTCTCCTTCTATTATGCACAACTTTTCAAGGTCAATAAGTTTGCTTTCTCTTATTCCTCTGTCAATTATTCTTCCAACTTCTATAGAATCAAATTTAGGAGGTCCAAGTTCTATTCTTGAAGAACTTAAAGGAAGGAATTCTGCAGTAACCATAAGATTTCCTTTATTAGGAGGATCAGGGTAAGGTGCAGCAACGTCCATCTTTATACCCACAAGAACTTCAGTCTTTCCAAGCTTTACTCTTACAGAGCCTTCAGCTTTTTTGGAAACATCCTCTTCAATGATTATATCTCTGAATTCATCAAGTTTTCTTCCATCGAATCTTTTTTCCTGTTCTAAATATTTTCTTATTCTTTCAGCAGTAACTTCTGGTGTTATTTCTATTTCGTCTCCGCCCATTTTAATCTGTATCCTCCATATTTATTGAATCCTTAAGAGCTTTCTTTTGAACTTCGTATATTTTTTCACATGCTTTCTTTGCCATTTCAATTGCTTCCATTAATTGTTTAGGTTCTATCTTTCCATCCAATTGGAAATGAGTTATATTTCCAGAATGAGTCATAGAAATAGGAATATCTGTAGGTCCTTCTCCTTCTTCATAATCTTCTTCTTCCTTGCTCAAATCCACAACTATTGTTTTATCCAATTTTCCAACAGAAACACTTGAAACCATGTCTCTCATTGGTATTCCAGCATGAGCAAGAGCCATTGCTGCAGCATTTATTCCTGCACATCTTGTTCCTGCATCTGCCTGAATTATATTTATGTGAATATCAACTACCATATTTGGGAATTTTTCAAGCATTAAAACAGGTTCAAGTGCCCACTCTGTTATTTTTGATATTTCAGTGCTTCTTCTTGATGGTCCTGGTCTTATTCTTTCAGAAACTGAAAAACTATTCATATTATATGTACATCTCAAAGTTCCTTTCTCAGGATTCTGTGAATGTTGAGGATGCATTTTCTTAGGACCATAAACTGCAGCTATTGCAATTGTATCTCCTGATCTGTACATTGCACTCCCGTCAGCATTAGGAATTATTCCAACCTTAGCTTCGAATTCTCTAAGCTCATCAAGTTTTCTTCCGTCTGGTCTTTTAAAATTTGAATCTTTAGTTGTCATTTCTTTCTCCTTCGAAATTGTCTTCTTGTTTTTCTTCATACTTTTTATTTTCTCTCTTTACTCCGCCGTTCTTTTTAAACCAATCTTCAACTCTTTCAGTCAATCCATCCAAGAAAGATTTTTCAGTTATGAAAAGTATTGCTCTTTTTGCGAAAAGTTCATCTTCTATTTTGTCTCCCTTTATCCATATAAATCCGTTTTGTCCAACCGTAATATCACAGTTTGTGTAATCTCTTATTATTCTTATCATGCTTCCTTCTTTACCTATTACTCTTGGAACTTTGTTAGAATTAATTTTGAAAACAATTCCTTCATCTATTCTTCCAAGGCCTCTTGATTTTATTGTTAAATCTATTCCTCTTCCGCTCATTCCAAAAATCTGGGCAACACATATATCCCCTATTTTCATAACTTCATCAAGTCTGTCTTTTGAAACGAATCTTGGAGTTTCCATTATAGGCAAGAAAGCATTTTCAGCAGTTCCTATATCTATAACCCATCCATTAAATGTGATTAAATTACATTTTCCTATAACTATATTTCCTCTTCTTGGCTGATAAACACCAGATAGTGGAATTACCTTAACAAGTTTGTTTGATTCTTCAGCTAGACCATATCTAAAAGCAACTATTTTCTTTCCCTGTTTTTCTGTTCCGTCTCCTGGTAAATAATTATCTCCTTCAACTATTGTTTCCCCAGGGATTACGACTGTTCTTTTGTGTTCTGTTTCGCTCATTTTATTCCTTTATTTCTTCTGTGATTGCACTTCCGTGCGTTACTCCATTTAATTTATCATAAAAATCCATAATCATTCCTGATGGGACTTCCACAATTACTTCCAAGCTTCCATCGTTCAACCAATTTTCTGATACCTTGTATATCGCAACTACTCCATAAGCTTTTCCCGTGTGTACTGCAGGAATTTTGATTTTAACTTTTTTAGTCTCAATCTTTATTGGAATAAGTACGCTTATTTTTTCAAGAATTTCGCTAATTTGGTTTTCTATTGATGTATTCTTGATGTTTACATTTGCTTGCTCAAGAGCATTTTTAATCCTTTCGGTAGTATGAGGTCTTCCTGTCTGTGGATCATATGCATTTTTAACAAGAAAGTCAACAACCTGTTTGAATCTCTTCTCCTGTTCAGCATCCCTAAATTCCTGAGTTGTCTGAATTTCTCCATCTTTTACAATTTTCTTAACTATTTCATTAACATCGGTTGTTCCAAATGCTTCTTTGAGGTCTTTCTCAGAAGCTTTCTCACCTTTTTTTATGTCATGAAAAATGAATTCTGTTTCTGCCTGTATAAAAGAACTAGTGCCTTTTCTAAATTTCAAGGCATCATCCAAATCAACAATCACTTCGAAATGCTTTCCTATTTTCTTTATTCTTGCTGTAGTGTTAACCATTTTATTTTAATTGTTCTAATTTGAATCCTTTTAATTTAATTTCTTCTTCAGTTTGCTTAATATTCTTTTCCAATCCAATCATTCTTAGATTTGCATATTTATTTTCTCTCTCATTTGTTTGAGGTACTTTTAAACTCATTTTTGAAGAACAAATAACAGCAGTATAATTTATATCATATATGCTAATTCCATAAGTTGGCCCCAGTATTACATCATTGTGCGTTAAATTCTCTTTATAACTTTCTTGAAAATTTTCATAGATTTTTGTTGGAGTTACTTGCTTTGGATTCTGTTTGCTTAATTTGTAGTTTCGTGTTGTCATTATAATTCTTTAATGCTTTCGCCTTCGAGTTTCTTTAATTTTACACTCTCTTTATCAATATAAACTAATTCAAACTTTTTTATACTAAATTTAGTCCCTTGTACCTTTTCAAAAATTTCAAGAGCTAATTTAACTCCCTGTTTTATTGTAAAAGCTTGTTTGTATTTTTCTCGGAGTTCATTTCTTATTTTTTCATCATCTTCTCCTATTACATTTGAATGATATGAAAAATAGTTTCCAGTAATATCACTCACGAAAACTTCGCCCTTTTTCTCATGTATTCCTGCAATCATCATTGAAACTCCAAAAGGTCTTGCTCCACCATACTGTGTAAATTGCTGTTGCATGTTTGCAATTTCTTTTATAACCAATTCAGGTTCTATAGGAGAATTATAAGTTACTCTGTGCTGTTGAGCCAAAACCTGTGCTCTTTCAATTAATATTCTAGCGTCAGATAGAATACCCGCAAAACTTGCGATTATATGAGAATCAATTTCTACAATCTTGTTTGCAGAATCCCTTACGAGCAATTTGTCTTCTGCTCTCTTATCTGCTATAATGAAGACTCCATCAGTACATACCATCCCTATGCTTGCACTCCCTAGCCTTACTGCTTTTTCAGCATATTCTACCTGAAGCAATTTTCCTTCTGGAGAAAACATAGTGGCCGTCCTGTCATAGCCCATAGCTTGGTGCTGCATATCCATTGGCATTTCCATTTTAGAATTTTATAATATTTTATTTCCGTTTATTTCTTTTCTCAACCTTAAATCTTAAAAATTCGTAATTTATAAAGTTTTGGTAGGTGTAGTTCTAATCTGTCTATAACATTTGTAATGAATAAGGTAGCTATTTTCAGAACTTGTGGAAAAACCTGCTTCAACATATTGTCCATCTGAATAATCAGTGGATACCTTCTCCATGCCCTGTATTCTTATTATCCTTCCCCTTTGATTACGTATCCTTTCAAGAAAAAAGTTGATTTTTTCATTATCTAATTGAGGGTCTATTGCAGGAATAACTTCAACATAATCTTTTTTACAGAATATTTTCCTAACTAAAGAAGCGCCCATAAATCAAACTAATTCCCAGTATTTATAAGGATTATATTGATATAAAATATATTTTACTTCTTGCCCAAACCTTTCAAAGTTCCAGAAACCTTTGTAACTTCCATCTTTTCTGGAAAAACAACCAAACTGGCCCTTACCAAGTCAAGGCTTTCTCTATTTACAGAAATAACTGCCGTGTCTCTGCTTGAATCTGAAGAAATAAAGCTCAGGCCACACTTTGCGAGTCCGAAGGTTCCAGAGAATTCAAGAATTGCTCTTTCAACATTTTCTTTTAAATCCTTACCGCGAACTAGCAAATATCTCTTGTTTTCTTTATGTGATGGAATAAGAGCTTTCATAAATAAGGAAAGAAAACTGAATATAAAAAACTTCTTAATTCTTGAGTTCTCCTCCTGAAAACATATTTAAACTAAATCCTCCAATTAATCATATAAAAGAGAGGAATGAAATTATAAATGGAAATTTGTACAGTTGGCGGTTACGAAGAAGTAGGGAAGAATATGACAGCTGTAAAAGTTGGTGATGATGTTGTTATATTTGACGCAGGTATTTTCCTTCCACCTCTTGTTGAACTTCAGGAACAGGAAGCTCAGATTAATTATTCTGAGGATATGCTAAGGAATGCAAAGGCAATACCAAATGATTTAGTTCTTGACAAGCTCGGATGGACAGACAAAGTAAGAGCAATAGTTATAGGTCACGCACATTTGGATCACGTTGGTGGTTTGCCATATTTAGCCCATAGATATCCAAAGGCAGAGATACTTGCAAGCCCATTTACAATGGCAGTTCTTGACGGAATATTAAAAGATGAAAAAATTATGATGAGAAATAAAAGAAGAGAAGTCCATGAAAATACAACCTATCAAATTAGAGGAAGTTCTGGAAATTTAAAAATTGAATTTGTAAACACAACTCACTCAACAATACAATGTCTTTTTGTTGCTTGGCATTCTTCAGAAGGAACTTTTTTCTACGCCCTTGATTTTAAATTTGACAATCATCCAATAATAGGTCTTCCTCCAAATTATAAAAGATTAAAAGAAATGGGAAGAGATGGAGTGAAATGTCTTGTTGTAGATTCTTTGTATGCAGATACTGACAGAAGAACTGCAAGCGAAAGAATTGCAAGAAATCTTCTTGAAGATGCTCTTGGCAATATTCATGATAAAGGTTCTGCTCTTTTTGTAACAACTTTCTCTTCTCACATTGCAAGATTAAAGAGCATAGTTGAGTTTGGGCAAAAAACAGGAAGAAGAATTGTTTTCCTTGGAAGAAGTCTTAACAAGTATACAGAGGCAGCAATAAAAGTTAATGAATGCTCTTTCAGAAACAGAATAGAACTCATAAAATACAGAAGACAGATAAATACTTTTTTAAAAAAAGTAGAAGACAACAGAGGTAAATATCTTATTGTGTGCACAGGTCATCAGGCTGAAAAAGGTTCAATACTCGACAGAATTGTTCAGGGAGAAACCCCTTTTAGATTTAGACAAGGAGATAATCTTATTTTTTCTTCAAGTGTAATACCTGTTTCAATTAATATAAATGCCCGTGAGAAACTTGATGCTAAATTAAGAAGGCAAGGAGTAAGATTACAGGTGGATATTCATGTTTCTGGTCATGGAGGAAGAGAAGATTTGAGAGATCTGTTGGAAATGCTTAAGCCAGAGCATGTTATTCCTTCCCACGGTTCTCTAAAACAGGAAACTCCATTTATAGATCTTGCAAAAGAGATGGGATATAAATTTCAGGAAAATTCTCACTTATCTTCAGACGGAAAAGTGATAAAAATTTGAAAATGGTAAACGAAGAAATAATTGGAGGGTTAGTATCTGCTTTGTCAAGAGGAGAGCCTCTGGAAAAGGCAATGATGACTTTTTTTAATGCAGGATATGGAAAAGATGAGATTGAAGCATCTGCACAAGAAGTCTATAAGCAATTAGGACCACAGGCAATGGGAGTAAAAGGTTCCCTTCAGGATACCATAGACGAAATTGCCATAAAGGCAGGTGTTACAGAAGATAAAACCGCTAAAACTCCTGCCCCTAATCCAAATGTTAATGCCAATAAAATACAACTTCAGAATGCTTCTGATAAGAAATCTCCTGAAATAAATAATCCTCACAAAGAAAAAAATAAAGTTCCTCAGAATATTTCTCAATACGGTCCAAATAATTTTAACAGCAATCAATTTCAAAATCCAGACGATATAACAAATAAGATAGTAGATGCAATAAAAGGCCTAAAGCAAGTAAATATTCCCTCAAGAATAGAAATAGTTCAAAGAAATATTGATTCTAAACCTGCTCCGGCAGTAATTCAAAAAGTTTCAGATTATTCTGGAGCTCCGCAAAAGACAGTAAGCAAGGCAGCAACATATATTCTTATTGTTGTTCTTATACTTCTTTTAGGTGCTTTGGCTGCAGTATTTTTCTTCAAGACAGATTTGATTAAGTTTTTTAATAATGCCGGGCTTGGTTAAAGATTATATTTTAATTATCCAAACTTGTTATCCTAAGATTATTATACTTGTTATACTTCCATATTTTATGAACACAATATATCAACCTGCAGAAGATTCTTACCTTATGTCAAGAATTCTTAAAGAGCAAATTCCGTTTTTACTTGAAAAGAATCCTGATTTAAAATTTTTAGAAATAGGTGCAGGTTCAGGGATTCACCTTGAAACTGTAAGCAGCATAGGAATAAAAAAAGAAAATATATTTTCCTCAGATATAAATTTGAGTTCAGTTAACCATTGCACTTCTCTTGGATATACTTGTGTCTATTCAGATTTGTTTGAGAATATACAAGGCAAATATAATATTATTATATTTAATCCGCCATACTTGCCAGAAGATTCAAGAGAGCCTCAGGATTCTAGACTTGCAACTACTGGAGGAAATAAGGGAGACGAGATAATTTTAAGATTTTTGAATGATGCCAAGAATTACCTTGAAGAATATGGAAAAATATTTTTAATAACAAGTAATTTAGCAGAGCAAATTGATTTTGAGGAATTAGGGTATGGAGCAGAAGAGTTGGGATGTGAGAAGATGTTCTTTGAAAGACTCTGTATTTGGGAGCTAACTTTGCTTCCTTCAAACTGATTTAACTATAAAGTAGTGAAAAAACAAAGAGTTTATAAAGTTTGGAGGCAGTAAAAGGAGTATGGAAAAACCCTCTTCAGAGGCTGAAAGAATAAAAAATACTAAGTTGTTAGAGGATACTCTTGCTCTTGAAAGCGGCAAAGTGCTTATTACTGGAGTTGGAATTTCTGGTAAAAGCACATTTAGAAGGGCTCTTTTTCAATACCTTAAAGACAATGGAAAGCCCGTTGCACACTATGATGCGGATAATTTCAGTAAGATAAGACATCCTTTGGATGAATTCTGCTTAAACAAACTTCCTGAAAATTTTGATGATAAACTCTATTTAATAGAAGATATACATGCAACAATGCCTAAAGGAGCTATAATGCCCATCTCTTCTTATGATAACACATTCTATGTTCTCCCAGACATAAAATCTCATAATATGTTCTGGGGAGAGAGAATGCTTAGATGGTTTGAGAATGGAACTTTCTCATGGGAAGCAGGTTTCGGATGGAGTGGAACAGGTAAACCAAGAGATCCTGAAAACCTGAAAGGTATAATGGATGCTTATCAGCACGATATGGATAACAGAGAGAATTGGATAAAAGAAGATTTAGATGTAATCTCAAAGTATCCTCATAAAATTGTAAAATCAGTATGGACAAAGGAGGGCCCTGTTTTTGTTTAAAATGTTATCTAAACAAAATATATTAAAACAAGATTTGAATTCTGTGTTAAGTAATTTTAATTTTAGAAATATAATTTTAGTAGAACCAATGTCTACAAGTGGAAATGTTTCTTATATTATAACAACTGCCTTGGGAAAATATTTTCTTAGACTTTCTCCAGACAAAGGCCCAAGATACAGAAGCATAAGTGAGATTCATTCAGAAATAGAATTGTTATACTATTTAAGAAAAAATCATTTTCCTGTTTTGCTTCCTATAAAAGGAAAAGACGGAAGAAGTATGATTTCAATTAAGAATCATAATGGATATATAAGAAAATTTGTGGAAGACAATGCAAGAGAGAGTCCCAATCTGGGTGAAGTTGAGGAATTCGGACAGGCTCTTGGAAGATTTCATTCACTTATTAGAAACTTTAGTACAAAAAATAAGAGAGAACATATTTTTGATTTAGAAAGAACAAAAGAATTCTTCAAAGAAGACATGAAATACATAATGAATTCAAAATTTAAGTACAAAAAGAAATTCATTACTATAATAAATTCTTCACTTGAGTATATGAATTTTCCAAAATATCTTCCTTCAGGAATGATTCATGAGGACCTTGGAAAAAGACATGTTTTATGGAGAGAAGATAAAATATCTTATATAATTGATTTTGACAGAACTTATTATGGAAAAATTATTCTTGATTTTGGACAGGCTTGTAGAGGATGGTGCTTTACAAACAATTGGAGCAAGTGGAGCAATGAAAACTTTAAGCACTTGCTTAAAGGATATTCCAAAAGAAGAAAATTAACAGAAATAGAAAAGAGATATTTAATTGACGCTATAAAATTCGCAATTATTGAAAGAGCTATTTCCTTTAGTTTAAGATTTATAGGAAAAACTAAGGATCCTGAAGATGAAAAATATGCTTTGCATTCTGTTTTAGAAAATGGATTGTTAGATATGATAGAAAAAAACAGAAAAGAAATTGAAAATATATTAAAAGAAATTTAATAATCACTTCTTCAATGCAAAATTTTCTTCCTAATAACCCTCGGATATATACAGATTTTATCTTGTAGTTCTTCTTTGGTAACAGGTAAGAAGTACCAATCTAGGTTATTAATACCCCATTGTAAATCATCCTTTGAGAAGGATATTGCTTCGATTGTTACGCTGTTTTTATATTTACCATAAATAACCATATCTTTTTTTGGCAGGTCGTCCTCAGTTTTGACTACTACCTTTTTAAGATATTGTTCATCTTCAGTGCAAATTATTTCTATTTTGGATGCCATATTTTACGCAGAAAGATATTCTATTTAAGATTATCCGTTATTAATTACTTCTTTGATACAAGTCCCTCTTCCATCTTAATCGCTTCATACACAAATTAAGATGCATGAAAATTTACTTCTTACCTAAATTTTCTTCAAAAGTTGCTCTATCTTCATTCCTATAGAATATTCCAAGGGGAATCTTTGTTTTTTCGTTTACTGTGTTATAATCAAATTCCCCAGCTCTCTTCATTGCTTCATCCCAGTTTTTATCGTCGTGTTTTTTGTCTTTTAAGAAATAAGTATACTTCTTGTAATCAACATCTGGATGGAAAATCAAGCACGGTTGTATAACTTCTATGAATGCAAATCCTCTGTGATTAAATGCCTCTTCAAGAACTTCTTCAATTTGTTTCACATCTGCGTATACTCTTGCAACAAAAGTTGCACCCGCAGCAAGCATTAATCTTATTGAGTTAATTGGAGGATGTTTTACACCTGCGGGAGTTGTTTTGTCTTTAAATCCCATTTCTGTCATGGGTGTAGGCTGTCCCACTGTAAGAGCAAAAACCTGATTATTGTGAACGAAATATTTTATGTTTGCATTATATCTTGCAGCATGAATTAAATGCTCCATTCCTTCTGCATAGCAATCTCCATCTCCGCTAAAAGCTATTAAATTTAATTTTGGATTTCCTATTTTAACACCAAGTGCAGTTGGAAGTGCTCTTCCGTGTAAACCGTTTATTCCGTTTAAATTCAAATAATCAAAAATCTTTGCATGACATCCTATTCCTGCAACTATTGCATACTTATTTCTATCTTCCTCTGTCTTTATTTTCTTGCTTAGATAATTCTTTACACCACCAAGTATCTGAAAGTTCCAGCATCCTGGACACCAATTTGGTTTTGTAGTTGTTGATAAATTTACTACCATTTTTTTATTTTATTTCTTAAACCTCTTGTTTATTTCTTTATTTAATTCATCTGCAAGGAAAGGTCTTCCATCATATCTCAATATCTTATTCTTGTTGTCTATTAATATTCCAGTTTTTTCTCTTATTACATCTCCAAGCATTCCTGTTGAACTGTTTTCTATTAAAAGTATATTTTTGCCTTTCAATTCTTTTTCAACTTCTTCTGGAAAAGGTTCTATATATTTTATATGAAGAAACTTACATTTTATTGTTGCTATAGCATCTATTATTGCTCCCTTCGTTGACCCCCATGAAACAATAACATTCTTTGATTTTTTATCTCCATAAATTTCATATCTTGAGAAGTTCTTTGCATCTTTTGTAATCATTGGAATTTTTTTCATTCTTCTCTCAAAATTTTCTTTTGTTATTGCAGCATCCTCAGTTGCAGAGAAATTTACATTATTCTTTTCATAACTGTTATATCTTCCAAATACAGTTGATTTTACAACTTGGACTGCTTTTCCTTTTTCTTTTAAAGTGTAAAAGCTTTCTCCAAGATGCTTATCTGAAACAATTATAGAAGGTATTTTGTATTTCTGAGAAAAATAAAATGCCTGATTAGTTAATTCAAAGGATTCTTTTGGATCTCCAGGTGCAAGAACTACCCTCTGAAACTCTCCGTGTCCTGCATGTCTTGCCATATGTAAATCTCCCTGAGAATTATACGTTGCAACTCCTGTTCCTGGGCCTGGTCTTTGAGCAAGGAAAAAAACTAAAGGAATTTCAGCCATTCCAGTCATGCTCATAGCCTCAGTCATTAAATCAATTCCTCCACCTGAACTTCCTACCATTGTTATGGCTCCAGTTGCAGCACTTCCCATTCCCGCATTTGCAACAGCAAGTTCATTTTCTAATTCAAGAACAGTCATATTTTTTTCTTCTGCTTTTTCAGCAAGTTCATTCAATACAGAAGTTGATGGAGTCATAGGATAAGCAATGTAAACATTCAAACCAGATTCAATTGCACCATTTGCAATTCCTTGATTTCCATTAACAAAATAAAGTCCTTCTTTTTTAGGGAAAATCTTGCACACATTCTTTTTTTCATCTTCATATCCTTGTTTAGCTTCTTTTATATTCTCGTCATATTTTTTTCCAAGTTCTTTTAGGATATTATCAAGAACCTTGAATTCAATGCATAACAATTTGAATATTCTTCCTGCAAAATACATATTTTCTTTATCTCCATTGAGAAGTACTCCGTTTTTCTTTAGTTCTTTTCTGTGAAGATTTTCTGTATTCTCATCAAAAGCAACAAGTATATCCATTTGAGAATCATTGCTATTTACAGGCTCTTCTGAGAAAGTTAATACATTAAAATTATGTCCACCTCTTATTAATGATTGATAATCTCTTGAGTAGAAAACATAGTAACCCATTTTTACCAATGCTTCTCCTAGAATATGAGTTAAAATATTAGGTCCGCTACCAGCGGGTCCCCCGAAAAGTATATTATATCTTTGAGCCATCTTTCCTCTTGTTTATAGTTAAAAATAAGCTTCTTATTTAAAGCTTTTTATGATGTAAAATTAACTTCATATTTGAATGCCCCAGTAATTAAGTTATATAATATTCTCTATATATTGTAATTAGTAGAGCAAGGTTTTATCAGGTTATTTATTAATTAAATTCTCTTTTATCTGCATATAAAAAGCGGATAAAAAATAATATAAGAATAGCACAAACATGCTTAAAAACTCCAAAACAATTCATTTTTTATGGTAAGATTTGGGCACATAGCAGATGTTCACTTAGGGGGGTGGAAGCAGCAACCTATGCAGGATTTGAATTTTGAGTCCTTCAAGGAGGCAATAAATATTTGCATAACTTCTAGGCTTGATTTCGTTCTTTTTGCAGGAGATTTATTTGATTCGGCTTATCCACCTATAGAAATACTTAAGGAAACTTTTGCTCAGTTTAAAAGATTGAAAGATGCAGGAATACCCTGTTTTACAATTGCTGGATCTCATGATTATTCTGTTTCAGGAAAAACATTTTTGGATGTTCTTGAAAAAGCAGGATTCTGCAAAAATGTTTACAATGCGGAAGAAAAAGAAAATTCTATAATTCTTAATCCAGTTGTTTTCGGAAATGTTGCAATATATGGATATCCAGGAAAAAAATCAGGACTTGAAGTTCAGGATTTAAAAAAAGTTAAATTCAATGATGCTCCTGGATTGTTTAAGATATTCATGCTTCATACAACAATTGATAAGGTCGTTGGAAGTCTTCCTATAGAATCAATAAACCCAGATAGACTCCCTGTTGCAGATTATTATGCTTTAGGCCATATACATGTTTTTTACAATGAAAGAGGATTTGTTTATCCCGGTCCTTTATTTCCAAATAATTTCAAGGAACTTGAGGATTTGAAACAGGGTTCATT